>Ga0310916_10003327_pt1 | contig 9963 bp, 8 predicted proteins | sample GREbulkMGLF176_FD_203444 | JGI IMG/M metagenome (GOLD analysis project Ga0310916, IMG submission 203444) | Lab enrichment of tropical soil microbial communities from Luquillo Experimental Forest, Puerto Rico - GRE.bulkMG.LF176 | ecosystem: Environmental > Terrestrial > Soil > Tropical forest >... | reverse complement strand
CGTCGGCGAGGACTACGGCGAAGGCTCCTCGATCATGCAGGAGCGCAGCCACGCCTTCGCGATGAAGTCGCAGATCTGGCTGCTCGACCCGCGCCCGAACCTGCCGTCGATCGTGCGGGCGGTCGAGACCGGCTTCGAATTGTCGGAGGCGTCCAACACCCCGGTGATGCTGGAGCTGCGCATCCGCGCCTGCCACGTCTACGGCAGCTTCACCGCGCGCGACAATGCGCGGGGAGCCTTCACGCTCAAGGACGCGCTCGAACGTCCCGTGCGCGACCCCAACCGCGTCGTGCTGCCGCCGGCGAGCTACCTGCACGAGCGGGAAAAGGTCGAGAAGCGCTGGCCCGCCGCCGTGCGCTTCATCGAAGAGCGCAAGCTCAACGAGGTGTTCGATGGCGAGGCCGACGACATCGGTATCGTCATGCAGGGCGGCATGTACAATACCGCGCTGCGCGCGCTCGAAATCCTCGGGCTCGCCGACGTGTTCGGCGAAAGCCGCGTACCGCTCTACGTGCTCAACGTCACCTATCCGCTGATCGACGCCGAGCTCGTGCGCTTCTGCGCGGGGAAGAAAGCGGTTCTGATCATCGAGGAGGGCCAGCCGGAATTCATCGAGCAGGCGGTGAACACGATCCTGCGCCGCGCCGACGTCGCGACCCGGGTCGAGGGGAAGAGCATGTTGCCGATGGCGGGCGAATATACCGGCGCCGTCATGAAGGAGGGCGTGCGGAAATTCATCGCGGCCTATCGCGGCGATTTGCTCGCCGGTGGCCGCACGTCCATCGCTTCGTCGTTGCAGGGCGAGCGCCTCGCGAAGGCCCAGCAGGCGGTCAAGGGAAAGGTGCACGGCCGCCCGCCCTCGTTTTGCACCGGTTGCCCCGAACGGCCGATCTTCGCCGCCATGAAGCTGGTCGAGCGCGAGCTCGGGCCGCATCATGTGAGCTGCGACATCGGCTGCCATCTGTTCTCGATCCTGCCGCCGTTCAACCTCGGCAATTCCACGATGGGGTATGGGTTGGGCGGCGCGGGCGCGGCCGCGTTCAACGTGGCGGCGGGCAAGCGCGCCATCGCGCTCGTCGGCGACGGCGGCTTCTGGCACAACGGACTCGCCTCGAGCGTCGGCAACGCCGTCTTCAACAAGAGCGACAACGTCCTGATCGTGGTCGACAACGGCTACGCGGCGGCGACGGGCGGACAGGACGTGCCGTCCTCCGCCGCCGACAACAGCATGCGCGCGACCAAAAATCCGATCGAGAAGGCCGTGCGCGGCGTCGGCGTCGATTGGGTGCGCACCATCACGCGCACCTATGACGTCGGCAAGATGCGCGATGCGCTCAAGGAGGCGCTCACCACGGCGGTCAAAGGCCCCAAGGTCATCATCGCCCAATCCGAGTGCATGCTCAACAAGGAGCGGCGCGTGCGGCCGCTCATGCGCAAACGGCTGGAACGCGGCGAGCGCGTGGTGCGCGAACGCTTCGGCGTCGATCCCGACACCTGCACCGGCGACCACTCCTGCATTCGGTTGTCGGGATGCCCGTCGCTCACGCTGGCGCCCAACCCCGACCCGCTGCGGCGCGAGCCGGTGACCAAGGTGATCAATTCCTGCGTCGGCTGCGGGCTGTGCGGCGAGGTCGCGCACGCAGCGGTGCTTTGCCCATCGTTCTACCGCGCCACGATCATCGCCAATCCAACGTCCTGGGACCGGCTGAAGGACAAGGTCCGCGGCACCGTGATCGGTTGGCTGCAACGGCGCATCGACGGGCGCCTCGCCGCGGCTTGACGACGCCGATGGACGCCCGCGGGCAGACGCAAGTCGCCGAGGTGCGGCCGATCACCATCGCCGTGGTCGCGCTCGGCGGCGAGGGCGGCGGCGTGCTGGCGGACTGGATCGTCGATCTCGCCCAGCACGGCGGCTACCTCGCGCAGGCGACCTCGGTGCCGGGCGTCGCGCAGCGCACCGGCGCGACCGTCTATTACGTCGAGCTGTTTCCCAAGGCGCGGGCGGACGGGCGCGAACCGGTGCTCGCGCTGATGCCGGTGCCGGGGGACGTCGACGTGGTGCTCGCCTCCGAGCTGATGGAGGCCGCGCGCGCGGTCGAGCGCGGCTTCGTCTCGCCGGAAAAAACGTTGCTCATCGCCTCGACCCACCGCGTCTTCGCCATGACCGAGAAGATCGCGCTCGCCGACGGCCGCGAGGATCCGGCGGCGCTGCTCGCGGCCTGCCGCGACGCCGCGCGCGCGCTGGTGGCGTTCGACATGGCGGCGCTTGCGGATGCGACCGGAAGCGTGTTGAGCGCGGTGCTGTTCGGCGCGCTCGCGGGATCCGGCGCGCTCCCCTTCCCGCGCACGGCGTTCGAGGCGGCGATCCGCCGCGGCCAGGTCGGCGTCAACAGCAGCCTCGCCGCGTTCGCGGCGGGCTTCGAGGCCGCGCACGAGGGACAAGCGCCCATTCCCGCGGCCGCATCGCTTGAGGACGGCGCGCGCGATGCGTCGCGCGCGGTGCGCGACCTCGTGGACGCTGCCGCGCGCGACTTTTCCGGGGAGGCGCGCGCGGTCGTGATTGCCGCCATCATACGGCTCGATGACTATCAGGACACCGGCTACGCGCGGCATTTCCTGGCGCGCCTCGCCCGCTTCCAAGACATCGAGCGCCAACACGGCGACGACGCCGGGCGGCTGCTCGCGGAAACCGCGCGGCAGCTTGCGCTCGGAATGTCCTATGAGGACACGATCCGCGTCGCGGATCTGAAGATTCGATCGAGCCGCTTCGCGCGCGTGCGCGAGGAAGCGCAAATCAAGGACGGGCAAATTCTCCAAATCGCCGAATTCTTTCATCCCCGCACGCAGGAGATCGCGGATACGCTGCCGGCTCCCTTCGGACGCTGGCTCCTGCGCACGCGTTGGGCACGCGGCTTGGTCGATCGTGCCACGCGCAAGGGAAGGGTCGTCAAGACGACCTCGATCGGCGGCTTCCTGCTGCTTTATGCGCTGGCGAAGCTCAAGCCGCTGCGCCGCCGCTCGCTGCGCTTCGCCACCGAACAAGCCGTGTTGGCGAATTGGCTCAACCTGGTGGCGGCGACCGCGCGCGCGGATTATCCGCTCGCCGTGCAGATCGCGCGCATGCGAAGCTTGGTCAAAGGCTACGGCGAGACTCATGAACGCGGGCAGGCCAAGTTCGACAAGCTCGTGGTCGTGGTCCCGCGCTTGCTCGGGCGCAGCAATTCCGGCGCAACGCTCGAGGCTCTGATCAAGGCCGCGCTCGCCGACGAAGACGGGCAAGCTTTGGATAAAGCCATCGCCGACCTGGGGGCCGCGAGTTCGGCTGCTCCTCTCTCCCCAGTTGGGGAGAGGGTTAGGCCGAGGGGCTAGCAAGACCCACGTGTCCCGGATGCGGTGCAGCGCGAAACGAAGTGGAGCGGTGCACCGCTGATCCGGGACCGCCACGGACCTTGACGGTCCACGCAAGTCGGGGCCCGGGACACGTCATTCTGCATCTGGCGCTTGCCGGCGCGATGAGCGAAGCTAGGCATCCTCTCGTCCGCAGGAGGCAGCAATGCCCTACGACCTCGATCAATTCGTGTCGGATTGCCGCGCCATTCTCACCCGCGACGGCGGCCCCAAGGGCCGGGAACAGGTTCGCTTGAAGCTCGAGCAGCTGCTCGCGAATAAGGCCTTCGTCGAGGCCTATTGCGGCGAGCAGGTGCCGCGCGGCCTGAAGGTGCTCTACGAGGACCCGGATCTCGGATTCCAGATCCTCGCCCATATCAACGACAAGGCTCGGGTGTCGCCGCCGCACGACCACGGCGCGTCCTGGGCGATCTACGGCCAAGCCACGCACTACACCGACATGATCGAGTGGGAGCGCGAGGACGACGGCTCCAATGCCGCACAGGCCAAGCTCAAGCCGGTCAAGAAGTATCGCCTGCTGCCGGGACACGCCGGCATCTACCAGGACGGCACCATCCATTCCATCGACTATCCCGACCACTCCCGTTTCGTCCGCGTGACCGGCACCAACCTCGACAAGATCAAGCGCGTGCGCTTCGATCTCGCCTCGGGCAAGGTCGAGCAGATGACGCCGCAACAGGCGACGTGAGTCTGCGAACGGCCTAGGCGAATGCCGCCGATGTTGGTCGATGCCGGCGCGCTGAAGGCGATGCTCGCCGACGGGCAGGAGCTGGCGATCGTCGATCTGCGCGAGGAGCTGATCTTCTCGCAAAGCCATCTCCTGTTCGCGCGGTCGGTGCCGTTGAGCCGGCTCGAGCTCAAATTCGCCCGCCTGGTGCCGCGGCGGGGCACGCGCATCGTGCTGTGCGACGACGCCGACGGCCTTTGCGAGCGCGCCGCTGACATCCTCGCGCGCGCCGGCTACACCAATCTCCATGCGCTCGACGGCGGCGTTGCGGCCTGGGCTAAGGCCGGGTTCGAACTGTTCTCCGGCGTCAACGTGCCGAGCAAGGCGTTCGGCGAGTTCGTCGAGCACGCGAGCGCCACGCCGAGCATCGACGCCGCCGAGCTCGCGCGGCTCCTGCGCGAACGCAGCGATATCGTGGTGCTCGACAGCCGGCCGTTCGACGAGTACCAGCGCGTCTCGATCCCCACCGCCGTCAACGTGCCGGGCGCGGAGCTCGTGCTGCGCATCCACGATCTCGCGCCGTCGCCGCAGACCACGGTGGTGGTCAATTGCGCCGGGCGCACGCGCAGCATCATCGGCGCGCAGTCGCTGATCAACGCCGGCGTTCCCAACAAGGTGGTGGCGCTGCGCAACGGCACCATGGGCTGGACGCTCGCCGGCTTTGACTGCGACAGCGGCAAGGCCGCCCGCGCGGGCGAGGTCTCGCGCGACGGTCTTGCCTGGGCCAAAGCTGCCGCCGATGGCGTGGCGCGCCGCTTCGCCATCGCGCGCATCGATCTTGCCACGCTGGAGCGCTGGCGCGGCGACGATGCGCGCACGCTCTATCTCTTCGACGTGCGCGATCCGCGCGAATACGATGCCGGCCATGTGGCGGGCGCTGTCTCCGCTCCCGGCGGGCAGCTCGTGCAGGCCACGGACCAATTTGCCGGCACGCTCGGCGCGCGCGTCGTGCTGATCGATCCCGCCGAGGTGCGCGCGGTGATGACCGCGTCCTGGCTGCGCCAGATGGGCTGGCGCGACGTCTACGTGCTGGCGGAAGCGGGCCGCGAGACCGCCCCGCCGCCGGCGCAGATCTTGGGCGACCCGCCGCCGGCGGAGCTGCGCATCGATTGCGCCGGCCTCGCCGCGCTGCTGGCGCGCAACGAAGCCACGGTCGTCGATCTCTCGCCGAGCCGCGACTACCTCCGCGCGCACATTCCCGGCGCCTGGTTTGCGATCCGCTCGCGGCTCGAACGCGCGCTCGCCAAGATTCCGCTGCAGGGGACGCTGGTGCTCACCTGCGAGGATGGCGTGCTCGCCGGCCGCGCGGCGCCGGAAGCGCGTGCGCTCGTCGATCGTTCCGCGCGCGCGCTCGACGGCGGCAACGCCGCGTGGCTCGCCGCCGGCCATGCGCTCACGGCGGATGACGCCAGAATGGCGGACGAGGCGGTGGACGCGTGGCTCAAGCCCTACGAGCGGCCGAGCGACCGCGTCGCGGCCATGCGCGACTACTTGTCGTGGGAGGTCGACCTCCCCGCGCGCATCGCCCGCGACGGCTCTGCCAATTTTATTGAGTTTCAGCCGTAGTGCACGACCCTCGCCCCGCCATAAGCGCGTTCACGCGCGTGCATAGCCCGTCGAAGACGGGCGTGAACGCCCTTAACGACGCGCTATGGCGGGGAGAGGGAAAACGGAATGTGTGGCGCAAGCGCAACACGCAACACCCGAACGCGCGCTGTGGCTCATGCTTAACCCAAACTTAAGCGGCCACGCGCGACTAGTCGTTGCGGCACAACGACATCTCGCGACGGCGGCGGCGGGCGACCAACGGCCGTTTAACGATCGGGCGCGGTCCGCGCGGGCTGTGGACAACCTCAGCGATGGCGGCGATCGGGGAGCGCGCGATCGAGCGTTTTTGTTGGACAAGAAAATCCTTGTGCGTCTCGCGCCGCCTGTTAAGGCGATTGCGTCGGGATGCAAACCCAGAGGAGCGAACAGGAATGAAAGACTACAGACTCGACGTCCTCCACAAGACCGCCGCCGGCGAGTACGCGGGGTCGGTGTTCGTCAAGGAGGAGAATCTTCGGCTCGTCCTCGGCGCGCTCATCGACCTCGACTACTGCGTCCAGGTCGTGGGGCCGGTGTGGGAGGCGCAGCAATAAACCCGAGCGAGGGGTTTCTCGCGCAGCCGCGGCGGCAACGGGCGCGCAGACAAGGTCGGGCTCCACCACCTCGCTCGGGGACACCCTTGACAGTGGAAAGTCCGGCAAGCCGTCAATAACCCCGCGCCGGTCCCGGTCGGATCGGCGCGGGGTTCACCATTTAACCAGCGAAGCGCAACCGTGACGCAGAGACGACGTGACCGCCCTCCAAACTCGTGGTCGAGGTGGGGACGGTAAAACCGGGCACCTTTATCCACGTGATCGAACCATCGCGGTGCGGTCCGTGTGGCAGGTCGGCCGCGATTTTGGCGCAGTACACGCCGTCTCGATCGAATTGCCCGCAGAGGCCTTGAGGGTGAACCGTGGCGAACGCGCACGTGCAAGCAAGACTGCCGGCAACTACGCATCGAGCACATTTAGGAAATGCCATTCTTTCAATATCTCCTTCAACCGGCGGCGAATCACCGTCGCGCTCGCGATCATAACACCGCGTGACCGTGCGGCACTCGTCAACGGTCGCCGGCGCGCGCCGAGCCGGCGCGCGATCGCTCCGCCGGCAGGTCGTCGCGCTCGATCCGCCATCCCCGGGCCTCGACCATGCGCTCGAACTGGCCGACCGACCAGCCCGTGCAAGGTCCGAGGGTTTTGGTCGCGCTGATCACTTTGCCGTCGTGGATGAAGGCGGCGCCCTTGAAGCCGTTTGGTCCGTAGATGCGCATGTGTTGGTTGCCTCCGGTTGCTGCTGCGTGATCGTCCAGCCGCGCCGGTGGGCGAGCGCGATCACGCGTTCAACTTTCCATCCCTTCATGTACGCGAGCAGCGGGCTGGCGCGGGCGACGCGGCCGTCCCTCACGACGAAGGTGGTGGAGAAGCCCGGGCCGGTGATCCGCATGATGGGGGCCTCGCTGGCGGCGGGGATGGCGCCGGGCGGGCGCCGCCCGCTCCAGAGCGATCGCCCACCCGGCCGGTCCGCCGCGTCAAGAGGGTCGCGGGACGGGCCTTGACGACGATAACGCGACTCGGGGCGCCTGACACCGGGGCGGGCCGCAAAAATCGCTCTGCGGGCTCCTGGCGGGCTCTGTTCGTCGGTCCTAGGCCGACCAGGGTGGGGTGTGGTGCGGGCGGTCGCGGATGAACTTGGGGCGGGGCGAACGCGGGCGGATCGGCAGCAGGCCCAATTCCTTCGCCAACTTGACGACGAGCGTGGTCTGTCGGTTGAGTTTGCCGATGAAGTGGACGTCGCGGCGGGCGCGGGCTTCCAAACCCTCGACGACGGCGACGGCGTGGCAATACAGCTCCAGGACCAGGGCGCTGCCGGGATTATCGATCCACCCGGGCCGGCGCGAGTTGACGATGGCGCGCCAGAGTTCGGCCTCGCGCTCGGGCATCTCGGGCGGCGGGTCGGGCCGGCGGCGGTCGACGACGGTCAAGGGCACGACGCGGGGTGGGTCAGCGGGGTCGAGGTCGGGCATGAAAAACCTCGAAAAAGGGCCAGAAACGGGGGTTTTTGACGGTTTTGGGCGGCAGAAGAGGGCGAAAGTCGTGGAATTTTATGCTCTCTCCGGGGGTCGTCAACGGGGGGCGGTCGGGTGGGGCCGGATAGGGCCGCTTCGGCCCTTGTAAGTCATTGATTTTTCAAGTGAAAGCGCCATCTTCGAAAGTCGAATTTTCTTCGGCGCACCAGCGCTCGCAAGAATGGGGAAGATCTATTTTTTCGTGGTCCCCCCGGGTCTTCTGGGATGGTTTGAAAAGGCAAAATTCATCCGGTAATCCAATGGCTTATGCCGATCCGGCCCGTTCTGCCAAGAAAAGGGTCGGGGAATTTTATTTCGGCCCGAGAAACCCCGCTTCGACGGGGCTTTGTTCGACCATGTGAGCATTTCAATTCGTTGCGAGAACGGGATTTATGGAACGTGGCGCGCCCGGTCAAACTTATTCCGGCTTGATGTTCGCGGCCCGGATCACCTTGGCCCACTTCTCGATCTCTTCGGCGATGAGCTTGGCGAAGTCGGCGGGCGAGCCCGGAAGCACAGCGCCACCAAGATCGGCAAGCCGCGCCTTCATTTTGGGGTCGGCGAGGGCGGCGTTGATCTCGTTGTTGAGCTTGTTAACGATCTCGTGCGGTGTGCCGGTGGGTGCGCCAACGCCGTACCAGCCGCTCGACTCGTAGCCCGGCACGAACTCGTGTACCGTCGGCATGTCCGGCAGAGCTTCTGAGCGCGTTGCGGTGGTCACCGCCAATCCGTGCAGCTTGCCCGCCTTGATGTACTCGATCGAAGCAGGCATGGGGCTAAAGTAAACGTCGACTTGTCTGCCGAGCAGATCGACGTGTGGGTCGCCACGGTACGGCACGTTAACCATATTAACACCGGCCATCATCTTGAACAGCTCACCGGCCACGTGGGTCACGGAGCGGGCATATCGCCGCGCATACCGCGCATACTATTAGTAGCGGCTAAGTTGGCGTTCGCCGACACGACAACCGCGCCCTGTCTTGAGCCAGGACGGGGTCTCGGGACTCCCGTGCGTGTGCGCCTAGAGTGGGGGCTCCTCTTGTCTATTTACTCCCGCCGCCAAGGAGCTTAGGACACCCCCGCGATACGCCGCCTTACCCCTTCATGCCGTCAGCAACTTTCGCACGTAGCTCACGGAGGACACACATGACAGACAAAACGAAAGCAATGGTGGAAGGCGCAGCAATGTTCTGCACAACGAATGCACTGCTGCTCGCGGTAAGTCTGTCTTGGCTGATGGTAGCGGCGCCCAGCGCGAGCGTGGCGCAGCAAGTGCTGCCGTTCCCGCCCAAGCCATCGGGCAGTACCGCCGGCCTGACCATGCAGGAGTCCGTCTACAGTCCACAGCCGGCGGAGCGCCGTCTGCCGGCGGACGCGCCAAACATCCTGATAGTCCTGATCGACGATGCCGGCCCGGGGTTGCCGAGTACCTTCGGCGGTGAGGTCAACACACCCACCCTCGAGCGCATCAGCAAGGCCGGCGTGTCCTACAACCGCTTTCACACGACCGCGATGTGCTCGCCGACGCGCGCGGCGCTGCTGACCGGGCGCAATCATCACCGCGTCGGCAATGGACAAATTACGGAATTCGCCAATGACTGGGATGGCTATTCAGGCGTGATGCCGAAGAGCAGCGCGACCGGTGCGGAGGTTTTGCGCAATTACGGCTACGCGACCGCTGCTTGGGGCAAGTGGCACAACACACCCGCCGAGCAGACCACCGCCGCCGGCCCCTTCGAATATTGGCCGACCGGCTACGGCTTTGAATACTTCTACGGCTTCCTCGCTGGCGAGGCCTCGCAGTACGAACCGCACCTCATACGCAACACGACCGTCGTGCATCCGCCCAAGACTCCCGAACAGGGCTATCACCTGTCGGAGGACCTGGCCGATGATGCCATCGGCTGGCTTCGCAGTCACAAGGCGTTCCGGCAGGACAAGCCGTTCTTCATGTACTGGGCGAGCGGCGCCATTCACGGCCCGCATCACATCATGAAGGAGTGGGCGGACAAGTATAAGGGCAAATTCGACGACGGCTGGGACCGCTATCGAGAGCGGGTGTTCGAACGCGCCAAGGCAAAGGGTTGGATACCGCAGAACGCGAAGCTCACGCCGCGAGATCCGACGCTTGCCGCATGGGACAGCATCCCCGAGAGCGAGAAGCCGTTTCAGC
>Ga0310916_10003325_pt1 | contig 9965 bp, 10 predicted proteins | sample GREbulkMGLF176_FD_203444 | JGI IMG/M metagenome (GOLD analysis project Ga0310916, IMG submission 203444) | Lab enrichment of tropical soil microbial communities from Luquillo Experimental Forest, Puerto Rico - GRE.bulkMG.LF176 | ecosystem: Environmental > Terrestrial > Soil > Tropical forest >... | reverse complement strand
GACAGAGCCATTGTTTCCATCCTTTCCTAGCCTCCGAACTCTCTCCCTTGTGGAGTGGGAAATTCGGAGCGTCTTACCATATGCTGCGGGCTTTTTGTGGGTCAACCCACTCAGCCGTCGAACATCGCGAAGAGGGTGTTGAGGGGACCAGAATCGATCAGGTCAACCTCGGTTAGTGACGCGGTTGATCGATTCCTTGAATGGCGTCCCAGTCAAGGCCGATGAAACCCTGCGCAGCGCCTAATCGGGCCAGAAGGACGACGGACGACCTGCCAGCCATGCAAGCCGTTCCCCTCGATTGCGCGTCAGCGCAGCCACAAGGGGCGGACCGCACGGTTCGACACCGTCTCCCGAGCAATGCACCGACCCTGCCAGTCGCTCCTCGGCGCGCAGCTCGCCGAGCTTCGACCGCCAATCCAGACAGATCTCCTTGCCGGGGCAGACGATGATTATCGGCTTCTCCATCTCCAGAGCCGCGCGGAGTTCGAGCTGGACGTATTGGTTCGCCGCCGACGCTTTCGACGCGATGAGCACGAAGCGCTCGGATGAAACTATTCCCTCTCGCAGCGTTTCAGTGAGAGCACCACCCATGGCAATCGAATTCTGGTCCCACCAAACGTCGCCAACGTTCCTGCCCTCGATCGCGGTCACCAGCTTCTGTGCGAGATCCCGCTCGGCGCGCGCATAGCTTACCGAGGAACCACGGCAGACGGAAGTATTCGTCAGGAAAGGCACGGCGGCGCACCCACAGCCTTTCGCAGGTTTCGAGATAGGTTCTTTCTCGAGCCCATTCACCGCCGGGAGTCCGGCTTTGCTGTGCCACGATGTCGTCGGCGCCGATCCGGGCCAGGCGGAACGCTTCCCCTATGTCCTGGTATTGGGCGACGGCCGGATAGGGCCTTGGCTTCCCCACCTGTGACTTCCCGCGGGATGACACCGCATCGAACATCGAGAAGGGGTCGGTTCCGATCACCCAGGCGATGGCGTCGTCCCGCCACCACCACTTCGTGGCTGATATCCCGCGTAGTCGGAGACTCGTTCTTGGTCAGCGCCGATTGCCGCGGCACGAAGCGCTCGATCTCGGCATCACACTCTTCCGGCGAGCATGTGACCCCGAGCTCCGCCATGGCTGCGAGCACCTTGCCGCGGATCTCGCTGACAGCGTCGTCCCCGAGGTGCACGCGGCCGCACCGCACCGCGATCAGGACCCAGGCATGGTATCCGAGTACGAACCAGGTGACTCGAAGAGGCGAGCCCACAAAGTCTACCCGCTCGATCGACATATCCCTCTCGATGTAGGTCAGAATATTCGCGGCGATCACGCTAGGCGGAACTGTTGAGTTCTTCTCGGCTTCCTCGTGGAAGAGCCTTTCGAAGGCGGCAATGCTCAGGTCATCTGCATCCGGGTTGCCGGTGAAGACGACGCAGGCGCACACGCCGGCCACGTGGGCTTCGAGTTCATCGTAGCCAGCCGGGAAAACTTCGTAGCCTTTCGGTAACGGCATGGCCCTATGTCACTTCATTTGACATTTACATGTTTGCGCGGCGTGCGTCACAAATTGGGAGAGTGGCTTGCCATCGCGAAAATTGGACGTCACGCCGCGGACCGAGTTGCAGCCCGATCGGGTTGCGGCTCCTTCTCAGGCTTTCTCCGCACAAACGCCTCGTCATCGTCCGGCAGGAGATTGTTCGCAAGGTTCTGAAACCAGGCACCCACCGTCTTCGGTTCGGTATCCCCCAGTCCCTGACGGAACAGGCTCTCGGCCGCACACTCGCCAACCGCTCGGTAGCCCTCAAATTTTTCTTCTCCAAATGTCTGATCCAGAAGCCCTTCATGCGGAAAGCTGCTGTTGCGGCATCTATAATCCAGCACGTATTGAGGCTCGGCCCCGGTAAGCGCGGGCTTCAGATAAATCATCCATCCGATCTCGTCGGGATCCTCGGGTTTGTAGAGTATCTTAGTAGTAATTCGCGTGGCGATTTCGACCCACAAAATATGCGCAGGGAGTGTGTCGGGAGAATCCTTTCCGCGTGTCAGAAAGGTCAGCTTGGACCCTTCGAGGCAATGCCAGATCAGGCGGGATCTCGGAGACTTCATTTTTTCTTCGTGGTCTGACCGGGCACGGCTGTTTCAAGAAACAGGCTGCTTAATCCTTTCCAGATCAGTTGCACCGCGAACATGGTGTCAGTAGTCGTCATCAGCTCTCGGTTTTCCTCGGAAGTCAGGCCGTTCCGCAGCAGCTTTGATCCGCCGTCGCTACGGCCGTCCTGGATCACTTCCCACAGCTCCGTGAATGTCTCGGTGGGTCGCGACAATTTGTTGCCCTTTAGTGCGCGGAATCCCTCGAGGAGCTTGCCATAGTTCGGTGTTGGACCCTTCGCATAGAACGCCGTGGTGAACGCGGGGTTCCTCGCGCCGGAATCTGACATTAGCGCATGCGCAATAACGCCCGCCGCTCCGCCAATCCCTCCGACAAGATAGATCGGCAGCCTTTGCTGCGTGGCATAAAGAAATTCCTCCATAATTCCCGGCATGATTCCTAAGAAACCTGTTGTTTTCCCGGCCATAAAGACAAACGCGGCGGGCCTCACTTCGCAATTTGCTTCGCGGGGTATGGAGCATCTAAATCCTTCAGCCAGGAACCGGCGCATGCGGCTGAGTACCGCCGCTTGGAATACGAGATAGCGTCGCAGTTCCCGCTTCTCATCCGGAATCGGTCCTTTCAGCTCGGCATCTTTTGCCAGCACGCGCAGAATGCTGCAGGTATTGATCCAGGCGGCTTCATCCTCGGCGACACAGAATCGCAAACAGGCCATGGACACGGATTAAAGAGACGCGGGGGACGTTTCGGACCAACGTTCTCTCCGGATTCGTTGATTGTTTCGCCTGCGTTCCGCTCATCATTCAGCAGGTTCAGGAGTGTCTGAGTCATATTTCGCCCGGTGGAAGGGTCAGGCGCACTCCTTGAGCGATCAGTATAAAGCTTCGGCGGTAGACCTCCGTACACCAAGTCCATACCCAAACGGAGCAACGGTCGCAACAGGTAGATGATCGCTTCGTCCAGGTGCTGGCTCAGATATCCCAGCTCCCCCAACTGCGAACAAACACTGAAAGAGATAGCGAGAGCCTTGCCTTGCAGGGGCCGACTATTCCCGGACACAGCCGTCTGCATCTGGTCGGGCAAGTGTCGCGAGACATCCCGGAACGCAGTTAGCCGCGTGTTTTGAAAGAGATCCTCGAGAAGGCGCTGCTCCAGCAAAGAAAGTCCGTTGCCCGGATAGTTTACATGAATCGGTTCCTTGCTTTTGCTCGTCGCATAGTACGACTGGTTCAGAAAGCGCTGCAAGACCACTGGACCAGGCAGGCGGCTTACCACTGCACCCGGACGCAAAGATTTCTCTTGTGCCCTGGACCTGGCGGTAAGCACATTTCGCGCGCCGAACAAAACCTCTCGCATGAGCACGCTGAACGCCAGCATTTCCTTGCCAGGCATCCAGCGCATGCTCGGAACCTGACCGAGTTCCGGTATCACCCGGGTCATGCGGTGTCCCTCCATCGTGTCCAGCACGAGTACGGGATGGTAAACCTGGATATAGCCACCCTTCTCGTCGCTGGGGTCGAGAAGCACCGGCTCCGGTTTCAAGAACCGGCTGATCTCCCACCTGCACCAGGGCCGGTCTGCGTAATGATCACCGCCTACCACGATAAGAGCGCGTGCAGTTTCCCCGGCCCAATGTTCGAGGACGGTTCCAATGCTTTCTCCGAAACTGATGTCGTTCTCGTCAAGAAAAGCGGAGCATTGAGTTTCCCCTTGGATGTAGTCGCGCAACTTCTTTGGAGCGTCCGTACCGTCGGCTCGGGCATAGCTGATGAAAATATTAAGCTTCTGGCCCGCCTGCTTTGGGAAAAGCCTGGCATTTAGATTACGGGCAAGCGCTTCGGTGAGATGCTTCAAAGTCTGTTGTGCGGCGGTCCTTATCGCCAAGTTTTTCTGCTCATCCGACGCTAGACCTTCAGGAAGCGGGGGGTGACGAATAAAGTTTCGGTGACCGATCGAAGCGGGCAAATTAAAAGCCGTTCCGTCCATTGCGACCGGGAACATGGCCGAGCCTTTAATTGGTGTCGGCCCGTTGGCTGATGGATTTGGGCAGTCGCTGGCAAGTCTCTCGAGATAGTCATGCCAGGCGACATCCCGCACGAGGTTCGCATCAATCAGGGGGATCAAGTAATTCAATACTCCTTCCCCGTTGGCTAAATCTGCAGGGATCAGCTGCCCCGGCGGGGCTTCCGAACGCAAATAAACCGGAATCCCTTCCAAACTTGGGAGCCGAAACCAGTCATAAATGTAGTTTGTCAAAATACGCGCGCTATCGCTCGCGGGGTGATGAAGCACGTAAATGCGAACAGGATTGGCCATTTTGGGAGGAAACTCTGGTTAGGAGCGGAATTTGAGAGCGATCATCGGTGCAATGCCAGTTTCCTGATCTGGACTCGTTTCGATTTCTATCAATAGCCGCTGCCTCCAATGATCGTATCCTGCCGGGGCAAATGTTCATATACCCCTTTCGGGTAAGAATTCGTCGGACGGAAACCTCGTTTTCATACTTTTCCTGGCGCTTCGCGACGGATTGCGTTTCTTTCATTTCGTGCGCAGTGTTGAGGTCGAAAAATATGCGGCTCAATGCCGGCTGATCCCTCCAGATGCGCTGGCCATGAAAGGAGCTGGCTCATGAACGAACGCCCACTCTCGGGCTGCACCGTCAACCTTTCGATCTCGGAGGCTGATGATAGCGTGGCGCGCCGCTTTCCTCTTTGGCAGGTTGAGCGCGTTACCCTCCAGGTAACTGCCGCGCTTTTAAGCCAGGGCGCGAACGTGGTGTTTGGCCATGACTGGCGGGAGGATGGGATGATGCAGGCTGTTCACGGTTTCGCGCAACAGATACAAGCCTCGACCCCGGTTTCATCGGAAAGCGTCGCAGCCAGTCGCAAGCCACTTCTGCGGAATATTCTCCCATGGCCAGACGCGCCACGCCTCTCTAGCGATGATCTCGAGCGGTTTGGCTCCACCCTGCACGTGGAGTCAGCGGGGCTTCCCGCTGAAGTCGCTCCCTATGAGAACGAGGCCCGCAGGCTAAACGCAAGTCACCCCCTCTTCCGCTACCTGCGCGCTCGAGGTTTGACGCACTTGCGCCGCCGTTTGAACGCCGAATGTGATGCGCGACTATGCATCGGGGGCCGAACGGAGGGATCCGCCGGAAGATATCCTGGCGTGATTGAGGAAGCGCTGCTGGCTATTCAGGAAGGGAAGCCGCTCTTTCTGGCGGGATTCCTCGGTGGTGCCACGCGACAAGCAATCTCTGCCATTGAAGGATACGATATGCCGGAGGATTTTTGCAGGCCGGGACCAATCAACGAGCTCTACGAAATGCCACCAATTGTTGAGACCGATCGAGGTACGCAGATTGACCGGACTATCGACAGAAGGGCGCTGTGGGGGATGCTAAGACACGCCGGTGTTGCCGAACTCGCGGAAGCAAACCACTTGAAACCCGAAGAAAACCAAGAGCTTTTCCGCACTTCGATTCTTGATCGCGTTGTCGAATTGGTAGTTACCGGGCTGTCGCGCCTCTCCCCGCGAAACGCCTGACGCAATGGCAACCATTCATGCTTCCTTCACAGCGGACATTCGGCGGACATCGACATGCGGCTCCTGATCAACGGCGTTTCGTTGTCCATCGGACAGATGGGACCCGATTTCCTGCTGCTCGACGAGTCGATCGACCATCCACCCGCCGAGGCCACGATCGTCTTTCGTGTGGATGCGAACGAACGTCGCTGGCGTGTGAAACTGCCGGATGGCCTTTCGGCGAAGTCGGAACGCGTGGTTGTAGAGAAGGTGTAGCGCATTTGCGAGTAACGCATTTTCGGGCAGCGCGATTCGATTCAGCGAGTTTGCCGGCGCTTTGGCGTCGAGCTCGATATGTTCGACTCGGCGGCACGGGAGCACGTCTTCTGGTTTTTAGCTTTATGCCACCACGACGCCAAGGTGTGCGTACGGTGAGGAAAATAACACGCGGCCGCTTCAATGCGCAGGATAGCTTCGCAGAGTGTCAGTTCGGGGGTCGCAATGAAGCCAGTTGTTAGCCGGAATTGTCCCGGAACGATGAATTTTTGAAGAGTCTGGCGAACCAATTGCTCGCAGATCCACCCGCTTGTTTTAAGTTCACCATCCAATCCGCCTTCTTGCTTTTGTAAGAGTAATCCCGACTCTTGGAGTGTTGTTTCGAGCTTAGAAAGATACAGCTTGTGAAGATCCTTGAGCGTCGGCATTTTTATGACCAAGCAACCATTGCACATTTCGGTGTCTCGCCTAGTCCTCGTGGAGTACCTCCGGATTACCGGCCAGTAACCCGCTCGCACGATTAATCTCCCTTTTCACGCACCACACGGCGCAGCCTCCTCATCGCCTTTCCCTTATCCATCCCCCCGCGCAAAGACCGCACGCTGACCATCCACCGCACCACGCCTCGGAACCCATGCTCGACACGGTACAGGATCTTGAACCCAGCGATCGAACCCTGTTGCAGTACTCGATCTTGCGCAAGGCAGATTCGATGTCGTTCGCTAACGACAACCGGCAACCTGCCGTTGGTTGTGTTAGTGATCGAAATGGTGTCAGGCGTGATCTTTGACGGCAATGACTTGCGTGGAAAAAAACAGGCACATTCCACCATACTGTAAGGACAAGCTAAAGCGGGAGCGAAATCTCGAGTAGGATTTTCGCTTCTAGCCGACGCAATGATTTAGCGAAACTTCGCTACCTTTGCAGGCATGTCTGGAACTCTCGAAGGTCGATCCTTCTGCTGTAATCGATTCAATTACTAGTCGGCAGCGTAGCTTTCTCCGGGTCGGCGGTACTGCAACCACTCCTTGTATGATCGGTAGCAAGCTGATGCATGGTTTTCACATCGCGCAAGCAGTCTACACGAACGTGGCGATGATTGCCGCTGAATGACCTGCGCGCAGGGACGTAGCCTGCATGGCGTAAATCGCCTGGATCCGACGATTACTGGAAAAAATCACCCAAGCCACAATGATGCCGATAGCGGCACCTACCACCACATCTATTTACGAGTGTCAGTCTAGTCGTTGTAGCCAAAGGTGGATCTAAGGATGCCTGTGGGCTTCAGTTTCAGCCTTTTAGATATGGCCAGGAACAGATTAAGCCTGGGCGGAGTTCGTTTGACACGACCGATTTTCATAGCTTTCCAAGTTTCAGGCTCGCGAACTTTCGGAATCGGATTAGCGGCCCTCAGTTTTGTACTAAGCAATCTGCTGCCTCCGGTTTCAGAAATTTTGAAGCTCGCGGGAGTTTGGCCCGCGCGGGGTTCAGTACGTTTCCAAACTCAGCCCCGAAATCTTGTTAAAGTCGCCCCGATTTCGACTCAAGAGACCTTCATTGTAAGCGAGAGCGGTAGCGGCGATCCATAAATCATTAGCACTGATCATTATGCCTTTTGATCGTAACGCCCGGTAAAGTTCTCCGTATTCCCAACAGACCTCAGAATTGATCGTAAGCAATGTGAACGGTTCAATGAACCGACTCCAGACTTCGTGCTTTCGCATCGACTCGCCTGCCGCCAGTTCGCCAGCGATGGTCGGAGTGAGAAATAATTCGTGGTTAGCGAATCGCTTCAGTGCAGCCATCGCTGGACCGGCCTTGCCTCGAGTAATTTCTCTTTCCAGGTCAATCAGGACGACCGTGTCGAGGATCATCGATTAGTTCTCCACGGATCGTCTGGAAGGGTGCTTAATTGATCGTGGGTCTTCTCTAAATCCTTCAGCTCAGATTCCGAAAACAGCGGTCCACGTTTTTGAAGCTGCAAAAGAAGATCTTGACCAGTGAAAGGCTTTTTCGGGAATGTTGCGCGTCGGACAACATCCGAGAAGGAATCTCCTGGACCTTTGGCTGCTTTGAGGCGCTCGTAAGCGTCAAGTTCGAGGGAAATGGTTTTGGTAGCCATGCACGAATCATGCATGAGAGATCGAAACTCTGCAAACTGATCTGCTCAGAATGATTTGCGTGTTCGTTTGTCATGGGAGGGACCGGCCTCCCGTGCCGTCCTTCCCTAAAATGAACGAATGTTGGCGTCGCTCGCCGAAAATCAAAGGGGCGCCGTTTCACAACGTAGCGCGTGCAACCCCCCTCGTCGATTCCTCTGCCCGCCTTTGCTCCCAAACCCCTTAACCCTTTTCTGGCAAATCGCCAGGCAGCTCATTCTGTTTGGGGACCATTTCCTTGAAGGCGGCTTGCGCGTCACCGGCTAAGGCGGTTGCGGGAGCCTCGCCCGAGGCGCTCGAAGCGGTATTTCCAATCCGACCGCCTGCTCCCAAGAGGCGCATTGCAGTTGCGGCCAGCCCCTCAATAGCCCCGCCACCATTTCCGCCAGTGACAAGAACATCGGGCACGAATTTCGCCTTGCCCTCCGCGAGAGCCGTGACGACGTTCACCATCGCCGTAGCGTTGGAGCCGAGCGCTTCGACCTGTGCCCGATAACCACGAGCACGGGCGAGACCGATCGCTTCGACCTCTGCACCCTTGGCCATACCGGTCTGGCGAATGTATTCCGCCTCGCCGGTGGCTTCTGCAACCCGGGCGTCGGCATTGTTTTTCTTAATGTTGACGCCGACCTTGGAGCGCGCGAGATCCGCCTGCATGTCCGCTGTTCCCTTGGCCTGCTCCATTTCGATGCGCTGATCCTGAGCAGCCTTCTGTTTCTTGAAGGTTTCTATCTCTTGATTTGCAATTTCCCGATGCGTAAGCACGGTGACCATGTCCTCCGGGAAGATCACGTCCTGTATATAGACACCCTTGGTTTCAACCTGATACTGCTCTAGCTGTTCCCGAATGCGATCGAACGCCTCCTGCTGCACCCGCTGCCGGGTTTCGATGAAGCTGATCGCGGGCATGTTCTGTAGCGAGTTTCGGAAATGGTTGCCGACCGCCGCCTGCAAAACCTCGTTCACCAGATTTTTCATGGTGCCGACCATGGAAATAACGCGGGGTGCCTTCGTGTCCGGCACGTGAATCTGGACCTGAAGGTCGATCTTGAAGACGAAGCCTTCCTTCGACTTGGCGACTATCTGTTGGAGTTGCGCATCCAGGTTATGTGCTTCGCTGACGGCATCCGCCCAGTTCAGATTCAGAATCGCGGTCGGCACGATTTCCGGCTCGTAACAGCGTGGGTTGAGCGGATACTTGCCCGTGCGCAAGGGTTCCTGCCAAACGCCGCGATGGCCGGGCCGGACCAGCGAACCATACTTGAAGTCCGACCCGGAAGTGTCCTGCGTTGCCAAACCAACGTAGGCCTTGATCACGGCGACCTGACCCTGCTTGATAATCAGCATGGGCACAAGCTCAACGACGACCAGGAACGGATTGAGCGCGTAAGCACCGTAGAGAAGCGGGTCATGTTGAAGGCCAATATGGCCGCCGTGGTCAAGGAAGGCCTGGAAGTCCTGATAGTTGTTGTGGAGGTTGTTCTTGCTGCCAAGTAGCGCTTCGATAATTTGTGCGTCGTTCGTATTGGCACCTTCCATTTTTTCGACGTCGGCAAACCCGCCGAGGCGGCTGGCAATGTCTCCCGACGGAAGAGGATCACCTTCGTACGTGGTCACTATCCCGACCATATCGATCATGGTGCCGTCTTTTCCGCGCGGCTGAGGCTCGATGCGCAACAATGCCAGCTGCTCGGGCTTGAGGCCCAATGCGGCAGGAGCCAGTTCCGTCCCGCGACCGATCTTTGCACGCAGCTCAGGCGAAACCGGGACTCCATACACGCGGCTGCGGGTAATGACCAGGAAACCTACCGGATGAATAGGGACAAGAGAGCCAGGAGGAAGCACCGGCCGCTGAACACCTTTCTGCCCGCCAAGCTCGAAGAAATTGCGCAGATCGGAAAAG
>Ga0310916_10003320_pt1 | contig 9970 bp, 9 predicted proteins | sample GREbulkMGLF176_FD_203444 | JGI IMG/M metagenome (GOLD analysis project Ga0310916, IMG submission 203444) | Lab enrichment of tropical soil microbial communities from Luquillo Experimental Forest, Puerto Rico - GRE.bulkMG.LF176 | ecosystem: Environmental > Terrestrial > Soil > Tropical forest >... | reverse complement strand
TCGGACTGAGCCTTCGCGTAAAGTGTCCTGCCAGAGTGCCTCTTGCCGGGCAACACTCTTCGGTGGCAGTCGCGAGAAATGTTTTGCATTTAGAAGCCGTTCCGTTGACGGAACGGAGTACGTCACATTGATCGCAGCTATCTGCAGACGCACCGTGTCTGGAGGTTCGCCGCATCGACATTCTTCGCCACGACATTGAAACCGGTTTCTATGACCTTGTCGTCGCACGTGCCCTGCTTCACCATCTCACGCCCGCAGCCAGCGCCTTAAGGCGCATGATCCAAGCACTGAAACGGCTTGGGCGTGCTTCGCTCGCTTTGCTCTTTTCGCAACAGGGACCGAGCCACGGATTACTTCCTACTCGTAGCGCAAGGCGACCATCGGATCAACGCGCATAGCCCGCCGCGCGGGCGCCCACGATGCAAAGAGTCCAAGTAAGGTGATGGCGATCCACGCACAGACCATAACCAGCGGATCGTGCCGCTGCGTTTCATACACGATGCTTGCGATCACTTGTTCGGCCGCTAGAGCTAGCGTCAGACCCATAAGCGATCCGAGGGCAAGTAGCGCTGCTGTCTTGCCCAACACGAGGCGAAGGACCTCAGCAGGGCGCGCGCCAATCGCCATGCGTATACCGATCTCGTGCGTACGCCTGGAAACCGCGTAGGCAACAAGCCCGTTAATGCCGGTTGCGGCCAACATAATGGCGAGTATCCCGAAGGCACTCAGCGCTATGGCTGCCGCTCGAGTTGGAAAAAAGGCAAAGCCCAGCATCTGTTCGAGGCTGCCGACGCCGTAGAGCGGCAGCTCTGGATCAAGCTGCGAGATGGCCTGACGTATCTGAGGGACCATCTGCGTCGCCGGGAGAGCAGACCTCACCTCAACGGTGGTGGTGGAGTTATAGAACTGCAGGCTAGACCAAAATACGACGGGCTGCTCCGATTCCGTGAGGCTCCTGTATTTGCCATCTTCGGCAACGCCAATCACTTCCGCGAAGGGAGCAAGTACGCCGCCGCGAAACCGCTTCCCGACCGCGTCAAGGGCACGGGCGCTTTGCAGGACCCGTTTTGCGAAGACGATATTGACAATGGCTACCTGCTGGGACTTCGCGTCGTCATGCCAAGTAAACTCGCGCCCGGCGAGCAACTTCGTTCCCATCGCAGGGAAAAACCCCGGTGAAACCTGATAATAGGCCACGCTGATGCTGTCAGAGGGTCGCGGGTCGGTTTTATCAGCGGGAGAAACGATCGTGGTGGATTGGTCGATACTGAGCGGAACAGAATTGGAGTACGCCGCGAACTGCACTCCTGGCAGTTGCTCGATCGCTTGCAGGGCTTGCTGTTGAAAGGAGCGCCCGCGTTCGGCGGAATAGCCGGCCAGGCCCAAGTCGAAGGCCGCCGTCGCGACGTGCTGTGGTTGAAAGCCGAGATTCATCTGGAGGGCTTGCTGAAGCCCACGCAGGGAAAGGAACGAAGCAGACACGAGGACAAAGCAGAGCGCGACTTGCGTAACGACGAGCAGATCGCGGAATGCAAAGCGACCGCCGCGCCAAACCCCAGAGGTCCCTCGCAGCGCAGCATTCAGGTCGGTCCTAGAGGCGCGCCAAGCGGGGGCAGATCCAAAAAGAGCGCCTGCGATGACCGCGCCCGCTAGGGCAAAGAGGAACACGTGCCAGTCCGGGTTGACGCTAAATTGTACGGGGAAGTCCATGGGCGCCCGCCACCGGCTCAGGACTCGAGACAGGAACCACGCCAGCCAGCAACCTACGCCTCCGCCTGCAAGGGTAAGTAGGAGGGCCTCGGTCAAGACCTGACGCACCACCCGGCCTCTCCCGGCACCAATGGCGAGACGAACCGCAAGATCGCGCTCTCGGTCTGTAGCTAGCGCCGTGAACATGCTGGCGAGGTTCGTGCAAGCCGCCAGGAGAACCAGGGCCGCCAGAATTAGCACTCCCGAGGCGAAGGCCTTCGCGGGGCCGCCAATCGTGTTGCCTACCAGACCGGGTTTCGCCAGCTTGAACTGCAGGCCATCATTCACGTCTGGATACCGGCGAGCCATTTCGGTCGCGATAGCATTAAGGTCTGATTCGGCTTGCGCGGGAGAGACATTCGGCTTAAGACGTCCAACCACCCAAGTGTTCCAGTCGTTCCGATTGTCCAGCCACGGATTGCTCTCGATTCGCGGCTGCATCATCATCGGAACCCAGACTTCGGGCCAGTAGAAAAGTTCCGTGCCGTGGAAGTCAGGCGGGGCCACGCCCATCACAGTGTATGGCAGGCGGTTTAGACGAATCGTTTTTCCAATGATCGCGGAATCTGCCCCAAACCGCGATCGCCAAGTGTTATAGCTGAGAACCGCGTAAGGGCTGGCGCCGGGATGGAGGTCTTCGCTTTGAGTGAAGAAACGGCCCAGGACAGGCCGGACACCGAGAACGTCAAAGTAGTTGCCGGTGGCGAGATAACCCCAAATGCGTTGCGCACCCGTATCCGTCTCGATTTCGATAGGTGCAATGCGGTATCCCACGAGGCCCGCAAAGGTGCGATTGCGGTCACGCAGCTCTCTGTAGTTTGGAAATGAATGACCCGGCCCATACCTAGCATTTTCGAGAAAAGCCAATTCGTTCGGGCGCACCACTGGTAACGGGCGAAGTACGAGTGCATTCACTACACTGAAGACCGCCGTGTTGGCACCGATGCCGAGCGCGAGGGTGACGATAGCGACGGCGGTAAATCCGGGTGATTTACGCAAAACCCGGGCGGCAAAACGCAAATCCAGCCAACACGTCTCCACAAAAAATTCCCAGCCCGCAGTCCGGACGGTTTCTTTCGTAGCCTCGACGTTCCCGTGCTCCAGGCGCACAGCCCGAAGCGCGTCTTTGCGGCTCACACCTTGCTTAATTTTGTCCTGTGCTGCCATATCCAGGAAGGCACACAGCTCTTCGTCCAACTCCCGGTCGACCTGCTCCTTCCGAAACAGGGATCGGAGTCCGCTCACTATCGCTCGTAGCAATGTCACGGCTACGATGCCTCCAGGATCCTGGCGATCGCTGCCACTTGTTTTTCCCAATCTCGAGTTTCGCTGCTGAGTTTCTTTCGTCCCTGCTCGGTCAGGGTGTAATACTTTGCTCGCCGATTGTTCTCGGTAGCCTTCCATTCGCTCTTGATCAATCCGGATCGCTGCAACCGTTGGAACGCAACGAACAACGACCCGGCATTGACCCGGAACACGCCCCTACTTATTTGCTCAATGCGAACTGCAACACCATATCCGTGCATCGGTTCGAGCGCCAGCGTTTTCAGAATGAGCATGTCTAGCGTACCTTGCACGACATCACTCGATTTGTCAGCCATAAACGTACTCCCCTTGAGCGTCAGGGGGAGAATACACCCCTCCTACTGAGTGTCAAGAGGAGAAAACGCGACTTACCGAACTCAGGAGCAACGAATCTGCGGAGCAGACGTAGGAGAAAAAGCGGCGCGTGTTACTGGTATCGCAGGGCCACCATCGGATCGACTTTTGTCGCCCTCCGCGCGGGAACAAGAGTGGCAATAAGCCCGAATAGTCCAAGCACGGCCGCTGCTATGGCAATGGGTATGCCATCGTAGGGGTTGAGTCCATAAAGCTGACTGCTCAAGACCCGGCTTGCGGCAAGAGAGAGCGGTATGCCCAAAATCAGCCCAAACGCGATGAGCAGGAATGCGCCGCGTAGCACAAGCCGAACAACCTGGCCCCGACTGGCGCCCAGCGCCATGCGCACGCCAATCTCGCTCGTGCGGCGACCGACATTGTAGGCAGTAATTCCATAGAGCCCAATCGAGGCTAGAATCAACGAAAGAACCCCGAACAACGAGGTCAGGCGTGCGATGAGTTGTTGCTGGGTGAGCTGCGTGGCGACCTTCTCTTTTAGAGTCCGAATCGAAATGATCGGCAGACTTGGGTCCACCGAAGCCATGGCTTGGCGCACCTGCGCATCAGATAGGCTAGCCCCCGGCCGTATCAGGATGACAATGTCGTGCAGGAAAAGAGAACCAAGATTGGTTTGCGAATAGTCGGCTTGTGCTTCCGGCAAAAAGAAGAACGCGTCATCCGGCTTATCGATGGTGAGGTATCGGGCATCTTTAGCAATACCCACCACTTCGTACCGGCGGCTGTTATCCGCCTCCGTGCCGAAATGCTTGCCAATCGGATCTTCGTCATGGAAGAACTTTCGTGCAAACGCTTCATTGATGACTGCTACTGTTCGCGAACTCGCCGTATCCTCTTCAGAGATGCTGCTCCCTCTAACGACGGGAGTCCCGATGACATCAAGGTAGCCCGCCGAAACTCGATCCCACGCAGCAGAGTTGTCATCTTTCCTCCCTGGGGCTGGATGTCCGTCCACCCAAACGCCAGCACCCCAACCGTAACCCACCGGCGAGTATTGACAGAGAGCGACGGAAGATACGCCCGGATTGCTCGCCATCGAATCGTGGATGCGCCGATAAAGTGTGGGGAGTTGATCCGATCGGTAGCCGGCTAACCGCGGGTCCATGCTGACAACGATGCGGCGATCCTGAACGAATCCTAAGTCTTGATTCTCCAACCTCTGCAAAGCGGCCGTGAGCAGTACTGCCGCCGACAGCAAAACAAGCGAGAGAGCCGCCTGAAACACGACGAGCGTTTTCCTTGGGAGCGAGCCTCCGCGAGCAGTCGAGCGACTGCTCCCGTGAAGCGCTTCGATTGGGTCTACCCGGGTGGCCATCCACGCGGGGCCCACGCCGAACACAACTCCCGTCAATAACGAAATAACGAAGGCGAACAGCAGGACTGGCTTCGAAGGCGACGCGCTGATCGGCACGCTCGCGAAGCCGGCCAAAGCTGGAAATGCGAAATGGAGGATAAGGCGAGTGCAGCCCAATGCGATCGTCACGCCAGCCGCTCCACCAAATAATGACAGCAAGACACTTTCGGTGAGAGGCTGCCGCACAATTCGAGAAGTTTGCGCCCCCAGGGCCATGCTCAAGGATGTCTGTCTTCGGTGCTCCATCCCGCGAACAAGCATAAGATTGGCGACGTTGGCGCAGACGATCAGCAAAACGAAGCCTGAAACCATCATAAGGATGAGAAGCCAGTGCTCGTATTGTTCGCGCATCGTCGTGATGCCTGCGCCTCCAGGAGTCAGGTACAGCGTTTGTTCGGGAAATCGCGCGCGATCAACCGCGCTCATGTCACTCCAGTGCGAACGCAGCCATTGGTTGAGCTCGACCCGCATTTCGGCCTCTATGGTTGCGGGGTTCGCGCCTGGCCGGAGGCGGCCAATCAACTCTAACCAATGCGTGTCGACCTTGTTCAAATCGGCATCGCTCTGGACATAGGGTTCGGTATTGAGAGGCAGAAACAAATCGGGCGGACTAGTGCGCAGACTATCACCAAAGAAGCCGGGAGGAGTGATTCCCACGACGGTAAATGGTTTTCCATCGATATCGAAAACGCTGCCGATGACTGACGGGGCCGATCCATATTTCTGCTGCCAGAGGCGATAGCTCATCACGATGGCTGGCGGTGCATTGGGTTGATCATCCGCATTGGTAAGCACGCGCCCGGCATACGCTCCTATGCCAAACATGGAGAAATAATTGCCAGAGACGAACTCGCCTGGATAGCCTTGGGCAGCTTCTGACGTGCCAGCGCGTCGGAGACCAAAGAGCATTTCCAATGACGGGAACGCCGCTAGTTCCGAGAAGCCTTTGGTATTGTCTCGAAGGTATTTGTACAGGTCGTAGGAAACCAGTGAAAACTCTTTTTCCTGACTATACCCGCCCTCGCAGCAGCAGCGGGATTCTTTCCCCAGACGGTACAGTTCCCCAGGTTTCGCCACTGGTAACGACCTCAACAGGACAGCGTGAACCAGAGTAAAAATCGAAGTGGTCCCGCCGATGCCGAGTGCCAGCGTCAGGACTGTTGCGCTCGTGAACGCCGGTGCCATTCGCAAACGCCGCAGCGCGTAGCGTAAGTCCTGAATTAGGTCCTGAATCCAATTTACGCGTCGCGCGTCGCGGCATTTCTCCTTGGTCTGCTCGATACCGCCCAAGTCGAGCCGCGCGCGGCGGCCCGCCTCTGCGTGCGCCATCCCTTGCGCAACGTATTCTTCGCTCTTTCGTTCGAGGTGGTCGCGCAGCTCTTCGTCCAATTCCTGGTCGGCTTGCGCAGAGCGAAACAGCGACCGCAGCCGCAGTGGAATCGTGAAAATCCAATGCCCTGGTGGCATCTCCAACCTCCGTTTCGCGCCGCGTGACGTTCACGCCCCTTTAAGTTTGATAACCCGCGAGATGGCGCTCGAAAGCCTTCCCCAGTTGTCTGTTTCTCTTTCGAGTCGTCGCCGCCCGAGCCGTGTCAGCGAGTAATATTTCGCCCGCCGGCCATACTCGGACGTTCTCCACTCGGCTGTGATCCAGCCCTGCTGCTCCAGCTTGTGCAAAGCTGGGTACAACGATCCGTCGCTCACCTGCAACACATCGCCGGACACCTGCTTTAAGCGCTGGCTAACGGCGAACCCGTTCATCGCCTCAAGCGCGAGGATTTTCAACAGCAACATATCCAACGTGCCCTGCACCAGATCGGAAGGTTTGCTCATCTTTTTGTCCTCGGTAACCGAGACTAGCACCCCTGTCCTCGGTAAGCAAGGGGAGATGCGCCGTCGGGCGGTGGTGCCCGAGGCGCGAACCCGCCGGGACCCAGACCGTCAGAAAAATTACAAGCGGGACCAATTGCAGGGACAGCAGGGGCTGCAGCGGGCCGTAGCGGGTTTCCTCCAGACCGGCGGCCGCCAGCCTATTTTGTGCCGATGTTATTGTGGTGCTGGGAGGATCGGCGCGAGCGAGGCGGCTCGCGCGGTGACGACATGTGCCGCCAGAACCACCAGATTACCGGTGATGTGCGCGGCGAACAGCTCTGCCGGCTTCGGAGGAGGCATGATGTGCCCACTCCATGATGTTCATTGCGGGAAGGTCGTTCAGATAGAACCAGACCGACTCCTCAGGGATGTTGACGGCCCTGGCAACGCCTTGCTGAACCCGGTGAAGGAGCCTGGCTTAGTTTGCTGTTAGATTCGCGTCTCATATGCCAGTGTGACTCTGGCATTTCTATTATAGTTAGATGAACAAGGCCCTAAGTTAGGCCGAGGTTTCTCAGCTGCGACTCAAGCTCTGCCGCAGAATGCCATGGCAAGATTCGGGAGTTTTGCCGCTCGTCCGGCGGATTCGACGGGAGTGAATCTGACCACCCGCCACAGCCAACCAGTGGAAGGAGGGGACGTTTGTGGAGCCAAGCGAGACATACTTCAGAAATCGTGCCAGCTCGCCCCCCGATGACAATGCATGCATCTCCGGCCAACGCCATCAGCAGGTTTCGTGCGTCGCCCATGCCGCATGGGATAACGACGGTAGCCGGCCAATCTGACGGGGGCATTTCATCGGGCGGGACGATGCTCACGACCAACCCTCCCGCATTTACGGCTTGTTCCGCTGCAACTCTCGTGGCTGGGCTGCCACAGCCGCTTATGACCGTTATGCGGAGCCGAGCCAAAAGCGCTCCGGCTTCGCTTGCGAGGTCATACGCCGGCGATCGCGGCTCGGCACTTCCGAGGACGCAGACTTGGGGACGGCGGTGCACGAGCAGCATTTGTGATTGCCCAGTCGACTCAGAATACTAAGGCCCTCTACCACGCGGCAAGCTGCAGTTGTTGCTGGCGATTGTTTCCGAATGACTCTTCATTGCTCGTTATGGAAGAATTTTGGTGAACCGGGCGAGACTCGGACCTCGCAACCCGCGCAACAAACCATGCAACATTTAACATTGCTACACTCGGGCGGAAGCAGCCCTTGAAGAATCAGACGGAGTTTTCGGCAGGCACAGGTTGAATACGAGTTCGCCATGCCAGAGAACAAAAGGAAACATCGGCAGCAGCACTGCGAACATTACATGCCGGAGGCCGATCTGATCGCCGCGGATGAGCGGGGTAAATTGCCATTGGTTGCACACCGAAATTCAACCAGACAGAGATTGCCCCGGTCCCGGCGCTTGCTGTTGCTTGTTGGGCTTTTGCCTAGTGGCCTTCCGCATAGCAAACTTGTCCGCTGTACCGGAACACCGTTCCGGAAGTGACATCTACCTCGCCGATGTTGCTGAGGTCTCCCGTCGCGCCCGCGAATTTACCTGTTCCTCCTTTAATGTGTACGAAATAGGTCACAACAGCAAACAGGGTTTGAGAGACCGGAATGGTTGTCGCGACGGCTGGATCGAACTCGTAGGTAGGGGAAACCACTTTGTGGGGTCGAGATGTGGCGCGGTGGTTTAGGTGCAGCCTATCCGTTGCCGACCCTTTCGACTCGAAAGGAATCTCGCGCTCGCGGCTTCAGATTGCGTCTAAGATAGCCGTAGAATTCAAACCCAGAAAGAAGTTGTCTTCATTCGAGGATATACAGCCTATGACACACTGGTTCGCGCGCCCCGTCCTACACGTGACGGACGTTGAGGCCTCGCTCAGCTTTTACGTTAACCTGCTCGGCTTCACGAGTCCTTGGCGCTACGAAGAGGACGGCAGAGCGCACGTTGCACAGGTCGATCGGCAGGGCTGCGCGCTTATCCTGGCCGACACGTGGCCGGAAAAAATTGGCAAGGGGCTTATGTTCATTTCCGTGAACGTCGAGCAGGAGACACGCGAGGCCGCGATCGCCGCATTGGACGCGCTGCGCGCGGAACTCGAGGCCAAGGGCGTTTCGGTCAAGGAAGGTTCGTGGGGCTACCGTCTCCTGGTGGTCGATGATCCCGACGGCAATCAGCTCTTCTTCAACTATCCGAACGAGACTGTCGGCGAGATTAGAGATTCGGAAAAGTAGGCGGGTATTATGAAGAACCTTTCCGGTGCGTCGACAAACCAGAGAGTTCGGCACAGCGTGTCCGGTTACCCGACCAGACACAAAGGAAAATGTGATAAAAGTAATCCCGCGCTGGATATGGGGTGCGGGCCAATGATCAAATTCGTGGCCGTTGTCTTTGGCAGTTACTTACTGTCTGTCGCGCTTGTCTTGGTCACCGACCCGTTGCTCTCCCGTATATTCCCTGGTGATTTCGTTAGGGGTTGTGTCCCCATGCTATGAAGCTCTCCTCGCAAGCACTGCGCTGTTGTGGTCATCTCCATCTTTTCTGCTTGGCTCTGTGCCCGCTTCGCACCTGGCCGCGCAGACCGACATGTGCTCTGGTTCTTTGTCCTTTGGGGAAGTGATGGGAATCGCCGCGACGATTCCTAACTGAAGCAAGGGCTGGCCACACTGGTATTGGTTGTCTTGGCTGCTCCCTGGCCCCTTAGCTGCTTGATCGGTCTGCTGCCTTCGGGAAGCCGGACTGGTCAGTCGACATAAACTGCCGCTTGAATCTGGTCAAAACTGATTTCATCGTACCGCGTACGAGCTAGAGGGTGTATGCTCGCGGCTGTTTTTTGGGCCAGAGGGAATCCAGTTTACTTTTTCGGGACAGAGGGAAAAGGCGCATGGCGTGCGCTCGCGACCTTTGTAAACTGAGCCGTTGGGACTCCGAATATCACTTGAGCTGGTCTAATGGCAAATTCTTCGTGTCGAGGGCAAAGAAAGGAACAAAACGGATGAAAGCTGGAAGTGCACAATGCAATCTAGGAGTGCAGAGCAAGCAACAGGAAATTGTCCGGTGGTTGCGGCAACTGGTCGGTCTACTCGTTTTCGCCGTCGCGGTGGTCTTCGTTGCCGGTGCGGCGTTAGCGTTCAATCGGCAGCTTGCGACCCCGCCGGCTTCTCAAAGCACCTCGATACCCAACGTCAAGTGTGTCATCGGGCTCGAGAACATTAAGCCCAACACCAAGGGCACGCTCAGCTTGCTGCCCGCCGGGTTGGAGTTTGCAGCCGGTAAGAGCAAGGTGAACATCAGCACTGCTTCCATCCAGGACATTTTTACCGGCCAA
>Ga0310916_10003317_pt1 | contig 9979 bp, 8 predicted proteins | sample GREbulkMGLF176_FD_203444 | JGI IMG/M metagenome (GOLD analysis project Ga0310916, IMG submission 203444) | Lab enrichment of tropical soil microbial communities from Luquillo Experimental Forest, Puerto Rico - GRE.bulkMG.LF176 | ecosystem: Environmental > Terrestrial > Soil > Tropical forest >... | reverse complement strand
ATTACGTCAAGAACATCCATGAGCTGCTGGAGCTGGCGCTTGAGAAGGAACCGGTCGAGCTGCACCCCGTTCAGTCGAGACACGTGGCTTATGCCGAGCAGGTGGCCGGGCCTCCCAACTGACTCTAAATCAGATTTCCCGATTCCTGGATAGCCCTTGTTTATTTATCCTTTCGCCTCCGCTGCCCGGAAAGGCTGAGCCTTTCCGCACCGCGAAGCGGTGTAGCCGCCAGTTTTCACACGGACTCTTACGCGGTCGAGGGCGATTTCCCGCCCCTGATTCCAGGCTTCGGTTTTCTTTACCCCACCCTCCTCCACCCGGAGTTTCGATCCGAAGGAGACTTCCGGCTGGGGCGCTGAACACCGTCTTCGACGGGAGCTTTGCAACGTGGCCTTTGGCGCGCAACTCGTTGCTTCCACCTCGTCCTGGCTTCCCTCCTGCCAGTCCATAGGGTGGAAGGACGCGGCGGTCAGAGAGAATACTCCCGCGCACGTCGGTTAGAAACTCGATTTCCCGAATTACACCGTCGCCCCCCCGGTAACGTCCCGCCCCACCCGAGCCGCGACGGAGGGAGTAGCTCCGGATCCTCACCGGGTAACTGGATTCGAGCGCCTCGATAGGGGTGTTGAGCGAGTTGGTCATGTGAGTGTGCACGCCGCTCAATCCGTCGGCGCGGGGCCGCGCGCCCATGCCGCCGGCGATCGTCTCATAGTAGGCGAAGGGCTGGCTCGAGCGTGGCTCAATTCCGCCGAAGGAGAGATTATTCATGGTGCCGGAACTCGCCGCCGGGATTCGGTCCGGCAGGGCTTGAGCGAGCGCCCTCAACAGGACGTCGACAATTCGTTGCGAAGTCTCGACGTTGCCTGCGGCGACAGCGGCTGGCGCCTGTGCATTCACCACGCTTCCCTCCGGGGCCCGAACTCTGATGGGTTCCATCAGGCCCGCGCAGGCGGGCACAGTCTCGCCCAGAAGACAACGAAAGACGTAGAACACTGCCGAGGTCGTGATGGCTAGCACCGCGTTCACGCTGCCACGACAGGCGGAAGAGGTGCCGCTAAAATCCACCGTCGCTTGGCGACTGCGAATTCGAATCGCCACCCGCAACCGCACTGGACGGCAGCTGAACCCGTCGTCGTCGAGAAAATCCTCCGCCCGGTACACACCTTCGGGAATGCACCCCAGCGCCTCGCGCATCAGTTGAGCGGAGTAGCGTTGAAGTGCTTCTAGGTAGAAAGCCGTCTTTCGAGCACTGTATTTCTGCACTAGTTCGGCCAGGCGACGCTCACCCAATCGGCATGCTGCTACCTGGGCCAGTAGGTCGCCCTCGCGTTCGCGAGGCGTGCGAACGTTAGCCAGAAGCATGGCGAGCATATCCCGCTGGACCTCGTCGTGGTGAGCCAGGATGACGGGCGGAATACGAAGCCCTTCCTGGTAGATTTCCTCGCTCAAGCCCATGGAGGCGGGCTGTGCGCCGCCTATGTCTGAATGGTGTGCGCGGTTGGCAACATAAAACAAGGGCGGTGCATTGCTGATTTTCGATTGCCGATCGTCGATTGAAGAGCCGGGATTCGGATTTCGGGATTTGGCTTTCGTGTCTCTTCCCGAACCCCGTTCCGGCGCCGCTACCGGCATCACCAAGGTGATATCGGGGAGGTGCGTACCGCCCGCGTAGGGGTCGTTCAGGACGGCGATGTCACCAGGACCCAGTTTGAGAGCTACCCTCGCAGCAGCAACCGACATGGGCATAGAACCCAGATGTACCGGCATGTGGTCACCCATGGCCACCACCCGACCCTTGCCGTCAAACACGGCACAAGAATAGTCCCGTCGTTCCTTGATGTTGGGTGAAAACGCGGAGCGTCGCAGCGCGGCACCCATCTCCTCCGCCACTGAGTGGAACAGGTTCTTGAAGACCTCGAGTTCTGCGGGGTCGACTTTCATGGTTTTGGCCGTGCCAGCACGAGGTTAAGATACTGGTCTACCGCGCAATCATAATCAGGAGGGACGATCGTCGTGGAGCTATATTCCACCACGACGGCAGGCCCCCGAAAGCGCACACCGGGTGACAGCCGGTCGCGGCTGTACACTGGAGTTGTGCGCAATCGTCCTTCGAACCAGACCTGCTTCCGCTTGACTTTCGCCGCACCCGCAGGCTTGCCAGTTTCGATTTTCCAGTTTCCGATTTCCGGTTTCGATTTTCTCGTTTTCAACCTCGGCTTAGGTGTCGGGATCGTGAGCCGTACCCGCAAGTTGACCACCTGCAGAGGGCGGCCGCGTTGGGCATGGCCGTAAGCACGTTCGTGTTCACGGTGAAAGAGATCCATGAAGCGAGCACGGAAGGGAATTGTCAGTTCGTAGGCCTGGCCGGCATAGCGAATGTCAAGCTGGCGCTCGATCCGCGCGCGTTCGGACGGAAAGCCCTCGTTTTCAAGGGCCATGCGGCCGGCTTGTTCCAGGTTCCTGAATCGGCGCTCAAGGTCCTTAACAAAATCCGACTGCCTCCCGACCGCCGGCTTGGGGCTTCGCTCCGTGCCCGCCACACTCAGCAGTACCGACTGCGAAACGTCCTTGACGATGTCGGAGAGTAATACGCCTAGTGCGGAGAACCCGCCTGGGTTTTGCGGAACGATGACGCGTGACATGCTGAGTGCGCGGGCCAAGTCGGCCGCGTGCAGTCCGCCTGCGCCCCCGAAGCAAATAAGGGCGAAATCGCGCGGATCGTGACCGCGCTCCACGGAGATTACGCGCAGGGCTCTCTCCATGTTTGCGTCCACAACCGAGATAATACCCTGCGCCAACTCCAAGGGCGTGCGGAAGGCCTTCGAGTTCGAGGCCATCGAGCCGGGGCGACCGGGCCGATGTCGCAAGAAAGACAGGAAGGCTTTCTCGGCGCCAGCGAGATCCAGCCGAAAGGCTCCGCCCAGGAAATGGTCCGGATCGAGCCGGCCCAGCAGCAGGTTTGCGTCCGTGACCGTGGGCAGCAGCCCGCCCCGGCCGTAACAAATCGGTCCTGGCTCGGCGCCCGAGCTCTCCGGCCCCACCCGCAGTGCACCGCCGAGGTCGATGCGTGCCAGCGAACCACCGCCTGCGCCCACGGAGTGTACGTCCAGTACGGGTACCGCAACCGGCAAACCGCCCAAGGTGGTTTCATGCGTGGTTTGAGGCCGTCCGCTGAGCAAGCAGACGTCGGTGGACGTTCCGCCCATATCAAAGCTGATGGCCCGAGAGATTCCCAGCGTTTCAGCGATCCAGGACGCCGCGGCGACTCCACCCGCCGGTCCCGAAAGTATCGTTCGCACCGGCTCTCGAGCCGCGCGTTCCGCCGAGGTGACGCCGCCGCTCGACTGCATGACGTAAAGGCGGCCCCCGCGGGGTAGAAAACTGGGAACTGGCCGGGAGGGCGATACTCGAAGATCGAAAATCGAAACTCGCCTCCCCTCCCGGGTCTCGACTTTCGAGTTTCGATTTTCCAGTTTCGATTTTCCAATTTCCAACTTCCAATTTCCACTCTCAAAAGCTGCCTGCAGGCGCGCCAGATAAGCCCCTAGCCGCGGAGCCAAGTAGGCGTTGATCACCACAGTAGATAGTCGCTCGTATTCGCGAAACTCGGGGAGAATCTCGTGCGAAACCGACACGGGAATCTTTAAGCGTCGCAAGACGCGCGCCACAGCGCGCTCGCTAGCAGGATTCAAGAAGGAGAAGAGAAAACAGACAGCAATCGATTCGGCACGTGAGCGTTTGATTTCGCTGCAAAGACGGTGAAGTTCCCCGGCATTTGGCCGGAAAAGAGCAACGCCGCCCGCATCCGTTCGCTCCCGGACTCCCCACCGCATGGAACGGGGAACAAGCGGCGGCTCCCGTTGCACATTCAGATCATAAAGGCTTGGACGGGCCTGGCGCCCGATTTCGATCAGGTCCTCGAAGCCGGCTGTGGTAACCAGCGCGACTCGCGCTCCCCGTCGCTCGAGCAGGCTGTTGGTGCCCACGGTTGTGCCGTGAACGATGTCCAAAGGAATCGGGGCTTCCCGCTCAGCGAGCTGGCGGACTCCCTCGAGGATGCCCCGGGAGGAGTCAGTCGGAGTCGAGAAGACCTTCAGAATCCTGATTTCGGAGCCCGCGAACGTCACGCAGTCTGTGAAGGTGCCGCCCGTGTCAACGCCGATGCGCATGATGAATCCACAGATCACCAATCCGCAGATTACACAGATTACGCAGATTCCGCGGACTTGGAATGAACAAAACGGCGGTACTCCAAGGATCAGGCGCCGAAATTCAGCAGCACACACACTCGGTGACCGCTGGCTTTCAAGTAGTTGATGAGTTGCGCTTCCTCAAGTCTCGTTAGCTTTGCCAAAGCCTTGAGCGACAACGATGGATCCGAAGCAAACAAAATCCGCGCGATAAGTGGTGGTGAGTGGTTGGCCTCTGTAGAAGATTGGCAATTCCACCTCGCGCTGGTAAGGCACAACCCGCGTCGTCAATTCGAGGGCCAGCGCTTCCTGATAGACAGCCTCCAAGAAGTCACATCCGAGTTGGCGATGGACTTCTATGGCGGCACCGATAATGGCATACGTTCTCGGGTCCCTTTCTTGGTGTAATCTGTGAAATCTGTGGATTCATCTCGAACTTCCGAGCGGCAACGAGGCGTGAGCCGTCAGCAACGAATCGGCGCGTTGGCCGGCCGCGAGTTTGTAGTACCCGGCGGCGGCAATCATAGCCGCATTATCAGTAGACAGGGATGGCGAAGGGAAAAGGACTTGGAGTCCTGTCTGTCTGGCCGTTTCTCGAAAGCGCTCACGCAGCAGCGAATTACAAGCCACCCCTCCGGAAACGAAGACCGACCGGACGCGGCAAGAGTCTGCCGCTGCGAGCGTCCTCTCCACGAGATCAGCGACGACGGCATTCTGGAAGCTGGCGGCCAGGTCGAGCGTCTCCTGCGAGCAGTGAGAGAGCGTTTCCTCGGTCGTGGCGCGGCCGGCGGACTCGCGCCAAATGCGACGCTGTTCGGCCTCTGCCTGGAGGGACGTGCCGCGAACGCGGTACAACACTGCAGTCTTCAGACCGCTGAAGCTAAAGTCCAAGGGATTGCTTTTCATTCGAACGCGTCCGAAATCGACCGCGTGGGGGTTGCCGGAGCGCGCCAATCGGTCAAGGATCGGGCCACCCGGGTAGCCCAACGCCAGAAGCTTAGCTACCTTGTCGAAGGCTTCGCCGGCAGCGTCATCTCGCGTCTGGCCGAGGCGAGTGTAAGAGAAAGTAGGCAGGAGGCAGGGGGCAGTAAGCAGAGGGGATTCGGGATTCGCGATTCGGGATTCGGGTTTCGCAGAGGCCTCGCTGCCTCCTGCTTGCCGCCTACTGCCCTGAAAAAAACCCTCACCCGGCTCTCCCGCTTCGCGAGATCGCCACCCTCTCCCCTGGGGAGAGGGTGCCCGAGGTACGAGGGCGGGTGAGGGGTCATTTAATCCGGGTCCCTGGACCTTGACCAGGAACAGGCTTGTGTGGCCGCCGGAGACCACCAGGGTCACGTTGGGGAAGCGGGCTTCTTCGACGGCTTCTCCCCTCTGCTGCGCCATTTTGTTTTCCAGCAGTACGGCTTGGATGTGACCTTCCAAATGATTGACACCGACCAGGGGTTTACCCAAAGAGAGCGCCAGCGCCTTGCCATAGACCAAGCCCACGAGCAACGAACCAATCAGGCCAGGCCCTTCGGTGACAGCCACTCCTTCGATATCCTTCAGGCCTACCCGAGCGACGCGGCACGCCTCCTCGACTACGGGCACGATCTTTCGCAAGTGTTCGCGCGAGGCGAGTTCCGGCACCACGCCGCCGAAGCGTTCGTGCGTCAACACCTGCGAAGCGACTATGCTCGAGAGAATACGCTCTCCATCGGCCACGACGGCCGCCGCCGTCTCGTCACAGCTGGATTCAATGCCTAGGACTCGCATGGCGTTAGCATTACTCTTTCACCTGGGAGCCCGGGCGTCCCGGCCTCTTCCTTGTCGGAGGCCTCATCCACGATCCTGGTGCGCGACGATGCCAGCAGCGCAGGAGCGGGCGAGACGCCCGCGCTACCAGTCCCCTTAGGTTTTCCAGGGTCTATGTTAGCATGAGGATTTCGGGAGCCCTCCGTATCCCGTCTACGGTATGCCGTATGCTGCTTTCTGAGGTGAAAACATACTTATGACGATCCGCAAAGCGGTTCTGCCCGTCGCCGGCTTGGGGACGCGCTTCCTGCCTGCCACGAAAGCACAGCCCAAGGAAATGCTGCCCATCGTAGATAAGCCTTTGGTGCAATATGCCGTGGAAGAGGTCGCGGCTTCGGGCATTTCGCTGGCCATCTTCGTCACCGGGCGGGGCAAGGACGCCATTGAGGACCATTTCGATGTGTCCTTCGAACTTGAGCACCAATTAGCCGGCAGGGGCAAGGAAAGCCTTCGCGAGCACATCCGGTCGATTTCCGGGCTGCTGCAGATGACCTACATCCGCCAGAAAGAGGCTTTGGGCCTCGGCCACGCCATTCTGACCGCCCGCGACCTGGTTGGGAACGAGCCATTTGCTGTGCTGCTTTCGGATGATGTGATTGATAGTCGGGTGCCTTGCATCAAGCAGATGGTTGAGGTCTTTGAGCGTTACGGTAGAAGTGTAGTAGCCATCCAGCGCGTGCCACGCAATGCTGTTTCCAGCTATGGGATCATCAAGGGTCAGCTGGTCCAGGACCAGTCTTGGGACGCTCCTGCCCGACTGGTTCTCGGGAGCCGTCTGTATCGGATTGACGACATGGTAGAGAAACCCGAGCCCCGCAAGGCCCCGTCCAACTTGGCTATCATAGGCCGTTACATCCTGACACCGGCCATCTTCCATGAGCTGGCTAGGACTCCGCGGGGTGCCGGAGGCGAAATTCAGTTAACCGATGCCCTGCGCCGGTTGCTCAGCAAAGAGCCTATCTACGGTTTTCTCTTCGAAGGCAAGCGCTATGACGCCGGTGACAAGCTCGGCTTCCTTGAAGCTACTGTAGAGATGGCGCTGAAGCGCCCTGACCTCGGCAAACCCTTCCGCCAATACCTCAAAACGCTCAAGCTGTGACGATTTTGGATTTCCAATTTTGGATTAGAGATCGTCCTCAGCTAGTCTCGCTACGTTCCAGCAACCGAGGGGTGGTGTTGCGCTGGCTTCTGACTCCTGACGTCCGGCTCCTGGCTTCTCTCGTTTTGCTATTTTTGAGACAATCGGTTGAGAAAGGTTGAGCGATGGGGACCAGGACGAGCATCCGTTGGGAGCAATTCCTCGCCGCCGGCGAGGAGGGGCAAAGGTGGGAGTTCGTCGATGGCGAGGTGGAGTTCATGTCGCCTGTTAATTTAATTTGCGCCACCAGGCAATCCTCTATGCGCTGATCGCCAGCTTTGTCGAATCATCGCGGTCTTTTCATCAGCCTCCTGAAACAGAACGACACGGTTCTAGCGGTGCTCTATGAGCGTCCCGTCAAGCAGGATTGCGGACCGACACTACAAGACGAATGCGGTGGTCCTGACTTGAAACTGAAATTAACTCAGCCTCAGGCCTTCTTCGACGGCTCGGTCGCTTTTGACTCGGCGGGCTTGCTTTCGGTCTTGGTGGGTGCAGATGCCGCTCCGTCTCCCTTGGATGCAGTTTCGCCAGAAGACTTTCGCGCGTAGTCGGTGATGTACCAACCGCTGCCCTTGAACTGGATGGCGGGAGAAGAGAGCAGTTGTTCCAGTCGCCCGCCGCAAGTCTCGCACGTCCGGATGGGAGGGTCGGAGAACTTCCGGATCTTCTCAAAATGGGCACCGCACCGCAGACATTTGTACTCGTAGAGCGGCAAAGTGAACCTCCCCTGAACGAACCCATGAATATTATAGCAAGTTCCCTTGTCTCTACGCATGCGCCTTGCTAGACTGTCGCTACGCAGCGGTAGTCAACGAGAAAGGTGCTCAATGACCAAATCGGATCAGGTTGGTTCGCCCCTTCCAGCCAACAAGGCGGCGGGAACCCTCTACATCGTCGGCACACCAATCGGTAATCTTGAAGACATCACTTTCCGCGCCCTCCGCGTCCTGAAGTTAGTGGATCTGATTGCCTGCGAGGACACACGGCGTACCCAGAAGCTTTTGAACTACTACGGAATCCGCACGCAGACGACTAGCTATCACGAACACAATGAGATGACGCGAGCGCCGGAGCTGATCATCGAGTTGGAGCAAGGCAGTGACATCGCTTTGGTCTCCGACGCGGGAATGCCAGTCGTCTCCGATCCGGGCTATCGGTTAGTTAAGCTGGCGGTGCGGCACAACGTTCCGGTAGTGCCCATACCTGGCGCTTCGGCATTCCTGGCCGCCCTGGCCGCGTCTGGGTTGGCGGTGGACAAGTTTCGCTTTCTGGGTTTCCTGCCCAGCAAAGCTTCACAACGTCGCCGAGCACTTGAGGAGGCCAAGACGTCCCAGAAGACTCTGGTCTTCTACGAGGCTCCCCACCGTATGATGGAGATGCTTGCAGACGCTCGCAAGATCCTTGGCGACAGGCCGGTGGTGTTGGCGCGTGAGGTAACCAAGGTTCACGAAGAGTTCCTTCGAGGCACGGCCGCTGAATTGCTCGACACTCTGAAGAAAAAGCCCGCAAAAGGCGAGTTTACGGTTCTTGTAGGGGCGCCCGCTACGCCGGAGCAGGAAACCTCATCGCTCGCTAAGCCGATTTCCGCCGAAATGCTCCACCTCATGGAAGGGCAGGGTCTGGACGAACGGGCCGCCCTTAAGGCCGTGGCCCGTGCCCGGGGAATCCCTCGCAGCGAAGCCTACCGGCAGTGGCAGGCTGAAAAACCGAGGGGTACGTGACTGCGTCGAGCTACCGCAAATTAAGGTGTTGGCGACTTGGCTTGGCTGGCCTTTGCTGAGGCTTGCTTGCTCGATTGCTTGGTGGTCTTCCTAGATGGCGTCCTTTTCGTCGCCTTTGTCGCAGCCGCCTTCGTTGTGGTCTCCTTGCTGCTTGTCGTCTTGCGCCCGTGGCCCTGGAACTCGGGGTTGACGTTCGGCAGCGGTGTTGCCGCCTGCGTATGAAAGTGCATGGCGTAGTTTAACTGCTTTTCGCACGCGGCCAGGTTGCTTTGGAACATTTGGGCGGCCCTGTCCCACCGGTTCACGAAGTAGCTGATGTAGGGAACCAGTTCCTGCTGCGCAGCGATTAACTCCCTGCCGCGCTGCCGGAATTCATCCGCAAGTTTTGTCTCCTCCATTGTTGAGAGGCTTTGGCTCACCTGCTCCAGCGGATCTTGCACGCTTAGGGCAGAGACATAAGTCTGGAAGGCCAGGTCTGGGCTCGCCAGCGACGCGGCGAACTGATTACGCACTTTCTCGAACTCAGCAAGTTTCGCTTGAAGCGTGGCCCGCGCCTGGCTGAAGCTGGCGCGCTCGGCCTCGGAGGCTTTCAAGTTCTCTGGCTGTTCGTGGGTCAACACGTCCTGAATGCGATACGTTGGCACGTACATCTTGTAAAGGACCTGCTTCAACTGCTCGGGCCGCATGGGAGGTGGGGGGCCGCTAATGTCTGTGGGGAGGATTGCCATTGGAGTTGTAGAAGGTTGAATGACCTCGGTCTCGACACCTGGAATAGGGGCCAGGCCGGCTTCCGCTTTGGCACGTAGGTAGAGCACATAGGGCTGCAGTGACTTTTGCAATTCCCGCAACTGGTCCGCCGGTTGCTTATACTGAGTACCCTGGGCCGGGCCATCGTATTGGGTGACAGTGGCGGCCACGGCCTCCATGTTAGGCAGCAACATACCGATGGATGCATCGGTCTTGCCGGCCAGGTCCAGGTTCTCCGGCTTCTCCAGAAACAGCTTACGATTCTCGTCCAGCGTCTTGAGTTGACCACGCATCGTCTCCAGCGCCTGGTTGTACAACTGGCGCGCTGTATCGTCCATCTTCCATTTGTCCGGCTGCAGTGTGCCCACCAGGTCGGTAAAGCGAAA
>Ga0310916_10003314_pt1 | contig 9981 bp, 10 predicted proteins | sample GREbulkMGLF176_FD_203444 | JGI IMG/M metagenome (GOLD analysis project Ga0310916, IMG submission 203444) | Lab enrichment of tropical soil microbial communities from Luquillo Experimental Forest, Puerto Rico - GRE.bulkMG.LF176 | ecosystem: Environmental > Terrestrial > Soil > Tropical forest >... | reverse complement strand
GCCAGCGCCCACCCCTGCGGTGTGGTCAGAAGCTCAAATACTTGCGTGGATCATCTCAAGGGACGAGACAAAGGTGTTGACCCCCGAGATGCTTCCAAAAATTGAATGGGCCGGGAAAGAGCTGACCGAAAAGGTGAACAAAGAGCTGAATAAAATGTTGGCGAGGTCCGTCGAAATTTATCGTGCCGTACTGGAAGGGCAAACTCCTCACAGGCTGAACGAAGGTGTATTTCGTATTTCGGGGCTTCGCTCCGGAGAGCTGGCCCACCTCCTCAGAGCTGGATATCTAACCCCGGAAGACGTCCAGTGGCACGACATCGATGGCGATCCGGAGGGGGTCAAACGGTTATGGCCCGCCCGTAACATACCGGCATCCACCCCTGCGGTGACCCCGGTAACGCCGACCACGCCGGCGGATCGGCAGCTTTATGCCGAGGGCGGGTCTGAGCCAGCAGCGCGCGCCGAGCCGGTGTCACCGCCACCTGCGACTCAACCAAACGAGCGGGCGGTCGCCGATCCGGCGCCTGACGACTCTGAACTTGTCGCGGCCAAGAAACGGGTGAAGCGACAAGGGCCCGACCGGTACGGTGAGAGTGACCGCGCGCTATTCCTAGAAATGACCAAACTCATGAAGGAGGAACAGCTCAGCGCGGAAGAGGCTGCTGGGCGGTTAGGCGCTCTCGGTAAGATTAAGGGGCGAGGCAACGCCGACAGCCGAAAGCATCGCCTGGCCAAGAGATATCGCGACGAACGCGGAGAGCCCAAAACTCCCTAGCGCTCCCACAAACTCCCACAAACTCCCGCGCAAACTCCCTCGTTAAATGAAACAGATACTCCGCAGCAACCAAGGTCGGCCAGTGCTGGCCTACACCGCGGAGTAGTTGGTCGACCCCGACCTCGATCTCCGCACCATCGGAAGCTTGCGGAGAAAACTATGTCCCCCGAAGTCCAGTCCGAAATCGAGGAGCTCCGCGAGCGCGTGGAGAAGCTCGAAAATGCGGTCAGGCGCACCAGGCGCGGCCGTACCAATCAACGCGGTGCTGCCGAGTATCTGGGAAAATCGCGCGAGTGGTTACGGCAACGTCACCTGCGCGGCGAGGGGCCGGTTCGCGATCCCGACGGCACTTACACGTACGACAATCTTGACGCCTATTCCGAGAAAGGGGGACACGCCATCGCTCGCGTCTCTCCGTCCCGTTAGTCGAGTTTTCCGAGTTTTCCGTACCGCCGGCCTGGTCGCTGCCGCGAGGCAGCCGCAGGAGAGCTTTGTCCGGGCTCTGCTTGAGCCTTATCGCAGGATCATCTCGTCATGTCGTCGATTGAAGACACTGAGACACCGCGCTTCACCTCCATCATGAACGACGGTGCGTGCGCCGGCTTTCTTATCAACCTCGGCGCGCGCGGCGTCGAGGCATTTGACCAGGATGAAAAACCCCTCGGCGTTTTTCCCGACACGATTAGTGCCGCGACCGCCGTTTTGCATCCAATAACTCGCAAATCGGCGGGGGTGTCGAGCTACTCCCGCGGTGCGCACTTTGAGTTGCGGCTGCCCGGTAACCGACTCCGGTGCGGTTGCTGCGGGCATTCGGTGAGCGCGCATGCCTTCGACATTGTCGAGCCGGGCTTCATCCGCGCGGTGTGTACGCACTGCCATGAAGATCTGGTCACGATCGAAATGCGGTGAATCGCTATGCGCGAGCGCCTTCCAAACCGCAGAGGATCCGAAACGTTCGATTTCGAGGTGCCCGCCGGAACCGCTGTGCTGCACTACACAGCGACGGTCGGTTACTACGCCAACGGCCGCATCGGCGAGCTGTTTCTGAACAACCACAAATCCAACAGCACTGCAGACACTAACGCGCGCGACGCGCGATTGCATTTTCGTTTGCCGTCCAGCACGGCGCCAAGATTGAAGACATCCGCCGCGCGCTCTGTCGCGATTCACATGGCCGCGCCTCCGGCCCGCTCGGAGCCGCGCTTGATCTCTGGCTGGGGGATGAATCATGAGCACCGTCTTAGGCGTCGATCCTGGCATTAGCGGCGGGTTGGCCATCGTCGAGATTACTGACAGGGCCGCCCCCGTGCTGGTGGAATGCATCGATATTCCTGTCGTTGGCACCGGCGCCAAAGAGCGCGTTGATGTCGCCGCCATCCGCAACTTCATCGATCGGCACAAACCAATCCGCGCTCTGATTGAACGGGCGCAGGCGATGCCGAAGCAGGGCGCGTCGTCGGGTTTCAAATACGGGCGCGCGGTCGGTGCGATCGAAGCAGCAATCACACTGTGCGCGGTCCCTGTGGAGATCATCGAGCCGTCCGCGTGGAAAAAATTCTGGAAACTACCGGGCAAGGACAAAGAGAGCGGACGGCAAAAGGCGCTGCAGTTGTTTCCCGCTGCTCACGCCGCGCTCGCGCGTAAAAAAGATCACGGTCGCGCCGAGGCATCGTTGATCGCGCTGTATGGGGTCGGGCCATGAACGCTCCGTTGGCGCCGACTCATTCACCCTTCGGCGGCAGCGTCGCAGCGCGCGTCTTACGCTGCCCAGCATCCGTCGGCCTCACCGAGAAAGTACCAGCCCATCTGCGCAAGTCCTCCATCTACGCGAATCGCGGCACGGCGTGCCACGCCGCAATGGTGCTTCTCCTCGATGACCCCTCGCCAACGCTTGATAGTCTCGCCGGCAAGACGTTCGACAATTATGTCATCACAACCGACGACATCGAAAACGCTATCAGGCCAGCATACGCCTATGTGGACGCCCTCCTCGTCGAGCCGGGAGCCGAGTTTTACTCAGAGCTGCGCGTCGCTTTTCCGACCATCGCCAGTGCCTACGGCACGGTCGACCTACTAGTCCGTATCGGCCGCACGATCCATGTGATCGATTTCAAATTTGGCAGCGGCGTGCGGGTGCTGGCGCTTACCCCGGACGGCGACACGGATATCCTCAACGCGCAATTGCTCTTCTACGCCGCCCCGCGCGCCACTCGCTCCCCGAATTTTTTGCTGGGGTCGAGACCATCAACCTCACAATCTTGCAGCCGCAATCAATCGAGCCGGACGCCGAGATGGCGTCATCCGTCACGCTAACGCACGGCGAGCTTAACGAATTCGTCCCGGTCTATCGCGGGGTCTGCGCAGAGGCGCTATCAGACGCGCCCCGCCTGGAGCGCGGCGACTGGTGCAGATTCTGCCCGGCGCGACCGATTTGCCCGGCGCACACCCGACCGCTGCTCGATCTCGCTCAATTCATAGTGCCGACGCCGCCGGCCGCGCGGACCGACAAGACCGCCTATTTGCAGACGCTCGCCACCGGCTTGGACCTCATCGACGACATCAAGGACCTTCGCGCGGCGCTACACGATCAGGCGAAACGCGCCCTTGAGAGCGGCGACATCGTACCGGGCTATACCCTCTCAGCGGGTCGTGCCGAACGCCATTGGCGCGACGACGAAAGCACCGCAATCGCCGCGCTGGAGAGCCTCGGCCTTACCCGCGATGACATCGTCGCCGAGACGATGCGCTCGCCGAAACAGGTCGAGCTGCGAGCAAAAGCTCGCGGGCTCAAAATTCCCCAGGAACTCATCGCTTCGCACCGCTCCGGCACCTCGCTGACACGGTGTGAAAACGCGCACGCCCCGGTGCCCCGGCGGGACGAAATCGCGCGCTTATTCTCCGCGGCATTGGAGACCCTTCATGAGCAATCCTAACCACAACCCCGACAACCGCGCCGATCACGGCCACGACAATGACAACGGCCAAAGGGCAGTCGCACCTGCGCCGGCGAGGAGCGCGCTCGCCTCTCTGCCGGCGCTCACGGCGGCGCTCAACCGTGTTGACATGACGTCCATCGGCGGCCGTTCGGGAAAGCCGATGTTGCAGTTCAAAAGTCGGGAAAACAGCGGTACCTGGATGTTTGGGCAGCAACGCATATCCCCTGAGGCCGGTAGCCTTTGGGCCGTCAACCCGCAGACGTTCCAGTGGGGCTACATCTGCTTTTCCAACGACAACAAGCCGGCTGGCGAACGCCTCGTTCCCATCAGCCAACCGATGCCTGCGATCACGGAGCTCCCTGACAAGGGCTTTCCCTGGCAGGAGCAAATGGCTGTCGATCTGAAGTGCATCAATGGCGCCGACGCCGGCACTGAGGTGGTCCTCAAGGTGTCAACCGTCGGCGGCATCCAGGCCGTCACCGGACTGATCGACACGGTGCGCGACCGGCTCAACTGCGGCCAGCACGACGGCAAAATCGCACCGATCGTGCGCCTTGAGAGAGACAGCTACCAGCACGGCCAGTATGGGCGTGTCCCGACGCCTGTGTTTACCCTCGTTGACTGGATGTCACTCGACGGTCCGGCCCCGGCGCCAGCACCAGCGCCGCCGCCTGCCGAGCAACCACGTCGCCGGCGCCTCGGGTAACGCCGATGCGCACCTGACCAGCGAGGCCGACCTGCAGGCGGCCTCGCCTGACCTTTTGAGGGGCCCGATGTCTAACGTCAGCGATCTCACTTCGTTGGATTTCGAGTCGGCCGGCGCGCTCGACCTCAAGGCCGCCGGAACTCTCCGCTACGCCACTGACGCCTCGACGCGCGCAATCGTTCTAGCCTATGCCATCGGTAACTCACCAGCTCTCACTTGGCATGCTGACGGCGCGATCCTCGATTGGACCGACGCGCCTGATGATCTTCGCGCCGCCTTCGATCGCGGCGCAACTTTCGCCGCGTGGAACGCGAGCTTTGACAGCGCCATCTGGAACTATGCCACCCTTAGATTTCCCTTTCTCGCGCCGGAGCGAATCATCGATGTGATGATTCAGGCTGGCGTCTCCAACTTGCCGACCGATCTTGAAAGCGCTTCGCGCTATCTCGGTGGCGAGGGCAAACAGAAAGATGGCAAAAAGCTGATCAAACTGTTTTGCGTCCAAGGTGCAGACCCCCGCGAATATCCAGAACAATGGCAGCGCTTTCTCGACTATGCGCGCCGGGACGTCGGGGAGATGCGCGATGTGTACCGCCGGACGCGACCTCTGCCGCTCGCCGAATGGCAGCAATATTGGGCATTCGAGCACATCAACCGACGGGGCGTGGTGCTCGATATGCCCTTCGTACGCTGCGCTGCCGCCCTTGCGGCCGAGGACGCTGCCGCCATTGGCCGTCGGCTGGTCGAGCTGACTGATGGAGCCGTCACCCGAGTCACGCAGGCGAGGGGGATAGCGACCTGGCTGTACGATACTCTTGCCGACGCGGCGACGCGCGAAATTCTAATGGTCGGCATTCCGGCGGACGACGATGCCAATGATCACGATGATGATGATGATGAACATGAAGATGATGATGAAGAAGCGAAACTCAGCCTGACGCGCGATCGCGTCGCCCGTGTTCTCGCCATGCTCGAGGCGAAACACGCCAATGGCGGTCTTAGCGCTGATGAGATGAAGGCCCGTGAAGCAGCAACGTTACGCTTGTTCGGTGCCGGGGCTTCACCAAAAAAGTTCGCGCGCCTTGAAGCGCAGCAAGTCGATGGCGTGTTGCGTGACCAATACCGGTTCAGCGGCGGCTTTCAGACTGGGCGCATGTCCAGTAAATCCGCTCAGATCCAGAATCTCACACGGGACGTACTTGGCGAGGATGGCGCCGCCGAAGCGCCGCTCGTTGATGCGATCGCCGATGGCTGCAGCTATGCCGAGGTGGTCGCGGCGGAGCCTGTCGATGTACCGGTAGCGCGCAAGCTTGCCCTTATCGTGCGCCCCGCACTGGTGGCGGCGCCGGGGAAAACGTTCGTATGGTCGGACTGGAACGCGATCGAAGCGCGGATCACGCCCTGGCTCGCTGCCTCGCCGGGCGCTGAAAGAGTCCTCGATATTTTTCGCGCTAACGATGCCGATCCGACACAGCCCGATATTTACACCATCGCCGCCGCCGACATCGTGCACAAGGATTCGAGTGCGATAGCCAAGCCGGAGCGGCAGATCGGCAAGGTGGCAACACTGGCGCTGCAATTTTTAGGCTCCATCGGCGCGCTCAAGAGCATGGCACTTAAATTCCGTATCCATCTGGACGACGCCGAGGCGCGACACATCGTCGACGCCTGGCGCGGGGCCAACCCATGGGCAATGGAATTCGGCGGCGTTCACCGCAATGGAGAGAGCTTCGGGCTGTGGGGCGCCGCTATGAGCTCCTGGGAGCTACCAGGCCAGATCACCACAGCAGGCCGGATCGCCTTTGTCTATCGCGAGGACTATCTCGGCGGCGCGCTGTTCATGGCGCTGCCATCAGGTCGCTTGCTGACCTATCCGCGACTGCGCTGGCGCGACGTTGACGTGCTGGATAAGGACGGCAAGCCGACCGGCGAAAAGCGTAACGAGCTGTCCTTCCGGCGCGCACACGGGCGGGCGAAACTGTGGAAAGGAGTTTTTTGCGAGAATGCGACTCAGGCAGTTGCTGCCGACATCCTGCGCACAACGGTGACACGGATTGAAACGAATCCCGCGCTCGCGTGGATGCCGATCCGCATGACCACGCACGATGAGATCGTCTGCGAAGTCGACGAGGCGCGCGCCGAGGAGGCGAAAGCAATCCTGCGGCGCGAGATGCTGACGCTTCCAGACTGGGCCGCCGGCTTGCCGCTCGCGTCAGAGGAGTGCTCGTGCCCGTATTACACGAAGAGCAAAGCCGCGTTTCGCGGAGGCAAGCTATGAATGCACCCTTCCTCGCGCGCGTCCTGCGTAGCTACCAACAACGGGCGGCAACATACCTTTACGAGCGCGATGCTGCGTTCCTGATCGCGCCGTTGGGCGCCGGCAAAGGCGCCGCCGCGCTTACTGCGCTTGCCGAATTGATCCGCGACAAACACCGCCGGCATGCGCTGGTAATCGCACCGAAACTCGTCGCCACGACTGTATGGCCGACCGAGATCGCGTCGTGGCCGCATCTTCAACGTCTGCGCGTTGCCGTTCTGGACAGCGCGCCCGAGAGCCGGCGGGCGCTGCTAGCTACCGCACATGAGCGCGAGCTGATGGTGATCGGCGTCGATCTCGTGCCCTGGCTCGTCGGTGAGCTCGTCGCCTTTGCAGACGATCACCCGCTTTTTGACGTGCTGATCATCGACGAGACCTCGCGGCTCAAGGACCCAAGCGGCAAGAGATCGCGGGCGCTGGCGAAGACCGCCGGGCGATTCAAAACCCGCTGGGGCCTGACCGGCACCCCGCGCCCGAACTCGAGCCGGGATCTGTTCATGCCGGCGGCCATCATCACCGACGGCGCGCTGTGGGGCCGCGCCTTCGTGCCTTGGCAGAAACGGCACTTCCGGCCGCGCGATCCGTTCGGGCGTGAGTGGGTGGCGCTGCCGGGGGCGGAAGAGCAGATCGCTGCCGACTTCGGCGCCGTCGCGATGACGGTTGCCGACGAGGACATGCCCGACCTGCCGCCGCTCAACGTCGTGGTGACGCCGCTCAAGCTGCCGGATGCCGTCATGGCGACCTACAAAACGATGGCACGGGAACTGTTCGCCACAATCGCTGGGCGCTCGATCGAGGCCGCTTCGCCACTGATCGCGACCGGCAAGCTGGCGCAGCTTGCGAATGGCTTCCTCTATGCCGAAGGCGCCGACGATCCGGTGTTCGTCCATAGCCTGAAAATCGACTGGTTGCGTGAGCTGGTCGAGAGCCTCGACGGGGAACCGCTCCTCATCGCTTACGAGTTCATCGAGGATCTCCGAACTATCCGGCGGGCCTTCGGTGAGGTGCCGGCGCTCGGCGGCTGCACAGGCGCGCGCGAGGCGTCGCGCCTCGTCGCAGAGTGGAATGAGGGAAAGCTGCCGCTGCTCGCCTTTCATCCGGCCTCGGCGGGGCATGGACTCAACCTGCAGCACGGCGGGGCGCGCATGGCGTGGTTGTCGCCGAGCTGGTCGGCCGAGCTTACCCAGCAGGCGATCGCGCGGCTCTACCGGCCGGGGCAGACGCGGCACGTGACCATTCATGTCTGCGTCGCCGCGGGCACCGTTGACGAGATGAAACGCGATCGGGTGATCGGGAAGATGACCGCGCAGGAGGCGTTCCGGCGGCATCTGGAGCAGATCTGATGCAGGAGCGCACCGCCTTTCGTCTTGCCATGTTGCGGAATGGCTTTCAGCCGCTGCTCAACGATTGCAAGCGGCCGATCGAAAAAGGCTGGCCGAAGCGGCGCGCCGATGAAGCCGAAATACTTTCGTGGGACCGTAGTGCGCTCGCCTCGACAGGCCTGAAGCTCGACGGCGATCTTGCGGTGATCGACGCCGATGTGAGCGAGGCGGCTCTTGTCGAAGAGCTGGCGCGCACCCTCGACAAGCGCTTCCCCGAGCTATTCGCCCACGGTCTCGTGCGCCATGCCGGCGGAGTGAAGGAAGCCTGGATTGCGCGCGTCGATGAGCCGTTTCAGCACTTCGTCTCGCGGCGCTGGTATCGCGGCAGCGATCCGGACAATCCCACGGTGCCGAAGCACATGGTTGAATGCTTTGGTTCGCTCGGGACACGACAGTTCGGGATCGACGGGCCGCATGCGCGCGCCGCGGGCAAGGTGATCAGCGTCTACCAGTTCACCGGCGGCGCCTCGCCAGCAACAACGCCACGGGCGTCCCTGCCAGTACTGCCGAAAGCAGCTTACGCGACGGCCTGCGATTTGTTCGACACCATTGCCGCGACGGCGGGGCTCACGGCCATCAAGGAGACCAGAAACAACCGGGGCGGGGCTACGCCTCGTATTTTCGAACTCGACGCCGACACCGAGATCGAGACGCAAGATTACGGCGTGATGACGGTCGCCGAGCTCGAATGCCTGATGCGAGCGCGGCAGGCGCGGGGCAACGCGCCAGCGTCGACTGTACGCTGCTCAGGCAGCTTTCACGACCGCACAAGAGTGCGGACGGACTCGCATCTCATCAACTGGGGTCGCCGCTACGGCCTCGGCATCTGGGACACGATGACTGAAACGACTTGGCATCGGCGCGAGCGGGCGCCGTCCGCGCGGTTTGAATTTTTGGGTCAGTTACAAGCAAGGAACCCCTTCCTATGAATGAGCAGTTCGACGGCGACGCTATCAGCCGAGCCGACCGGGAATTCCTGGCGAGCCTCGACGATCATCCTTTGATGCGGCACCCGCTCTACAGCGTGCCACCGCCGCCGCGGCCCAATTACGATGGGTGCACCACGATCGCCGAAAAACAGACGGCGCAGGAAATGTGCTTTCCGGCCGCCCTCGACTGGATACTGGTGAATTACGCCTACTATTCGGGCGCCTTCATGGGCAAAGGCGGCATCATATCGCTGGTTGACGGCAAGATGGGAACGATCGCAAGCCTAAAGGGTTTCATGCAGCCCTACGTGATCGTGGAAGAAGGCCCGAGAGGCGGGCTCAAGAAGATATCCGTCGTCGATGAATGGATGAGACATCCACGGCGGGCGCAGATCGATGCGGTCCAAACCCGGCCTGATAAGCCGCGGCCGACGCTCGTAGAAGATGGATTAACTGTCTTCAACCGCTACTGGCCGCCAGTACACCCGACGAGTGGGGGCGAGATCGAGACGTTCAAAACCTTTTTCGCGCAGCTCGTTCCAGACGAGAAGGAGCGAATGTGGCTGTGGAACTGGCTCGCCCACAAGGTGCGCCGGCCATGGGTGCCAATGGTCGCGGTCATCATGGTGGCGGAGGAATTCGGGTCAGGTCGCGGGACGCTGTTCGATATCCTCGAGTTGTTGTTTGGGGAAGACTACGTCGTGCCATGCTCGTTCGGCGAGCTGACGGGGGCCACGGCAGGGGCGCGCTTCAATGCGCGGCTAGCCGACGCGCTCGTCGCCGTCGTCAACGAGGCGGTCGCCGAGGACGGAGAGCAACAGGCGCAGCGGCGGCTCAACTACGAAGCACTGAAGAATTCTGTTGATCCTTCGCCGACAGCACGGCGACGCTTCGAAGCAAAGGGAGAGCACGCCTACGCGCAGAGGTCCGCGACGA
>Ga0310916_10003312_pt1 | contig 9983 bp, 6 predicted proteins | sample GREbulkMGLF176_FD_203444 | JGI IMG/M metagenome (GOLD analysis project Ga0310916, IMG submission 203444) | Lab enrichment of tropical soil microbial communities from Luquillo Experimental Forest, Puerto Rico - GRE.bulkMG.LF176 | ecosystem: Environmental > Terrestrial > Soil > Tropical forest >... | reverse complement strand
CGGATGCCTTGTTGGGAGGCTCCTGCGCCAACACTTGGCTACCCAAGAGAGTAACCACCGCCAAGACGCTGATCCTATGCGTGGCTCTCATCCTCCAAGGGCTATTGTCACTCCAACGAGCGTCAGGCCAAGAACAACCATTAAAAGGCCCGTCCGCCACGGTCGACCTCCAATATGGCGAGCGAACGCATAGCCGGTCAGAAACAGCATCATGACGGCGACTCCGTTCGAAATACGCAGGCCCAGCCTGACTTCGCGGGTGAAAATGAAAGGAATCACGACCGGAAACGTGGACAGGAAAACAAGCAGGAAGATCCCTAAGGCACCCAACCAATCGTTCCCGCTAAGGCGAGGATGAGGGGGCGGTTCGGGCAATTGATTCAATCTCTGCCGCATCAACTCGAATTCTGCTGGAGACAGGACGGAGGCCAGCACCGGCGGCAGCGTGTCGGCAATGATGTCCTGAGCCGCCTGAGGGTCGGCGGCGTTCCGCAGGGACCGCAGCGTCATGATCCCATGGCCGCGCTCACTCAAACAAGCCATGAGGTAGAAAACCCCATCAATGATCCCCCAGGCCAAATTGCAGCCGAGGGCGCCCATCAGCATAGTACGAACTTGTCCACGACCCGCCTCCGCCGCACTAAGCGAACCGGTGAAGGTGAGCACCATAATCAGCCCGAACAAGACCTCCGAGAGTCTCTCCATCGGTTCGAGCTGTCGTTTGGACGACGTGGAGGAGCCTTCAGGCATTTAGGGGGTTAGACACGATTTAAACAAGGATGTTAGTTGTCGTCGGTTACGATGATCTGGTACTCGCGACGCCGTACGTGTGTCTCCACCAAGCGCGCCACCTCATCCGGACGCAGGGGCTTCTCGACGTAGTCGACCGCCCCAAGCTGCATGGCCTCAAGGTAGGAGTCCATGTCGAGGCACTCGGTCAGCACCAGGACAGGCAGGCGCCGGTCGATCTCGATGACCCGCTTCACCAGGACGGCCCTCGAAATCACGGCTCCCTTGGCTGACAATGATCAAGTCAAAGCGCTCCCGTGCTAGCAGCAGGCCTCCCTCATCATAGGAGGCGCAGGCCCCTCACCTCGTGTCCCTGACCAAGAAGAAGACTGCGGTAGTACTCCAAGTCCCTGGAGTTGGGATCGACGAGGAGTCGGAAGAACGCCGCTCTGCGCCGGTCGGCGGTTGAGTGGATTTACCGATGTCAGGAATCATCGCGCTATCCTTTTCCGCTAGCCGCTACTTTCCCGGCTGCAAGGCGAATCGATACCGGGCGCCAGGGACCGAGCCACTCGTTACACTGAGAATGATGACAGAGATTGGAAATGCTCGCTGTGATGTAAGTCACAATTCGGGTGACAATCTGAAATAGGTAAAAGATATCCGACTATTATCGTTATTTGAGTGAATTGCGAGCGCCTACGTAGAACGGACACGAACGAACCCCTGAGCAAAAAACAAGGCTAAGACCGACGCGCCTGGCTCACTTCTTTCCCAACTGCTCTTTGGCTGCAGCGACCACGTGTTCCGGGTTGAACCCGAACTTCCTCTGCAGTTCCTTGAGCGGCGCCGAGGCCCCAAATGTCTTCATGCCGATGATGCGTCCATCCAGGCCCGTGTACCGCTCCCAGCCAAAGGTTGATGCCTGTTCCACCGCCACGCGCGCCTTCACGCCGGGTGGTAGTACCCTATCCCTGTAATCCTGCGGCTGATGATCGAAAATATCCCAGGACGGCATCGAGACCACCCGCGACCGAATGCCCTCGGCAAGTAACTTCTCGTGGGCCTCCACGGCCAGACTGACCTCACTCCCAGAGGCGATGAGGATGACCTCGGGGTTTCCACCCGGAGCGTCGCCGAGCACGTAAGCGCCGCGCGCCACACCAGATGCTGCCGCGTACTTACTGCGATCGAGGGTAGGCAACGCCTGACGCGACAGGACCAGGACGGCGGGCTCGTGGGTGAGTTGCATGATGTAGCGGAAGGCCTCCACCACTTCATTGGCATCGCCGGGACGTATCGTGACCAGTCCGGGGATGGCGCGCAACGAGGCTAGATGTTCGACCGGCTGATGTGTGGGGCCGTCTTCCCCCACTCCGATTGAGTCATGGGTGAAGATGTATATCACCGGGATTTCCATCAAAGCGCTCAAGCGAATCGACGCGCGGCAGTAATCGCTGAAGATCAAGAACCCTGAGCCAAACGGCCGAATCTTCGATAGGGATAAGCCGTTCAGAACAGCTCCCATGGTGTGTTCCCGAATCCCAAAGTGGAGGTTCCGCCCTCCAGGGTTCTCGGCGCTAAAATCGCCGGCGCCCTCGAATGTGAGGCGCGTCTTGCAAGAGGGGCCGAGGTCAGCCGAGCCGCCGAGCAGCCACGGCACGTTCTTGGCAAGCGCGTTTAGCATCTGGCCGGAGGCGTCCCGCGTTGCGATGCCCTTGGAATCCGCAGCGAACGTCGGCAATCCTTTATCCCAGCCTTCGGGTAATTCACGCCGCAGCATGCGATAGCCTTGATCCGCCAGCTTGGGGTACTGCTCTCGGTACATTTCGAACTTGGCCATCCACGCGTCGCGCAACGCCTGCCCGCGGGCGCCCATCCCCGCTTGGAAATGCTCGCGTACGCCGTCAGGCACGAGGAACTTGGCGTCTTCCGGCCAGCCGTAATGTCGCTTTGTGAGCTTGATCTCTTGTTCGCCCAGCGGCTCACCGTGTGCAGCGCTGGTATCTTGTTTGTTCGGGGCGCCGTAAGCGATGTGGCTATCCACAATGATCAGGGTCGGTCGCTCCTTTTCGTTCTTGAAGGTGCGGAAGGCGCGCTCCAGCATTTCCAAATCGTTGGCGTCGCCTACCCGCGTGACGTTCCAACCGTGGCCCATGTATCGTGTCGCCACATCATCGCTGAAAGCCAAAGCCGTGTTTCCCTCGATGGTAATGTGGTTGTTGTCGTAGATCCAACACAGGTTGGAAAGCCTGAGGTGCCCAGCTAGTGAAGCGGCCTCGCCGGAAATCCCCTCCATCATGCACCCGTCGCCGCACAGGGCATAGACATCGTAATCGAACAGTTCGAAGCCCGGGCGATTGAAGTAGCTCGCAAACCACCGAGCGGCGATGGCCATACCGACACTGGTAGCTACCCCTTGTCCTAAGGGTCCCGTGGTCGTCTCCACACCCGAGGTCCAACGGTATTCCGGGTGGCCGGGGCATTTGCTTTCCAGTTGCCGAAAGCGCTTGATGTCTTCGAGTGTCACCGACAAATGCCCAAGCGTTTCGTACTTGGGATTGACCGCCTTCACATCGGTCAGGTGCAACATCGCGTACAAAAGCGTGGAAGCATGACCTACCGATAGCACAAAGCGGTCACGATTGGGCCAGATTGGATGGTCGGGGTCAAAGCGCAGGAAATGCTGCCACAGGCAATAGACTACCGGCGCCATTGCCATCGGCGTTCCTGGATGACCTGAATTGGCTTGCTGCACCGCGTCCATCGCCAGAGTGCGGATGGTATTGACACACAGTTGATCGAGTTGCGCGGCGCTCAGCGGTTTAGCAACTTGCGTGGTACTCATGGGTTTCTCCTTATACTGCATCAGGTCAGTTAATTTGAAATTCAAAGAACAGCCAGACGCGACGAGGTTGTTGTCAAGTCGCGCAGCCCTTGGAAAACTGGCGCAGACAGCATGTCTTCCGTCGTGCGCCAGCGCCAGTTACCTTGAGCTCGGCCAGGCACATTCATCCGAGCTCCCTCGCCCAAATTGAGTAGATCCTGCAATGGGGCCATCGCGAGCGCTGCCGAAGACGACCAAGCCAAGTGCATCAACGCCGGAGCAGCCTCGCTATCGCCACCGGGGGGTCGCTTCAGGTAATTCCATAAGTTTTGCCGTTGGTAATCCGGCAGTCCTACAAACCAGCCGCGCGTCGTGTTGTTGTCATGGGTACCGGTGTACACGACTGTGTTGTAGTCGTAACGGTCGGGAAGGTAAGGGTTGTCTGGACTGCCGTCGAAGGCAAACTGAAGGACGCGCGTCCCAGGCAAATGGAAGTGGTCGCGGAGCGCGCCCACGTCGGGCGTGATCAACCCCAGGTCTTCGGCGATGAATGGCAGAGCACCCAACTCGCTCTTCACCGTGCGGAAGAACTCGGCGCCCGGACCGAGTACCCATTGGCCGGATTGGGCTGTTGGTGCACCCGCCGGCACGTACCAAGCGGCCGAGAACCCGCGGAAATGGTCCAACCGAAGAACGTCCACTTGGGCCAGCAGGGTGCGCAAGCGGTCGATGCACCAGCGATAGCCGGTCCGGCGAATGGCTTCCCAGTCGTAGACGGGGTTGCCCCAGAGCTGTCCTTGCGCGCTGAAATAATCGGGGGGGACTCCGGCGACGAACCGGGGCCTGCGTTGTTCGTCCAGCAGAAACAAGTCCGGGTTCACCCACACGTCGCTCGAGTCAGGAGAGACGAAGAAAGGCAGGTCACCGATCAAACGCACCCCTTTGTCATGGGCATAACTCTTGAGGCGTGCCCACTGACGGAACAACACGAATTGTGCAAAGCAAATCTGGTCGACCCGGGTCGCCAGGTCTCGCCGGGCTTGGGCCAAGGCTGCCGGTGTGCGCTGGACCAATTCGAGCGGCCATTCGAGGTAGTAGGCATCGTTGTACCGGGCTTTCAGCGCCCGGAACAAGGCGTAGTCTTCGAGCCAATGCGCCTGGTCCTTACGAAACTCTTCAAAGGCACTCCTCAAGTCTCGAGACGCGCCGGCGTCGAAGTGGGTCCAGACCCTGTCAAGCAGCGCGTGTTTGAACGGGATGACAGCATCGTAATCGATGGCAGTTGCGGAGAACGAATGGTCTTGGCAGTCGCTCGCCCGCAACAGTCCGTCCTCGATCAGGATGTCAGGGCTGATCAATAGTCCGTTGCCAGCGAAAGACGAAAGGGGTTGATACGGTGAGTTGCCGTAGCCCGTGGGACCCAAGGGCAGCGGCTGCCACCAGCTCTGGCCTGCCTCGTGGAGACGGTCGATCCATGCGAAGGCGGCTGGCCCTAGATCGCCAATCCCGTAAGGCGAGGGCAGCGAAGTGATGTGCAGCAGCAAGCCGGAGGCACGGTATCCCGGCGGAAACGGGGGCAGGCTCATCAGTCGACCGTCATCCGTTCATTATCTTTATCTTTATCTTCATCTTCTTCCAAAGCGGCCACTGACCAAGAGCGAACGAATCGAGTGCCTGTTGGCGCTGGGCGAGTTGCCTGAGACATTTGGCCGGCCGGACGTGCACAGCGGCCTGGGAACTCGCAAATTAGGCAACAAGGTCTTCGAGTGTCGAGGTAATAATGCGTTGCGTTTCATTTTTCAGGACCGGCCGTCGGAATTGCTCGTATTTTTCCTCGGCAATCACGATGAGATCAAGGCGTTGCTCCGAAGCGGTAAATATAGCTGAGACAGAAAGGGGACTCGCGTTCGAGCCGTCCGGGTCCGCCAGCATGTCCCTCCAGGCTGGGTGGCTGACGAGGGGTGAGAACTTTGAGTTGTCTTGTAATTCCCTCTATGGGGCCTCCTTCACGGAACAGTGCATGGTTCCACCTTCCAGATGTCGGCGGCGTATTCGGCGATAGTACGGTCGCTCGAGAACTTCCCTGAACTGCCCACGTTCAAGATGACCTTGCGCGCCCAGGCGTCCGGGTCGGCATACAAGTTGCACAGCCGCTGGTCCGCCTCCAGATAGGACTTCAGGTCCGCCAAGTGCATGTAGTGGTCGCCGGATGTCAGCAGCGTATTGAGCAACGGAGCGAAGACGCCGGGTTCATAGCGGCTGAAAAAGTCAGACGAGATCATGTCCAAGGCCGCGTGGGTCTCCGGCTCGCTCTGATAATGCCAGTACGGATTGTACCACCCGCGGCTGCCGGCTACCTGCTCTGCCGTCAAGCCGAAAAGGAAGAAGTTCTCTTCGCCCCCTTCCTCCGCCATCTCGATGGTGGCACCGTCGCGCGTTCCGACCGTCAGCGCCCCATTCATCATGAACTTCATATTGCTCGTGCCGCTGGCTTCGTAGCCGGCCGTGGAGATCTGGTTAGAGACATCGCTCGAAGGGATCAGCCGCTCGGCGAGCGTAGCGCGGTAGTCAGGCAGGAAAAGGACCTTCAGCCGTCCGTGCATCGCCGGGTCGCCGTCGATCGTCCCGGCCAGGTTGTTAATGAACTTGATGATGAGCTTGGCCAGATGGTAGGCGGGCGCCGCCTTGCCGGCGAAAAAGAACGTCCGCGGCGCCATCTCGATATTCGGATTCTCCCGCAGGCGGTTGTAGAGCACCACGATGCGCAGGGCGTTGAGCAGTTGCCGCTTGTATTCGTGGATGCGCTTGACCTGGCAATCGAAGATGGTCTCCGGGTCCACCGTCTGCCCGGATGTCGCTTTGAGCCACTGGGCAAACTGTGATTTGGCTTCGCGCTTGGCCTTGCGGAAAGCGTCGTGAAGGCCCCTGTCGTCCGCCAGCGGCTTGAGCTTCGCCAGTTGGCTGAGGTCGGTGATCCAGCCGTCGCCGATGGCCTCGGTGATTACGCGGGCGAGCGCAGGGTTCGCCAGCAGCAACCAGCGGCGCGGCGTGACGCCGTTGGTCTTGTTGTTGAAGCGATCGGGGAACATCTCCGCCAAGTCCTTCACCGTCATCGTCCGCAGCAACTCGGAGTGAAGGGCGGCCACGCCGTTGGTGCTGTGCGAGCCTACAATCGCCAGGTTGGCCATCCGCACGTGCTTGGAGGGGCCTTCCTCGATCAAGCTCACACGCTCAACCCGGCCCTCATCCCCGGGGAAGCGGGTCCGAACCGCGTCGAGCAGACGGCGGTTGATCTCGTAGATGATCTCCAGGTGGCGCGGCAGCAAAATTCCGAACCACGACACCGGCCATTTTTCCAGCGCTTCGGGCAGCAGCGTGTGGTTCGTATACGCCAGAGTCCTTTGGGTGATGTCCCAGGCCTCGTCCCACCCCAGGTGCGCTTCGTCCAGCAAAATACGCATCAACTCCGGGACCGCTAGCGACGGGTGAGTATCGTTAAGCTGGATGGCAACCTTCTCCGGCAGCGCACTCCAATCGGTGTTGGTGCGCCGGAAGCGCCGCACCAGATCGGCGAGAGAGCAAGCAACGAGAAAGTACTCTTGTATGAAACGCAGCCCCTGTCCCCGGATGGTGGTGTCGTCGGGATACAGGACCCGCGTTAGCGTTTCCGCCGCGAGCGTCTCCGCCAAGGCGCCGACGAAATGTCCGCCACTGAACTCCTGAAAGTCGAAGTAGTCGGGCGATGCCGCTGCCCAGAGTCGGAGCGTATTGATGTTCTTTCCGCCGTACCCCACCACGGGCCGATCGAACGGGATGCCGATCAGGCTGGACGGCCGGCCGAGGACGGGGCTAAACATCCCCTCCCGCAGCTCGAAGGCGCAGTTCAGCTTAACCTCCACCCTATCGTGCCAACGCACCACCTCCCAGGGGTCCGGGCGAGCGAGCCAGTGGTCCGGCTGTTCGTGTTGCCAGCCGTCCTGGATGGTTTGCTTGAACATTCCGTACTCGTACCGCAGGCTGTAGCCCATGGCCGGGAGCTGCAAGGTGGCCATCGAATCGAGAAAGCAGGCCGCCAGGCGCCCGAGGCCACCATTGCCCAGGCCCGCGTCGGGTTCCTGCTCCAGCAACTCGAGCCAATCGAGTTTCTTTTGCTTGGCCGCCTCCTTTGCCAAGGAATCGAGCAGCATGTTCGTGACGTTGTTCGAGAGCGAACGGCCAAGAAGAAACTCCATGGACAGATAATAGGCACGCTTCGGATTTTGCTGCGCGTAGGTGTTCTCCGTGAACACCCACCGCTGCGAGAGAATATCCCGGGCACCACGCGCGAAGGCCTCAAACCGGTCGTGCAGGCCGGCAGCCGCCAGATCGATAACATTGTCGAAGGTGAGGTGGCGTTCGTAGAGAGCATGATCCGTCCCCGCGAGCTCAACCGGACCGCAGCCGTATTGGCGGCGGAGCTTCTCGATAGTTTCGGATTCCGTAGACGTTGGTGACACACTCATCTGAGGTGAACTCATTGCATTATCCTTTCTGAAGCTGGCGTTGAAAGCCTAGCTCTTTTATTTTTCGCCAGTGTTACGGAGCAGTTAAAGCTGAATGAACAGACTACCACATGGCGCCGCCCTTGACATCCCCTGAACGCCCCGACTCGTCGGCGCATCTGGGAATGGCCTGCTGCCCCGTCCCTCCGAGTCCCGCGCAGCGCGGGCTGCGGAGCGGGGCGACGGAGTGCCGATCTCCACTTGAAGACTCTGTCGTAATCGCCACGGGTCTCGGGAGAAGCCGGCGCTACAATGAGGACAAATTCATGTTTTCGTCTCCTATAACGCTTTAACGTGTGCATCCCGCTGCAGTTGAGAGTTCACATTGCTGTAACCTTGCAGGATTAGAATGGTGCCTTAGGCTATTTGCGCCCACTAGGTTTCTTGGCTAAGCCTCCATTTTCAGGGTGAAAGGGGCTTGGCCCTGCCGACCCGGAGGCACCATGATTGATCCTCAAACCTCTTCCCTGATTGATGAGTTGACAGCCCTGCGCGGGGCGATGTTGGGCGAGGAAGCTGCACTGGAGGACCGCCTGCGGGACGCTTGCGAGGAGCATCGCGAAAGTGCCCGTAATCTTGCTCATTACATCGCGCTGCGCCGGCATGACATTCGCGACCTGCAGGAAAGACTCACCGCCCAGGGCTTGTCGTCGCTGGGAAGGCCAGAAGCCGATGTGCTGGGCGCAGTCGACGCCCTGCTGCGGGTGCTTCATCACCTCGCGGGCAATCACGAGCATGCGCCCGATGCGGAGGATGCTGCCGAAGGCACGCGCCTGCGGGGGTGGGATTTGCTGGAGCGCAACACCGAGGAACTGCTGGGGCCGTCACCCAGGGAACGCAACGTACGAATCATGGTCACCATGCCCTCGGAGGCCGCCGTTGATTTCGGACTGGTGCGCGATTTACTGCTCAATGGCATGAATTGTATGCGTGTCAACTGCGCGCATGACGGCGCGGAAGAATGGGCGGCCATGATCTCCAACCTGAAGAGAGCAATCCTGGAGACCGGACGCGAATGCCGCGTTCATATGGATCTGGGTGGTCCCAAGCTTCGTACCGGCGGCCTGCAGGCGGGCCCGGCAGTGCTGAAGTATCGCCCGCGGCGTGACGCGTACGGACGAATCGTATCTGGCGCTCGGATATTTCTTACACCTGCTCGTGGGCCACAGAAGCCTTCGACGCCGGCTGACGCCTGCGTACCCGTGCCTGCATCCTGGCTGGACAAGCTGGGCCCTGGCGATCGGATCAAGTTCAAAGACGCCCGAGGGGCTTCGCGGTCCATGCTGGTGACTGAGATTGACGGCAAGAACCGCTGGGCAGAGGGCCACTACACTGCCTACCTCATTCCGGGTACAGTGCTGGAGGCGGTTTATGCCAAGTCCTCTCCGCATGCGGGAAGCACGCGGCAGGCTCAGGTAGGCGATCTCCCCCGCAAGCCGGAGCCACTCGTGCTGCGTCGTGGCGACACTCTGGAGATCCTGCGCTCGTCCGCACCTGGCCGAGCGGCGGTCTACGACCAGCAAGGGCGGCTCCTCCGTCCGGCGATGATCGGCGTGGCCCAGCCTGAGTTTCTTGATCACGTGCGGGTGGGCGAGAAGATTAAGCTGGATGATGGAAAAATCGGCGGAATTATACGAGCGGTCGACGCCGACAAAGGTAAGGTGGAGATCGTCCAGGCGCGTGCCAAGGGAAGCACGTTGCGCGCCGAGAAGGGCATCAACCTGCCTGAAAGCGAGCTGCGAGTTTCGCCCCTCACGCCAGACGACATTAAGGCACTGGACTTTGTGGCCAAGAACGCTGACATGCTCGGCTACTCGTTCGTGCGCACGGAGTCTGACGTACGGGATCTGCAGTCGCGCCTGGAGAAGCTGGGGGCTGAGAAGGCC
>Ga0310916_10003302_pt1 | contig 9991 bp, 10 predicted proteins | sample GREbulkMGLF176_FD_203444 | JGI IMG/M metagenome (GOLD analysis project Ga0310916, IMG submission 203444) | Lab enrichment of tropical soil microbial communities from Luquillo Experimental Forest, Puerto Rico - GRE.bulkMG.LF176 | ecosystem: Environmental > Terrestrial > Soil > Tropical forest >... | reverse complement strand
TGTAGCTCGTGACCGTGAACACCGCGGAGAAGTCGACCTGGCCGTTGAGCAGCATCTGCTCCTGCAGGTTCGGCTGCATGTTCAGGACGGTCACTTTGGCCGGATCGATGCCGTTGATCTTGGCAAGTGGCGCAAACAACTGTCCAGCCGAACCGCCGGCAGGCGTGCCCATGGTGTGCCCGACCACATCCTTGAGCGTCTTGATCGGGCTCGACACCTTGGTGATCAGCGCGAAGGGGGGCCTGTTGTAGATCATATAGACCATGACGGGTTGCTCGCCGGGCTTCGTCCCGGCGAGCTGGATAATGGCGTTCATGTCACCGAAGCCGGCGTCATAGGTGCCCGACGCGATGCGGGTCACGGTTGCAGCCGAGCCAGTCCCTTGGTCAACGTCGACGTCGAGACCTTCGGCTTTGAAATACCCCTTCTCCTGGGCCCAGAACACGTAGGCGTGGATGCCCTGATATTTCCAATCCAGCGTGAAGCGGATCTTGGTGGGCTCCTGCGCGGCAGCGCCAGAAAGGGACAGCAAGAGTCCAATGGCCAATGCGCCGAGAACACGTAGCAACGGCATATGACGCTCCTGTGGTTGCGGCGGAACGGTCAACCCATCGCGAATTCATCTTTGCGATGGGCCCATCCCGTCACCCGGGCCTCGATGAATGAGAAGATGACATAGAGTGCGACGCCGAGCACCGCGAGGATGAGGAGCCCGGCGAACACCAGCGGCACGTCGAAGCTCGAGCTCGCGATCATCATCAGGTTTCCGATGCCGCGATTGGACGCGACCGTTTCGGCAATGACCGTGCCGACGAAGGCCTGCGTCACCGCCACCTTTAGAGAGGCGAAGAAATACGGCATGGTGCGCGGCAACCCGACGTTTGCGAGAATGTCGAGCTTGCTCGCCTTCAACGCCCGCATGACGTCCTCGAGCTCGGGCTCAGTGGTAGCGAGCCCGGTCGCGACGTTCACCACGATGGGAAAGATGCATAGGATCATCGCGGTCAGCACGGCCGGGATCGTGCCGGCGCCGAACCAGAGAACGAAAATCGGAACGACCGCAACCTTGGGAATGCTTGAGAAGCCGACGAGTAGCGGATACGCCACGTCGTAGGCGAGCTTCGACGAGCCGACGAGCGCGCCGAGAAACACGCCGGCGACGATGCCGAGCGCGAACCCAATCAGCGTGGTATAGAGGGTCTGCAACGCGTGCGGCCAGATCGCTGGCATGCGCTGCCCCAGCGTAACGACGATCTGGCTCGGCCGCGGCAGGACGATGTCCTTGATCCCGAACGCGAGGCAGAGCAGCTCCCATGCCACGAAGAAGCCGACGATGAGCGCGGCCGAGGCGAAGCGCCGGCGCAACTGCGGGTTCACTGCACAGTCTCCTTGGCGGGGCGCATGATCAACTCGCGCAGGCGCTGCGTGAGCGTCACGAAGTCGGGGTCGTAGGACAGCGCAATCGTGCGCGGTCGCGAAAAGTCGACCGCGCTCTCTTGTATGATGCGTCCGGGCCGCGCCTGCATCACGCAGATCCGGTTGGCGAGATAGGCGGCCTCCTTGAGATCGTGGGTGACGAGCAGGACGGTCGGCCGCCGGGTCATCCAAAGATCCTGCATGATCCCCCACAACTCCTCCCGGGTGAATTGGTCGAGCGCGCCGAAAGGCTCATCGAGCATGAGCAGTTGCGGTTCGTGCACCAGCGCGCGGCAGAGCGAGGCGCGCTGCATCATCCCGCCCGAAAGCTGCCAGGGATGTTTGTCGGCGAAGCCAGCGAGTCCCACTTGCACGAGCAGCGCATCGACCCGGTCGCGGAACTCACTCCTGCGTTTGGCCCGGTATTCCTGCCGGAACGGCGCAACGATCTTCAAGGGCAGCATCACGTTGTCGCGCAGCGTTAGCCACGGCAGCAGGGTTGGGTTCTGAAATGCCATCCCGACCCGAACGGGCTCGGCTGTGACTTCGCGCCCGGCGACGAAGACACAGCCGCTCGACGCGTTGATGAGACCGGTCACCAACTTGAGGATGGTGGACTTGCCGCAGCCCGAGGGGCCGACCAGCGCGATGAAGTCCCCCTTTTCGATGCGCAGATCAGTTGCGTCGAGTGCTCTGACCTCTTTGTCGCCGCGACCATAGGTATGCGTCACGTTCTGCAACTCGACAAAGGCATCGACACGCGCGCGGGAGTCGGGAACAGGAGCGAGCATCATGCCGCCTCACAACATCGCCCAGCCGCCATCGACCGGCAGGTCGACGCCGGTGATCTGGCGCGAGACATCGCTGGCGAGAAACAGGCAGGCATTGGCGACGTCGACATCGCTGGTGATGCGTTGGAGCGCGTAATCGGCGGCATGGCGTTTGGCCGCCTCCTCGATGGTGATGCCGAGACGCGCTGCCATATCGCCGCAAACCCGCTCCCGGAACCGGTGGCCATCGACCATGCCTGGCGCCAGGTAATTGACGTTGATGTTGTAGGCGCCGAGCTCGAGCGCGAAGCTCTTGGTGATGCCGCGCAATCCCCATTTGGACGCGGAATAAGCCATGCGCCCCGCCCGCCCGCGCATGCCAAAGGTACCGCCTACATTGACGATCTTACCGTAGCGCTGCGCCATCATGGTCGGCAGCACGCCGCGCATCGTGTGGAAGCAGCCGTTCATGTTGAGGGTGACAATGTCTTCGAGTTCCTGCGGCGTCGTTTCGACGCCGGTCTTGCCGATCGGGCCCGAGCCGCCCGCGACATTCACCAGGATGTCGATGCGGCCATAGGCGCGCTTGGTCGCCTCCACGGCGTGCTCACATTGCGGCGAGTTGGTGACGTCGCAGGGCACGATGATTGCTTCCTGTCCTGCCGTCCTTGCTTGCGCTGCCACCGGTTCGATCGCGGCCGTGTCGCGGCCGACCAAAGCCAGGCGCGCGCCTTCTGCGGCAAAGGCCATGGTGATGGCAGCGCCCATCCCCTTGGCAGGGCCGGTGATCACCGCAACGCGCCCCTTGAGCATCAGGTCCATGCTGGCGTTATCCTTGGACCGTTCCTCGGATCATTTGCTTGACCCGTTCCTTCGCCCACGGCCGAGCGCGCCAGCCTCGATTTGATTGAGCTCAGAATAGCTTTTTCGGTAGGTCGTCGGTCGGCGGCAGGAAGGCCGGCGTGAAGATCTCGTCCACCGACGGCGTGCGCGGCAGGGCATTGGCATCGACGAGGATATCGATCGACTTCTTGAGGCGTGCGGTATCCACATTGCCCAGCCCGATCCTTGCGATCTCGGGATGGTTCATTTCGTCCTTGAGGGTTGCCTCGAACCGCTCACGCTCGACGCCAACCTTGATCAGCGGCTCGCGCTTGGCAACCGCGGCGACTGATGCGTCGAGGTCTTTGAGCGAGTCGACAATTCCTCGGTTGACGGCCCGCACCAGCCCCCTCACAGCCTCCGGCTTCTCCTTCGCGAGCTTCTTCGAGACGATGACGGCGTTTGAATAGAGGTCCATGCCGTAGTCGCCGTAATTGATGTAGCGCAGCTGCTTGTCCTCGACGCCCATCAGCTTGGCTGAGAAGCGAATAGTGTTGACGTAGCCGAACACGCCGTCGACTTGTCCCTGCATCAGCATCTGCTCGCGCAGGTTCGGCTGCATATTGGTGAGATTGACTTTGCTGCAGTCGATCTTGGCGAGCTTGCACAAAGCGGGGAACAGCTTGAGGGCGGCGTCATTGGCTGCACCGCCGAGCGTCTTGCCCTCGAAATCCTTCGGCGACTTGATCGCGCTCTCCGCCTTCACTGCCACGGTGAACGGCGGCTGGTTGAACATGACATAGACCGCAATCGGCGCATCCTCCGGCTTCTTGGCAGCGAGCTCGATCAGCGCGTTGATGTCGCCGAAGCCGACGTCGTAGGTGCCGTTCGCCACCAGCGGCACCGCAGCGCCTGAGCCGTTCCCCTGGTCGAGCGTGACCTCGAGCCCCTCGGCCTTGTAGTAGCCGCGGTCTTCCGCCAGAAAAAACATTCCCTGCGGGCCTTGATACTTCCAGTTCAGCACGAGCTTGAGTTTGGTCTGTGCGCTTGCCGGCGTCGCGAGGCCGAGTGGAACGGCAAGCACGAGCGCGCCGAGCAGCGCGGGAAACATGCATCTTGCACTGAAAGTCATTGGCGCACTCCTGTCATGGCCCTGGTGGTTCGGGGGGAGGGGGCGCCGGATCCGGCTTTCCGATCGCCGAAAGAAGGGCGTCGCTTTTTGCCACGACGCCGTGAAGCTGGCGCACGAGGAAGATCACCGCATCGCGCACGAAATCGGGAGAGACGGTCGCGCAAGCGTCCTCCACCAGGACGCAGTCGTAGCCGAGGAAGTTCGCATCCTGCAGAGTGGAAAAAACGCAGCGATCGATGTTAATGCCGTCGAAAAGGAGCGTAGTGATTCCGCGCTGACGCAGCATCGAGTCTAGCTCGTTGTCCCAGAAGCCGGAGATTCGATGTTTGTGTACGACGATGTCGGAGGCATCCACCGTCAAGTCATCAATAATAGCGGCGCCCCAATCATCGCGGACCAGGATGCGGCCGCGGCCGGAGGGCGAGTGATCACCGTAAGTTGGCGTGCCCTCGGCGCGTCCCTTGGCAAGCGTCAGATGTGGCAGATTCGCGCGGTCCGGTCTTACGCCCCAGTTGAGCCAAAGCACAGGGATCCCCGCGGCACGGGTCGCTGATGTCATCCGCTCGATCGTCGGCACCACGGCCGCGATCGGACTTGCATCAATGCCCTTGGCAGCAAACCACCCGTTCGGGTGGCAAAAATCATTTTGCATATCGACGACCAGCAAGGCCGTCGTCGCGAGATCGATGTCCACGGCTTGCGGAGCCGCAGCAACCGAAACAATCCGCTGCTTCTTTCTTGGGCGGACGAAGCTCAATCTTTGATCAGCGCGGATTTGATTCATGGATCGACCGCGGCCGCCCGGAGCGCCGGCACGCATCGCGCTCGCCCGACCCTGCAAGCTCCATGCCTATTGGCAACGCTAGCGCAGACCAGTGCTCGCATCTGCCGCTGATTTCTTGCTAGACTGGTGCCATAAAAGCATCACTGACCAAGCGACGCCCTCTCGATGAAGCACTTGCGCATCATGCGGTATGTGGACGAGGTCGCGCGCACCGGATCGATCCGCAAGGCTGCCGGTCACCTCAACGTCACTGCTTCGGCCGTGAACCGGCGAATCATGGATTTGGAGGAAGAACTCGGCGCGCCGCTGTTCGAGCGTCGACCGCGCGGCGTGCGGCTCACCGCCGCTGGTGAGGTTTTCGTGCACTACCTGCGAGAGCAGGATAGTGGCGTTGAGCGCATGAAGTCGCAGATCGAGGAGCTCAAGGGGTTCCGCCGCGGCACCGTGCGCATTGCCTGCAGCCAAGCATTGGCGCTCGATTTCCTACCGCGAGAGATTGCCGAGTTCCGCACGCGCCATCCGCTGGTGAGCTTCGAGGTCAAGGTACTCGACCACGAGCGTGCCATGACCGCGCTCGCGGCCTACGAGGTCGATCTAGTCCTGGTCTTTCGGCCGCCGTTTCTTCCCAACTTCCAGCCGCTGATGACGCTCGAGCAGCGCATCGTCGCGGTGATGTCCGCCGATCATCCGCTCGCCGCCCAGCCCACCATCAGGCTGCGCGACTGCGCCAATTATCCCGTTGCTTTGCCAGAGGGCAGTCTCGGCGGCCGGCAGTTGCTCGACCAGGTGTCGGCGCGCAGCGGGTTGACTTTCAAGGTCGCCGCGGAATCGAACTCGTTCGAGTTTCTGCGCGGGCTCGTGATGCACGCCAATCTAATTTCCTTTCAGATCCGAATTGGAACAATGCCCGAGAACAACAGGCTCGGCCTGGTGGCACGCGACATCGACGACCGCGACGTCCCACGCGCAAACCTGGTTCTCGGCCAGTTGCGCGCCCGCAACCTGCCGATCCCAGCCGCAGTATTTGCCGAAAAGCTCGTGCGCGTGCTCGAGGCCATGCGCGGCGAACCGAGCAAATCGGTGGCTTGAAATCACGTTCAGGGTGAGGTCATTCATCGCGAGCAAGCATGTAGGGAGAAAACCCGTGACTAGCTTGCCGGACGCGGGCCAATTCCCATCCCTGTCAACGTCCTTCCGGGTCTGGCCTCTGATGGCAGCCGCAGCGGTAGAATTCGGCGAGCGCGTTCTGATAGCGGCGCCGTAGCTTGGACGCCGCCAGCGCGGGGGGCCAAGCAGCGCGTGCCTGTCCCAGCAACTCCGATTCGAGCGCCGCAAGGTCTACTGAACGAACAACTCCATTCTCGACGATCGTCCGTCCGGCGACAATCAGACTACGCACGTAGTCCTTAAGAAAGGAGGGGCACTCTACCGCGTGCACCGGCGCGTCCGCCGCGGCGACCCTGCGCGGCATGCTCGATCCGCCCGAACATAGCAAGGGCCGTCACCCCCCGCCCGTTTCTCCGCTGCCTGCCTTAGCGGCGCCCAGCTCCCGTGTCACCGCCATCAACGTCTGATCGCTGTTCTTCGGTTGCGGCGGCGGCATTCGCTGGATTCGATGAATCGACCGTCCCCATCCTTTAGTCTCGCCGACGATCTTTCGGTCTTTCATGACGAATCGGCCGCGCACCAGGGTATGAATCGGTATACCGGTGACTTTCATGCCTTCGAACGGCGTAATCTTGCTGCGCGACTGGAATTGACCTGCCGCGATCGTATCCCTCCGATTGAGGTCGACGAGCGTGATGTCGGCATCCGAACCGGGGAGCAGGGCGCCTTTGACGGGATAGAGGCCGAACGCCTTGGCTGGTTTGGTCGACGTCAGACGCACATAATCGGACAGCGATAGCCGCCCTGCCCGAACCTGCGTCAGCATAAGCGGCATCTGCGTCTCCACTCCAGGAAAACCGCAATCGACGGTCCAGATGTCATTGCGCAGTTTCTCAGCCGGACTATGTGGGGCATGGTCGGTCGCGATCATATCGATCGTGCCGTCACGTAAGCCTTCCCAAAGACCAACTTGATGCCGCCTTTCTCGCACCGGCGGGTTCACACGGATGATCGAGCGATGGTCGGTATAGGCGCGCTCGTCGAACAGGAGATAATGCGGGCAGGTCTCGCCGGTGATATCGACCCCGCGGGCCTTGGCCTCGCGCAGTGGACGAAGCTCGTCTGCCGAAGACATGTGCAAAATGTGGATGCGGGCACCCGTCCACTCGGCAAGAATTGCAGCGCGCGAGACGGCTTCAATGGCGACGACAGCGGGTCGGGACGCCAAATGAGCCATGGGGTCGGTCCGTCCAGCGGACTGCAACCGCCTTTCCCTGCGAGCCATGATGGAGGCGGTCTCGGCATGAAGGGCAACTCGCATGCCATGCTCGGCGATGATCTCGAAGCCTTCGAGCATGGCACCGGTGGAAGGCGACGGCAGATTGCCAAAGGTATTGCCCATAAAGCATTTGAATCCAGCAACACCTCCGTCGATCAGCGCCTTCAACTGATCGATATTGTCCTCCGCAAGTAGGCCGTACAGACCGTAATCGACGTGCGCTTTTTTTGCCGCCTCCTGTTTGAGGGCAAGCGCCTCGGGCGTCCCGGTCGGCGGATCGACATTCGGCATCTCGAACACGGTCGTAACGCCGCCCATCGCGGCTGCGGCCGTGCCGGTCTGCCAATCCTCCTTGTGCGTGTACCCGGGCTCGCGGAAGTGCACATGCACGTCGATTGCTCCGGGCAGGAGATGTAGACCGGTGGCGTCAAATGTTTCCCTCGCGGTCGGCATCGCACGCTTCTCTCCGATGGCCAGTATCTGGCCATCTTTGATTGCGATCCCCGCATCAAATGAAGCCGTGTCAGTCACGACCGTCGCACCCAAGATCACGAGATCAGCAATGGACGTGGTTGGATTTGTCATTCGCTCGATCCATTTGTTGCGATCTTCCCCGCTTCCACCATGAGCGCCGCGCGACGTTCCGAAATTCTTTTAGTTGGATCTTAGGGAATTGAAGATCACAGCTCTCCAACGTCTCAATCGTCGCCCATGCCACGATCAGCCACGCAAAATACAACTTCCCCAAGCGTCGAAGTCAGCCCTTTGCTGCAGACAACATTGCCGCACAGGTTCGACTCGCGGTGTCGGCGACCGAAGGGTCACGGGTGACCAGTGCGGCCACGATGGCCCCATCGATGATGAGCCCGAGCGAGTGCGCGACTTGCATCGGTTCCTGCAATCCTGCTTCTGTGCACAGTGTCGTAAGTCGTTCGAGCACGACCTTCTTGTGGGCAATCGCCAATGACCGCATGCGGTTGTCGGCCTTGTCGCTTTCACCGACCGCATTGATGAACGGACAGCCGTAGAAGTCCTCGCGACTAAACCAGAGCCGCAACGCCGGGCCGATGCGGTGAAGCCGCGCGAGCGCGCCGCCGCCGGGTCCATCACTTCGGCGAGGAACCACGTGCGCCACGCCTGGCCTTCGCATTCAAGCACCGCTTCGACCAGACCATCCTTCGAGCGGAACAACCGATAGAACGTGGTCTTGGCCGTTCCCGCCGCGGCAACGATCTCATCCACGCCGACCGAATTGACCCCATAGCGGCAAAACAGGCGGGTGGCGGCTTCGATCAACCGATCGCGGGGTGAGGCCGTGATTTCGCCGGCCTGACCGGCCGGCTGCGGGTGTGCGACGTCCATGCGCCCACTTAACTCAGGCCGAACCGCAACCGCAATCGTGGAGTGGAACGACCGTTCTGTTTCTGCCCTGCCGCCGACATTCGAGGACCGATATATGCGTGCGCGACCGTTGCCTTGTCCCTTGGTCGCCCCAGACCCCGTCCGGCGCGTAAGGCCTCTAGAACGGCTTCTCTCCGAGGATCGCGACACGGCGAAGCAGGCGGCGCTCACCCGGATCGAAATCTGTGCGTGCGTGCAAGGAACAGCGGTTGTCCCACAGCAGGAGGTCACCAGGACTCCAAACATGTTCGTAGACAAAGCGCCTCTGCTCCTGATGGTCAAATAGTAATCCGAGCAGTTGGTCGCTCTCGTCACGAGGCATGTCCAGAATGTGGTCCGTCATTAGCCGGTTCACGAACAGTGCCTTGCGTCGGGTTTCCGGGTGTGTGCGCACGATGGGATGCGCATAATGCGGGACGCCCTCTCGGATGATCGAGCCACGCACGGTGGGATTATTATCGTAGTCGTAGACATTCATTGCCTTGAGACCCGCGATCTGCCTCTGCACGTCGGCGGGCAGGGTTTCGTAGGCCAAATACATATTCGCGAACAGTGTATTTCCGCCCTGGCGCGGAAGCTCGATTGCATACAACGTGGTCGCCTTAATTGGCCGCTCTACGTAGCATTGGTCGGAGTGGAAATACATTTCTCCATCAGGCAGTCCCCCAATGAGCTGTCCGTCTTTGCGGATGTTGGAGACCAGCATCACCGAGGGGTGCCCGGAATTTTTGCTGTGATTATTGATTACCTTACTGAGTTCGCCGAACCGTCCAGCGAACCGAAGTTGGTGCTCTGTCTCGAGATGCTGCTTCCGAAACAGCAGGACGCAGGACTGGTGCCAAGCCTCGAGGATTGCCTCAAATTGCGCATCCTCAAGGGGCGCGCGCAGATCCACGCCGACGATTTCGGCACCGATTGCCGGCGAGAGGGGGACCGAGGTTAGGGTCTCAGCGCGGACGTGGGTCGGCGATGTCTGCGAAAGGTTTGTTTCCATGTCTTGTGGCCTAACTGTGAACTTGCAGCAAGGAATCGATGCTAGCGCAAGGTTGTCGAACCAACAACATGCTAACTTAAAGAGGCAAAGGGCCAATGCTCATGTCCGCCCGGCCCCCGTTCAGTAAAATCTGAGTGCCGGGAAGTGGTCGGCGCAGCGAGAGCCATGCCGCTAAGGAACCTCTTGCTCGACCACGCGCCCCGGCGCCAATTCGGCCAGCATCGACGTCCATACTGGAAGACGCGCGGCGTTGCGCCCCGCGGTCCAGCCGCCAACAAAGCACTCT
>Ga0310916_10003301_pt1 | contig 9993 bp, 15 predicted proteins | sample GREbulkMGLF176_FD_203444 | JGI IMG/M metagenome (GOLD analysis project Ga0310916, IMG submission 203444) | Lab enrichment of tropical soil microbial communities from Luquillo Experimental Forest, Puerto Rico - GRE.bulkMG.LF176 | ecosystem: Environmental > Terrestrial > Soil > Tropical forest >... | reverse complement strand
GACCCTCTGAATTGCGTTGGCTGATCATCGATTCGGAAGCAGTAACCAACGTCGATTACACCGCGGCGGGGGTTGTTCGTCAACTGCATCGCGAACTCGCTGCACGCGGAGTCCTTTTGGTTTTCGCGCGCGTGCATCCGGCTCTTCAAGAGGATTTTGATCGCCATCGCATCACAGAGACAGTGGGGCCAGAACATATCTTCCCCCGTCTGCACGATGCTTTGGCGGCTTATCATCAATCTCAGTGAGCACGGGGTTACGCCAGGCTCAGGGCCGTCGTTTCGAGAGATCGAATCGTTGAACGAACGAATTAAGGAAACACGATCAGCGGAGCGTGCCAACATCAAGGTAGCCTGTCAAAATACTCGGTTCTCACCACGGTCAACTGCTGTCGCGGCACGCACTTTTCAAAGATGAGATCCCGGCGGTCACGGAAGATTCGAAGGAGCGACCCGAACGCGAGCCAAAGCACGCTGAGCATACTCTGATTTATAACAAGAGTGCCGGCATCGGGTAAGGTGCTATGTTATTGATTTCAGCGCTGGCCAGAGTTTTGGCAAGGCACACGCGTTGAAGAACCAATAGAACCTGCATTTCCTACCCTGTGATTCCGTACCTGTGCTTTGATTTTCATTGCATCAATCGAATTCGCCCATGCAGTTGCAGGTATGGCCCTTCGCCGGCGTTGTCAGGCTGTGCCGAAGCTTCGATTCCAGCTTGTGCGAACGGAGCGCAGGAGTGACGGATAGACTACCAGCTTGCGGAACGGGTCGATCAGGGCCATGTAGACCGGCGTGAAGCGGCTGACGCTGCGCACGTACACAGCGAAATAGAAGTGGTACACAACTGCCGTTTCGACAAGGGCGCTCAGTGCCGCTGCTTGGGCCGTCCGGTTGATCAATTCGAGGAGCTGCTCGTTTTCGAAGCGGTACACGACACGAAAGAGTCCCTCGCGCGTGCCCGCCGCCGCAAGGGACTTCGAGCGATCAGCGGCTGTCAGACGCGCTGCGAAGCTTTCCCACGCGGTTGCGGGCGGATCACGATCCCAACCGAGGAGCCTGCCGATGAAGAGACGGATGTTTACGAGCGCGCCTCCGACCGGCGAGAGTGTGAACAAACGCGCGCTGGCCGTTTGCGAAAACTCATCCAGAGTGATGCCAGAGCGCGTCCTCGGCAGATCGATGGCCCACACGTCATGGAGCGGCACGCCGGCAAGAAAATCGTGAACCCGCAATGGAAGCCGTTCGAACTCTCGAGCCGGGACCTGTGGCATGGCGGGCCTCCTTTGGAATCTCTCGACTTTGATGCCGGGTGCAGCCACACCGGTCCAGCAACCGGCATCGGCACAGAAAACAATGCTAATTCTTAAAGCGCACTTTAAGTCAAGCGGTTCCGTATTCAGATGAAGATCGGCGAAGTTGCGGGCAAAGCGGGAGTTCGTACCTCTACCACCACTCGTTTCTATTCAAAGACTGGAGTCCTTCCCCGGGCTGTCCGGCGGAACGGACAAAGGCGTTTATGCATCCGAAGCGGAGCTCCAGTTGGCGGTCGTCGAATTCGCCCGTAAGACAGGGTTCACAATCGCTGAAATCAAGCTCCTGTTTCATGGCTTCTAAAAAGCGCTCCAGCTTCAGCGCGATGGCGACGGCTAGCCCAAAAGAAGTACACGGAGATAGATATTCAGATTGCTTGCCTGAAAGATATGCAGAAGCTTTTGAAAAAAAGCGTGCGATGTCACTGCACCAAATTGGACGATTGTGGCACATTCTCCTGTCGCACCGCGAAAATCGTTGATCTACCCTATTTCCGGTACGGGTTTGAATGCCTGTCCTTACTAGAAACTCTATCCGTGCATGTTTGGCGACGTCGCAGTTCTTTCGATAACCCAAAAGCATCGAGATTCCGTCCGAAGCCGCTCGCTGAATGTGTTCAACTGTTTAACTGCAAAAACAAGTAAGCGAATGAAAGATTCCGCGGGAACTACAATCCGTGCGTCAGTTCCCTTTGATTGTACAGCGTCGTCTTCTACAGGTAGGTGACATGGTCTAAGGTAGGGACGCCGCTGCAGCGTACCACATTGCAGAAGAGCGAGCGGTGAGATGTTGCCATGGCGATTGTCCTGGAGCAGCTGCCGTCACGAAGACGTAACACAAGTTGCAGAAAAAAGTGGAAAAACTGAAGAAAAAGCGGAGAACGAAGGAGAAAGTGGTTTGCGAGGACTTGCCTCAACCTGCTGAAACATTCCATTAGCCACTCCTCTGGCAAGATTTGGCAAAATTGTTTGGTGGCTTCTAACCCGGCGAGCGGCTCTCACAATGCCATTCGTCGTTTCCCCTTTTCAATCTTTTCGACGACTTGAGGAATCTGCTTTCGCCCGAAGCTAACCTCAATGGTTCAAATACACCGCGTTTTGGCCCGGAAGAGCCTAGGCTGGCTGCTGCATCGCTTTTGCGGGGACGCTCGCCAGCAAAAAGACCAGACCCTCCGCCATTGTAGGATGGGTAAAAATCGCGTCACGCAGCACCGTGTACGGCAACCTGCCCAACATTGCCGTTTGGACGGCTGCCATCATTTCGCTCGCTTCCACACCCAACGCGGTGAATCCCAGGATGCGGTCACTTTCGGCTTCGATCAGCATCTTGATAAATCCTCGAGCCTCGCCAAGAGTGACTGCACGCAACACTGCGGCCATGGGCATCTTCACGAGCCGGTATGCGATGCCGCGCTTTTTCGCTTCGGTTTCGTTTAAGCCGACCCGCGCGAGTTCAGGATCGGTGAACATGCAGAAGGGTATGAGCCGGTCGCGCGTGGTGCGATTGCCCCCACTCAGGTTGTCGCGGACCACTCGGAAATCGTCGAAGGCGACATGCGTGAACTGCGGGCTCCCTGCGCAATCGCCCACAGCCCAAACGCCGGGAGCAGTCGTCTCCAAGCGCTCGTTCACTTTGATGTAGCCCCGCGCGTCCAGTTCAATTCCTGCCGCTTCCGGCCCAATCCCCTGAGTATTCGGCGTTCGTCCGATAGCGACCAGCAGATCGGTCCCCTCGATCGCCTGCCGTTCATGGCTGTTTTCAACAACGACTCGGACCCGCTGACCGGAGAGCCCTTGCACTTCGCGCACGTGGGTATCGAGCAGCACTTCGATTCCCTCGCTCGTGAAATTCTCCAGAAGCGCTTGTACAACGTCAGGATCTTCGGCGGCGGCGATTTGCGGACCACGTTCGACTACGGTCACTCTACAGCCGAAACGGCGCAGCGCCAGTGCAAGTTCAAGTCCAACATAGCCACCGCCCAGCACGATCACATGTTCCGGCAGTCGCTCGAGATCGAGCGCCTCCACATGGGTCATCGGTCTTGCAGCCACGAGGCCAGGAGTGTCCGGGATGGACGCACGCGACCCGAGGTCAAGAAAAACACGATCACCGGTAATCGTCCGCGCGCCTCCTTCGTTAAGGCGGACTTCAACGGTCTTCGGAGCTATGAATCTCGCTTCGCCGCGAATCAGTTCCGCTCCGGTTGATTTGAAGCGATCGAGATGAAACTGAACTTCGCCCGCGACCATATTGCGTTTGCGATTGAAGACCCCTCTCATATCCGTGGATACTGGGCCCGTTTGGATGCCGTACTCACCGCCGTGCCGCGCGAACCAATTTGCTTTTGCGCTGCGGATCACGTTCTTGCTGGGCAAGCATGCAATGTTAGGGCACGATCCACCAATGTATTTCCGCTCCACAACAGCCGTGCGGTGACCGGCTTGGGCCAAGTTCCAAGTCAGGTGCTTGCCCGCCTCGCCGCTACCAATAACAACGATCTCGTAATGCTCTATATCAGACATTATTCACCTCCGTAGACAGGCAAGCCTACCGTCTCGCCTTTGGCGGCAATTCCGTGATTGGTGGGGACAACATTACATCGGTTTGCCTCCCAGAGACAAAATCATTGCGATAAGTACCAAGGCTATAAATAACTTTTTGAAATCTGCGAGTGATAGAGCGATGCGGCAAGAGGAACTAGATCCTTCATGAGGAAAGCAACATGCTCCGTCATTGCTGGGAACCCGCCGGCGGGGGCAGCCCACCCATCCGGAAAGGTCCGGTCCTTAACCCGCGAGCGAGCCGTACGCTGGTAAGGTGATACACTAAGCAGCCGTCCGAGTAATTTCCTGTTCCATTTCGTGTTTTTCCCAGCAGCTGACTTCCTCTCCCTTAAAGAGATCGGCGTGATAGCGGTGATACCGCTGGCCATTGGCAGAGAGCGCCGGCTCGTAGATCTTTTCCCGCACCCATCGTTCACCCGATGCAATTGGCGCTCGACAGTAGGCGCATTCGTGTGGGCAGATGAACATATGTGCTCCTTCCCGTGAACGTGAGATGCCCTCCGCTCCGAAGCGGAAGCGAGAGAACAACGGCAATGAATTTGTCTTTCGTTAGGTGTTTGTTCGGTCGGCTGTACGTTAGCCGCATATGACTCAATCGCCTCCCAAGCGGACTCTTCTCCTACACGAGGTTCGTAGCCGCCAATGCGAGTGCTTCTTTGCCATCTCTCAACAAGTCTGTGAGTTTTTCTTCCCCTTTACTGATCGCGTGCTGTATTTGTCTCGCGGACCGGCGGCCACGGCGACGTAGCATTTTGATTTCTCGTTGAGCGGTGTTGGCAATCCATTCGCGCGTTTCTTCGCCTGATTGAGGCGCAAACAGAAGGGCAAGCCCGGCCCCGATGCCAAGGCCTGCGAGGAAGAAAAGGGTGGTGCGTCCGGCATTGCTCATGACAATTTTCCTTTTAGTTGAGATTACTGGCACCTCCCGCAGTTGTGCATGTGTTCCTGCGGGACCGTCTACGTTCGGGCATACTTCGTTTCCAAGTGAAGCAGTTTCTTCTTCGCTGAAACCGTGTGCGTTCCTCCCAGCACACATGCATTTTGTTCGCCGCAGAGATAAGTTGCCGATTTTACAAGCTTTATGCCGCACGCAGCCATTGGAGAACGCTGGGTTCCAGTACGCAGAAAGGGGTGTCCCAGCTTTTTCGTCTGTATTTTCTACACAGATGGCGACGGGATACTGCCCAACGGAGGGAAGTCTTTAAACCCTGTAGATCGAGGACGACAGGCTATGCAGCCGAGGCTGTAGAATCGTCTGGCCATGACCCGAAAACTGTTCTTGTTCATCTGGCACTTGCTGGCTGCATTGTTAAGAGTGTCGGTAGAAGCCCTTCGATTCGTTCGAGTAGTCTTCCGGTTGCAAGCGTCCTTGGTTGCTTAAAATCTCAAGGTTCTGTGCTTCGCTCCGTTGAGGCAAACTTCGCGGCTTTGACAGCGCCTGCGGCAAAGCGCCGCGGACCGCCACGAAGGGCATTTCCTACTCTTCCGTCCGAATAGTGGAATTCGCTTCACTCCAGAGAGTTCGCTAGCTCCTCTATATCCAGAAGGCATTCGGGGCGCCGCTGGTGGAATTTCTCAAGTACTTCATCCGGGGTGAGTCCGCTGATCTCTATGACGTGCTTTTCATATGGGCCGACATCTTCGAATTGGGGGTGCAGTTTCTGCACAATTTTATCGTCAAAGGTTACGTCCCGCTGTTTGGCCCTGCGCAGCGCTTCGTCCAACGGCACACGCAGAATCACATACACTATCGGCACGTGGAGTCCGAGCAACTGGTTCGCCACGACCGGCAAGAACCAAGGGCCAACAACAGCATCTAAGTACACATCGTAACCGCCCGCAACCAGTGTTGCAGCCGCTGCCGCCATAGCGAGGACAATTGCTGTGTTTTGGTCATGCGATTCAGGGTCGGTCGGCTCGATCAGGCGGGAAATAAAGGTAAAGAACAAGTCTCCGGGAATGTGCGCTCCCCGCTCAGCGTCGGCTGCGAGTCGTTTAGCAAGCAGCGTCTTGCCCGCTCCCGGCGCGCCGGTGATGATACTTAGCGATGCCATACCCTTGTCTTTTTTCCTCGCGCGGTTGTCAATCCGTTGCGACTTGACCAAGCGGAACGAACAATGGATTGCCCTCGGCCCTTTGAAGTTTATCGTACGGGCCTCGCCTTGGAGTGAAGAGAATTCGACGCCTACGTAAATGCAATTCGTTGTGTTCGCCCGGTGGTCACCACGGTGGTTGTTCGAATGGCGAGATGTTGGTATTAATGGCGATTGTCTTGGAGCAGCCGCCGTCACGAAAACGCAACACAGTTGCGGAAAAAGGCGGCAAAAGTGAAGGAAAAGCGGAAGAACGAAGGGAAACCAGTTTGCGAGGACTTGCTTCTACTGAAAGTGTCTATATCAATTGATATAACTACATACAGTATCTTCCGAATTGGTCTCGGAACGACAGTCGGGTAGATTGTCGTGTGCTACCCGTACAAGAGTCCGTGCAGCCCAGCGTTATCAGTACTCCTTGGGCGGAGGGCTACTGGGCAGGGCTGCACGGACGTCCAAGCGTTCCGTAGCCGCTGTTGTCACGCCGGACTTGATATTCCCACGCTGGTGTTAGGATTCGTCGATTACCTCGCTGTGCCCATGAGTGTTGCAGCAAAACGCCTCGCGACTACGCACATGGCACTGAACCTCAGCGCCGTAGTGTTGTACGTCGTTTCTCTGCGCATGAGCGATGCCGCATTTCAAACCAGCCGCTGGATCGGTGCAATGGCTCTGCAGATCGTGCCTTGGTAACGCTGGGAACTTCCGGATGGCTCGGTGGACAGATGGCGTACGTGCACAGAGTTTGGGTACTTGAGTCTGAAGATGAAACCCAAAGAGCCGCGCGGCGGGCCGCTTGAGATGAGGCTAGCCCCTTTGAAGAGTTTGCTGGCTGCCTCTGTGCTATTCGTTTGCGGATGCAAGGTGACCCAACCCGGGGTGGTAGAGAAGGAAATGGCGAAGGAAGTGAAACACAAGATCACCGTCGGGGGGAAAGATGACGTCAACCCGATCCCCGCAACAGAGGCAAACATCGCGGATGGTCGAGAACACTTCGGACATCACTGCGGCATTTGCCACGGTTTAGATGGTCAGGCTACAGGCGTTCCGTTCGCTGACAAAATGTCGCCCCCCGTCCCTTCCCTTTCCGCGAGGGAAGTGCAGGACTACGCCGATGGCCAGTTGAAATGGATTATCGACAATGGCATCAACCCGTCGGGAATGCCCGCCTGGAAAGGCTCTCTCAGCGACGAAGAGATGTGGAAAGTGGTCGTCTTTCTTCGTCACCTGCCACCCAAGGGGAGCCTGGGGATTCCCGATGTTTACAAAGAAGAGCAGGAAGAACACGAGCATATGCACAAGGGCAAACACCACGATTAGGTGGACCTTCGCTTCCGCGAGTGCCAAGCCTCGGCTGATCCGGTTCTGTTTTCCTTATCCAGGGCGTTGCAGCTTGACCCACACGGCTGCCAGTTTGATCCGATAAGCTCTTGCCCCAAGTTATTCGCCTCGCCGATAGACCGCCTGCTACCGCAGTATCGGCACCTAGGAACGGTCGCGCATTTCGGGCAGAACTCAGCCAGCTCGGCACCGTCACAGGTAACGCATCCATGTGTTCGTTCTGATCCTTGGTAAGCTCACTTCGTCTTTGAATTCGATTATGCGTTAGCCGCCATTTCTTTCCGGTCGCTCTCTTTCATCGCTTGGATCAGCACGAGATCGACATCCGTTGGCCGCAGCGGACAGCGCAATACCTCCTGGGCGCCGAGGCGCATCGCCTGGAGGTATTCTTCCCGTTCGCCCGTACACAACAGAACCACGAATCCCGTCTCTGGCCAGGTAGCACGAATGTCTCTCAGAAGGTCGCAATAAGAACCGTCCGAGAGCCGCTCCTCGCAAAACACCATGGAAAGCGACCGCGAGCCCAAGAGTTCCCTCGCATCTCGAATCGTCGGCGCCACGTAGCTATTGATGGACAGCTCATCGAACATTCGCACGAGCGTCTTCCTGTTTTCAGGCCGACAAGAAACAATGAGCATTGTCCTTTCTCGCTTCATGCTGCTTTACCTAATTTTGTCCTTTCGGGATCTTCAAGCTCAGAGCCGACAAATGGGAACATTCATTCAATCAACTGGGTGCTCTCGCACAATCGGGGGAATTATGTATTAGCGGCGGATATTTTACTGTTATTCAGGACACAGCGAAAACGTTATCAATCTACTGGGAACGCCCGATAGAGCCCGGCGCACCTGCACGTTCACACTTTCAATGAGAGGTCAGGTTGCTGATGAGCGTCAGGTTCGACGATTTAGGGAGCGAATGGCTCCCGATGCTACTTAGTTACCTGGAATTCACCCAGCAGTTGCCAAAATACCGTATTGTCCATCTGGTGGAACCATGGCACTTCCGACTAAGAAAATACTTGTGACCAGCGCGTTTCTGTCGATTGTGTCATTGGCGCTCGTGGACCTTTCCGTCGGCGCGCACACCCAGAACCGCAACCATAATAAGGGAGACGTCGCGCGTGGGAAATATCTGGTCGAAGAAGTAGCAAAGTGTCCTGAATGCCATACTCCGAGGGACGCGCAAGGCAACCTTGATCGGCAGGCTTGGCTGCAAGGTGCACCGATCTGGATCACGCCAGTGCGTCCTATCCAGAATTGGGCGGATACAGTCCCTCCCTTAGCTGGCCTGCCGAGTCTCACAGATGCCCAAGCGAGCAACGTCCTTGAAAGAGGTATGGGCCCGGAGGGCGAGGCTTTGCGCCCACCGATGCACACCTATCATATGGCCCACGAGGACGCACAGGCCATCATCGCCTATTTGAGGACACTTCCTGTAGAAAAGCACTAGCTTTTTTGAACAAGTGGGTTGTGGCGTGGTTCGCCATTAAGCGCAGATCGGTCCGAATCCGAGGAGGACTTATGCCAAGATATGGAAGAGCAGCGAAGAAGAGAGTCAGGAGTGCTATGCACCGCAGGAAGCACGGGACCCTGCGTTCTGGTAAGGGAGGAAGGGGTGGCCGCGTAAAAAGCAGGAAGCAAGCCATTGCAATTGGTCTGTCCGAAGCGCGAAAGAAAGGGGCAAAGGTTCCTCCTAAGACGTAACGCGATCGTCAAGGACAATCAGCCGAAAGCTGAGGTTAACGACTCGTTTTTTTCCACAACGATCCACGATGAAGCTTTGGCGATCCGCTTATTCCACTCCGAGCGCGGTGCACTACGCCGAGAAGAATCTACGATGAGTCGCTCAGACTCTTACGTGGGGAAGTAACAGCACAACACCCACCAACGTAGCTATTTATTGGACGGTCTTTGTTTTGGAACCGAGGTGTTCCGCGCAACTGCCGCAAGGGGTGTTTTGAGGGCTACCCGGGCAAAACTCGTTGTACTGCGAATGTGGAAACAAAATGCGGTGATCACCTGATCGACAGCGGCCAGGACTGAATTAGAATCCATCCAACTTGCTCTTTCAGGACTGAGCGGCGGCACGGATTTCACCTGATCTTGTGCATGCTACCCCTCGGCGTCATGGAGTAGCCGACTGACCGGCCCCCGTCAGGCTAGTCGGAAAAAGGAAGGCGGGAACACCTAGCCTGCCTCCCTCCCCTTTCTAACTCGGTAACCTGCGAGGTTGTCGAACACCTGCTTACAACGGAAAGTCTCTACCCCCTGAACGACGTGACAAAAGGTCTTCCCCAAGGATTGCGAATACACGAATTGCCCGATTGCATCCGAATGCGCCGGTGTTACTTTTGTCGCAAGCCATGGTCAGGGCCAGAAGTCAATTATTGGTTCCATTGGCAAGAGGCGCGCTGCCGGAGAAGCGGCGTACCCGGATTCCGCCGCCACCGAGTGGCTGCAAGAAGGCCACGACAAACAGGAGAATAACGATGCAAGTTGGTGAAACGATGAGCAAGGGCGTGAGACTTGTCTCCCCGGAAGACTCGATTCAAGAAGCGGCCTCCGTTATGAGGGACCACGATTGTGGAGCTCTACCGGTTCGGAAGGACGACCGTTTGGTGGGTATCATCACGGACCGAGACATCGCCGTCCGAGCTGTGGCCGAAGGAAAACCAGTGAG
>Ga0310916_10003290_pt1 | contig 10006 bp, 7 predicted proteins | sample GREbulkMGLF176_FD_203444 | JGI IMG/M metagenome (GOLD analysis project Ga0310916, IMG submission 203444) | Lab enrichment of tropical soil microbial communities from Luquillo Experimental Forest, Puerto Rico - GRE.bulkMG.LF176 | ecosystem: Environmental > Terrestrial > Soil > Tropical forest >... | reverse complement strand
GCGCAAGCCGGACGGCAAAATCGGTGTGCTGTACCAGAACGACGATTTCGGCAAGGATTATGTAAAAGGGTCTCAAAGATGGCCTTGGCGACGAGGGCCAATCGATGATCGTCGTCGCCGCAGCCTACGAGACGACGGACCCCACGGTCGGTTCGCGGGTGATCGGCATGAAGGCCGCCGGCGCCGCTGTCTTGGTCAATACCGCCATCCCGAAATTCGCCGCTCAGGCGATCCGCAAGGCGGCTATGCCCCTTCGGTGCCCCAGACGCTGGTGCAGGTGCTGAAGCAATGCGACGACAATCCGACACGAGAGAACATCATGAAGAAGGCGGCAAACTTGCACGATTTCTCCGTGCCGATGCTGTTGCCCGGAAACACGATCAATACGAGCCCCACGGACTTTGCCCCGATCAAGCAAATTCAGATGGCTCCTTCGACGGCGAGCAATGGCGGCTATTTGGCCAATTGACCACCGGCAAAGTCGTCGGCTGACCCTGCGATTAACTCGTCGGGCCGGTTCGTCCCGGACGACCTCCGCGGACGGCCGTAGCGCCCCAAAAGTTCGGCTCGGGAAATCCACAATTCGTGGTGATCGCGAAGGAACGGCTGCCGAGATACCGCAGCGGGGTTGAACGCGCGCGTCAATGCCCACAGGGTACAGCTCTCGCCAAGGGCATATAGCCGCTGACAACGGGAGAAGTTCGTCGGTACTCGCTCAAATCCGAATCGTTCGGCCACGCGTTGCACCTGCGATATCCCGAGCCGGGCTGACAGTGCGGCCTCGCCGCGAAGCGCCCGTATCTGCCGCAAAGCGGGTTCGCTCTCGACATAAAAGGCCAGCGCATGAAGCGAATGCAGGACCTGGTTTCGCACTACGCAGGCCCAGCGGAGTCGGGTCCGCCGGGCTTAGAGCGTGGCAGATGCTGATTCCAAAATGCAAGGTCCCGACCAATCCGCCGATTTCGACTCGCGTGCCATCGGACAACGACACGGGAGCGCGCGCCGGACTCAGCCCGACCCGCAGAACACAGGCCGGATCGTCGGTGAATTCACAGACGCGATAGAAGGTACGAATGATCGCGTCAAACAGGCCGACCGACATCGCCCAAAGTTCATCCGGTCAGTCTCGCGAGACACTGCGAAGCGCAGTTACAACCCCGACTTTAGAAGCAGCAGTTTCAGTCGCCATGGCGCACCGCCGAAAAAAGCCCATTGAGCTGACTTATCGCAGCGGCCAGCCCATTGTGACGCATTGCATTCCTCCCACTATGCGGCCCGCATGTCGCCTCAGCCTCCCCCGGCCCGCTTTGGCAGCCCCCGAATCGGGCCTAATTCACGGGTGCCGCGCAGCATATTTGCCTCGATGCTGCGACGCAACGACGTGTAATGACCAAGGAAGCTATGGTTCCCGTCTGGACGCATTCTCGTGAGCTGTGCGAAGCTCACGAGGACCGGGATGAAGGTCGCCAGGGCTGTTGTCGATACAGTTCCGGCGATAGCGGTGCTCGGGGACGAGAATGCCGGCAGGAGACGATATCGGTCCAGAGATGTGGTACAACATGCCGATCAGAGTGATCCGCGCCGCACGGCTCGGCGTGAGCACACACGCGCTCGGTTCCCTTGCCTGGCCGGGTGGAATTGCGGACGCACGACTGGTGTTGGCCCCACTCGTTCGGCCGTTGGCAGGTCGGATCGCGACGACAGCGGCGGCACGGATCACTATGCCACGCCGCCTCCGGCTCATGCCGTGAGCCATGTTATTCGTGAGCTATCGGGCGCTGTGCGCCGGTCGGCGATCACTAGTGCCGCACTTTTCGTATTGTCGGTCGCCGGTTTTATTTGGTTCGCGACTCCACCCTCGCCCGAGAATCAGCCGGCGCCCACCGATGCGATCGTGGTGCTGACCGGTGGTCGTTTGCGCCTGCAGAGTGGCATGGACCTGTTGCGCGATGGAAAGGGGCGCAAGCTTTTCGTGTCGGGGGTCAATCAACAGGTCGATCTGGAGGAGCTGCTGCGGGTTTCGGGTAACGCCCCGGACTGGGCGACTTGCTGTACAGCTCTCGGCCACGACGCCGACAATACTCTCGGCAACGCGCGGGAGACGGCACAATGGATGCGGCAGCAAGGCTTTAGCAGCCTGCGTCTCGTCACGGCTTGGTACCACATGCCGCGCAGTCTCCTCGAATTGGACCGCGCCATGCCCGAGGTCGAAATCATTGCGCATCCGGTCTTCCCCGACGACGTCAGCCAGGAACATTGGTGGGCTTCGCGCAGCACCGTGCTGCTGCTGGCGAGCGAATACGGCAAGTATCTGGGAGCGCTGCTCCGCCCTGTTGTCGAGCGACTACGTTCGGTGCCTACCGTACGGTCCGCCGAAGCAGAGATCGGACGATGATCTGGGCAAGAGCGCTCGCTTTTAACTTCGCCTTCTTCGCCTGGACGGTGATCGCCGGCACGATCGGGTTGCCGTTTCTGATCGCGCCGCGACCAGTGACGATGCAGTTCGGCCGGTTTTGGGCGCGAAGCATCCTCTTCCTGCTCCGGATCATCGTCGGACTCGATCACGAAATCCGGGGGCTCGATCGTATTCCGCGCGGCGGCTGCATCATCGCGATGAAGCATCAGTCCGCTTGGGATACCCTGATCCCGCTCGTAGTGCTCAGCGACCCCGCGGCCGTGGTAAAGCGCGAGCTGCTGCTCCTGCCGTTCTACGGGTGGTACGCGACACGCGCCGGCTCGATCGGAATCGACCGCAAGGCCGGCGCCAGCGCGTTGCGGCGTATGATCGCGGCGGCCCGACCGGTCGCTGCTGAAGGACGGCCGATCATTATTTTCCCGGAGGGGACGCGGGTCGCGCCGGGCGCGCGCCTTCCCTATCAGCCTGGTGTCGCCGCCCTCTACCAGGCTCTGGCGGTGCCGCTCGTTCCGGTCGCGGTCAATTCCGGATACTTCTGGGGACGGCGAAGCTTTCTCAAACGCCCAGGCCGGATTGTTCTCGAATTCCTCGCGCCGATACCGGCCGGCTGGCCCCGCCGCCGAGTAATGGCCGAACTCGAGGAACGGGTCGAGGCCGCTACTGCAGCACTGCTGCGCGAGGCCGAAGCTCTGAACCAAGCGGCGTCTCGTGTTACTGCACGAGCCCCGAGGAGTACGTCCGCTCAGACGTGAAACCACGATCGCGGTTGAGAGGAAAGTCCGATCGAACGAATCCAGAACTGTGGTATCCTTCTCGGCTGAAAAGGAGGAACTCTCGACCATGGCTGTCGTCGCCTCGATCTCGCAACAGATTTGGGACATGAAGTATCGGCTGAAGGGACCTTCGGGCGAGCCGGTTGACAAGACGATCGAGGATACCTGGCAGCGCGTGGCGAGGGCACTCGCCGCCTCCGAGCGCGACTCCGCGCTGTGGGCCAAACGATTTTACTCGGCAATGGCCGATTTTAGATTCCTACCGGCTGGCCGCGTCGTCTCGGGCGCGGGCAGCGGGCGCTCAGTGACCCTGTTCAACTGCTTCGTCATGGGAACGATCCCCGACGATATGGGCGGGATCTTCGCCCACCTGCGCGAGGCGGCGCTGACGATGCAGCAAGGCGGCGGGATCGGGTACGACTTCTCGACCTTGCGGCCGCGCGGCGCGCCGGTCAAAGGCGTCGGTGCCGATGCGTCGGGACCGCTCTCCTTCATGGATGTCTGGGACGCGATGTGCCGGACGATCATGAGCGCCGGTTATCGGCGGGGAGCAATGATGGCGACCTTGCGCTGCGATCACCCCGATATCGAGGACTTTATCGAAGCCAAAAGGGAACCCGGCAGGCTGCGGATGTTCAACCTGTCGGTGCTCGTTACCGATGCGTTTATGAAGGCAGTCGAAGACAACGCGCCCTGGGAGCTCTTTTTTGGAGGCCCGGACGGAGCCAAGACCACTTGGAAGGTGCTGTCGGCGCGCGAGCTATGGGACAAGATCATGCGGGCGACCTACGCCTACGCCGAGCCCGGCGTGATCTTTATCGACCGCATCAACCGCCGCAACAATCTTTGGTACTGCGAGAAAATCGCCGCCACGAACCCTTGTGGCGAGCAGCCGCTGCCGCCCTACGGGGCGTGCCTGCTAGGCTCTATCAACCTGGCGAGCCTCGTCGAAGGCCCGTTCACTCCGGCGGCGCGCCTCGATCTCGATCGGCTGCGCCGGCTGGTGCCGGACTGCGTTCGTATGATGGACAACGTCATCGACATCTCGCGCTTTCCGCTTCCGCAGCAAAAGGAAGAGGTGAGCCAGAAGCGCCGGATCGGACTCGGGGTTACGGGTCTGGCCGATGCCCTGATTATGTGTGGGTTGCGCTACGGCTCGGCCGCTGCAGTCGCCGCTACGGAAAGCTGGCTCGCTACGATACAGCGCGAGGCCTATCTCGCCTCGACCGCGCTCGCGGTGGAGAAAGGGCCTTTCCCACTGTTCGACCACGACCGCTATCTCGCGGGCGAGACGGTCGCGGGTCTGGACGAGGAGGTGCGCGCGAAGATCACACAAAGCGGCATCCGCAACGCGCTCATCACCTCGGTTGCGCCGACCGGCACGATCTCGCTATTCGCTGACAACGTCTCGTCGGGGATCGAACCGGTGTTCAGCTTCCGCCACACGCGCAATGTGCTGATGCCCGACGGCACGCACCGCGAAGAGGAGGTTGCTGACTATGCCTACCGGTTGTTCCGGCGGCTGAGGGGAGAGTTGGCGCCGCTGCCGGACTATTTCGTCGATGCGCAGGTACTGACGCCAGAGGACCACGTTGTCATGCAGGCGACGGTGCAGAAACACGTCGACAGCTCGATCTCGAAGACGATCAACGTCCCCGCCGAAATCCCATTCGATCGCTTCAAAGACGTCTATCTGCAAGCCTACGCCCTCGGCTGCAAGGGCTGCACGACCTACCGCCCGAACGAGGTGACTGGGGCGGTACTCGCGGTGAGGGAAGAGGTGCCGAGCACCCAACTCGCCCCGCGCCAGCCTGAACTGCCGCTGCCACTGCCTGCCTCGGCTCCTTCACCAAAACCTGCCGATATTTTCGAAGCCGGTGGCGTCGTTTACATGACGCAGCCGCTGAGCCGGCCGGAGGCGCTACCCGGCCAGACTTACAAGATCCGTTGGCCCGACAGCGAGCACGCCCTCTACATCACGTTGAACGACATCGTTCAGGACGGCCGTCGGCGCCCTTTCGAGGTGTTCATCAACTCGAAAAACATGGAGCACTACGCGTGGACGGTCGCGCTGACGCGCATGATCAGCGCCGTGTTCCGCCGTGGAGGCGACGTCTCTTTTGTGGTCGAGGAGATGAAGGCGGTCTTCGACCCACGCGGTGGCGCCTGGATAGAAGGCAGATACGTGCCCTCGCTGCTGGCGGCGATCGGCGACGTCATCGAGCGCCACATGATCGAGATCGGCTTTCTGCCGGCCAAGCGCCAGAGAGCTGAACTCGACGCGCAGAAAGCCGCAGCGGGTGGTGTTCCGATCTCCGATCAGAGATCTGTGACCACTCGTATGGCCCAATGCCCGAAATGCGGCGAAGCCGCACTGATTCGCATCGAGGGCTGCGATCAGTGTACCAGCTGCGACTATTCGAAATGTTGGTAGAGCGCCGCGGTCCCCGCCAAAACCGTTTCGTATTGGCTGGACCACCTCGTGGCCGTCACCTCAGGGTCGCACCCCGCGATCAAGGTTCTTGAGCGTTTCGTCCTCAACCGGTAGCGTATAATTAGTTAATTTGGGAGGAGACCGATGGAAAACGACATGTCGCGGCGGGTTGTCGCCGAGTTCTTTGGCACGTTTTGGCTGGTGTTCGGCGGCTGCGGTGCGGCAGTCTTGGCCGCAGGATTTCCAGGCTTCGGGATCGGCTTTCTGGGTGTTGCGTTCGCATTCGGGCTGACGGTGTTGACGATGGCTTATGCCGTCGGGCACATTTCGGGCGGCCATTTCAACTCGGCGGTCACGATCGGCTTGTGGAGCGCGGGACGCTGCCCCGCCCGTTACGTTATTCCCTACATCATCGCTCAAGTGATCGCCGCTATAATCGCTGCCGCGATCTTGTGGATCATCGCATCGAGCCAGCCGGGCTGGGTCCCCGGCCGCTTTGCTGCCAACGGCTATGGTGATCTCAGCCCCGGCAAATATGGCCTCGGGGGATGCTTTCTTATGGAAGTGGTGATGACGTTCTTTTTCCTCTTCATCATCATCGGGAGCACGTCGAAGGGTGCCGCTGCAGGTTTTGCCGGCATCCCGATCGGCCTCGCTCTGACCTTGATCCATCTCGTGTCGATCCCGGTCACCAACACCTCGGTCAATCCGGCGCGCAGCACCGGACCGGCGCTGTTCGCCGGCGGCGAGTATATCGGCCAGCTCTGGCTGTTCTGGTTGGCCCCGATCGTCGGCGCGGTGATCGCCGGGCTGCTGGCTCGCTGGATGTACGAGCGGGAAGCCATCGTCGAAACTGTCGTGGTGGAGGAAAGGCGAGTGACTCCCTGAGTAGCTCACATCCGCTCGCCGAAAGGAGCTAATCCGGCCAGCGCCGGTGCACCCAGAGCCACTGCTCGGGACGGTCGCGGATCCACGTCTCCAAGATCGCATTGACTTGGGCCATCAGGGCCGCGGCGTCGGCGTGACGCTCGCCGCTCCGCGGCAAGGAGAGCGGCGGGAAGACCGTGACCCGGAAATGCGCGCCGCCGAGCCGCTCGACTCGGAGTGGTATCACGTCACAGTCGAAGCGCAGCGCCAGAAAGCCGAGGGCCGAGGTAGTCATCGCTGAGCGGCCGAAGAACGATACCGGGATTCCATCATTCATCTTTTGGTCGGCGAGTAATCCCAGATGCACACCTCGATTTAGCGCCGCAATTGCTCGCCGCGCGGCGACGGCGCCCTTCGGGATGAACTCCTCACGATCGCCGCGCAGCCGCGCAATCAAGCGGTCGACCAAAGGATTGTTGGCAGCGCGGTAGATCTGGGCGACCGAGATCCCGTACTGGACGCCGGCAAGCGAGCCGATCTCCCAATTGGCGATATGGCCGGAGAAAACGATCATCCGCCGCCCGGCAGCGACCGCCCGCTCGATGTGCTCGAAGCCGTGTGTCTCAACGCGCCCGCCCGGCTCAAAGACGCGGATTTTCTGGAGATGCGGGTATTCGGCCGCGACGCGACCAAGGTTGTCCCACATGCCGACGACGACGCGCGCGATCTCGGCCTCGGAAAGCTCGGGAAGGGCGCGGCGAAGATTAAGCCGAGCGCGCTTGGAAATACCAAGAAACGGCCCAATGCAACGCGCCAGCGCGCCGCCGAGGGCGGATGCGCAATCGAGCGGGAGCAGGCCAAAGACCGCAGCTAAAAATCCCGCTCCCCAGGCCTCCAGGCGGTGAGCGAACCGAGGCGCCTCAGCGGCCGTGTTCGTCTGGGTCGCGTCCATTGCCGGGGGCCGATAACACGACAGGCCGGATAAGACCAGCGAGCGCGGCGGGATCAGCCCAGCGGATTTCCACCTCGAGCACTTCGATCCCGATACGCCTGACAGGCGGGATCCGCACGATGTCTTTTGCCGTCGTGATCAGACGCGCCCCTGCGCGCTCGGCGTCGCGGCGCAGCCCCTCGAGCTCCGCGACGCGGAAGCGGTGGTGATCGGGAAACGCTCGCGCGCCGACAAGAACAGCGCCGAGCGCCCGTAATGTTGCAAAGAATTTTTCCGGCCGCCCGATCCCGGCGAAAGCCAAGAGGCGCGAGCCCGCCAATCGCTCTCCGCCTACCGCCGCCAGCACGGCATGAAGGACCTGCATCCCCCGGGCAGTCAGCAGCCGCTCGGTGCCGTTCGCATCCCCCTCGCCGGCGACCAGCACGACCGCGTCGGCGCGGGCGAGGCCGCGGCACAGGTTCTCGCGCAGCGGACCGGCTGGGATCACCCGCCCATTGCCGAACCCGTATGAGGCGTCGACGACGATCAGCCCGAGCGTTTTGGCAACCGCCGGATTTTGGAACCCGTCATCGAGCAGGATTGCACCGGCGCCAGCGGCGACCGCGGCGCGAACGCCGACGGCGCGGTCGCGGGCGACCCAGCACGGAGCCCGCAGCGCGAGCAGCAACGCCTCGTCGCCGACTGCCAGCGCGTCATGGCGGGTGGGATCGACCCGAACCGGCCCGCGCAGCCGGCCGCCGTAACCGCGCGTCACGACGTGTGCCGGCACACCGCGCTCCACGAGCCAATCGGCGAGTGCAAGCGCGACCGGCGTCTTGCCGGCGCCGCCGGCGATGAGATTGCCGACACACAACACCGGGACTGGAGGGCGATAGGAACGAGATATCGCCCGGCGCAAACGTCCGGCGGCATCGCAGGCCGCGCCGATTGGCAACAGCAGATCGGCAACGAGCCCGGGAGGCTTTCCCCAGAAAAGAGGGGCGGCGCGCATTCAGGCCCGTAACCGTGGCGGGTCTGCACGCCTCTCTAGTGGCGCAAGCCGATCGAGCCATGGGGCCAGACGCATCAGCACAGCGTCCAGAATGTCCGAGCTGGCGGCGGCGACACGCTCCCCGGCGGCGGCGCGTTCAGCCCTGAGGCACCCATTGCTGAGAAGCGCCGACACCGCCCGCGCGAGCCCATCAGCGTCGGGCACGGTTTCTGCTGCACCGGCGGCCGCCAGTTCGGCGACCATACGCGCGCAATTGCCAACATTCGGCCCATGAAGCACCGCGCAGTCGAGCCGGGCCGCCTCGAACGGATTGTGACCCCCTTTGGCGACGAGCGATCCCCCGACGAAGCCTATCCCGGCGAGACGGTAAAACAACCCGAGCTCGCCCATCGTGTCGGCGAGGTAGACATCTGTTTGATCGGTAATCGGCTCGCCGCGGCGGCGGCGGGCGACCCCCAATCCCTGCGCCGTTAGCATCGCGTGAATCGCATCCCCGCGCGCCGGATGGCGCGGGACGATGATCGTCAAGAGCCGGGGATGGCTCCCTACTACTTGGCGATGGACATGTGCGGCAATCTCCTCTTCGCCGGCATGCGTGCTGGCCGCGAGCCAAAGTGGACGCGCCTTGATCTGGCGGCCCAACTCCGCTAGTTGCGAGCGATCGACGGGCAAGGCAGCGGCGGCGGCCTTCAGGTCGCCGACCATGCCGACTTCTCGAGCGCCGAGCCCGCGGAACCGTCGAGCCTGCTCCTCGTCCTGAGCAAGACACAGCGAGAACGCCCCGAGGATGGGGCCGATCAGTCCGGGCCACCTTTGCCAGCGTGCGTAAGACCCCGCGGAGAGGCGGCCGTTGACCAGGACCAGCGGAACGCCGCGGGCATGCGTCGCCAGGATCAGGTTGGGCCATAGTTCAGATTCGACCCACAGCGCCAGATCAGGACGCCAATGATCGAGAAACCGCGCAACCCAGCGCGGTAGATCGACCGGGACGAATTGATGCCGCGCCCGAGGCGGCAGCCTGCTTTCGAGAAGGTGGGCCGACGTCACCGTTCCGGTGGTGACGAGGATCTCGAGTGCTGGCCGCGTCTGCAGCAGCCGTTCGATCAGCGCCAACATGGCGTTTGCTTCGCCGACGCTCGCGGCATGAATCCAGAGAAGCGCCATTTTTGGGCGAGCCGCGCCCGGAACTCCCCGGCGCTCGCGAAACCGCTGCGCGTCCTCTTTACCTCGCTTGCGGCGTCGCTCCAGGTAGACGATCGCCAAAGGCGCCAGCGGCCAAGTCGCCGCGCGATACAGGAGGGGAAGCATCAGTCGCCCGCAACCGGCCCAGCCGGCCGGCCGGTGTCGGCAGCGATCAACGGCAGCGAGATTTCATGACCGACAAGGCGATCGGCCTCGCTGGCTATTTCGACCATGCGCGTCTCGATGAGGCGTCGAGCGTTTTCGAGGCCTTCGTCGTCTAATTCCGCGGCGAGCTCGATCGGCTCGCCGAACAAAAACACGCCGCGGCCGAACGGCAAGGCGAGGTGAAAGCGATCCCAAGTCGCAAGCTCGCACCGGCGGCTCTTGGCGT
>Ga0310916_10003271_pt1 | contig 10030 bp, 9 predicted proteins | sample GREbulkMGLF176_FD_203444 | JGI IMG/M metagenome (GOLD analysis project Ga0310916, IMG submission 203444) | Lab enrichment of tropical soil microbial communities from Luquillo Experimental Forest, Puerto Rico - GRE.bulkMG.LF176 | ecosystem: Environmental > Terrestrial > Soil > Tropical forest >... | reverse complement strand
TCCTGAAAGGGATCGTAGAAGTCAGCATTGGCTCCTAGAGTGCCGAGGAATGAGGCTTTGTAGTCCGGGCTACGTCCCATCCAACCGTAGGTAAGCCGCGCCCAAGTTGCAATCGCGTCGCGGTCATCCACAAGTTCCTTCGCCGAGCGCGCGGACCGGAAGAATCGCATCGTGTAGCCCTCACTCCCGGTGTCTGTGGGGCAGGTCAGCACTTCACGACTCTTCGGATCGTGGAGCGCATCGTAAAGGCGGGCCAGCATGCGCGCAGGATTGCGAAATGCTGGATGCGTCGTAACATCCTTGATGCGATCACCGTAAAGATAGACCTCTCGCCCGTCGCGGATGCTCTCAACATATTCTTCGCCCGTCATCGGCCGGGCGGACCTGCCCATTGTGGTCGCCTGAGCGGGTTTATCTTCCGTGGTCGCTACACCCGAATTAACACCCTCGCGGGGAGATGCACTCGTTTGTTTCGTTGTCATAAGACCCGTTTCTTCCTTTCACCGTTCGTTCTGGACTTATTGACAAAACACACCGAAGGTTGATTTATTCCAGGAAGGAAGAAGAAAACTTCGGCGGTTTGCCTCGCAGGGGCGCAAATTCCCATAAACATCCAATGGTCAGAACGCGGCCCTTTTGATTGTTACTCCAGCCGAATACTGGCGGGGTCAGTGACTTGATGTGACCCGATCGAGGAAACAGGCATCCAACGAGGGTGCGATAGAGTCGCCAATATCCTTGGTCCAGTCGAGTCGAGCAAATGTTGATTGCGTCCCATCTCAAGACTTCATCATCTCCCCTCGCTCGTTTGACACTTCCATCTTCGATTGTCCATTCAAGCGAGAGCCACAACTGGGACGGTTTTGTTCTTGAAGATCATCTCGTTCCTGTCGGGGAAAAGGTCGAGACCGTAACAAATCGGCACGTTCTGTGGCTTTGGACAACGCCCTCTTCCGGCGAATACGCGCCATCTCGTGGGCGCTTCGTTCAGTGCAAAGAAGGGCCTGGAACAATAGCCGTGACACCAGCAGGAGTCGTGCCAAAGTGGCAATGCCATGAGCCTGGCGAAGTTGTCCTTTGCGCTTTGGATTCGACCTATGTTGGGAATATTTTGTCTGAGATGGACCGGCGTCCTAATGTTGAACCGATCATTCGTTCCAAGTTCCACAATCCTGCAATTCGACGAATCATGACACTTCTCTTTGAAGAAGTTCGAATGGGAGCGCCCTCAGGGAGGTTATACGCCGATTCGCTCGCTCACGCTCTGGCAATCCGATATTTGCAATTAGGTGAACGCGACGAGAGCCCGAAACCGGCCTCGGCCGTATCTGCCCTTCCGCCTTACATCTTGAAGCGTGTTCTCGACCGGATCGAGCATACCTTTCAGTCCGCGGTTAGCCTAGTCTCGCTGGCGCAAGAAACGGGCTATAGTCGAGGACACTTCCTTAAAATGTTTCGCGCCTCGACAGGCATCACACCCCATCGGTATGTCCTTAACCGACGAATCGAGCATGCTCAATCCCTTTTGAAACTCCGGAAGATGTCTATTATTGAGGTTGCCGCTGAGTGTGGATTTTCTAGTCAAGCCCACCTGACACACGTTTTCCGTGAACATGTAGGAGTCACGCCGGCCGAGTACCGCCGCACTCAGTAACACTGTCCTGCAAAAACCTTGCTTTCCTGTAAGACGCGGCACGACAGACCCTCTATGCTGCGGCTATGGTGCTACTGGAGTATCTCGATGGACTGTTTAGCTATGCTATGGCGCTTACTCGGAATTCGTTTGAAGCCGAGGATCTAGTCCAGGAAACATACGTCCGTGCCATAAAGGCCATGGGGCGCCTCCGCCAAGACAGCAACATTAGGGCTTGGCTTTTCGCCATTCTCAGGAACACTTGGCTGAACCAAATACGGCAACAACGTACCAGACCCCAGTTGCTCGAACTTGACATCGATGAGAAGAGTGCAGGTCTCGCGGTAGAAACTGCCAAAGATCCTCACTCGCTCTACGTGAAGAAAATCGAGACTGACCAAGTACGTGAGGCGCTCGAGCAACTCCCTGAAGAGCTTCGCGAAATCATCGTGCTGCGTGAATTTGCGGAGCTTTCATATCAGGAGATTGCTGCGCTGCTGCAGTGCCCGCTGGGAACAGTGATGTCACGCCTCTCCCGAGCGCGCGTCAAGCTGGGAACGCTGCTGTCTCCGTCACAGTCAATTTCGAAAAACAAGGTTTTATCTCAAGGGGCTTTGAGTTCTCAGGCCTCCACAGTTGGGCTTGGCGAGATCATCGGCACAATCACTGAATAATTATTGGGGGAGGATGGAAGCAAGCAATGCAGGATAAACGATTTAGAGACAAAGTGGCTCTCGTAACGGGTGGCTCAAAGGGCATTGGAGCAGGTATTGTCCGGCGCCTCGCAGCCGAGGGTGCTTCTGTTGCATTCAGCTACTCAAGTTCCGAAGAAAAGGCGCTCCAACTCGCGCGCGAAGTCGAGTCCGCAGGAGGCAAAGTCTTAGCTATCAAAGCCGACAGCGCTTCGGCCGACGAACTCCGCGCCGCTATCAGGAGAACCGTAATGGGGCTCGGCCTACTTGACATCTTTGTTAGCAACGCCGGGATTCTTGCTAGAGGTACGATCGACACCTTCAGTCTCGAAGATTTTGATCGCATGCTCACGATTAACGTGCGCGCCGCGTTCATTGGAATTCAGGCAGCCGCAAAAGAGATGAAAGAAGGTGGTCGAATCGTGATCATTGGCAGCAATACAGCCATCCGCACTGCCTTCCCTGGCGCAAGCGTGTACAGCATGACCAAGGCTGCGCTCACGGGCCTTGTCCGAGGCGCTGCAATCGATCTCGCCCCACGCGCCATCACAGTCAACAACGTTCAACCTGGACCAACGGCTACGGACATGAGTTCACCGCATGCAGAGCTGGTCAAAACGCTTATTCCCTTGAAGCGAATGGGAGATGTCTCGGAGGTCGCGAGCTTCGTCGCCTACCTAGCATCAGCCGAGGCTGGGTTTATTACCGGGGCCAGCCTGACTATTGACGGCGGATACGTAGCATAGATTAATCGCTCGGTGGTTGAGCTGTTGAGAGGATTGCGGAATTCAAGAGCTCTTACTCCTTACGCTGCGACAAAAGCTAGTCGAGTTATCGGTGGGTGATGATCGGTACTTAGGGAGGTCGTAATGGTCTGGGTCGGCAGTTTCAAATCTCTGCAAACAGCACTTCGGACTCGTTTCATTCGCACTCCGTTTCAAGTTCACACTTGGATACGGACTGAAATCACCGTGATTTCGCCGGTCGTGGACTGGTTCATGACTCTGATCGTTGCTTCTCGCTGTGTCGCAGGAAAAGAGGATCTTGTTGCTCTTGCGCTTCAAGAAGCATTGAATAACGCCATGCTGCACGGCAATTCCTTGGATCCTCGCAGGTTGGTTCATATCCGTTGCTGCTGCGATCATAACAAGGGAGTGCTGTTTATCGTCAGAGATCAGGGACACGGATTTGATCCCAATCAGTTGCCGGATCCTCTGGCTTTGGAAAATCTGCTTGCAGAACACGGGCGCGGTATTCATCTAATGAAATTGGCTATGGACGAAGTTTCATTTCGACGAAACGGCGCGGAGATTCACCTGCGCAAACCACCCGAGCAAAAGCAGGAAGGCTTTCCGCGCCGTGCGCACGAGAAAGTTCCAAAGTGGATTGTCAGACCCTCGCTCCGAGCATCGTTTTGTCGAATGGCGCTAGCACCCCGTTAAGGATACGGGAATCTAACCGCCCATTGGTCTGCCGTACGCGCTGTATGTCGCCTCGTAGATTCCTTCAATATTTGTTCCTGACGGTTCCAAACTGCGAAGTGGCTGCGATCGGTGCCGCGTAGTTTCAGGTACGAAATAGCAGTGCGCTGTCACGGCAGCGGCGACTCACGAGCCTCTCGACAAGGTAAGCGGAGATGCCACGATGGCGTGATACTCGGCCTTAGTCTTTTTTCTTCGGTCCAATTGACCGAATTTCAGTCCAATAACCGGTTGGACGAACAGTCGGCTTTCTTAGCACTGACGCCCATTCACTGGAGACGGCTTCGGTTCAGCCATTGCGGAAAAGTTGAGCTCTCAATGTTTAGAGGGTCCAATTGGACGCACTGGGGTCCATTTTGGGGTCCAAAACGATCCGATTTTGCAGTGGATTCAGGTAGGTTAGCCGTGTAAGACCAATTGGGACATCGTGATTTATGGAGCGGGCGATGGGAATCGAACCTATCGCCAATTCACTAAGTCCCGTTGAATCAGTTGGCCTTACACTCCTCGAAGACCTTATTTGGGCATAAAAAAGGGGGATTTTGCGCCCAAGTTGCGCCCAAATTTACCCATCGCCCAAAATTTTGGGCGACGGGAGCGAACCAAAAACTCGCTCAGATTTGGGCGCAATTGGGCGGCCTCGCCAGGTAGTTTTGCAACGAGGGCACGTCCATCGGCTCAACGAAAATAGCCTTCTAATCGGAAGCGAGGGAGATGTCATACGGCTTCAGTGTGGTCATAAATTTGGTCATTCGGTCAGTGATAAAATATCGCGCATGCCGCTTACGAAAGTCGAACAAGACATTTGTCAATTCGTAGTTCATCACTTCCTAGAACAAAGTGATGTCACCCGTCGACACGCTTTGCTCAAGAAATTCAAAAGTGATCTGCCCGATGCCCTGCGAAGATTAGTGGATCGCGCCGTTCTCAGGTCCGTGGAACAGGTCTCGAACAACGAGACCTATCTTCCCAGGGCAATTGCGTTTCATTATTGTGGCGACCCTGACGCATTGGCGTTTGCAAAGAAATCTACTGAAATCGTTTTGCAAGCGCTTCTTAGCCTGTATGAGCATGAGTTGGACAAGGAACCTCAAGAGCAACGAAACCTTTCACCTTCGGATGTGGAAGCGGAAGCCCGCAACTTGAAATTCGATGTCGATGAAAAGATGGTCCGTACCGGACTGTATTTCGCGGAAGAATTGAGCGTCTTTTGGACGATGCAAAAGGAAACAAAGCAAATCTTTCTAACCTCCTTCCGGGTTAGCGAGCGAATTTACGAAGTGATGAAAGTCAGTAATCCCTGGGATGTGCAGATTGAGCGAGGCCGGATGAATATCGAGAACCATCCATACGGCAGATCGTTAGACCGGCTCGATATTTCTGAGCAGCCCGACCACATTGCTGATCTCCCAAACAAAGAGAAGCTACTGGCAGATGTTGGTAGTTTTCTCACACGAAAGGGCGGAATCGCACTGCTAGTGATAGACCTTGACCATTTTAAGGACGTAAATGACACCAAAGGGCATCCAGAAGGTGACGCTTGCCTTGATCGCGTTGTGAAAGCGATTGGAAGCGTCTTAGGCAGAAAGGGTATTCTCTACCGCTGGGGAGGCGATGAGTTCGCTGTGTCACTTCCTGATTTTTCCACTGATGAGGCGCACGCTACAGCGGAAAGAATTAGGCGCACCGTGGAAGAAGCGAAGCCGGGCGGCGATGATTTGTCTGTGACTACGAGCATCGGTGTCAGCGGGAGCGACCGAATGACTACCGGATCGGCGGCGGAATTATTAGCTGCGGCCGACAAAGCGATGTACAGATCAAAACATCAGGGAAAGAATTGCGTGACATCATGGTCCGCCGCCGAATTCGACAGGGCAGATGCGAAAGAGGAACCTAAACCTCGCGGTGGAAAAACCAGAGCAACTGGAAACGCAGATTCTAGCAATCTTGCAAAACATGCGAGAGTGCGGATCACGCCGATAGTTCCTCGCCAACACGAACAGTCCGAGTTCATGCTTATGGAAGACTCGGACGAATGCCTTGTTTTTCAAAAGATGGACTCACAGCGGGCCGTAGATATCCCGAAATCGTTCATCGAGAAAATTCGCAAATTTAGCGATTCGCGACCCGCGCTCGTACAACTCAGCGGCAGACTTCAATGGGTTTCGACAAAGCGGAGTTTCGAGTTATTCCCAGACAAACCTCCTTCGGGCAATGATGGAACCTACGGTATCGGGAAAGATGTAGATAACGGATATCCTGTGAGACTTGGAGTCGAAGGCAGGTTCGGTCGTGAGGATCGATTGCCTGAGATTTTGGGACGCGGTTGGTCAATCTTCTACGACTCAGACGGAACGTATCTCAGGTCGGCAGGCCAAGTCTTTGTTGTGGCTGCTTGAACCACTAGCTAGTGCTTGCCCCATTCAAGGTAGAGTGCCTGGGCTTTGTTCGCCTCAGGACGGAATCCCAAATGAATCGTAACGAGGTTCGTGACCATCCAAACCGCACTTGTGCAAACACGAATCACTTCGACGATTTCGCCATCATCGTATGACGCCTCCAAGTCGTGTCCATCGAAGCGTCTTCCTATTTGAGACAGGCCAGCGTGCGCAAAGCTGTGGAGCGCACTTTGCGCTTTTTCCAGAAGATTCGTGAACAAATCGTCAGTTCCAAATGCTTTGTCGATCCACGAACCGATCCTGTCGAAATCCGTAACATAAGTGTCGTCCTGTAGCTTCTTTATATCGTCGGTTGATCCTTTCACCGCGACATGAGCACGCACTAGCGCTTCTAAGCATGGTCGCACTAGGGCAAACGCGCTGCCGCATAACTGGCTCGGTATGAGACTTAGTATAGCCTTGTGAAAATCAAAGATGAGCGACCAATATCCCATCAAGAGAATGTTCCGTTCATCGTCAGGGCATTGACCGCGCTTAACCACTAGCTCCTCCAACTGCTCACCAAGTTTCTGGGCGCTGGCAATTTCCTTTGGCACGTCAAATTCCTTGGCAGGCTTTGCGGGCTTGGCTGTGGGAGGTGTTGTTGACGTTTTCTGTTTTGCTCGTGGATGAGTGCTTGCGGGGGCTACAGCTTCCATAATTGCGCCGCAGATGCCGCACCTGCCGAAATCATGATCTCGGTTGCGTGAGACGCCTTCCGATGGACAACCCGGCGTGGGACAGCGGAACGCCAACCATTCATCACCGCTATTTCCTTTTCCAGTGTGAGGCCAATTAAGGACGGCATATGCTTCTTTCTCGACCATAACGGTTTACCTCAATGTTCTTTTCATGTCGCGGATCGAATAGTCGGCTTCAACGGGGGAGCCAATGCGATATGGCTAACCCTAAGTGGACGAACCTCACCTGCGAATCTGCCTTTAGGCCCGTCCCCAAAATGCTTGTAAATGTGACCTGTCGCACCGACTGCAATGCCACAGATATTCACACCCAGACGGACGGTATAAACCGGAGCGCTGTAATCTGAGCACACAAATAGTTGGACGTGCGCTAGATATTCCGCACCGATTTCCGCACACAACGCGTGCGCTCGCCAACCGTCCGGTCTAAAACCTTCCATCATCGGTCCAAGCAGCGGACTTGTACGCTCTCCAATAAAGTCATTGATGCGATTCATACCACGGCCTGAGTCATCCATTATGAATTCCCGGATGTCGGAAAAGAACGGTTCGGAACCGTCGAAAGTAGGAAACTGAGTCAGAAAGTAATGGAATCCGATTTTCGCGATCCCTCGGAAATAGCGATCCCTCAGTTCAATTTTGCCAACAGCGCCGTTCGCATAGTTCTTGGCACCTAGCCCGTGCTCTCCGAATGATGCTGATGGAAACGCCGCTTTGACCAAAGGCTCCAGCCAAACCAACTCTTTTGGGTCATAGATGTAACGCCCAGCATTATTCTCCCCCGCCAGAAGGTTCTTTTCTCAAAATAAGTTCTGCCTGAACGAAAGCGATTGCGGGACATTGACGGGTACGAGTGTGGCGGCCCGATGGATCGTGGAGGGATACATGTATCTTCCCACTCGGTGCAACGGATGATTTGTTGGTTGTAGGATTTCGGAGATTTGGCCCGGAGGGCTGTGAAGCCCTCCGGCAAAAGAATCTCGGGAGTTAGCGCTCCCGGAGGGAGATCCCTCATGCAGATCCTACACCCCTTCCGCGGTTCCATCCAGAAGTACCTAGAAGAAATTTCTGATCCAGGCTGTTATCGCCCGGACGGCTGCCCGCAATGCCAAGCCCGGTGTCCTCTCATCGCACATGGTTTCTACTGCCGCACGTTGGTGGATGTAGCCTTTGATGGCGTGATCCGCGTGCGCCGCTATCTGTGTCGTCTCTGTAAGCGCACGGTTTCTCTGCTGCCAGAATTTGCCTTGCCGTATCTGCGCTTTGGTCTCTCCGTAATCAGCCTGTTTTTGGTGGCTCGTCTGCTCAAAGGTCAGAGTTTACGAGGTGCGGCTGGTGCGGCTTCTCAACCGCACATGCCCTATCAGCGGGGCCAGTTCTGGATCCGCCGTTTTCAAAAACAAGCGGTGGTTTTGTGCACCGCCTTGGCCAGCTTGACGACGGTGAGGGCAGCGGCAGATTTTCTGAACCGGGCCTTGCACATGCTCGAAGCGATCGGTTGGATCGCTGCGCATCGCTTCCTGTTTGCCCGATTGCGTATGCACTTGCTGGGCTGGCCGCGTTTTCTCATTCCTCACGGTCGCCGTGTCAGCTTCCCGGCCGCGTTGCCCACTTCCTGAGTTGCGAACACACAGCATTTGTCTTGGCGGCAAACTCTCCGCTGGCTAGGGTGAGCGACGCAGAGAGGTTTTCCCATGGACGCAAAAGCCGAAAAAATCGCCCTCTTTCGTTATGCATTGGTCGCCCCCTTAGTTTTGGAGAGCCTTCCGCGTGGAGAACTCACTCGACGTGCGGAGGAAATTGCTGCACGTACCTATGAGATCCCTTATTCCCAACGCACCTCCCTCTCGGTCGATACCCTGCTCGATTGGGCGTTGCGCTATCGCCGTGGTGGTTTTGCCGCCTTGGTGCCGCAACCCCGACGCGACCGCGGGCAGCCGCGGGCCCTCACGCCGCAGCTGGCTGAACTGATCGAACGACTGAAGCGCGAGAACCCGCACCGTACCGGCACCACCCTGCTGCGGGAACTGGCTCTGGTTTCCAGCGTCGGTACGGTTTCCCCTTCCACCCTGTACCGCTTTCTCAAGCAGCGCGGACTCACCGCGCGGCAACTGTTGACTCCCGCAGCTCGCAAGAAGTTCGAAGCGGAGTTTAGTAACCAAATCTGGCAATCCGACCTGCTGTTCGGGCCCTACGTCCAGCGCACCGGCGGCGGACGGATGCAAGCCTTCTTGTATGCCATCCTGGATGATGCCAGCCGGCTGATCCCCCATGCCGAGTTTTATGCCCAACAGGGACTGGATGCTTTCCTCGATTGCTTGCGACAAGCGGTCGCTGCGCGTGGCGTGCCCGTTCGTCTCTACGTCGATAACGCCAAAGTTTTTCGCAGCATGCAGTTGACGCGGATTGCGGCATCGATCGGCATGTTGGTCACGCACACTCCACCGTATCAGCCGGAAGGGCGTGGAAAAATCGAGCGCTACTTTCGCTCGGTGCGAGAACAACTTCTGGCTAACCTTGATCCCCAACGAACGCTTACGCTGCCGGAGCTGAACGAGCGTCTTTGGAGCTGGATTGAGCAGGTCTATCACGTATCAGAACATAGCGGGTTGGGAATGACTCCCTTGCTGCGCTGGCAGCGAGACATGGAACGGATCCGCCAACTCCCGCCCTCCACCGATCTGCGCCGTCTGTTCTTTTATCGCCTGCTTCGAGTCGTACGCCGCGACTCCACTTTCTTGCTGCGTGGACATTTCTATGAGGCTCCGCCTCATTTGGCAGGAGAGACCATCGAAGTCCGTTTCGACCCTGTTGATCTGTCCCAGGTGGAGATCTACTTTCAGGGGCAGGCGCAAGGCTTGGCACGGCTCGTCGATGCGGTGGTTAACGCAAAACTCCCTTCGCCCAAACGCGCGCCCTCCCCGACCCCGGAACCCACCGGGATCAACTTCGTCGAGCTGTTGCAGCAGAAAAAAAGATCAGGCGAGGAGGGAGGATGACGTATGTGGGAAAACTTCTTCGGCTTTAAGAAAACGCCTTTTAGTGATAACCCCGATGGCAAGCAGCTGTTTGCTTCGCAAGCTTG
>Ga0310916_10003270_pt1 | contig 10031 bp, 8 predicted proteins | sample GREbulkMGLF176_FD_203444 | JGI IMG/M metagenome (GOLD analysis project Ga0310916, IMG submission 203444) | Lab enrichment of tropical soil microbial communities from Luquillo Experimental Forest, Puerto Rico - GRE.bulkMG.LF176 | ecosystem: Environmental > Terrestrial > Soil > Tropical forest >... | reverse complement strand
TTCCGAACTTCGGACAACCGATCATTTTCATCGCGAGCATAACTGTCCTGGCTGTAGCCGGTTCGATTCTGCTGTTCCTGCTCATCGGCCGCACGAGGTACCGCGGCCATTCTCTACGCGTCGAGATCGCCAAACTGTGCCTCGCGGTCATCCGGAACGCCAAGGTGCGCCGATGCTTCCTCCTGGTGTTTGCTCTGGCCTGCCTCACCCATCTCATGAACGTTCTGGTTTTTTTCGTGGTCGGGCAAAATCTCGGATTGCCGGTGCTGCCGGCGCAGTGGTTTTTCATAGTGCCGCCTGCGTTGTTGTTTTCCATGATCCCGATCTCGGCCGGCGGCTGGGGTCTGCGCGAGGGCGTTCTGATATTCGCGCTCGGCAGTCTTGGTATTCCGGCCGAAGAGGCGATTGTTCCATCGCTGATCTTCGGACTCGGTATTCTCCTCGTCACCCTGCCCGGCGCGTTGGTATGGCTCGCAAATCGAAAACCGAATGCCACAGACGACCGCATGCAGTCGCTGATGCCCGCGACCAGCGACGAGGATCTTCCTAGCACGCAGGGCTCCGTGAAGGTCGGTGGCGCGGGAGAGACAACGCACTCGTTAGGCTGATTGCGGCGCGGCGAGACCTATACGCACCGTTACATTCAAAATCGCGAGTGGGGTCGTCGGCACCAGGTCGAAAATCAAATCGCCGTCTACAGGACGATTCGCACCTGTTTCGGCGGTCGTAGTGTTGACGCTACAAAAATCTGACCTTAACGTCTTCACACATGAGGGGTTCTCGCTTTCTGATTTACGTATTAGCGTTGACCACGATACTTGCGCTCGATTCCCGTTTATAGGTTACGGCCAGCCGCACGCGCAGCAACTGCGCGCACACGGGCAAATATCATTTCATGTTTCTCCGAGCGGAAGCGATTCCAACAACGATTGTCTGACACAGGAAACACCGTGCCAAACGATCCAGTATGCGGTCGCGCGCGTGATGGGCGACTGGGACTTCGCTTGGCGGGGCGATCCGTTCATTAGGCTGGGGCCTGGCACCTACTCGGAAGGTGCCGTGCTGACTGGACAGCCTGTCGGGGCGCACACGATCAACATCGTTGGTCAGCAGGATAGTGACCCCGATCAAAGCTGCGCGCTCGCCCAGGCCGAGCAGGTCGTGATTCGCGGCGCGCCGGGTCGCCCAGTCTTCTATATTCAGGATTTGGCGATCGGCGTAGTACGATGCCTTACCTTCGAGGGGACCGACTCTGTCGCCTTCTTTTGCCGACAGACGCCGGCATCGGACATCGCATTTGTGAAGCTTGGAAATTCCCAATCGCTTGCTGGCGGCATCCAGGCAAATGAAAACTGCGGAGTGAACCTTGCCGGAACGATCTGGCTTGGTGCTAATATTGATGACTTCCTCTGTTCAGATCGCATCTCGCGCATCACCGTGGGAGGAGGTACGTCGATCACCGCGCTTGGCAATATCCAGATGACCCACTTCGCGCTTTCCTACCAGCAAAGCCTATTGGAATTCCGTAGTGGCGTTTCAGTCGTCGGGCCGATTAGCACAAAATACGGGTCTCTGGTGTGGCGCGGCGGCGCCATCATCACAAATGGACTCAAATTGCCCGGTGGCGTCGCGCAAGCAACACCTAACGCTCCTGGCTTTATCGATTGACTGTATATTCTCAACCAAGCCGCAAAATGACAGACCGGGGCAGAGTTTGATAGGCTTGCCGCGGGACCCGCTGGCGGGCACAGGAAACGGATTGGATGATTTCCAGCAATAGAGCGCTGACGGTCGTGGTCGTCGCTCACAACGAGTCCCGCACGCTTCTGGCCACGGTCGAGCGCGTCTATCGGGCGCTGATTATTACGGTCGAGGACTTCGCGATCATTATTTTCGACGATGGAAGTTCGGATGGCACTCAGGTCGTCGCCGAATCCGCACGCCAAAAGTTCCCATTCGTGACGGTGCGCCGCAATGAGCGCCGCAAGGGCGTCGGCTCCTGCACCATCGAGGCCAGCAGGGAGGCCGAATCTGCCTACCTTGTCTATGTTCCCGCTGACAATACCTGGCCGTTGCGCTCGTTCATTGAGCTGTTTGGACACCTCGGCAAGGCCGACGTCGTCACCTCCTATTCCAATAATTTGATGGCCGCGATGCCGGCTCCGAAACGTCTGGTCTCGCGCTCCTACGGTCTCATCCTCAACACGCTGTTCCTGAAAGGAATACGCTACTACAACGGCTTGACGATCTACCCGGTCGAATACTTGCGCCAGGGTTCAATCAAGGCGCATGGATTCGGGTTCCAGGCCGAGGCTCTGCTGAAGGCCGTGAGCGCTGGATATTCGTTCCTCGAAATCGCGCTGCCGGTTGACGAGCGTAATCTACCGCGGGCCCGCTCGGTCACGCTGCCGAACATTATCGACGCGCTGTTGACGATTTTTCGGCTTTTCGTCGAGTTCTACATCGTGCGCCGCCGGCCATCATCTCGTTTGCACGCCGTCTTGAGCGCACCTGTAAGCCAGAGCGTCCACGAAATCGGAATTGCCGAACTCGAGCGCGGTGGGATAGCAGAGGGCAAAAACGCCGACGGCCGGCCGCTCCGAATCGTAATAGCCGGCGGCAGCTCCGGCATTGGGGCGCGCCTGGCGCAAGCGCTTGCGAGTGAAGGCCATCGTATCTTCGTCTGTGCCCGGCGTGCCGATCGTCTAGCAAGCGTTGCCGACCATTTTCCTGGGATTGAGACCTTTGTCTGCGACGTCTCGGACGACGGGCAAGTGCGAAATTTTGTCGCCGCGATCGCGGCCAAGACCGACGCGGTGGACGTGCTGATTAACTGTGCAGGCGGATTTGGCGAGATCGGATCCATCACCGTCGCCGATAGCGCTCGCTGGTGGCGCACGCTCGAGGTCAATCTGAAAGGGACCTATCTTGTGACCCAGGGCATGCTGCCGCTGTTGATGAAGGGTAAACAGCCGCGCGTCATCAACTTCGCGGGCGGCGGGGCGTTTAGTCCATTCCCGAATTTCAGCGCATATGCTTGCTCAAAGACCGCGATCGTGCGCCTGACCGAGTGCCTAGCGGCCGAGCTTGCGTCCTCCAACATCCGTGTCAACGCACTTGCGCCGGGCTTCGTGCCGACCGACATGCATCAGGCGACGCTCAGGGCCGGCGAGGCGCGCGCGGGCCGGATGCAATTTCAGCGCACGCAGGCGATCATGAACCAGGCGGCACCGGCCATGGAGAATGTCGTGAATTGCGTTCGCATGCTGATCTCGCCGGCGCTCGACGAGCTAACCGGTAAGACCATCAGCTCCAATTTCGATCCCTGGCCAACGCCGACCTTCAAGACCTGCCTGCCCGACATCGTTCGTTCCGATCTCTATACGCTGCGCCGGGTGAACGTCGTTAACCTGCCAGATGGACGCCTGCGCACCACCTTGTCGCAGCCATGGGTTGACGACCCACCCCACCGATAAACGCGCTATGAAGGCCATCTGTCTTGCGAGCGCGATGACTATCGTCCTGCTGGTCGTGGTCACGTTCTGCTTTCGCCTTTCCCCGAGCGCGCATCGGGCGCGGCAAATGCTGTTCGTGTATCTTTTCTGCCTCGCGGCTCTCGTCGTTCTCTGGTTTGCAACCCCTGACGATCTCGGTCTTCTCGGCCGATCGCTGCTCACGGAACCGGCCTGGCTCGATTTCGCAGCAACGATGTTCTTCTTCAGCGCCGCCTTCTTCGGCGGCGCGCTTCAGCTTTACAATCTATGCGACCGTGGATTTTCGCTGCGTATCTTGGTCGACATGCTCGAGGCGCCCACGGGTGTAGTTGACGTCGACTACCTCACGACCAATTACAGCAGTGGCCGGGGTCTCGTCTGGATGTATCGCAAGCGCATCGACGATATCGTCGCAGCCCGCTTCATCGGCCAAGTGAACAAGCAGATCATCCTCACCGCAAAGGGGGAGATGTTCGCCGACCTATTCATTAATGCCCGCCGTGTCCTCGGTCTGGAACTGCCCCAATGACATCATCACCGGCTTTGGTTGCCTTGGTGGCCGCTGCGGCTTGGTTCGTCGTCTTCGTTTTCGTCCACATCGGCGGTGTGCGTGCCGGATTCGAGAACGCTCGCTGGCTGCTGATGAGCTACGCAACCTGCTTCCTGGGAACTCTTGTCACCGCGATCGCGGTAACGGCATGGCAGCACGGCTTGCATGCGGTCATTCTCGCCGCCATGATGGCGGTTCTGACCAGTGCATGCCTGCTGGCGTTGTATGTTCCCGCACTCTACACGGTGCTAACTTCCCTCTCGGTCCAGACCATGATGCTATTGCGCCGTCGCGGGGGGACTCTGTCTGAAGCCGAATTGTATAACCGCTTCGCGAGTCGCAAGATCATGGAGCATAGACTGGCGACGCTCCTCAGCAGCGGCTACGTCACGCACGACGGACCATCCTATCGGCTCACGCCACGCGGCCGGGCGATTGCCAAGTTCTTCAGGCCCGTCAACATTTTGTGGAACCTGGGCCCGGGCGGTTGAGGGCACTCATCAAAGGCGCGGACTGCTAATTAATTTGGGCCCCCACACTTGCGCGATCCCATGGTTGCCCTATAAGAACTCCCCCTAGCCTAGCCTCCCCTCCATCAGAACGAGCATCTTTGCAGGATGAACGATACGTCGCTACGAACGCGCCTCCAGCTTTATCGGATGATGTACCTCATTCGGCGAACTGAGGAGATTCTCATGGCGGAGTATCATCCAGCCGATGAGATGCGCTGTCCGATGCATTTCTGTGTTGGCCAGGAGGCGATGCCCGCCGCGCTTGCGCAGGTGCTGCGCCGCGAAGACGTCCTGATGTCGCACTACCGCTCACATGGCTACTACCTGGCGAAGGGCGCACCGCTCGACGCGATGGTGGCGGAATTCTATGGCAAAGGGACGGGCTCGAACTCCGGCATCGCCGGCTCGATGGAGCTCGGAGCGCACGACTACAACTTCTATAGCGGCGCAATCGTCGCAGGCTCGCTCTTCATTCCGTTCGGCGCCGCCTTCGCTCAGAAATATCGCCGGCTTGACGATATCAGCATTTCGGTCGTAGGCGACGGCGTGTTCGACGAGGGCATCACCTACGAGGTGTTCAACCTCGTCGCGCTGCATCGTCTGCCGATGTTAATCATCTGCGAGAACAACAAATACGCAGCGCATACGTCGATCGAACGCCGTCAGGCGCAGCCGAAGCTCGCCGAGCGCGCCCGCGTGTTCGGGTTACCGAGCGAGCAGCTCGACGGCAACGATTGCGAGCTGCTGTTGCGTACGCTCGAGCGCCTGGTTCCTGCCATCCGCGCCGGCAAGGGCCCGCACTTCATCGAGATCGAGACCTACCGGTACTGCGGTCATGTCGGTCCCGGAGACGACGAAGGCATGGGCTACCGGGATGCTGCCGAGATCCAGCGCTGGAAGGCGCGCGATCCCATCATCGTGATGCGCAAGCGACTCGATGGCGTCGTGGATCGCAGTGAGCTTGAACGCATCGAGCGCGAGGTCGAGGCCGAAATCCATGCCGCGATCGCTTCAGCCAAGCGCGCAGGCTTTGCCGACATTCGCAAGGTCATTGCCAGCAATTGGTCGGGCGAATACGCAAATGTCGTCACACGCTTTACCCACAGCGTGACGCCAAGCTTCGGGGGCGGACAGTCCGAGGCACGACCCGGGCCATTCTGAACATGTTGACGCGAGAGAGCACCGTTGCCGAGAAGGCGAGTGCGGGCAGCACGCGCTTGAGTTTCGCTCAGTCGGTCAACGCTGCCCAGCGGCAGGCCATGGAGCTTGATTCTGGCGTTTTCGTCTACGGGATCGGCGCCGACGGCAAGGCAGGTATCTTCGGAACAACAACGGGCCTAGTCGAACGTTTTGGCCCTCAGCGCGTGTTCGATACACCCATTGCCGAAGGCGGACTTGCCGCGCTGGCCGCGGGGGCAGGCAGCGCCGGGCTGCGGCCAGTGCTCGTCCATCAGCGCCTCGACTTCATGCTCTATTCGATGGACCAGGTCGTCAACTGGATGGCGCCGTGGCGCTTCATGTCGGGCGGGCGTGCGAAGATGCCGGTCACGATCAGAGCGATTATCGGAAAGGGCTGGGGGCAGGGTCCGCAGCACACCAAGAGTCTGCATACCTGGTTCGCGCATGTGCCGGGCCTGCAGGTGGTCATGCCGGGCTCACCGGCGGACGCGAAAGGCCTCTTACTCTCGAGCATCATGAGCGACGATCCGACGCTGTTCATCGAAGGACGCTCGCTGTTCACTATGCAGGAAGAGGTTCCCGACGAGCCCTATTTCATCCGCCTCGGCGAGGCGCTGGTGCGCCGTCCCGGCAGGGACGTCACCCTGATCACCATGGGCTCGATGGTGCCGGTGTCGCTTCAGGCGGCGGACGCATTGTCAAAGGCCAATATCGACGCCGAAGTAGTCGACCTTCGCTGCCTGATGCCGCTCGACGTGGCGAGCATCATTCGATCGGTCAAAAAAACCGGCCGCTTGGTCGTGGCAGAGCCCGGCTGGCGGATGTACGGTGCCGCCGCCGAAATCATCGCCACTGTCGTCGAGACGCTGGGCGAGTTGCGCAGCCGGCCGCGACGGGTGGCATGGCCGCAGAGCGCCGTGCCGACGAGCAGCAAGCTCGAGGAGCAATTCTATCCCACGAGTGACGACATCGTGGCAGCTTGCAGTGCAAGCGTGACCGAGAGTTGAGCGAGGAACACCGCTCGTTGGTCTCATTCCGAGGAATAGGCGTTGCGTGTTCCCTTTTCATACTTGCCCGAGCAGTTCGCTGATCCGGAACCCATCTTCGCGCGCTTGCGGCAGGTGATCGCGACCGGTGATTTCACGCTCGGCAAGGCGGTCGGAGAGTTCGAAGCGCGATTTGCGAAAAGCACCGCCGTTCAGTACGCGTTCGGCGTGAATTCTGGGACGGATGCGCTCCGCCTGGCGTTGAAGGCTCTCGGCGTCGGACCAGGCGACGAGGTCATCACCGCCGCCAACACGTTCATTGCCACGGTCGGCGCGATTGCCGATACCGGCGCGATGACGAAGTTCGTCGATTGCAAGGATGATTTCTGCATGGATGTCTCGCTCCTGGAAGCGGCTATCAAGCCGCGCACCAAGGCGATCATTCCCGTGCACATGACCGGAGCCATGGTAGACATGCCTCGCCTGCTCGCGACCGCAGCGGCCCGAGGCATTCCGGTGATCGAGGACGCCTGTCAGGCCGTCAAGTCCAGCCTCGAACAGCGTCCGGCCGGATCATGGGGGGTGATCGGGGCATTCTCGCTACATCCGCTCAAGTTCATCAATATCTGGGGCGATGGCGGCGTCATGACGACGAACGACCCCGATATCGCAAAACGCATCAGCCTGTTGCGCAACCACGGTTTACAAACCCGCGACGTGATCGTATCGATGGGCGTCAACAGCCGGCTCGACACGGTCCAGGCGGTCGTCGCACTGCACGTGCTCGATCAGGCCGATTGGATTGCGAACCAGCGCCGCACGAATGCCGCGTTTTACGATCAGGCATTGGCGACTATCCAGCAGGTCAGGATTCCCCCGCGCGATCCACGTGTGCTGCACAGCTACGTGACCTATCAGGTGCTCGTCGAACGGCGCGACGCACTGCTGGCGCATTGCGCAGCGCGTGCCATCGAGTGCAAAATCCACTACCCGATTCCTCTCTACTGCCAGCAGGGTTTGCGCCATCTTGGATACAAACGGGGAGATTTTCCGGTGACGGACCGTCATGCCGATACGACGATCACGTTACCCGTGCATCAGTACCTGTCGCGCGACCAGCTTTCGTTTGTCGTCGATAGCATCGCGGAATTTTATCGATCTTGAGGTGACACAGGTGTGGCGCATCCCGTACGTGAATCCCGGAGCCCAGTTCGTCGAAGAAAAGGCGGAGTTGATGCCGCGCATCGAAGCGGTCCTGGCGGGCGGCATGCACGTCGGCGGGCCCGAGATCGAGGGACTCGAGCGCGAGATCGCCGACTACGTCGGCACCCGCCATGCGGTGGCGCTCAACTCCGGCACGGACGCGCTCATATTCGGAATGATCGCCGCCGGTATCGGGCCGGGGGATGAAGTCATCACGCCCCCGAACTCCTTCGTCGCTTCGACCGCTGCGATCGTGCGCGCGGGCGCTACCCCCGTCTTTGCCGACGTTCGACGTGACGGTCTCATCGATCCGGAAGCGGTGGCGGCAGCCGTGACCCCGCGGACAGCAGCGGTGATGCCGGTGCACCTCTGGGGTGGCATCTGCGACATGGAAGCCCTCTGGGCGATTGCGGAACGGCACGGGCTCGCGATCGTGGAGGATGCCGCGCAGGCAATGGGAACGCGCTATCGCATCCGTCGCACAGGCTCGCTGGGCACGGTCGGATGTTTCTCTGCTCATCCTCTCAAGATTTTCAACGCGCTCGGCGACGCTGGCTTCATCACCACCGATTCCGATGAGATTGCCTCGCGCGTTCGGCTATTGCGCAATCATGGCCTCGTCGACCGCGATACCGTCTCCGAGTTTGGCTATGTCTCGCGGCTCGACGCGCTGCAGGCCGTGGTCCTGCGTTATCGGCTTGGCCGACTCGACGAGATGATTGAACGCCGACGTTCCAATGCGGCCCTCTATCGGGAATTGCTTAAAGGAGTCGTGATCCGCTTGCCCCAAGAAAAGCCGTACGAATTCCACACCTTCGTGAATTTCGTCTCCCAGTGTGAGCGTCGGGAGGAATTACAGAAGCATCTTGCCGACAAGGGCGTGCAGACCGTCGTGCATTACAACACGCCGATCCACCTACAGCCAGCGGCCGAATCACTTGGCTGCGCCCGAGGACAATTTCCAGTCACCGAAAAATTGTGCGCGACCATCCTCGCTCTGCCGGCCAATCAGACGCTGTCACGCGACGACATTATCTATGTCAGCGATGAGATTCGGCGCGTACTAGGTCCGAACTCGTAAGCAGGAGGTTTGGCGGGAGTGCTGAGGTTTGTCCGCCTTACTCGCGAATTCAGCGTGATCATCTCGACGGTATAGTGGTAACGACCGCCACCATAACTAAATTGTGATCAAGACCACCTCGAATTCTGCCGCTCTGCTCATTCAACAAGCTCATCGTCAGCAATTTCGACAAGCTTGTCGCTGAATTCTCCGCCCCGTGGCAAGAACGCATTTGTCCGCAGGGTTGAAGGGCACCCTTCCGCCGCTGATCTCTGCATGACTTTGGGACGTCGACTAACGATTGCTTAAGGATGTTGAGAGAAGGCTGTCGCGGCGGTCGGTGACATGAATCGTGCGCTTGAGATCAAAATGCTTCCCACCATGGGGGCCATGGGGCGCCCCGTCCCATACGAGATTTTAGGCCGCATCCGCAGACACTTCGTGGGCCGCGTCGTGACGCTCGCTGCGGCAACTGCGTTCAACGCGATCCTCTCGGTTGCCCTTCTACCCCTCGCAACCCGACATCTGGGGGCAAGCGACTACGGCATTTATGGTCTTGTCATGTCAATCGTCGTGCTCGTGAGCACTGCCGCGGATGGCGGGGCGGGCCTGTTAGTGCCGGCTCACTATGGGCCCGCGTCTGCATCGGAGCGTGCGCGGCTGTTCGTGAGTGTTGCCGTCTTTGCCGGCATCGGTGCGAGTGCCGGGGGGCTGCTGCTGATCGTTCCGTGGCTCTGGCATCATGGCACTTTCTCAGATAACGCCATTCCACTCCTCGTGGTCGCGCTATCGGTCGCTCTGATGCCGATGCGCGCAATCACGAACATTTCAGTCATGATATTTTCGGTAACCGATCGCGGTCTGGCCATCGCCGCACAGCTGGCAATCCAATCCCTCGTGACCTTCCTCAGCACTCTTGTCGCCCTCTTCGAATTTGAAATGGGAGTGACCTCGCTCTTCATCGGCGCGTTCTGCGGGCAGGTCGCCGCATTGGGTGTCGGTCTGGTCGCGCTCGGACGTCGTCACATATTGTCATTGCCGTCACGC
>Ga0310916_10003265_pt1 | contig 10035 bp, 9 predicted proteins | sample GREbulkMGLF176_FD_203444 | JGI IMG/M metagenome (GOLD analysis project Ga0310916, IMG submission 203444) | Lab enrichment of tropical soil microbial communities from Luquillo Experimental Forest, Puerto Rico - GRE.bulkMG.LF176 | ecosystem: Environmental > Terrestrial > Soil > Tropical forest >... | reverse complement strand
TACGCTGCGGGCGCTCCACCTTGACCCCGACTACGGTCCACCGCCTCAGACACCGACCCGAAGAAAGCAGCCAAACAACCAAATCCCACCTTTACCGTGGTCCCCAACACAGATAAGGCGGACAAAATGAACACCCTTAACCTGCGGAAGCTCGTGTGATTGGTGTGACAGTCGCCGTTGCGCCCAACAGTCAAGGCCACTACATCAGCGGGCTCCTAGCGAGCGGGGGCCGACAGCGACCGCAGTTCCTCTAGCGCCCTGGCGGAGTCGCTGCCAGGCTCCGCGTGATAGATGAGCATATGTTGCCCGGCGGCGTGCGGAACGATGAGTTGGTTCCGGCTTAGATAAAGATCGCCGACTCGCGGATGACGCAGGTGCAAGACTCCCAACCGATAACCTACGTTCGCGCGCGCCCAAGATTCACGGAAACGTGGGCTGGCGGAGGATAATTCAGCAATCAAGGTTTGCATGCGAGGATCGTCGGGAACTGCGCCGGCGAGTTCCCGCAAACCACTCACCGCGGCGTCGGTCGCATCCTCCCAATCAACGTAAAGCTCTCGGGCAGCGGGGTCTAAGAGGCGCCAGCGCAGGAAGTTTTGTCCCGGTGTGAATCCCGGTGACAGCGCCTGGGCGATCGGATTTGCGGCCAGGACATCTTGGTACCTGCTGGCCACGATCGCCGGTAACGGCAACTGATCGATCAGCTCGTCGAGCCCCTCGGCCGCTGCATCTAGAACGGACTGATCCCAGTGGCTGATGGTCGGGCTGGCCAGTTGGTGCAAATACTTCGTGGCCTTGATGTCCAGCTGCAGGGCCCGCGCGAGCGCTTCCACAACCTGAGGCGACGGATTCATGTCGCGGCCCACCTCCAGTCGCAGGTAGTACTCCGCGCTGATGCCCGCCAGCATCGCCAGTTCCTCGCGGCGCAAACCCTCGACGCGTCGCCGCGCCCCAGGAACCAGCCCGCAATCCTCGGGCCGCACCTGCTGGCGCCGCGCGCGCAGGTACTCTCCCAGCGCGTTGGCCTTCGCCGCCACCCCGGAACCTATTCCGCTACAGCGCTGGTGGGCGTGGCCGACAGGGAGCGCAGCTCCTCGAGCGCTCGGGCGGAGTCGCTACCGGGCTCGGCGCGATACATCACCACGTGGTCCCCGCCGGGATAGGGAGCGTTCAGCCGGTGACGGTAAAGATAAAGGTCGCCGACCAGGGGATGGCGCAGATGGTGGATTCCCAAGCTGTAGCCCACCTCCGCACGCGACCACAATTCGCGGAAACGTTCACTCGCCGAAGACAATTCAGCGATCAACGCCTGCATGCGGGGATCGTTGGGACAGGGACCGCTGAATTCCCGTAACCCATTCACCAGGATCTCGGTCGCGGCCTCCCAGTCAACGTAGAGCTCTCGGGCAGCGGGGTCCAATAGGCGCCAGCGCAGGAAGTTCTGTCCCGGTGCGAATCCCGGTGACAGCGCCCGAGCCAACGGGTTCGCGGCCAGGACATCTAGATACCTGTTGACCAGGACGGCAGGCATCGAAATCTGCTCGATTACTTGTGCTAACGCGTAGGCTTCTGCTTCCAGTTCCGGGATATCACGCTCGGGCGGGGCTACCAGCCGGCGCAGATGCTGCGTGGCCTTGCTGTCGAGACGCAGGGCCCGCGCGAGCGCGTCAAGAACCTGAGGCGACGGATGCTTGTCGCGACCCACCTCCAGTCGCAGGTAGTACTCGGCGCTGATGCCCGCCAACATGGCCAGCTCCTCGCGGCGCAGACCCGCGACCCGTCGCCGCGCCCCGGGAACTAGCCCGACATCCTCCGGACGCACCTGCTGGCGCCGCGCGCGCAGGAAATCACCCAGCGCGTTTGCTTCGACCGCCATTGCTCGAGCCTAATCCTGTCCCTGCCAGTACCCAGGATAAACGCGGCATCCCCACCCGGCCCGCAGCGCGCGGATGGTGAATCTACGGGCACCGAAACACAGACCAAGAGAGGATGCCATGACCACCACAGTGACGTTGCCGAGGACGCCCCAGCCTTATCTGGAGCACGGGCTGCTGCCGGCCGATTTCTACTCCTATGAGGAGCTGCTGTCAGATTCGGAGCGAGAGAAGGTCGCCCGTATCCGCGAGTTCTACCGCACGGAGGCCGCGCCGATCGTCGAGGGCTACTGGGCGCGGGCCGAGTTCCCGCACGAGCTCGTCAAGGGGTTCGCGAAGCTGGGCCTGCTGGATTGGGCCGATCCCGATTCATCGGAGCCCGCGCCGAGCAACCTGATGACGGGCATCACCGCGCTGGAGATGGCGCATGCCGATCCGTCGCTCTCGGTGTTCTTCGGAGTGCACTCGGGACTGGCGATGGGCTCGATCCTCACCTGCGGGTCCGAGGACCAGAAGCGCCGCTGGCTGCCGGCGATGAGCCGCTTCGAGAAGATCGGCGCGTTCGCGTTGACCGAGCCGCACGGCGGCTCCGACGTGGCAGGCGGCATGGAGACGACCGCCCGCCGCGAGGGTGACGAGTGGGTGCTCAACGGCGCCAAGCGCTGGATCGGTAACGCCACCTTCGCCGACATGGTCGTGGTGTGGGCCCGCGAGGTCGAGAGCAACAAGGTTCTGGGCTTCGTGGTGGAGAAGGGCACTCCCGGGTTCACCGCGACGAAGATCGAGAACAAGTTCGCGCTGCGCATTGTGCAGAACGCCGACATCGTGCTCGACGAGTGCCGGGTTCCCGAGGCCAACCGGCTGCAGAACGCGAACTCGTTCAGGGACACCGCGGAAATCCTGCGCCGGACGCGTAGCGGTGTGGCGTGGCAGGCGGTAGGGGTCCAGTTCGCCGCGTACGAGCTCGCTCTGCAGTACGCCAAGGAACGCACTCAGTTCGGCCGCCCGATCGGCAAGTTCCAGATGGTTCAGGATCTGCTGGTCAAGATGCTCGGCAACGCCACGGCGTGCGCCGGGATGATGGCGCGCCTGGCCCAATTGCAGCACGACGGCGTGTACCGCGACGAGCAGTCCGCGCTGGCGAAGGCCTACTGCACATCGCGGATGCGCGAGACCGTGCACTGGGCCCGGGAGTTGTTCGGCGGCAACGGCATTGTGCTCGACTACAACATCGGGCGGTTCGTTGCCGACTCCGAGGCCCTCTACTCCTATGAGGGCACCCGCGAGATGCAGACGCTGATCGTCGGTAAGTCCGTCACCGGCCTGAGCGCGTTCGTCTAAGGAGACAACAATAATGACAACACAACCAACGCAATCCGTATTCTCCGGTCTGAAAGTTGTTGAGCTGGCGAGCTTTATCGCCGCACCCGCGGCCGCGACGATGCTGTCGGACTTCGGAGCCGACGTCATCAAGGTCGAGGCGCCCGGAATGGGTGACCCGCAGCGCCTGCTGAGCTCGGTCCCGCCGAGCCCGCCTGCGCTCGGCAACTACAGCTGGCACTTGGCCAATCGCAACAAGCGCGGGATGTCGATCAACCTGAAGTCCGAAGGCGGCACGCAGATCCTGAAGCGTCTCGTCGAATGGGCCGACGTGCTGATCACCAACTTTCCGCACGGCACCCGCGAGGGATTGCACCTGGGCTACGAAGAGGTTTCGTCCTGGAACCCGCGGATCATCTATGCCGACATTACTGGATTCGGGGATGTCGGCCCGGACGCCAAGCTGCCCGGGTTCGATCTGACCGCCTTCTGGTCGCGCAGCGGGCTGCTCGCCTCGACGCGCGACGCCGGTTCTCCGCCGACGGCGCCACCCTGGGGCAGCGGCGATTACACCACCGCGGTGGCGATTTATGCGGCGATCACGACCGCGCTGTACCACCGCGAGCGGACGGGGCGGGGCGCCAATGTCGGCACGTCGCTACTGGCCACAGGGGTGTGGGCGACCGGAACGCTGGTCTCGGCGGCTCTGGCCGGCGCCAAAGCGTACGAACTGAATGACCGCAACAATCCGGTCAATGCGCTGACGAATCCGTACGTGTGCGGCGACGGCCGGTGGATGATGCTGGCCGGGAAGCGATCGGCATTTCCGGTGTTGGCCAATGCCATCGGGCGCTCGGACCTACTGTCCGATCCGCGCTTCAGCGACCTCGAGGCAATCAGCAAGCACGCCGGAGAATTGGCCGCTGTGCTCGACGCCGAATTCCGTGCCCAACCCCTGGCGCATTGGAAAGAGGTCCTCGACAAGGCTCGCATCCCCTACGGCATCATCCAGACGCCCGAGGAGGCGGCCGAGGACCCGCAGCTGCGTGCCAACAACATCGTCGTGCCGATCGAGGGGGCCGCCGACCTCGACTACACGGTCAACAACCCGCTCACCCTTCGCGGGATGGCACGGGTACCGGCGCGGCGCGCACCCGAGCACGGGGAGCACAACGCCGAAATCCTCGCACAGCTGGGGTTCAGCGCGGATGACATCGACCAACTACAAGTCACGGGAGCGATTCCCGGTGCCCCAGAACAGGAGACGGCGAAGTGACCACAACCGAAGTGTCGACGCAGCTGGTGCTCACCGAGCGTCACGACGGCGTGCTGACCATCACCATCAACCGCCCGGCGCAAAAGAACGCCGTCAACCGCGACGTCGCCGTCGCAGTGGCGTCCGCCCTGGATCTGCTGGACTCCGATCCCTTGCTGTCGGTGGGCGTACTCACGGGCGCCGGTGGGACGTTCAGCGCGGGGATGGACCTGAAGGCGTTCGCGAACGGGCAGACCCCAATCCTTCCCGGTCGCGGATTCGGCGGGGTCACCCAAGCCGTGGTGCGCAAGCCGCTGATCGCAGCCGTCGAAGGCTGGGCGCTCGGTGGCGGTTTCGAGATGGCGCTGGGCTGCGACCTGATCGTTGCCGCCGAGGACGCCAAATTCGGGTTGCCCGAGGTGAAACGGGGCCTCATCGCGGGGGAGGGCGGCGTCATCCGCCTGCCGCAGCGCATCCCCTACCACGTCGCTCTCAAGGTGCTGCTCACCGGCGAGCCGCTCTCGGCCGTCGATGCCAAGCAGTACGGGCTCGTCAGTGAGCTCACCGCGCCCGGGGGCGCGCTGCAGCAAGCGCAGGAGCTTGCGCAGCGCATTGCCGGCAACGCACCGCTCGCATTGGCGAGGGTCAAGGAAGTCCTGCGAGAGACGCAGGGCCTCAATGACACCGAGGCGTTCAAGCGCCAGGCCGAGGACGCATCCGACCTGCTGCACAGCGAGGACGCGCACGAGGGAGCCCTGGCGTTCGCCCAAAAACGTGCACCCGTCTGGCGCGGGCGCTGACGACCAACCGAACCAAGGAGTAACAATGATGAGCACACAAAAGCCGGTGCGGCGCATAGCAATTGTGGGTACCGGAACCATTGGCGCGAGCTGGGCGACGCACTTCCTGGCCCGCGGCTTCGATGTCACGGCAACCGATCCCGCGCCGGGCGCGGAGGCGGCGCTGCGGTCCTACGTCGAGGGTGCTTGGGAGGGGGTCAAGACGCTGGGACTGGCGCCCGGCGCCTCCCCTGACCGCCTGAAGTTCACCTCCGACATGCCGGCGGCACTCGCGGACGCCGACTTCGTCCAGGAAAACGCGCCGGAGCGTCCCGAACTGAAGATCAAGCTGTTCGCTGACATCGACGCGGCCACCCCACGCGACGCGATCATCGCCTCGAGTTCATCGGGCATCACGATGAGCGTAATGCAGGCCGAGTGCGTGCATCCCGACCGGACCGTCATCGGCCATCCCTTCAACCCCCCGCACGTGATCCCCCTTGTGGAGGTGGTCGGTGGGACCAAGACCGCGCCGGAAACGGTCCAGGACGCGATGGTGTTCTACGCCTCGGTCGGCAAGAAACCCATCCACCTGAAGAAGGAGTTGCCCGGCCACGTCGCCAACCGCCTGCAGTCGGCGCTGTACCGGGAGGTGGTTTACCTGATCGGTCAGGGAGTGCTCGACGTCGCCGATGCCGACGACGCCGTGTCGTGGGGCCCCGGATTGCGCTGGGGCGTCATGGGACCCAACCTGTTGTGGCACCTCGGCGGCGGCCAGGGCGGCATCCAGCACTTCATGGAGCACCTGATGCCCCGCATGGCCGGCAACTGGCCCGGACTGGGCAACCCCGAGTTCACCCCCGAGCTGTCCCAACGGATCGTCAAGGGCGTCCTCGAAGAAGCGGACGGCCGATCGATCGACGAACTCGCCGCCGAGCGCGACGAGATGCTGTTCGGGCTGCTGGCGGTGCGCGCCGACTACGGGTCAACTCCCGCAACGGCTGAGTGAAAAGCACTGTGATGTAGGGAGAGAACGATGCTGAGCGTGATGTGTGGGGTGGCGACGATCATACCCATAACCTTCGGTGTTGCAGGTTACGCATTGGTGTCACGCGACCCCAGCGTCACGCTTAAGCGTTCACTCGCCGCGAAATTGTCTAGGCCCGCGTGCCCAAAGACATTGACAAGCTTACAGATCGAATTTGAAAGGACTAATCATGACTCTGACCGGAAAACTGTTCGTGCTCGAAGCCAGCGGTGGTGGACGGCTGTTCTCCATCAACCCCGACGGCTCCGGCAAGACGATCATCGTCACCGGATGCCCCGTCCCCGACGGTGTTGCGGTCGATGTTGAAGCCGGCCACATCTACTGGACCAACATGGGCGTTCCGTCGGCCAACGACGGCTCGATCGAACGTGTGGACCTCGACGGAAACAACCGCACCACAATTGTTCCCAGCGGGGACACCTACACGCCCAAGCAGCTGCATCTCGATGCCGTCGGCCGCAAGCTGTACTGGGGCGACCGGGAGGGCATGCGGGTGATGCGCTGCGACCTGGATGGCTCCAACGTTGAGACCCTGGTCCAGGCGGGGCTCGGAGACGACGACCGCCGTGACCAGACGAACTGGTGCGTGGGCGTGGCCGTCGACCACGCCGGCGGGCATCTTTACTGGACGCAGAAGGGTCCCGGCGATGCCGGCCTCGGCAGGATACTGCGGGCCGGAATCGACCTTCCCGCAGGGGAGTCCGCGATGAGCCGCAGCGACATCGAGGTGGTCTTCAAAGACCTGCCCGAGCCAATCGACCTCGAAATCGAGCACACCACACGGACGCTGTACTGGACCGACCGTGGCGACCCACCGAATGGCAACACCGTCAACCGCGCCGAGTTGGACACCAACGGCCTGAGCGAGCCCGAGATCGTGATGACGCACCTGATGGAAGGCATTGGTATCGCCCTCGATCCAGCCCACAACCGCATGTTCGTTACCGACCTCGGCGGCAACATCTGGACAGCCGGTTTCGACGGAACTGGCAACCGCCCCGTCCGGGCCCTGCAAGGCAACCTCACCGGCATCGCCTATGCCGAAGTACCCGAACGTCCTTGAGGAGGATGTGATGAGTTGCAATGTGCCAACGGATTTGGCCAGTCGGCCGGTGGCCCTAATCGGAGCCGGTACGCTCGGTCGCCGCATCGCGCTGATGTTCGCCGCACATGGCGCCGGGGTACGGATTTATGACCTTAGCGAGGAGCAGGGTCGGATTGCCGTCGAATACGTAACCGACGGCCTCCCCGCGTTGGAAGAAGGAGTCAATGGTCGTGTGCTTGGCCATGTTTCGGCCGATGCCGACCTTGGCGAAGCGGTGCGCAACGCGTGGCTGGTGATCGAGGCGGTCCCCGAGCGGCTTGAGCTGAAGCGGCAGGTGTTCGGACAACTCGATCAGTTGTCGGCCGCCGATGCCATCCTTGCCAGCAATTCGTCGTCATATGCCAGCCGCATGTTCTTGGACGAGGTTGACCATCCCGAACGCGTGCTGAATATGCACTTCTACATGCCGCCGAAACAGAATGCTGTCGACGTCATGTCGTGTGGTAAGACCGACCGCGACGTCATTGACTTCGTCATGACGACGCTGCCGCGGTTCGGGTTCTACCCGTTCGAGGCACGCAGGGAGAGTACGGGTTTCATCTTCAACCGGATATGGGCAGCGGTGAAACGTGAGGCCCTGGAGGTTGTCGCCGAAGGCGTGTCCACCCCACAGGAAGTCGACCGGATGTTTGAAATAAACACCGGCTCGACCGCCGGCCCGTTTCGGATGATGGACCGGGTTGGCCTGGACGTCGTTTTGGACATCGAAGAGCACTATTGCGCTGAGCACCCGGAGTACCCCGAAGGGCCCCGCCGGCTGTTACGCGACTATGTGCAGCGCGGTCGGCTAGGGGTGAAATCCGGTGCGGGGTTTTACGACGATTACCCACGCCCGATCCCGTCGGCGATCGCTTCCTAACGCCTGGTGAGAGGACGTGACCAATGGACTGGCGCTGTGGCTACAGGGAACTCAAGCGATTGCAGCGGTCGCAACCACCATCAGCGTGATGATCGCGCTATACGTCGCGCTCATCCGCGAACCCAGGAAAGCGGCTGAAGAACGCCGGCGCCATCAGGCACAGGTGGATGCGCTGCGGCGCGCCGCGCGGAAACGCGTTGCGGCCCAAGCTCGCAAGGTCGTTCCCTCGTGCGTCAGAGCGCCGATGTTCGGTGATTCGTGGTGGACGGTGAGGATCGACAACACGAGCAATGCGGTGACGACGATCCTCGCCGTCGACGTAGCCGCCATCGACGCCGACGGTATTCGAGTTCCCGATGGCTGTAGGCAAGCCAGCAACACCATGCCGGTTGATCAGGCTTTCGACCGGTCCATCCGGGCAGCGCTATCAGGGGGCGGTTCTGAAGGGTCGCAGCGCGGCACCCGCCTATCGCCGGCGCTCAAACATGCAGTGCAAAACGCTTTGGTTGGTCATCTGGCCACAGAGTGGGAGCGCACCCTGCCCCCGAACCACCACACCGTGATGGCGTACACAACCGCGAAGCCGGAGTACACGCTGCGCGTCACCATCGACTACGAAGACGAAGCCGGTTATCAGTGGCGACGGACCGATATCAGCCCGCCGAAACGCATGGGCAAGGAGCTGGAATAGGGCTGGCCAACTTGGTGCAAACTGGTGCACACCGCGGGGCGCGCTGTCGCATTGAACCCAACTGTCACATCTGTCTCTGCACCGGTCGACACCCGATGTGCCCGCCTCATAGCGACAACTCAGGGCGTCCTGGCCGGTGTCAACCGTTGTCGCTGTGAGGTGGGCAAATCGTCGCATCGCCTCCGGCAGAGGCCAGTGTTGCCGATGTGGCCAGATATCAAGGTCTGGGCCTGGCGTCCCCGCGAGTGCGGCACTAACGCCGATTGAGTTGTGTTGGGCGGCAACGTAGTTCCGACTCGCGGCTTCGCGTCCAGGCGCTCTTGACCGATCGGTCGCGCAGAAGGCTCAATAGCGTATTCCGGCTCTGGGTTTAGTGCGCAATTTTCGGGACGTCAGTCAGGAAGACGAAGCCCGTCATCAATGGCGACGCACCGATATCAGCCCGCCGAAACGGATGCGCAAAGAACCGGTATAGCCCTGGCCAGGCCCGCCTTCGATTTGAATTCTTCAAATTTGCCCCAGCGCTCGCAGTCGTTGTCCGAGAATGGGCCAGATGCGGGTGTTCCGGGCCCCAACTGTGGCGATGACGGCGGCGACTAACGGTGACGCCGCCGACCGCGACTCTTCGAGGATGGTCGAAGGAGAATAGATGCAGGTCATCCCCCAAGAGCTTGCGTCGGCGGCGCAGAATGTCGCCAACATCGGCACCACGCTCGAGGAGGCCAATACCGCCGCGGCGCTGGCGACGAGCACCATCCTGCCCGCCGGAGCCGATGAGATCAGCGCCGCGATCACGCCGCTGTTCAACAACCACTCGATCAGCTATCAGGCGCTAGCGGCGCAGGGGCAAGCTTTCCATCAGCGGTTCACGCAACTGCTGGGTGCGGCCCGCGCCTTTTACACCGAGGCCGAGCAGGGCGCGCAGCAGGCGCTACGTGACGCGATCAGCGCGGCGGAATCACCACTCGCCCCGATCTTCGCGTCAAACGAACTTTCGACTCCCCCCACGAGCATCCCGCCGCTGGTCGTGCCGCAGAACGGGTCAGTGGCGCTGATCATGGGCGGCACCACGTTCCCACTGCCGAACGGCGGGTACGTCAGTTC
>Ga0310916_10003264_pt1 | contig 10037 bp, 7 predicted proteins | sample GREbulkMGLF176_FD_203444 | JGI IMG/M metagenome (GOLD analysis project Ga0310916, IMG submission 203444) | Lab enrichment of tropical soil microbial communities from Luquillo Experimental Forest, Puerto Rico - GRE.bulkMG.LF176 | ecosystem: Environmental > Terrestrial > Soil > Tropical forest >... | reverse complement strand
GGCCTGCGGGGTGTAGAACGACTTCCCCCGGGGCAGCGGCCGGGCCTTGCCGCGCTGCGGCCGTCCCGTGGGCCTGGTCATCTGGCACCTCTACAAGGTCACGATGGTGGTCGTGGGCACAACGCCCACCAAAGAATGTAGGCGCTGGGCCAAGCGCTGCAAACCAGGCCGGTCAGCCCCCGGTGACCGTGGTCACCGGGGGGGTTCGGGTCGGCGGCGATCTACGCCGGGCCGGACCGGGTCCGCGCGCCGTCACCGGGCGTCACGTCCAGTCACGCGGCCCCGCTAAGCTGTGCAGACACCCGCATGTTCCGGGATCAACCACGCCCGCCGACCGCCAGCCGGATGGAGTTCACGCCATGGCCCGCAGTTCCGACCGCATAGAAACGATCGTCAGCCTCAGCCGGCGACGCGGCTTCGTCTACCCGTCCAGTGAGATCTACGGCGGGCTGCGCGCGTCCTGGGACTACGGCCCGCTCGGCGTGGAGATGAAGAACAACATCAAGCGCCAGTGGTGGAAGGCGATGGTCCAGGGACGTGACGACGTCGTCGGGCTCGACTCGAGCGTGATCCTGGCCCGCGAGGTCTGGGAGGCCAGCGGGCACGTCACCGAGTTCGTGGACCCGCTCACCGAATGCCAGGTGTGTCACAAGCGGTTCCGCGCCGACCACCTGGTCGAGGGCTATGAGGAGAAGCACGGCCACGCGCCCGAGGGCGGCCTGGCCGACATCGCCTGCCCGAACTGCGGGAGCAAGGCGTCCTTCACCGAGCCGCGCATGTTCAACGGACTGCTGCGCACCTATCTCGGTGCCACGGAAGACGAGTCAGGGCTGGCCTACCTGCGCCCGGAAACCGCGCAGGGGATATTCATCAACTTCCGCAACGTGCTGCAGACCTCGCGGAAGAAGATCCCGTTCGGGATCGGGCAGATCGGCAAGTCGTTCCGCAACGAGATCACCCCGGGCAACTTCATCTTCCGCACCCGCGAGTTCGAGCAGATGGAGATGGAGTTCTTCGTCAAGCCCGGCACCGACGAGGAATGGCACAAGTACTGGATCGACTCCAGGAAGGCCTGGTACACGGGCCTGGGCGTGCACGAGGAGAACCTGCGCCTGTACGAGCACCCGGCGGAGAAGCGCTCGCACTACTCCAAGGCCACCACGGACATCGAGTACCGGTACGGGTTCCCCGGCAGTGAGTGGGGCGAGCTTGAGGGCATCGCCAACCGCACCGACTTCGATCTGTCCACCCACGGCCGCGCCTCCGGCCAGGACATGTCCTACCTCGACGCGGAATCCGGCGAGCGCTACATCCCGTACGTGATCGAGCCCGCGGCCGGGGTGGACCGGTCCATGCTGGTCTTCCTCATGGACGGCTACGCCGAGGACGAGGCGCCCGACGCCAGCGGCAAGCTGGAGAAGCGGACCGTGCTGCGGCTCGACCACCGCCTCGCCCCGGTCAAGGCCGCCGTGCTGCCGCTGTCGCGCAACGCCGACCTGTCCCCGAAGGCCCGCGACGTGGCCGCCGCGCTGCGCCAGCGCTGGAACGTGGACTTCGACGACGCCGGGGCGATCGGCCGCCGGTACCGCCGCCAGGACGAGATCGGCACCCCGTACTGCGTCACGGTCGACTTCGACTCGCTGAACGACCAGGCGGTGACGGTTCGCGAGCGCGACTCGATGCGGCAGGACCGGGTCGGCATCGACGCGCTGGAAAACTACTTGTCCGAACGATTGACCGGGCTCTAGCTCGTCCGCAGGCTTCGCTGGTTCCGGGGCCCGTCAGGCGGGCCGGTCAAGGACGGAGCGGTCAACGGGCGGCTGGCTAAACGCCTGCCGCCCTCGCGCAATCCGTCCTTCAGGCGCTATCGCTGCGGGGATAGCGGCGGAAGATTTCGGCGGCTGCCAGATGGAAGCCGTCGGGGAGGCCGGCGGCAGCCATCGTGGCGGCGATCTCCTCCATCTCGGCTACCCAGCGCCAGCCCTTGGCCTCGGCTGCTCTCGCTGAGCCCTGGGATCGTTCTTCCAGCCTGGGCTGGGACAGGGCCCATTCGGCGAGCAGGGTTTCCTCGACGCCCTCTTCGCGGGCTAGCTCTCTGATCGCGAGGATCAGGGCCGCGGTGCCCTTGGTCCAGGCGCCGTAGGCCATCTTGACGCCGGAGGCGGCCGTCAGGGCCTTGCCGGCGATCCGTGCGTCCAGGTCGGATCCTGTGAACAGGGCCTGGACCTTCTCGGCGTCGGGGCCGGACAGGTACAGCCTCGTGGTGCGGGGGGCGGTGGGGGGCAGGCCGATGATGCCGCCGTCGACATAGCGGCCACCGGTGTCGGTGATCATCTGCGCGACCTCGCGCGCGGTGCCCGGCGAGATCGCGTTGGCATCCACGTAGAGCCCGCGGAACCCGTGCACCGCCCAGGCCACGTCCGTCGCCGCGTGCGGCGGGCACACCGAAAGGATGATCCCGGCCTGACCGGCAACGGCGGCGACCGTGCCCGCGTCGCTGAGCCCTGCCGCTTTGGCGCGGTCCTGGGTGGCGGGACTGCGGCCTTCGGAGGCCCACAGCACCGTGTGGCCGCTCTTGGTCAGGCAGTGCCCTATGGCGGCGCCCATCTCGCCAGGGTGCAACAGGCCAATCACGTGCGTGCTCACATGATCAGTGTCGCGCACTGCGCCAAGCCCATGCCGTGCGAGCGGGGATCGAGTGGCAGGCGTTTAGCCAGCCGCTCGATGCGCGCTCGGACGGTGATCAGTGGGATGAGCTACCAAGCCAGGTTGAGGAACTCGTCGGCGCCATGGGGGATCGGGGTGAACTTGTTGTTGACCAGGACGCCCAGGATGTTGGACCGGCCGCCGTACTGGTCCTTTGCGCCCCGCGGATCGCTGAGGACCAGCGCGCTGCCGTCCGGGCTGGACCAGAGGACGTTCTGCCAGCCGATCGAGGCGCTGAACCGGTCCTCGTGGAGCACGGGCTTGCCGGTGCTGGCGGAGTACTCGGTGATCTGGACGTAGCCGCCGGGACCGGTGTGATGCGGCGGGTAGAAGCTGGTCGCGGCCACGATCTTGGTGCCGTCCGGGGTGAGGAACGTGTTCATGGTGGCGAGGGTGCCGCTCGAATAGGGGAATGCCACTATGGCCTTGGCGGTGAGCGAGGTGCCGGGCGCGGTGGTGTCCAGCACGCGGACCCGCATGGTCTCGCCGAGGCGGCCGCCCCACTGCTGGAACGACAGATAGCGGCCGTCCGCGGACCAGGAAAGGACCTGGCCCATCGGCTTCCAGTTGCCGATATTGCCCCTGCCATGCCAGGCCCAGGACCGGACAGTGCCGGTGCCGAGCGTGACCACTTGGACGGACTTGAGGTTCAGGTCCAAGGCGAGCCTGGTGCCGTCCGGTGACACGGCCATCCCATACAAGGAATGGATTGGTCCCGGCACGCTGAGCTTGGTCAGCTTGGCCGCGTGGGTGGCCGGAGCGAAGGTCAGCTTAAAGAACACGGTGGGGGTGGTGTTGTCCCGATTCTGCGCGACCGCCCCGGCCTGGCCGTGGCCGATATGCCAGTAGCGCTGGGCGGCCAGCACGAACGTGCGGTCGTCGTCGGCGCCGCTGACCCAGGTGAAGACCCGGTACGGGCGGGGCGGGGTGACCGTGGCGAGCGTGCGGCCGGTGACGGTGGACCGCACCACCGCCTTGTAGTCGCCCTCGGACTGGGTCGGGCCGTACAGGGTGACGAAGTAGCGCGGCACGAGATGCAAGGCGGACGCGGGGCCGACGGGGGAACCGGTGAACTGTGGTGCCGCGGCCTGGCCGCTTCGGGTGTGGCCGTGGAACGTGGTGGAGATGGCCAGGGACGTGGCGACCACGGCGGCCACCGCCGCGGCGGCGGCCAGCGGCGTGAGCCAGGTGCCCCACCGGCCCGGGATCCGGGGCAGGCGGGTGCGCCGGGTATCCCGCAGTTGCAGCGGCGGGACGCTGTGCGGGCTGATTTCCCCGCCGGTCTCCCGCAGCGCCAGCCGCACCTTGTCTTCGATCGTGTTCATGACTGCTCCTGAAGCATGCGGCCCAGGGACGCGAGCGCCCGGTGCGTGGCCGATCTGACGCTGCTGGGGCTGATCCCCATGGTGGTGGCGGTCTCCTCGGCGGACAGGTCGAGGTAGAACCGCAGTACCAGCGCCTCGCGCTGGCGTGGCGGGAGCTGCCGCACCGCCCGCATGATCTCGTCCCGTTCCTCCCTGGTGAGCACCGCGGATTCCGCGGAGCGCACGCTTTCGGGGTTGCTGGCCGCCTGCCGCGGCGCCTGCGACGTGGTCCTGCGGCGCAGCACCGAGCGGCACTGGTTGAGCACGGCGGACCGCACGTAGTGCACCGCGCTCCCCGGGTCGGCCAGGCGGGACCACCGCCGGTACAGCCCGCAGAACGCCTCCTGCACGACGTCCTCGGCGCTCTGCCGGTCACCGAGCATGATGTGGGCCAGCCGGATCATCCCGAGGGCGTGCGCCTCGTACAGCGCGGTCACCGCGCTCGCATCGTCTGCCTCCCTCGCGGGCGGTCGGCCCCGGGGGGCCTCCCTGGCTTCGGGAGGCGGGTCCTCGCCGCCGGGACCCCGCAACGGCGCCTGGGGCGCCTTATGCGGCGTTCGGCCCGGCGGCTGCGGCGTGACACGCCCGGTTGTTGACAGAGGGTGTCTCGCGGATGCCGTTCCGTGCGAGATGGGGTTCATATTCCAGAGACGTGCGCCGCCGCGTTTCGCTGCTTCGCCTGGAGAACTCATCGGCCGGTCCCGTATGCGCTGGTGATCGTCTCCGTGACGGTACCTCCGGCCGCGTCGGCGGTCACCGCCACCGGGACGTACCGGGGACGCCGGGGGCCGTCATTCGCTGCCTCCGCACGGGCGGCGCGCATGGAGTGCGCAACTCTCGGTAGAGTCCTGACAACAGGGCCGTGAGGCCGTATGCAGATGGCCGCCCCGGTAGCTACTCCCTTTTGCGCGCCGGGCGGCGGCGCGGGCACAAGGAGAGCGTGCAGTGGCGAAGCTCGTCTACGCATTCAGCGAAGGCAACAAGGACCTGAAGGACCTGCTGGGTGGCAAGGGTGCGAACCTTGCCGAGATGACCAACATTGGCCTGCCCGTACCGCCCGGCTTCACAATTACCACCGAGGCGTGCCGTCACTACCTGGAACACGGCGGCGTCCCGGACGGGCTTGCCGAGGAGGTCGGCGAGCATCTGGGGCGGATGGAGCAGGCCATGGGCCGCCAGCTCGGCGACCCGGCCGACCCGCTGCTGGTCAGCGTCCGGTCCGGGGCCAAATTCTCCATGCCGGGGATGATGGACACGGTCCTGAACATCGGCATCACCGACGAGTCCGTGCACGGGCTGGCCAAGCAGTCCGGGAACGAGCGGTTTGCCTGGGACGCCTACCGGCGGCTGGTCCAGATGTTCGGCAAGACCGTCCTCGGCATCGACGGGGACGCGTTCGAGCACGCGATCGACGAGGCCAAGCAGGCCAAGGGCACCACCAACGACCTTGACCTGGACGCCGGGGACCTGAACCAGCTCACTGAACGTTTCAAGGAGATCGTCCGCTCGCACACCGGGCGCGACTTCCCCCAGGAGCCGCACGAGCAGATGAACCTGGCCATCGAGGCCGTGTTCAACTCGTGGAACTCCGACCGCGCCGTGCTCTACCGGCGGCAGGAGCGGATCCCCGCCGACCTGGGCACCGCGGTCAACGTGGTGGCGATGGTGTTCGGCAACCTCGGCGCGGACTCGGGCACCGGGGTCGCGTTCACCCGCGACCCGGGCACCGGCCAGCAGGGCATCTACGGCGACTACCTGCAGAACGCCCAGGGCGAGGACGTCGTAGCCGGGATCAGGAACACCGTCCCGCTGCAGGAGCTGGAGAAGATCGACCCTGCGTCGTATCGCCAGTTGCTGGAAATCATGGCGACGCTGGAGAACCACTACCGGGACCTGTGCGACATCGAGTTCACCATCGAACGGGGCAAGCTGTGGATGCTGCAGACCCGGGTCGGCAAGCGCACCGCCGCGGCCGCGTTCCGGATCGCGACCCAGTTCGTGGACCAGGGCCTGATCAGCATGGACGAGGCGGTCACCCGGGTCACCGGGGACCAGCTCGCGCAGCTCATGTTCCCCCGGTTCGACCTGTCCGGTGACCCCAAGAAGATCACCACCGGGGTCAGCGCGTCCCCCGGCGCCGCCGTCGGCAAGGCCGTGTTCGACTCGGCCCGCGCCGTCGAGCAGGCCGGCGCCGGTGAGAACGTCATCCTGGTCCGCCGGGAGACCAACCCCGACGACCTGCACGGCATGATCGCCGCGCGCGGCATCCTCACCAGCCGCGGCGGCAAGACCAGCCACGCCGCCGTCGTCGCCCGCGGCATGGGCAAGACCTGCGTCTGCGGTGCCGAAGAGCTGGAGATGAACCTGGCGTCCCGCCAGTTCACCGCGCCGGGCGGGGTCACGATCCGCGAAGGCGACGTGATCTCCATCGACGGCTCCAGCGGCGCGGTGTACGCAGGTGAGGTGCCGGTCATGGCCTCGCCGGTGGTCGAGTTCTTCGAGGGCAGCCTGGACGCGGAGTCCGACGAGCTGGTCGCGGCCGTGGCCCGGATCATGGATCATGCCGACGCCAGCAGGCGGCTCGGCGTGCACGCGAACGCCGACACCGGCGACGACTGCGCCAGGGCCCGCCGGTTCGGCGCCGGCGGCGTGGGCCTGGTCCGCACCGAGCACATGTTCCTCGGCGAGCGCCGCCAGCTGGTGGAGCGGCTCATCCTGGCCGAGGACGAGGCGGGCCGGCAGACCGCGCTGGACGCGCTGATGCCGTTGCAGCGCGGCGACTTCGTGGACATCCTCAGGGCCATGGACGGGCTGCCGGTCACCATCCGGCTGATCGACCCGCCGCTGCACGAGTTCCTGCCCGACCTCACCGAGCTGTCGGTCAAGGTCGCCCTGGCAGAGAATGCGGGCGGGGCCACCGAGAAGGACCGCAAGCTGCTGGACGCGGTGCGCCGCCTGCACGAGCAGAACCCGATGCTGGGGCTGCGCGGTGTCCGGCTGGTCCTGGTCATCCCCGGTCTGCTGGACATGCAGGTCCGGGCGATCGCCGAAGCAGCCGCGGAGCTGAAGAAGGCGGGCCGCGATCCCAGGCCGGAGGTCATGATCCCGCTGACCGCGTCCGTGCAGGAGATGGAGATCTCCCGGGAGGCCACCGCGAAGGTGCTGGCCGAGGTCGAGGCGGAGACCGGCGTGCACGTGCATACCATGATCGGCACCATGATCGAGGTGCCCCGGGCCGCGATGATCGCCGGGGAGATCGCCAGGTCCGCCGAGTTCTTCTCGTTCGGCACCAACGACCTCACCCAGATGACCTGGGGCTTCTCCCGCGACGACGTGGAGGGCGCGTTCTTCAGCCGCTACATCGAACTGGGCGTCTTCGGGGTGTCCCCGTTCGAGACCATCGACACCGAGGGCGTAGGGCGCATGGTCCGCATCGCCTCCGAGGAGGGCCGGGCGGCCCGCCCGGACCTGGAACTCGGGGTGTGCGGGGAGCACGGCGGTGACCCGGAGTCCGTCCACTTCTTCCACGAGGTCGGCCTCAACTACGTGTCCTGCTCACCCTTCAGGGTGCCGGTGGCACGGCTGGAAGCCGGCCGGGCGGCGCTCCTGGAAACCGCTGGGGGCAGCGACACCCGGTGAGCCTGGTCGCGGGGTACGACGCCCACGCGACCGCGCGCTGGGCAGCCGAGCCGGACAAGGACCCGCCGGTGGAACACCGCCGCGGGCCCTTCGTCCGCGACCGGGCCCGGGTGCTGCACTCCTCCGCGCTGCGCAGGCTCGCCGCCAAGACGCAGGTGGTCGGGGTCGGCGTGGGCGACTTCCCGCGGACCAGGCTCACCCACTCGCTGGAGTGCGCGCAGATCGGGCGGGAGTTCGGCGCCGAACTCGGGTGTGACCCGGACCTGGTGGACGCGGCCTGCCTGGCCCACGACCTGGGGCACCCGCCGTTCGGGCACAACGGTGAGGTCGCCCTGGCCGGGATCGCCTCGGGCTGCGGCGGGTTCGAGGGCAACGCGCAGAGCCTGCGGCTGCTCACCCGGCTGGAGGCGAAGGTTGCCGGGGCCGGTCTCAACCTGACCCGGGCAACCCTCGACGGATGCATCAAGTACCCCTGGGGCGCACCCGTGCACCGGGCCACCACGAGGCCACCCGCCAAGTTCGGGTACTACGCCGACGACGCTGTTGCGTATCGCTGGATAAAAGAGCAGGCGCCGGACGGGAAACTGTGCCTGGAAGCTCAGGTGATGGACTGGGCAGACGACGTCGCGTACTCCGTGCACGACCTGGAAGACGGGCTGCAGGCAGGCCACATCACGCTGCGCGCGCTGCGCGGGGCGGCCGAGCGGGCGGCGGTCACCGAACTGGCCACCCGGTACAGCCCCCGGGGGACCGGTGAGGCCGAGCTGGAAGGGGTTTTCGACGGGCTGCTCGGGCTGACGTGTTGGCCGAGGTCCTTCGACGGCGGGCCCGCCGCGCTGGCCGCGCTGAAGCACCTGACCAGCGAGCTGATCGGCCGGTTCTGCGGGAGCGCGCAGGAGGCCACGCTGAAGGCGGCCGAGGGCCGGTTCCCGCTCACCCGGTACGGCGCCGACCTGGTGGTGCCCAGGCAGCAGCGGCTGGAGTGCGCGCTGCTGAAGGCGGTGACCGCGCATTTCGTGATGAGCCGCAAGGGGGTCGCCGCCCGCCAGGCCGCCGAGCGGGAACTGATCACCGAACTGTCGGCCGCGGTGCGGGCCGGTGCGCCGGACACCCTGGACCCGCTGCTGCGGCCCGGCTACCTCGCGGCAGACTCCGACGAGACGCGGCTGCGGGTGGTGGTGGACCAAATCGCGTCGCTCACCGATACTTCTGCCATCGCCTGGCATGATCGCTTGTGCAGGCGCCCGGCTGGGGAGCGGGCCGGCGGTCATGCGGAAGGGAATGCCTGATGCCCGCTGAACCCACGTACGTGATCGTCGGTGCCAGTATGGCCGGTGCCAAGGCCGCGGAGACCCTCCGGGAGGAGGGCTTCGGCGGGAGCATCGTGCTGCTGGGGGAGGAGCAGGAGCGGCCCTACGAGCGGCCGCCGCTGTCCAAGGGGTATCTCCTCGGCAAGGACGAAAGGTCTTCGATCTTCGTCCACGAGGAAGGCTGGTACGCCGAGAACGACGTGGACCTGCGGCTGGGCGTGACCGTGACTTCGCTGGACGTGGGTGCGCGGCAGGTGGGGCTCGCCGGCGGCGGAACCGTGGGCTATGACCGGCTGCTGCTGGCCACCGGTGCGGCGCCGCGCCGGCTGAGCGTTCCAGGGGCTGACCTGGACGGGGTCGTGTACCTGCGCCGGGTCGGCGACAGCGAGCGGCTGGCCGGGGCGCTGCGTGGTGGCGGCCGGGTAGTGATTGCCGGCGCGGGCTGGATCGGGCTGGAGGTGGCCGCCGCGGCCAGGGAGTTCGGCTGCGAGGTGACGGTCGTCGAGCCGTTGCCAGGCGCGCTGCACCGGCAGCTGGGCCCCGAAATCGGCGACGTTTTCCGCAGGCTGCACGAGGAAAATGGAGTGGTGTTCCGGTTCGGCGAGTCGGTGACCGAACTCCGCGGCTCGGGCGGCAAGGTGGCGTCCGCTTCCACCTCTGCCGGGACGGAACTCGAGGCCGAACTGGTGGTTGTCGCAATCGGGGCGGTGCCCGCGACCCGGCTGGCCGCCGACGCGGGGCTGGACGTCGCCAACGGGATCATCTGCGACGCCGGGCTGCGCACCTCGGCGCACGAGGTGTTCGCGGCCGGTGACGTGGCCAACGCCTTCCACCCCCTCTACGGCAAGCACATCCGCGTGGAGCACTGGGCGAACGCGCTGAACGGCGGTCCCGCGGCTGCGCGGTCGATGCTGGGGAAGGGGGTCAGCTACGACGCGGTGCCGTACTTCTTCAGCGACCAGTACGACCTGGGCATGGAAACGGCGGGGCTTCCCGAGCCGGGCTCCTACGACCAGAT
>Ga0310916_10003260_pt1 | contig 10041 bp, 8 predicted proteins | sample GREbulkMGLF176_FD_203444 | JGI IMG/M metagenome (GOLD analysis project Ga0310916, IMG submission 203444) | Lab enrichment of tropical soil microbial communities from Luquillo Experimental Forest, Puerto Rico - GRE.bulkMG.LF176 | ecosystem: Environmental > Terrestrial > Soil > Tropical forest >... | reverse complement strand
TTCACCCGCAAATCGGAAATGGCCGATCCGCAATGTAAACTGGGCGGTGAAGGGTTCGAACCTCCGACCCTCTCGGTGTAAACGAGACGCTCTACCACTGAGCTAACCGCCCCTGATCGACTGTAGTGGCAGGCGTGTCGCCTGCAAATTCCAAGCACCACCTGTGAACGGCTGCTGTGCATTGCGTAGCCGATTGCATTATCCGGCGTGATTCGCGTTTACGATGCGGCAGGAAACGTGATCGAGACGCCCGAGCACGCTGGGTGAGCTTGAAGAGCCGTAGCTGCCTCAACACAGTGAGAAGGCATCTGCTCAGCGGCAGGGGTGGTGCTGTGCTGCTGTGCCGCATTTATGGGGGAGCAAGTCCCGCGCAGTTACCGCGTGCTTTGACTCCGTTTGAAAGAAAAAGCTTTGCAAAACAATTAATGCCATTATTATGGCAAAAGAATGGCACGAAAACCCAACCCCGTAAAATCCGTTCAAATTACCGTCTCGACAACTCCTCTCGTGCACGGCTATTTGTCTGCGCTTGTAGACACGGGCTTATACGGGAAGAACACCGCCGAGGCAGCTGAGCGGTTAATCGCCAAGGGTGTCGAAGTCGCGCTCGCGGGTGGGATTATTCCGCGGAGGGAGACTCGTGGCTAAGTCTGCTCGCACGGTCTGGTTGCTCGACGATGACCCGTCGGTGCTGAAAGCGACCGGCCGCCTTCTCGCGTCGGCAGGTTGGGAGGTAGAAAGTTTCATCGACCCGGGCGCTTTCCTGCGTCATGCAGAGATTCGTCATCCCAGGGTAGTGGTAATTGATATGGGGATGCCGCGTATGGACGGTTTGGAAGTCCAAAGGCGACTTAGTGGGATTTCACCGTCGACTAGGGTCATCGTCCTGACTGCAAACGGCGATCGAATTGTGCGCTGGAAAGCGTTGGCGGCGGGCGCGGCAGCGTTTTTCATCAAGCCTGAGTGTGGCGATGAGTTTCTCGCCGGCGTTCGGTCGGCCTTTGCCGCGAATTGAGGCATCGTTGTGCTGGCGGACCAACAAAGAGCGACTTTTCCGAAGCACTGCCATTCGGGAGACCTTGGTATAGCGAGCGGAATGCGATCAGCAATGCAATCGGTTATGCCAATTTTCCAGTCGCTCACATTATGCTGTGATTAATTCTGTGGGATTGATTAAGACAGTCGGTGAATGGATAGGCAAACGCCCTGCCGACGTTCCGACTGCAGCGGCTCAGAAAGAAAAGTTCGAGGCGAAGGAAGTGCTACGCGAAGCAGAGCGCAAAGATGCGATTAAAGTGCTTAAGACGGCACTACAGCGACTGACGCAGGAAAATCAGGAGCTCCGCGCGACCGTGGAGCGACTGACGTCGGAAAATAAGCAAGCTGAAGTCTCTATCGCTCTTCTTGAACAGGAACTCCATGTTAGCGGCGGGAGTTAGGTGCTGAGCGTTTGTGATGTTTACGGATCTGAAGCGACGCCATATTGCAGCGCAGGAAAATTTGAGAGAGTTGGAAACGGAAAACGCAAAATGAAACGTGGCCGTCCTATCGTGTTGAATGCAGCTTTGCAAAAGCGCATCTGTGCTTTGCTTCAAAAAGGTTCAACCATCAAAAGCGCGGCCATTCTTTGCGGAGTTTCGGAGCGAGCTTTTCATTCGTGGATGGAGCGCGGGAAACGAAATGAGCAGCCGTACGGAAGTTTTCTTTGATGCAGCTTCGCGTGCGAGAGAGCAGCACAAGGCGAATTTAATTGCGGTAGTCAGAGAAGCCACGCACAAGGATGCGCGTCACGCTGAGTGGCTGCTTGAAAGGCAATTTCCGCATGAGTTTGCGCCGTACGACCGTCGTCCAATTCCAGTTGAACCAGAGCCGGAAAAGAAAATTAACGTTGCGTTTATCGTGGATACCAAGGGCAAGAGCCTAGAAGAAGTTTGCAACTTCCCCGTCATCACGACGACTGAGCAAGCAAGGCCTGAGCCTGAGCCCACGGCTGGCGAATTGTTCGACGGCAATATCGGCAAGCTCGGACGCGTTGTGGGCGATGTCCCGCTCTTCTGACCCGTCCACCGGCCAGCGGTTTGCTGCAGCGATTAGTTAGGGGGACGCGTTCACTCGTTAGGGTACGTACGACTAAAGTCCTATATCCTTCCTCACCGTTACTGTGGTAAAATTTTTGTCGCTCAACGGATTCGAATCGGGCGGAGGACTTTCTTGCCCCGCTAGGTTCTTCGTCTCCTCCGGACCCGCAATCGACAGAAACACCCAGCGGGGGAAATAAAAAGGAAAGGACCGTATGAATACACTCATACTTCAATTTAGAAAAGTAACTCCGATATGTCTTATCGTCTGTGCGCTTGGCTGCCTTGCGCCTCAAACGCAAGCAGTCGTCCCGCCGCCCGACGGCGTTTATCCCAACTTCACTACAGCAGAAGGGCAAAGCGCGCTTCAGAGTCTTACCACCGGTGCTGGCAACACAGCACTTGGCGCGTTCGCGTTGTTTGGCACCACTACCGGGAGCTTCAACACCGCTGTTGGCGCTTTAGCGCTGGACCTCAACACCGGAGATTCAAATACGGCCGTTGGCGTTGCAGCGCTTTTACTCAACACCGGCACAAACAACACTGCCAATGGAACAGCCGCGCTTGTCAATAATTCGACTGGTATTGACAATACCGCCGTCGGTGCCTTCGCGCTCAATAGCAACACCACCGCCGAACAAAACACGGCTACTGGCTCGGGAGCTCTTTTCAGCCATGGCACCGGCAACGCCAACACTGCTAATGGAGCAAACGCGCTCTTTAACGATCTCAGCGGTGAGGCCAATACGGCGACCGGGGCTAGCGCGCTCGCAAATAACATAGCTGGCAACAGCAATACTGCCTGCGGTCATCGGGCGCTTTTTAACAATACCGGCGATGGACAGGGCCGTGGGAATTTCAATACAGCGGTCGGTACTGGTGCACTCTCTAGCAACACCACTGGCAGCGATAACACTGCCGTTGGTGTGAATGCGCTCGCGAACAACAGCACCTCCGATGCAAGCACTGCAGTCGGTTTCCGCGCGCTCCGGAACAGCACCGGCAGCTTCGAGGCCGCCTTCGGTGACAACGCGGCCTCTAGCCTCACGAGCGGAGATGGTAACTGCGCGATAGGGGAATCGGCGGCTCGCGACCTGACGATGGGAACCGCCAATGCAGCTATTGGTAATAGCGCACTCAGGAACACTACCACAGGCGACCACAACACGGCCGTCGGTATTAGCGCCCTCAACAGAATGAGTCCCACTGCCGGCAGCGATAACATCGCCTTAGGCTATTTAGCCGGCCAGAATATTGACGGCAACAACAATATCGACATCGGTAACGCTGGTGTTGCCGGCGAATCGGATACCGTGCGTATCGGCGGGACTCAAACGCGAACGTTTATCGCTGGCATCAGCAATGCAACAGTAACTGGCGTGCCCGTTCTCGTCGATGCAAACGGCCAGCTTGGCGTCGCGACTTCCTCAAGGCGGTTCAAGAAAGAGCTTAAACCGATGGACAAGGCGAGCGAAGCCGTTCTGGCGCTCAAGCCGGTAACATTTGAATACAAGACCGACAAGACTAGCACGCCGCAATTTGGTTTAATCGCCGAGCAAGTTGCCGAAGTGAGTCCCGCACTGGTAGTGCCCGATATGGAAGGCAAGCCCTACACGGTTCGCTACGACGCGGTAAACGCAATGTTGCTCAACGAATTTCTCAAAGAGCACCGCAAGAACGAGAAGCAGGAGGCGACAATTGCGCGTTTGGAAAACCAAGTTCACGCGCTTACTGCTGGCCTACAGAAACTGAGCGCACAGCTTGAAGTGAGCAAACCTGCGCCGCAAGTGGTCAACAATCCCTAAGGCCGCGACCATCTCACCAAAGCAGCAGCATTTCACAACGAGCCGTCACGCTTCACTCCGTGGCGGCTTTTTGTTTATCCGGCCAATCAAAACTCGCTGGCGGTCAAATGCAGCAGCGCGTGGCCGTCTATGGCAATCCGTGTCACAGCGGCGAAAAGTCCATGTGATACTGGCGTGTGATACTGCGCGTTCAGATTTAAGAAATTTTGTGATAGCGTGGTTTAGCGTTCCGATTGAGCGATTTTACCTGTAAAAATCGTCGTTGCGCTCCAATCGCAAGGGAACTTGTTAGGCCAACGAAAATCGCGCTTAACTCGGTGTAAACGAGACGCTCTACCACTGAGCTAACCGCCCCTAATCGTTTGACTGTAGTGGCAGGCGTGTCGCCTGCAAATTCCAAGCACCACCTGATCGCAGAACATGGCATACGATCGGTACTCTAACACCTTTTACTGTTGCAAGACTGCTAATCACAAGATTGTGCGCTTTTACTTCGTCGAGCCCCCGCTCTCGGTGTCCTGAAAAGCCGTGATTAGCCACTTCCCGTCAGTTTTGACCATCGTCACCGTGGTGATTTCTTTCAGAACAGGAACGGCCTCTCCGTTGGGACGACTCCAACCGGTCACGTCCCACGTAGCATGGACAAGTGCAACGTCGGGTGTTGAAAAACGAACTTCTGCGCCGGTAAGTCTCCGAACAGCGGTCTTTAATCTGTTCTGAAACAGTTCCGTCTGCCGCTGGACAATCTCCTGCACTCCTTTCCAGTGGACACCGGCAATGTTTACGTAGTCGCAGTCTTCAGTGAAGAGACGACCGAAAGCGGCCGTGTCATGGCCGTTCCAGGAAACTGTGTATTCGGCGAGAACATTGCGCACAGCACTTTCATCGGCATTCTCGTAATTCGTGCCGCTGTAATAGCTGCCGTAGTAACTCCGATACGGGTAGTCATATTGGTAACCATATCCCGGTGACCCATAACCATAGCCATAGTTACCATATTGATATCCGTAGCCGGGGTAAAAGGGCGGCGGATAGGAATAATCAGAATATCCGTAGGGTCCGTATGGGTAGCCCCAGCCCCAGCCCCACCAGGGACCCCACCACCATGGAAAGGCGAAGTTGCCAATAAAGATGATTTCGTTGAAATGCTTGAAGCGACGAAACCGATCGTTTCGATTAAAGTCTCTATCGTTGAAACGGTTGAAGCGTCGGAGGCCCAAGGCTGAATTCATCATTGGAGCGCGGCGCATCGGCATTCGGGCAATCGAAGGTGGCGTCAAAGCGCTGCGCATTCCCATCCGCGGGACCGAATTGCCGTGGCCTCTCATCTGCGCCGTCGCAGTCGAGGCTGCGAAAACGCATGCTACCACGCAACCAGGGAGAACGAGTTTTCTCCGGTTCATCGCGCTACACGTCCCAAAAGATTAAAACCCCTCCGGGGATTCAAAAGTTGCGGCACTGGAAAAGGTAAAAGGTAACGACGGCGTTACAATTGCAATGCTTCAACGACGGCGGCAATCTGTAAAGCTGTCGAGCACTTACCAATTTTTGAACTCGCCCGCATGCTCGTGCGTTTCGATCACTTTGCCTGATTCATTATCCTCTGGCGCCCGGGGAGACGTACTCGAGAAACTTTGGCGTGTTTCCAGTCAAAACTGTGCTCTGGCGAATAGGAGTAGCCCTCGAGCGATGCGATAATTTCGCCCATCCAAGATACACGAGCTTCTCGCCTGGAATTGATGTTTGGTAGCGCGCCGTTCTGCAAGCCGACGCTCCTCGCGTCGCTGTTCGCGAACGGCGCGATCGACGAGTGCTCTAAAGCCAATTTGATCTCGGGCGAGCAAATGACTCCTTGTGTAATTCATGGTTTGTAACTCCGACAAACAATTCGCGTCGAGCCTAGCATTTGGATGTGTTCGGCCCGGCAACAACACGCGGTGTCATTTTCATCGCAATGGCATTTCGCGCTTTGAAACGCCTGATTCTGATTGACACGCACAGCTACCTGTATTGCAATGGCTCGCATCAGAAGGTTGCTGTTTGCATTCATTAGTCTGGCGATCGTTTTCCATTACACGTCCCACGGTGCGGAACCGCCAAGGCAAACGAAGGCGAAATCGGCGAACGCGACCCATCCGGATAAGAAGCCTGTCCATCTTACCGTGCGGTCTCGGGCGGAGATAAAACAGACATTTGCTTACTCTCCATATCCTTCCGTTCCCAGTGAACTTGAGGGTTATGCGGGCTCTAAAGTAGGCGGTACAGGCACTTACCGCCTGACCGTTGACGCCCAGGGGGCGGTCACTCAGGTTACGATCTTGAAAGGATTTACGGTTATCACAGTCTACGATGAGCGATTCTCTAATGTGAAAGGCAATGCCGCTCCTGCCTTAGACCAAGTGATGGTTCAGGCACTGATGCGCTGGCGAGCGAAACCGGGACCGACGCGTATCGTAGATATTTACTGGAGTTTTGGAACACGCCCGGAAGTGAACTATGGGAAATCGAATGCGACGGAGTAATCCTCTGTAAGTTCAACAAACGGAGTTGGGACTCAGGCCCCGGCTCTCACTACAAGGGCGACAAGACGAACACGCCGCAATTTGGTTCGGTAGCCGAGGACGTAGCTACGGTGGATCCGGATCTATTCGTGCGCAACACAAACGGGTGACTTGAAGGGCACATCCAGAAAGTGAGCGCTCAGCTCGCCGCAGCGAGTCCGTCCGATGGCGGACTTGAACTAAGCACGTCTGCATCACAAACGAGCTCTGAACAATCAGTAAAAGCTGCCTGCACTAGCACTGTGTCTCGATCACGATACCAGCATCGTGGTAAATGCGAATCACTGGATCAAGGCGTATCAGGTGATGCCCTACATGAAAATTAGGCGGGGCCTGACTGGGCAGATTCGTACAGTTTCCTTAAAAAGATCTCAGATCAAACGGGTCTGAATCAGCCGGAGGACGCCTGCCAGCTACGTCCTTCGCCTCTTGCGGACCCGCAATTGTCACAATCAATCTTAGCGGGGCAAAAAGGAGAACCATGAACCTGCTGACTGCTCTCGATCGAATAATTCTGTCACGTCTCGTCGCTATCGTGCTTGGCTGCTTCGCGTTTTTCCCGAACGCAGATGCAGTTGTCCCCACACCGGACGGTTGCTATCCCCATTTGACGACCGCGGAAGGCTGCAACGCGCTTAGGGTCCTCACCTCCGGTGCTGCGAACACGGGAGTTGGCTGGTTTTCTCTCTCTGCCAACACGACCGGCAGTTTCAATACCGGTATTGGCGGTGGAGCATTGGCCCTCAACACCGCCGATTCTAACACTGCAGTTGGCGCGGCAGCGCTTTTGCTCAACATCAGTGGGACAGAGAACACGGCGGTTGGAACTGCAGCGCTCGTCAATAACGCCACCGGCGCTTTCAATAATGCCCTCGGCGCCTTTGCGCTCAATGCCAACATTGATGGCAGCATGAACACTGCTGTAGGTGTCGGGGCGCTAGAATCCAATCTGGAGTCCGGCCTCACCGCCGTCGGTGCGGATGCGTTATTCGCTAACGTCACTGGCATCGAAAACACAGCGGTTGGTACACAGGCGCTCTCTCAGAACATCACCGGCGGTGATAACACCGCCGTGGGCTGGAAGGCGCTTCTGAACAATGACTCGACCGGAAACGGCAATGGCGTTGGCAACACGGCAATTGGGTCTCAAGCATTGCTCCAGAACGTCGAGGGCGAGTCAAACAACGCGATCGGCGCTCTAGCGCTAGCGAACAACACCATTGGTAATAGAAACCAAGCTATGGGTGTTAATGCGCTGCATAATAACCTTGACGGCAGTCTTAACGTAGCGGTCGGTCATGGCGCGTTGGCGAGCAACTTACACAGCGGCAGTAACACAGCCATAGGCTCGAACGCTCTCATGAATAATGACTCGACCGGAAACGGCATCGCTGGCGGCAACACCGCCATTGGCACGTCGGCGCTTTTCAGTAACACTGATGGCGATGCTAACACGGCGGATGGTGCTCGTGCTCTGATGAATAACGTCGGCGGCCGTAGTAACACTGCCGTTGGCGCTGGGGCGCTGGAGAACAGCACCGACGATTTCAACACCGCAGTCGGCACCCAGGCACTCTTCGCAAGCACGTCCGGCATCCGCAACACTGCACTGGGCCTTGCTGCGCTTGGGAATCTAACCAGTGGGAATGACAACATCGCCATCGGCGTTGACGCCGGCTTTAGTCTGACTTCTTCGGAGATTTTTAATATCGATATCGGAAACAATGGAGTTACCGGCGAGAGCTCAACTATTCGCATCGGAAACTCCTTTCAGACCGCAACCTTTATCGCTGGCATCATCGGTAACGGCCCCTTTGGTTCGGCCGTGTCGATTGATCCCGCTACCGGCCAGCTTGGTGTCAGTGTCTCCTCTGAGCGGTTTAAGAAGGACATTAACTCTATGGGCAAAACCAGTGAAGCGATCTTTTCGCTTAAACCGGTGACCTTCCATTACAAGAATGACAAGACAGACACGCAGCAATGGGGTTTGATCGCTGAGGAAGTAGCAAAGGTGAATCCTGCATTGATAGCAGTGGACAGCGAAGGAAAGCCCTACAGCGTGCGCTACGAGCAGGTGAATGCGATGTTGCTGAATGAGTTTCTCAAAGAACATCGGATTGTACAGGAACAGGGCGCGACGATTGCACAGCTGCGACACCAAGTTGAAGCGCTTACTTCGGGCTTACAGAAAGTGAGCGCAGAGCTTCAACTGATCAAACCTGCGCCGCAAACCGCCCTGAATAATCGGTAACCGGCCGAAGCAGCAAATAATTTAATCGGGACAGCGGACCGCACATCGTTCTGCTCAGGTCGATGCCTTCCCACACCTAGATCTTTTGCGTGATCAACTCGCGGCGTGGTTGGCCGACAAAGATCTGGCGTGGCCGGGCGATCTTTTGCTCCGGGTCAGTGATCATTTCCTGCCATTGCGCCAACCAGCCCACGGTGCGGGGAATGGCGAACATCACCGGGAACATTGCCTCCGGTAGACCCATCGCCTGATAGATAATGCCCGAATAGAAATCGACGTTCGGGTAGAGTTTGCGCGAGATGAAATATTCGTCTTCCAGCGCGATGCGTTCGAGTTCGAGCGCGATATCGAGCAGCCGATTGCGGCCGGTCACCTCGAATACGTCGTCCGCCACGCGTTTAATGATGCGCGCGCGGGGATCATAATTTTTGTAGACGCGATGCCCGAAACCCATCAATCGACCTTCGCCGTTTTTAACATGTTGGATGAACTCCGGAATGTTGCGCGTGTCGTTGATGCGCGAAAGCATCTTGAGCACTTCTTCATTCGCGCCCCCGTGCAGGGGACCATAGAGCGCGGCTGCCGCGCCAGCCATCGCACTGTAGGGATCCACCCGACTGGAACCAATGGCGCGCATGGCGTTGGTGCTGCAATTCTGTTCGTGGTCCGCGTGCAGAATGAAAAGCACGTCGAGCGCGCGTTCGAGTGTCGAGTTTGGCGCGTAATTTGTTTCCGTCATCTTGAACATCATGTTCAAAAAGTTTCCGGGATAGCTCAGGTCGTTATCGGGATAGATGTAACGCAAGCCACGATTGTGGCGATAAGTGTACGCGGCAATGGTTGGCACCTTGGCGATGAGGCGTTTGATTTGCGCGAGCCGGTTGTCGAAGTCACTGACATTGTTAGCGTCAGGGTAAAACGTCGAAAGCGCAGCAACAGTGCTAATGAACATTCCCATGGGATGCGCATCGTAACGAAACGCCTGCATCAGGGTCTTGATATTTTCATGGACGAAGGTGTGATGCGTGATGTCGTAGGTCCACGCCGCCAGCTGTTGCTCGTTAGGCAGCTCGCCAAAAAGAATCAGGTACGCGACTTCTAAAAAGGTGCATCTTTCCGCGAGTTGCTCGACCGGGTAGCCGCGGTACTCGAGAATTCCTTTGTCGCCATCGATAAACGTGATCGCGCTTTTGGTGGACGCGGTGTTCATCAATGCAGGGTCATAGCTCATCAGCCCGAAATCGTCCGTATCCGTTTTGATCTGGCGCAAATCCATCGCGCGCACAGTCCCACTTTCAACGGGCAACTTGTACGATTTTCCCGTCCGATTGTCGGTAATCGTTAGC
>Ga0310916_10003246_pt1 | contig 10056 bp, 10 predicted proteins | sample GREbulkMGLF176_FD_203444 | JGI IMG/M metagenome (GOLD analysis project Ga0310916, IMG submission 203444) | Lab enrichment of tropical soil microbial communities from Luquillo Experimental Forest, Puerto Rico - GRE.bulkMG.LF176 | ecosystem: Environmental > Terrestrial > Soil > Tropical forest >... | reverse complement strand
CGTTGGCGAATTTCCCGGTCTCCCAGACATAGTCGCCATGGCCGCCGATCAGATGCGGCCGGCTGTCGCGATTGGCCTGCGAGTGCACGATCAGCACGGTCTCGCCAACCCTGGCCGTCAATGCATTCTTGCCTGTCAGCGCGCCCACCTTGCCGTTGAACACCACATGGGTTGGCGTCAGCTTGCGCATCACTTCGACGGTGTCGTTATAGGCGTCCCCAGGTGAATCGTAGGACTTGTATTTGCCTTTCTCGTCCTTCGGCACGTAGAGATCCTGCTCGCCGATATAAACGACCTTGTCGTAGTGCAGCGGTCTGCCATTGCCGTCGGTCAGGCCTTCGCGCGGCAGCACCATCACCGCGCCGTTCATGCCGGAGACGACATGCCAGGGGATCATCGGTCCGCCCGGTGCGCAATGATAGACGAATACGCCCGTGCGCGTTGCCTTCCAGCGGATGATCACCTGTTCGCCCGGATTGACCAGCGAAAGTTCGGCGCCGCCAAGCGCACCGGTCGCGGCGTGGAAGTCAACGTTGTGCGGCATCGAATTGGTCTCGGGATTGACCAGCGTTACTTCGACGTAGTCACCCTCATGCACCACCATCAAAGGTCCCGGCATCGATCCATTGAACGTCATCGCCTGGAACGTGGTGCCCTGGTCGTCGAGCACGACCTTCTTCTCCTCGATCGTCAGCCTGAACTCCATGATTTTGGGGCCCTGTTTGGTGGCCTGCTCGTGCGCGTGCACGAAGGGCGGGGCGAGGAGATCGACGCGCTGCCTCGGTAGTTTCGGCTCATTGGCAAGGGCGGGGGCTGCGAGCATAAGGGCTACAGCGGCGGCGCTGAACATGACGGCTCTGCGGGTCAACATCTGATTATTCCTTTGCAAGTTCTACGCAGGCATACATCTAGTGCCGATCGCCGCACCGTTGTTTGCGCTGCGACAAGTTTTTCGACGACTGCGCTTCCGCGAAACTACGTAGTGTGGTGGATTTGAAATTCGCTTCAGTATCGCCGCGAGTTCTTCAGCGATGCGGCGATACGGGCCCTGCTATTGCAATTTGATCCCAAGCGAGACGGCTGCCCACAGCACCAGCAACAGGACTGCAACAACCGTGGAGGCGATCGCCAGAATCCGCATCATGCGAGCTGAATTTTCGCCGGGCGATGATCTGGCCGGCCGCTCCGGGAAGTCATCGTCCCCGGGGATGTGGCCGCGGATTCCGAAAAGTCGGAAAATGCCGTCCAGGAGGTACAGGCTCATGGCCCAGCTCCGCTTTGCCGAAGATTCGACGGCAATATCGCTGCAAAATTCCCGACGCACTTTGAGCGAGCGCAAAGTCGCCTTTCCGGCCTCACGCTATGAAATTTTTGGCTTCCGGGAGCAGAGCGCCTCCGGTACGAGGCGTTTTGTTGGGAAGGCGGTTACGAAATGAGGCCTGATCTTGCTGCCTGCCACGGCGAGGCACGATTGCCGAGGTACACGAGCTACCCCACCGCCCCGCATTTCTCGGGAAGCATTGACTCCGACACCTATACCGAATGGCTGAGGACCATCCCGCCGCGCGCCTGCGCTTCGCTTTATCTGCACGTCCCGTTCTGCCGCAAGATGTGCTGGTATTGCGGCTGTCACACCCAGATCGCCCGCCGTGATGAGCCGGTTTCGGTCTACGCCGCGGCGCTGCGCTGCGAACTCGAGCTGGTATCGCGGCAGATCAACCGGCGCCTCGCCGTGAATCACATCCACTTTGGCGGCGGCACGCCGACGATCATGGCCAGCGAGCTTTTTCTGGACCTCGTCGGCTCGATCCGGCATGCCTTCTTTGTGCTTCCGACAGCCGAGATCGCGGTCGAGATCGATCCGCGGACACTTTCGAAAGGCATGGTCGACGCGCTCAGGCTCGGCGGCGTCAACCGGGCGAGCCTCGGCGTGCAGAGCTTCGATCCCGTGGTGCAGCGCGCCATCAACCGCGTGCAGAGTTTTGCGGAGACCGCAGAGGCGGCGCGAAGCCTGCGCGAAGCCGGCATCGGCGGCATCAATTTCGATCTGATCTACGGCCTGCCACATCAAACGGTCGCCTCGTGCCTGGACACCGTCACGCGCTGTATCGCGCTGCGACCGGATCGCTTCGCCGTGTTCGGCTATGCCCATGTGCCTTCGTTCAAGAAGCATCAGCGCAAGATTGCGGAAGGCTCGCTGCCTGACAGTCTGGAGCGGCTCGAACAGGCCTGCGCGATCGCCGGCGCGCTGAAGCAAGCCGGATATGTGCAGATCGGGCTCGATCACTTCGCGCTTCCCGGCGACGCCATGGCGCTCGCCCAGCGCGAGGGCAGGCTTCGCCGAAATTTTCAAGGCTACACCACCGACGCCAGCAGCGTCCTGCTCGGTTTCGGCGCCAGCGCCATCGGGCATTTGCCGCAAGGCTATGTGCAGAACGAAGTCAACACCCGCGCCTATGGCGAGAGGATCGCCGGCGGCGAATTGGCGACCGCCAGGGGTTACGCATTGACCGCGGATGATCGGCTGCGCGGCGAGATCATCGAGCGCATCATGTGCGATTTCGGCGTCGACCTCCATCCCATCTGCGCCCGCCATGGGCTGGCCGCGGACGAAATGCTGAAATCGCGCCGCCTTCAGGACCTGGTATCGAGCGGCGTCGTCGAACTCGACGGCGCGTTCCTCGCCGTCAAGGAGGATTCACGGTTTCTGGTCCGCAGTGTCGCGGCAGCTTTCGACGCGCATCTCGAAGGCTCGAAAGCGCTTCACAGCCGCGCGGTCTAGTTGGATGCTCAAATTTCAGATTTCTCCCAACTGAGACATTTGGTCGCCAAATTCGCGACAGCCCCGCGTTAGGATGCGGTAAGCTGCAATGCTTGGCCGAGGGGCGCCTCATGAGGCGGCGGAAATTCCTCACGCTCATCGCTGGTGCAACAGCGTCGCCGCTCGCGGTGCGCGCGCAGCAGTCGCTGTCTGCACCCCTGGTGGTTGGGTTTCTGAACAGCGCATCCGCTGACGGGTATGCATTAATGGCAGCCGCGTTCAGAAGAGGGCTGAAAGAAGCCGGCTATGCCGAGGGTCAGAATGTAACCATCGAATATCGCTGGGCAGATAACCGGTACGAGCGCTTGCCGGCACTTGCGGCTGATCTCGTGAACCGCCGGGTCAACGTGATTTTCGCCAATAGCCCCTCGATTCCCGCGGCGATCGCCTGTTTTCACACCGTGGACGATGCCTGCCGCGAGCATGGGGTCGACCGTGAGGCCTTTTTGGCGGCGCTACGCGCATGATTTTCTCACTGGCGGGTAGATGGACCGTCTTCCCCCGGGGATTCCTCGGCGAGCACAAGCAGCTTGTGGGGCTCGCGCAGGACGATGCGCTGCCGCCCGCTCTCGATCAGTCCGCGCTGTTCCCACCCGCTCAGAATGCGGCTGACCGTGTGGAGCGTCGTGCCGGTCATTTGCGCGATATCCTGACGGCTGATCGGAAAATCGATCTCGATACCGTGTTCGACCTTGTGCCCGGCCTGTTTAGCGAGCCGAAGCAGCGCATGGGCGACGCGCTGTTCGACCTGCTGGGTCGACATCTCGACCACACGCGTGTGGGTTTCCTGCAATCGGCTGCCGATGGTCTGCAATGTATTGGTGGCGAGCGCCGGAAATCGCGACACCAGGCGCGGCCATGTCGCCGATGGCCATGCGAGGGCGACGCTGTCGTCCACCGCGGTCGCCGTGGCAGGGTAGCGTAGCAGTCCGATCGCCGGCGCAACGCCAAAGGTTTCGCCGGGCGCGACATAGCGCACCACCACCTGCTCCCCCGAAGGCGTGGTCTTGCTGGCGCGCACGTGGCCGTGCAGCAGGACGAAGAAGGAATGTGCATCTTCGCCCTCGGCGAATACGTTGCTGTTCTTTGCTATCCGCAACGAGCGGGCTTCGCGCAGGATCTCGGTGAGTTCCTCGGCGGAAAATCCCGCAAAGAGCGGCAGATTGGCAACCAGTGAACGATCGACCGTAGCCATATTTCCCCGCCGCGTGGACTTCACTGGAATCTAGACGGCGGCCGGTTGCGATCAAGCGGAAGTTTGCGCTGCCGCAACAACAGCTTCGACCTGGTCGTTATAATAAGCAGACCATTTTGCTCCACGAGTGAGCCCGCCCATGACAAGCCATTCGCATCCACAAACCCCTGAGGCCTGGCCCTTGTTCTCATACGGCTTCCGGCCGTTCTTCCTGCTCGGTTCCATCTATGCTGGATTGGCCATCCTCGTCTGGCTGCCGCTGTTCTATGGCGAGATCACGCTCTCCTCGGCCTTTGCGCCGCGCGACTGGCACGTGCACGAGATGCTGTTTGGCTATCTGCCGGCAGTGATTACCGGCTTTCTGTTCACCGCGATTCCGAACTGGACCGGACGACTGCCGATCCGCGGCAAGCCGCTGATGGGCCTGGTGGCGATCTGGCTCGCCGGGCGCGTCGGCGTGACTTTCTCGGCCCATACCGGATGGCTCGCCGCCATGCTCGTCGATGCGAGCTTTCTGCTGGCGGTCGCGGCAGCGGCAAGCCGCGAAATTCTCGCCGGGCGTAATTGGCGAAACATGAATGTCGTGATCCTGCTGCTGTTGCTGTTGGCGGCCAATATCGCCTTCCATTTTGAGGCACATCTTGAAGGTGCGGCTGACGTCAGCATTCGCCTCGGTATTGCGGTCGTCGTATTGCTGATCACCTTGATCGGCGGGCGCATCGTGCCGAGTTTTACCCGCAACTGGCTGGTGCGCGAAAATCCCGGCCGCCTGCCGGCGCCGTTCGGCCGTTTCGATATCGTCGCCGTCGCTGCCGCCGCGCTGGCACTCTTAGCCTGGATCGTCAGCCCGGCCGGCATTGTTACTGCCGGTATCATGGTGATGGCGGGATTGCTGCATCTGGTCCGACTCGCCCGCTGGGCGGGGCACCGCACCGGGGCCGAGCGGCTGCTTTTGATTTTGCATATCGGCTATGCGTTCGTCCCGGTCGGCTTCCTGCTTAACGCTGCGGCGGCGCTGGGACAGATCCCGACGAGCGGTGGAATTCACGCCTGGATGGTAGGGGCCGCCGGCGTGATGACGCTTGCGGTGATGAGCCGCGCGACGCTTGGGCACACCGGCCAGCAACTCACCGCATCCGTCGCCACGCAGGCGATCTATGCGGCGGTCATCATCGCGGCGATTTCGCGTATTTGTGCGGTGCTTGAGCCCGCGCACAGCACGGGTTTGTTGCATGTTGCTGCATTTTGCTGGGCTGCTGCATTTTTCGGGTTCGCGCTCATTTTCGGGCCGTTCTTGATCGGCAGCCGAAAGCCCGAGCGATCGCCGCGAAAGGCCGCGGCCTGACGCTCTGGTTGCGAAAGCAACCTTGAGTTTGATCGCAATTTGCAAATAATCAAAAGATGTGGAGATTCCGGCGGCTAAAATCGCGCCTGCGAAGTATTCCAGCACAGACGTCAAAGATAATCTTCCTGACAACTGTCACATCTTTGCCAAGAGTCTGATATAGGTGTCGACTAGCTAAATTTGTTTATAGATGAGTTCCATTGTTCCGCAGGAACTTATCTTAGGTTAATTACCTAAGTTAATTACCAAGTACGTAATGGGTTGTATGTTTCAGCTAGGCGGGGACAATCGGGGCTTGTTATCTGAAGTAATACGGTGACGTCTTCATTGGAGCGGCTGCTAAAGTATGTCGAGTGAGCAGGCTGTGCCCACCTATATCCTTCAGAGTGATGGCCTCTTCCGCGAGGGGCTGCGACTAATACTTTCGAGCACTCGGTTTCGCCCCCAAGGTTGCGCCATTGAACTGGATGATCTGACCGGGGTCCCCTCCGACAAGCCGATTCTGTTCATCATCGGGGTCGGCGCTGAGCAGGCCGTGGTTTGCAGCAAGATTCGCAGCCAATATCCGTTGGCGTTCGTCGTGGCGGTGGCGGATGAAAGCAATCCGCGCTTTCTCGCCAGCGCGCTCGATGACGGAGCCAATGCGGCGCTCTTCAGTTCGGTCAGCCCGAACGCTCTCGTCAGCACTCTTCAGGCCGTGATCAACGGAAAACTCATCCTCATCGATTCCCGCCTCTGGTCGCTGGAGATTCAGCACAAGGCTGACGAGCGAGCGTCCCCGCCGCTGCAAAATGAAATCCCTCAACACGAACTCTCTCAAAATGATGTGCATTGGGTAGACGCCGACGAGCCTCACGCGATCAAGCAATTGTCCGCGCGCGAGGTCGCCATACTCGAGCGCATCGTTCGCGGAGATTCCAACAAGCACGTCGCGCGGTTTTTCAAGATCGCCGAGCCGACCGTGAAAGCCCACGTCAAGGCCATTTTCAGAAAAATCGGCGCGAGCAATCGCACTCAAGCGGCGATCTGGGCGCTGAACAGCAGGCTGTTCGACGATGCCGCCGCGCCGCACGATCTTCCGCTGCTGGTCCACAACGGCTCAGGCAACGGCTCGGGCCGTAACGGCGCATCTGACCCCGCGTGACCTCGCGAATAAGCTCTTACGATCAAGTCTGGATGGCTTCGGCTGCGCGCGCGACAGCGGTGGTGGCCGAGAAGGGTGTCAGCTCCTGGAAGCCCAATGCGTTCCTGCCTGGGCAGAGCGGCGCGCGGTGGCGCTGACCCTGGTTCCCTGCCGGCCGGTCACGACCTCGATCATGAACACGACAGCAAGCACGAGCGAGACGAACAGCGCCAGCTGGCGCACGTTCACTGACGATTTCGATTCCAGTGTCGGCTGCGGATCGAACTCGCGCAGTTCGACCTGAATCAGGCTTTGATTTGTTTCCGGCCAGCGCTCCATCAGCTTCGGAGGGTGCACAGGGGGCACGACGACCGGCACGACAGCTTCCGGCGCTGCAACCCGAACTTCGGCGCGAGGCGGACGGCGGTCATAAGTCCAGCATCCGTCACCGTCCTTCATGAGGCTTCGCGTCGGCCATGTCCGCGCCGCCTCAGTCTGATCGAGGCAGTGACGCGAAGCGTAGGCCGTTGACGTCAACGCCAGCGCCATGATCGCCAGCGTGGCGGCGATCGGCGGAAGGCCATGCCTGAGGCGGACGTAGTTTGCGATGCTTACGGTATTGGAGGCGTCTAGGTGATCATCGTCGGGGTTGTACCATTGCGCGAAACATTCGCGGCAGATTCTTGCATCGCCAAGCCAGAACGATCCCCTGACGTAGTCGACATCGCGCCGGCAACAATCGCAGATCATCGCTGCCCCTCTTCGACTACGCGCCGCAGCTCTTCGCGCGCCGCGCGTTGGTCAAGCTCCCGGGTCAACTGTTCGGTCCGGCCGTTCGGGTCGGAATAGAACCGTGCGCGATCCAACGGTTCGTCCGCGGTTCTTGTCATCGTGCAGCCGCCGACCAGGATGGCGAGCAACACGATGACCGCCGGTGCCGCGACCACGAGGTACGGCACCGCCGAGTAGATGATCACGCGGCTTCCTCGCCAGCCTTGGTCGTGATCTTGTCCCGGAAGCTCTCGCAAAGACTGCGGACTTCATCGGTGGCCTTGGAGCACTGCTCGATCTCGTCGAACATGCGCTTGCCTTCCTTGCGATAGCGCATGGCCGTGGCCTTGATGTCCTTGAGCATGGAGGAGGCCGAAGCCGTGAGTTGCTCGCAGCGTTGCACCATCTCGTTCATCGTCTGGCCCATCGCCTCGATTTCCTTGGCGGTCGCCTCGTATTCCTTGACGATGGCCTCGGCCGAGAGCTTGCCGATCTCGCTGACGTCGTCACGATGGACGACGTATTCCGGAACCGGCCGCGGCAGGTAATCGACCGAATGGATGTGCGGTTGTCTCTGTTGAACCGCCTCCTGCACCTCGTCTTCGAGCCGGCTGACATCGAAGGGCTTCACATTCTGCGCTCTCATCGTACTCACTCCTTTTCTTAACTTGGGCACTTTGGGAGCTGGACAGTTTGCGGCCAGCTCGTGGATCGTCGGGCCTTGCGCCTCGGGATTGAGGATGCATTTTGGCACGACAATTTCGATATGATCTTCCTGGAGCCGGTGATCCGAAGGCAGCGTGGATCACCCGGAACAAAAGCCTCCGTATCGTTTGCGTCCTGATGAACTGAGATGGCTGAGACCTGCCGCCAACTGCTCTGAGTCACCGTCCCAGAGACACTCTCCGCAAGCGAGGCACTGGAACAGGAGAACGGTGGTGCCGCGCGTGGTATCGAGAATTGAACGGGTCAGGCGAAATAACGCGGTACACCTTGGGCAGCGGCGCGTCGGGCTCTCAATGGGCAGTGCTTCGTAGTCCGTCATGCCGGAAACGCCCCCCTGAATGACATGCTTCAGGCTTTCGCGCGGCACGATCCGGGCGAAGCGAGGTTAAATTGCGTCGCCGCATCGGAACTTATTGACTAACCCATTGGGAGTAGCTCCGCGAATGCACGAAACGGCCCGGAAGGATGACGCAAGCGTCACATCGTTCGTGCCGACTGCCTTCTTGATGGGCATTCGCAAGCGCAATGAGAAGAGTGTGTTCGTCGCTTTTCGCGCGGCTCGCGTTTTCATCAAATGCTGCGGCATGCGGCGCGTTGGCGAGCTGCGCCAGGTATCATTCGACGACGCTGTGTGAAAACACCACTTCGATCAGCGTGCCGGTACCTGCGCCGGTCCTGATGTGGAATTTGGCGCGATTGGCTTCGACCAGCGCTTTGGTCAGCGAGAGGCTCGCGGGCGAACCATCGTCCGCCTGATCCGACGGAGGCAGGGTGCGGAACGGCTCCAGCGCGGCGGCCACCTCATCGTCGTTGAGACCTTGGCCCGTACCGCGCACGCGCAACACCACCTCGCCGAAGTCGGTCAGCGCGGTCGAGACGATCACCTGGCCGCCGGCGTTGGTGAGGCGGATCGAATTGCCGATCAGGTTTTGCGCGATCTGGCGCAAGGCGTCCGCGTCGGCGACGACCGGCGGCAGCGCCTGTGCGAGCGAAGTGCGGATGATGATGCGTTGGCGATTGGCCTCGTGCTGCATTGCCGAGACGCAATTCTCGACCACTCCGTTGAGGTTCTGGGGCGTGAAGGCGAGGTCGAGCCTGCCGGTTTCGATCTCGCTGCGATCGGCGAGCTCGTCAATCAGCGCGATCACGCGTTCGCCGGAAGCGCGGATGTCTGTGATGTATTCGGCGTAGCGCGCGTTGCCAAGTGCACCGAACCGCTCGCCGATCATTACTTCGGCAAAACCGATGATGGCGTTGAGCGGCGTGCGGATGTCGTGGCTGATCCGCGCAAGCAGATCGACCCTGGCGTTCGCTGCGCGATCGGCCAGGCGCCGCGCCTCGCGCAGTTCGTCCTCGTTCCTCTTGGTTTGCGAGAGGTCGCGGAAGACGGCAAAGAAATTCGGCCCCCTTGCTTGCGTCCGTCCCATGGTCATCGACAGCGGGATCAGGCCGCCACCGCGCACGAAGGCGAGCACCTCGCGTCCGTGTTCGAGCAGGCTCGCCACCCCGCTGCCCTTGAGGCTCGCGAGGTAGTCGAGCACGGCGGGCTGGCTTTCCGGCGCGAACAGGCTTGTGAGATTGCGCTTGACGAGTTCGGATCCGTCATGACCGAACAGCGCTTCGGCGCTGCGGTTGCACGAGTTGATGTTACCTTCGGCGTCGAACATCAGGATTCCGTCGGCCGTCGTATCGAGGATGGCGCCGAGTTCCTCGGCATCGGCATGGCCGACGGCGGATGGCATCGAGACGGCCGGCGCAGGCCCAAGGCTTGCTGCGACAATGCCGCCCGGCGGGCCTGAACCCGCGAAGATCAAGGCATGGGCGGATTCGTCATCCCAGCTGATTGTGTGCAGGCGCGCCTCGATTGCCGAGTCCTGCTCTCTCTCGGCGGAGATTTCGGTTGCGGAAATCGTCACCGGCGTGCCGGTGTCGGACGTGCTCGCGGCGTTGGAAACGCCGGGTTCGACGAAAAGCGCATCAAGACCGCCGGCCTGTTCGAGCGCGTGAAGGCTCGGATAGCCGATGCGCTCGAGAAACGCCCGGTTGGCATAAAGCAGCCGGTCAAGCCAATAGAT
>Ga0310916_10003245_pt1 | contig 10056 bp, 12 predicted proteins | sample GREbulkMGLF176_FD_203444 | JGI IMG/M metagenome (GOLD analysis project Ga0310916, IMG submission 203444) | Lab enrichment of tropical soil microbial communities from Luquillo Experimental Forest, Puerto Rico - GRE.bulkMG.LF176 | ecosystem: Environmental > Terrestrial > Soil > Tropical forest >... | reverse complement strand
CCTGCTCGCTACAGCAGTGCACCAGTCCATCATCTGCATACCGACACCATGGGAGATCCGGGTGTGTCCGTGCCATCCAGGCATCAAACGCATAGTGGAGAAAGAGGTTGGCCAAAATAGGGCTAACCACGCCCCTTACACAAAAGGTAATTTTGACCGTCGGCCGACTCTGAGCCTCCGTTTTGGGGCGGACCCGAAGGAATCGGGATGCTATGACGAATGGTGATGGTATCTTCGCCGACCAGAACCTCTTTAACCAAGAGTCGGACGATTCTTTGGCGTTCAATGACACTAAGGGTTTCCGCAGCGCTACGCAAGCGAGCCAGGAAAGCTGTGAGGGTTTCTGCCAATCGCAGGAAGACAGTGCGATCGTTAGCCTGATCGGCGATTGCCTGCAGCTCAGCCCGGAGTGTCTGTTGGCGCTGACGCAGCCCAGGCATGCGATCGCGCAACTGCTCGATCGACAAGAGCTCTTCCTGATAGGCGTTGAGCAGTCGTTCCATGCCTTTGCCAACCTGGGTTAATTCTCTCTGCAAACTCTGCTCACGTTTTTTGGTTGGATCGGACGAGCGCGCTGCTGCCAACCGACGATCCAGTTCCTGCTGTATCAGAGCCGGCTCTTCGAGCAGTCGGATCACCTCAGCCCAGACAATCTGATCGAGCAGTTCCTGTCGGACGAAGCGGCTGTTGTCACAAACCGGGCCGCCGAGTTTCCGCCAGCTGTCGGAGCCAATGCACTTGTAATAGTGGATCTTACGTGCGCTGGTTTGCGTCGAGCTTCGTGATAAGGCGTACCCACATTTTGCGCAGCTGACCAGCCCCTGCACCACACTAGGCGCGATGGTACGCCGGCGCGATCGTATCTTGTTTTGCTGAAGCTGTTCTTGGGCGCGGGCGAAGCTCTCTTCCGTCACCAAGGCGGGCACGGGGATCTCCATCCACTCTGCGCGCGGACGTTCGTGGCTGGCGGTGGTGCCGGGCATAGTTACACCCCGCCGACGTTGTGGGCGCATCACCCGTGTGCGGGCCGAGATGCGGGTCTTGCCGAAGCAGGCGATGCCGCGATAGGCAGGGTTGCGCAACATAGCCCATACCACCGAGCGTTCCCAGCGGCTCGCTTTGCGAGTCGGAACAGCTTCGGTGTTCAGCCGCCGCGTGATCTCCCCCATGCTAAGTCCCTCGACGGTGTACATCTCATAGACGCGCCGTACCACCTGGGCCTCGGCTTCCTCGACAACGTAGGCGGCGGGCGCCTCGTCCGTCTTGCGGATGTAACGGTATCCATAGGGAGCGCCGCTCAGTACACTCACCTCACCTGCTTGTGCCCGGTGGCGCTTACCACGCCGCGAGCGCTCCAGGATCTGCGCTCGTTCATATTCCGCAATCATGCCTTGGAACTGCACCAGGAGTTGATCTTCCGCGCTGTCGCCTTGTGGCGACTTTACGAACATCGTCTCCACTCCCTGGCGAGCGAATTCCTCGATCAACAGAATCTGATACGCGTACTTCCGGCTCAAGCGGTCTGGCGAGTACGCCAGCACCACTTGGATCTGCCCTTCAGCAGCCAAGTCCCGCACGCACTCCAAGCCGGGCCGCTCCAGTATCGCTCCGCTATAGCCTTCATCTTCGAAGACCCACTCTTTGGGCACCTCCAGATCGTGGCTCGTCGCGAACTCGATCAGCGACGCCGTCTGGCTCGCAATCGTGTTCTCCTCGCGTTGCTGCTCGGACGAAACTCTTGCGTAGATTGCCGCCATTCTCATCGTCGAACTCCTTCACGCCCACCCCGACGGGGCGCTCGCGACAGGGCACCAGAATGTCGTACGCCTGCGCGAGCTTTGGCTCAAGTAAGCGATCAAACGAATAGGAAACGTGAATTTGAAATGGGCCGCTCTTTCGACGCGGCTCAACCATGCCTTCTCAGCGTGCGCAGAAACGCATTCAAAGCGCTGGTTACGATCGCTCCAATGGTCAAACCGCTGCTTCTGGCGTACTTCCGAAGCCGTTCTACGGTCCGCGGCGGAAGTTTTAAGGTGACCGGCACGGTAGCTTCGGGAACTTCGACGGGTCGATCCAGTTGGGAGGCTTGCTGCAAGTAGCGATAGGCTTGGCGCTCCGACAAAGCGAACTCGCGTGACAACCGCCGTACGGCTTCGGGAAGCGCAACTTGACGCTGCAGCAGACCACGAGCGGCGTTTAGCTGTTGCGCTTTTTCCCCTTTGGTCGAGCGCGGCATATGCCATAAATGTATTACTTCTTAAGACGAAGATCAAGTACAGGGTACCTCGTTTGCCATCCCGTAATTATTCGCTCGAACTGGAAATTACCTTTTGTGTAAGGGGCGTGATTACCCCGCCCTGAGGAACTCTCTTCCTGCCGCTTGACTTCAGGATCATCTTCAGGAGCCTAATCACCGATAGATCTTGGACCCGCCGTGCCACTTTCTCTAGCAGCAGCGAATGCTCACACTGTCAAAATAAGCCCGCAATATCCAAATCGATGATTCGTGTTAGTCCTTGGACAATCGCCTGAGCCACGCGGTCTACCGCTTCATGAGCTGACCGCTTTGGTCGATAGCCATACGACCCCGATTGAAAATCAGCTTCGAAGATCGGCTCCAGGATGAGCTTAAGCGCACCCTGGACCACGCGGTCGCGGATCGCGGGGATCGAAAGAACGCGGACTTTGTTGCCCCCGTCCTTCGGGGATCTCCTTCTTCCGCACCTGCATGGGCTGATACGTGTTGTCGACCAGTTCATCCTGAATCTGTTTCAGAAAACCCTCCACTCCGCTCTCTTCGACGGCATCGAATGTAATGCCATCGATCCCAGGTGCGCCATTGTTGCTCTTGGCCATCTGGTAGGCTTCGTGCAGTGTTTCCATCTTGCAGACGTATAGTCCCCAAAAGCGCCAAGTTGGTTCTGCCTTCGCCTTGACGTATATCCTCCGCCTCAGGTCTTGCAAACTGATGGGTGCATTTTTCATCTCACCCTTGCCTCCCTTGGGTTAGAGTTCTTACACAACAGCAGGGCCTCTTCGCTCTCCGGGCATTACCCCGTTTCATCGTTACTGCTGGCCCCTCCGCCACCCTCTCGCCGTCCACCGACTTCCCGGTGTCATCGGTTATACGGTTTTCTGCTCCGCGGATTTCTCCACGGGACGAGGAGGGCTTCTCCAGTTATTTAAGGTGTCCTTGTCATCGTGCTGTCGCTAACGCCCCGCCAGAGCGTCTCGCCGCATCAGTCAGATTGCAACGATCCATGCTGCCTTCACCTTCCAATCGTGGGTTCGGCCTCTGGATTTCGGGTTTTCGAGGTCACCTATGCTTTTACTTTCGTTACGGCCCGATGACTTGCTCACCATCCCAGGGATGGCTTTGTCGATCGACTCCATGCGCTTCGTTTCCTCCGCGCATGCGACCCTGGCTACAGGGATTCTGACTTTTACCCTGGTGGGCTTACTCCCACTGAACACCTCTGCTTTCTTTGGACATGCGATTGGACCTCCCGCTCCCTCATCAGAGGGAGTTCGAAGTAGTAATCATGATCGAAAGTGCGGCCGGAGAGATGGTTGGGACGGACCGAAATACCGCCCGCAAGATTACACGCGAGCCTTGGTATCGGTTGTGGCATGGATTGATTCAATTAGAGCGAAATGGCGCTCTTCTCCGAGTGCATACGGTAGTACGCCCACAACGACCTTGACAGAGCCGACGTTGTTAGAGATGGATGTGATTGGGCAGAAGGGTTGCAATCGCTGCGGAGGCCCGCTCGGTCCGCCGCTGAAGTGAATCTGCCTTCCCGACTGCCGACCGAGCAGCGACAACTTTCAAACATCCAGGTTTGAGTTATTCAAGACTGGATTGAATATGCCACCTTCACTTCGGGGGTCGCGACCGCGACCGTGCCGTAGAGCGGTCACCTGCCCTTGAATCCGTCTACAAGGCTTTTCCCGGCTTGGTCTGTGACCCCAGTCATCTGGAAGTGGAGGCTCACCGAATTAAACAGCGAGACATCCGGCCGGACTGGCTTCGAGCGGTCCATCTGGCCCTGAATTGCGACTTCAATGCGCCGCAATGGAATCCCGTCCGTCTTGGCGATCACCTGGACCAACTCGACTCCGCAGGAAGCCACTGCGGAAAGGAACAGCTCGCCGGGCGTGATTTCTTCTCCCGGACATCCATTCTGCTCCGGGCCGTCGATCACGTAGTGGTGGTTGCGAACGGTGCACATCACGCGGCCGAAGACGTCCGTAGAGGCGGCCTTTGCTTCATAACGCCGCAGGTGGGTATCCGCCATAAGTGAGTCCTTTCAGGACGCATAAGCGTCGCAAGCATTTCACCACATCATCGAAAAGCCGGGCTACTTTGTGTCCTGTTCCGTCGCTGCCGGCGGCTCATAGCCCCAACGTCCATGCATACCTTGGCGGAAGCGCTCGCGCTCTTCGGGCGTCATACGCTCCCAGCGTTCGGCCATGCGTTCGCGCATGCGCCAACGCATATTGGAGCGCATCGATCGGTGTCCGCCAAAACCGCCAAACAGGATTCTGCACAAAATCAGGAGCGCGAGTGCCTGCCAGAAAGTAATCAGTTTCCATCCGAACAGCAGGGGCAGCAGCCAGTTCCACAGCGACATGACAATCCAGCCGCCGAGCGCCATGAACAGTGCGATCCCCACAATGGCTGCCGGAATAATGAAAAACAATCTCCTCTTTCTTCCCATTCTCATATTCGTTCCTCACCCTTCGTAAATTGGTTGTAGATGTCCCGCAGCCGTTTTCGCAGATGTCTCACCGCGTATCGCTTACGCGAGAGCAACGTATTTATGCTGACTCCTGTTTCCGCAGCCAGTTCTCTGAAACTGCGCCCTTCCAATTCATGCGCGACAAACACCTCGCGCTGCTCCTCAGGTAGCTCGTCGAGCGCATCTTCCAGTTCATCAACCAGCATGTTGCCCAGGTATAGAGCCTCTGGCCCAGCATCGGGTGAAGGCAGCATTTCCTCGATCCGCAGCAGCTCACCTTCCTCGTCCACTACGGCCGCGTCCGAAAAGCTCTCCGGCTTCTTCTTGCGGAACAAATCGATGATGCGGTTGCGCGCCACGCGAAACAGCCAGCCGGTAAGGTGGTCGATCGGCACCAGAAGGCGGTTGGCCTCAACCAGCTCGTAGAAGACGTCCTGCAGAATGTCTTCCACGTCACCCGGATCAGGCACGCGGCGACGGATAAAGCTGCGCAGCCGCGACTGCTCGCGCTCGACCACTTCAGTGATTCGCTGGTCCTGTTCGAGTGCCATCGATTGCAACGTCGCCGGCCTCATCTGCAGAGGTAGACGAATATGAGAACCGAATATTGTAGGAGGCTGGAGGAGAATGGGCGGTGGATCAGGCCAGCCGATTGATGATGGACGCGACGTATCCTGCGCCGAAACCATTATCGATGTTCACTACCGAAACATTCGAGGCACACGAGTTCAACATACCCAGCAAAGCGCTAAGTCCCTGAAAGGAAGCCCCATAGCCGATGCTGGTGGGTACGGCGATGACGGGCACTCCCACGAGGCCGCCCACCACGCTGGGCAGGGCGCCCTCCATACCGGCGCAGACGATCACCACGCGGGCACGGGTAAGGATTTCGCGCTGCGCCAACAGGCGATGGATGCCCGCGACGCCAACGTCGTAAACGTGCTTTATCTCGTTGCCCATGATTTGGGCAGTTACGACGGCCTCCTCGGCCACAGGAATGTCGCTGGTTCCGGCGGATACCACGACAATCGTGCCCTTGCCGTAAAGGGTTGAATCCTGCGAAAGGGTTATGGCCTGCGCCAACTGGTGATACTCGGCCCGCGGCAATTTGGCTCGAACGGCCTGGAACTGCTCCACTGTGGCGCGGGTGGCTAGAACGTTGTTGCCATGCCTGGCCAGGTGAACGAAGATTGAAGCCAAATTCGCTGGCGTTTTGCCTGGGCCAAAGATGACCTCCGCCATGCCTACCCGCAACGACCGGTGGTGATCCACAGTGGCGAAACCCAAGTCTTCGAATGGGAGGTACCTTAGCTGCTGCATCGCTTCATCTGGCGAGAGCTTCCGCTTGCGCACTTGCTCGAACAACGCTTTGATAGCTTCCGATTTCATGGCACATCGCTGCTCGATGTTGCAATGCGAGATTACCATTTCGGGTCTGGGCCGCGGGGAGTGCTAGGATAAGGGGCTGCGATGCCTGCATCTGGGAGCCCCTCACAACGTATTCTCACGGTGGCTGTCACCGGCGCCAGTGGCGCGATCTTTGTAAAACATTTGCTGGATGCACTGGACCGTGACGAGCGAGTAGGAACAGTGAATCTCATCTTCTCCGACAGCGGACTGCGGGTGATGGCCGAGGAGTTGGGGGTCACCGGCCGCAACGAATTGCCGGGCAAATTGCTGGAGCGCAAGTCGGGAAAGATTCAACTGCAGAACAATGCCGATATCGGTGCAAATGTTGCCAGCGGATCGTATCCGGCGGATGGGATGATCGTATTGCCATGTAGCATGGGGACCCTGTCGCGCATCGCGAATGGGATGGCCGATCGCCTGATCGAAAGGGCGGCCGACGTCTGCCTCAAAGAACGGCGGCCGCTGGTTCTCTGCATTCGTGAAACGCCGCTGAATCGCATTCATCTTAGGAACATGACTCTTGCTGCCGAAGCAGGCGCGACAATTTTTCCGGTCATTCCGGCGTTCTATTTTCATCCGGAATCTACCGACGAGATTGCGCGCGAGTACGTAAATCGGGTACTGGCGCACGTTGGTTTGTGTCAGCCAGACGCTTTTCAATGGAAGGGTAATTAATGCACTCACGGAGACCGGTGCTTGAGTGAGTTTTTATGGCAGGGGTAACAAACTCGACCATAACTCGGCCTAAATCAGTACAATCGTCGCAATCAGCGCCCGACGCGCGCACTTCCATGGACCTTGGCATCTCCCATTTCGGGGAACGCATCCTGGTTGTCGATGATGAGGACTCGATCCGGAACCTCGTCACTTCCATCCTCACCCATGCCGGCCACGAATGCCGCGCCGCGGCCAGTGGCGAGGAGGCGCTCGGCATTTTGCGCAAGAATGCCAGCTACTCGTTGGTCCTGTCCGACCTTGCCATGGATGGCATGGACGGCCTCGCCCTGCTGGAACGCATTCGTAAGCTCGAGCCCCAGCTGCCGGTCGTTCTGGTCACGACCGTTCACGATATTTCCGTTGCCCTGTCAGCCATACGCAAGGGCGCCTACGACTACCTCCTGAAACCCTTCGAGCGTGATCAGCTTCTTGCCACGGTTGGACGCGCGCTTGAGAACCGCCGCCTCAAGGTAGAAAACCAGGCGTACCAGAACCGGCTGGAAGCCCTGGTAGCGGCCCGCACTGAACTCCTGCAACAAAAGAATGCGGAACTGGTGCGCGCCAAGGACGAGTTGGAGCGGTCCTACGACTTTACCCTGGAAGCCCTGGGCGATGCACTCGACCTGAAAGATGCCGAGACCGAAGGGCACTCCAAGCGCGTTACAGCCTTCACCATTGCCATCGCGCGCGCTATGGAACTCCCCAGCGAGCGAGTGCGACTGATCGCACGCGGAGCGTTCTTGCACGACGTTGGCAAAATGGCGATTCCCGATGCCATCCTGCGTAAGCCTGGGCGCCTGACCTCTGAGGAACAGTTGCTGATGCGCGAGCACGCCGTCAAGGGCTACCAGATGCTGAACAGAATTCCCTTTCTCAAGGAAGCCGCACACATCGTTTATTCGCATCAGGAGCGATTCGACGGCAGCGGCTATCCTCGCGGCCTCAAGGGCGATCAGATTCCTCTTGGGGCACGGATTTTCGCCGTCGCCGACACGTTCGACGCCATCACCTCCGATCGCCCTTATCGGGCGGCACAGTCTATCTCCTCAGCGCGACGCGAAATCCAGAAGCACTCTGGGGCCCAGTTCGATCCTCATGTCGTAGACACTTTCCTGTCGATACCGGAAGAACTGTGGCAAACCTTGCGCGACGAGATTGACTCCCAAACCAAACCGAAGAAGCGCTAAGTCGTTCGCCGTTCGCTTCTTATCATTCTCATTATCATTCGCAGCAAGCTACATGCGAAGAGCGAACCGCCCAAAGTCAAGAGCGTCTAGACTATTGTCGCAAGGAGGTCATCCATGAGCAGCATCCTCAACTTGAGTGAGATCACGGAAGCTCTGAACAATCTCCCTGGGTGGACAGCGCGGGACAAATCCATTGAACGTGTCTTTCAGTTCAAGGATTTCGCCGGAGCGATGGAGTTCGTGAATCGAATTGCGGCAGCGGCGGAAGCAGCCAATCATCATCCCGATATTTTGATCAACTACAACCGGGTGACGCTGACACTCACTTCGCACGATGCGGGTGGAGTGACGCAGCGGGATATCCGCATGGCCGGCAAGATCAACGAGGTCGTGGGATAACTCAGGGGCGCCCTGCCTGTTCCTGCGGCTCCAGCGACTGCGCGATCTGATTCAGCGCCTGCTGGATGCGCTCCAGCTCGGCTAACGCGGCTTCGTTCCATTCCTGCCATTGTTCAGGAGATTCGAAGAGTTCAGCCAGCCAGTCGCGCAAAGCTCCGCGTCGCCTGCCAGTTAAGAGGTAAGCTCCGATCCCTCCAGCGCTAAAGACGATCAGTGGAACCAACCATTTACGCATTGGTCGCTTGCTCAAAGTGAAGCAGCGTGGACAGTCGATTGTGCCCGCAGTCCTGGGCGTCATTATCAACTGCTTCGCCAGCAAATCAGATATCTAAATACTTGGATTCGGCGGTATTGAGTTTGGTTCCTGTCCAGACATCGCGAGTGGACGAGTGCTCACATTTATGTGCGACTCTGGCCACAATCTTCATGCTAATAAGACCGACCGATGGATCGTTGGAGGCATGCCCGCACGGCGAGACTCAGCCGCCCACGGAGGTTCGCGGGGACAAAACCGCAGACCATGAGAGCAAGGCCATGCCGCGGGAATCCGAGGGCAAAAGAAAAAGCGGTAGCATCCTGAAAATCGGATATTGGCTGGACTTCCATGTCAGAAGTCATCATTTGCTTTCAGCAGACGCTAACTCAGGCTTAGAACAAGCAAGGCACATCAGCTCGGCGAGACGGCCGCGCGCAAAAAGGGCTCCCCGGGCGGGAAGCCGCTTGTATTGAACCGCTTTTTCATTGATTGAACGACGACGACGAGCTCGATGAGCCGTCGGTGCGCTTCAGCGTGGGGCGGTCATCGTCATTCTGCGAGCCGTTGGTATTTCCGTTCGGGTTCGGATTGTCGGCCGTGCTGCGCCGCAAGGTTGGACGGTTTCCATTCGTCTGATCGTTCTGCAGCTTGTGCTTATTGTTGATGGAGGCCAACCGGGCCTTCACCTGATCGAACTCCGAGGTGTTCAGCACATATTCGTCGCGCGGCGGCAGAACGGTTGCCATCTCCTGTTGCGCGTGGGTTACGCGGTCGGGCGTCATCGGATGCGAAGAGAACGCCTTGGCAATTGCGCCAGGCTTTTTCTTCTCTTGCGCCTCGATCTTCTCGAAGAAGGAGATGAATGACTGCGGATCGTAGCCGGTTTTGTACATGTATTCCATGCCGAGGAAGTCGGCCTCGCTCTCGAAATTGCGCGAGAACTTCATGAATGTCAAGGGCACGCCGATGCCCATGGCGACCTGTGTTGCTTCATACACGGCCCATCCGCCGGGGACGAACACCAGAGGAATGCTTGCGAGGTTCACGATGTTGCCGCGCGTCTGCTCGCGAGCCACGTGGCAGGCGGCGACGTGAGCGATCTCGTGCGCCATCACCCCAGCCAGTTCGGCTTCATTGTCGGCGGCGAGGATCAGCCCGGAGTTCACATAAAAGAACCCGCCGGGAAGCGCGAAGGCGTTGATCTCGTCAGTGTCGATGACTTTTATGGTGAACGGCACCTTCGAGTCGGAATTGCGCACGAGGTTTTGACCGATGCGGTTCACGTACTCGGTCACCACCGGGTCGCTGACCAGCTTCACACCGTGCTCAACCTGCAGCGAGTACT
>Ga0310916_10003244_pt1 | contig 10056 bp, 7 predicted proteins | sample GREbulkMGLF176_FD_203444 | JGI IMG/M metagenome (GOLD analysis project Ga0310916, IMG submission 203444) | Lab enrichment of tropical soil microbial communities from Luquillo Experimental Forest, Puerto Rico - GRE.bulkMG.LF176 | ecosystem: Environmental > Terrestrial > Soil > Tropical forest >... | reverse complement strand
CCAGGAGCAGCGTCACGTTCTTGCGTGCGGCGGCATAGTCCTCGGATAACGGCTGCCTCCAGAACGCCCAGTACGCCGGCAGCAGGATCATGCCGATCGTCGCCACGTGCTCCTTCATCTCGAATACGCCAACAGTCTTGAAAAACCGCAGCTGTTCGAGCGCGAGGCGGGACGTGAAGCGATACTGCGTATATATCCACGCTCCCATGACGAAGGTGACCACATAGAGGACGATGATGGCCGTCACGTATGAGGTGCTCGGCACGGCACGAAAGCGCGTCACGAAATTGCCGGCCTTGGAACGCACCGGCATCCAAGCGGACACCGCCTGATGGGTGATTGCCCCAAGCAGCGCAACGGCTAGAAGTCCATGGATGATGAGGAGTGTCGTCCAAAACGCCATGGAGCTCCCCTACTCACGCCGGCCGCGGCGGTCAACGATTGGTACGACAATCTTTGCTCGATGTCCCCTCAAAGGCCCACGCATCGCAACGCACACGTCCCCGCAGCTGCGTCTTAGTTGGCCGAAACACTTTCTAAAGTCGGACACACACGCCGTTCGATCGGCGTTTCGTAGTCCTGATAGTTGGTCTTATCCATCACGACGGCCTTCAGGTTGACTTCCTTCGGCGTCGGCTGCTTGCGCAGATTGCGGATGGCGATCTGGGTGCCGAGACAGCCTTGAACGAATCCATTGTAGTCGCCGCTACCGAGGATATCACCGGACTTGACGAAGTCGATTACCTCTTTGCTGGCATTGATGCCGACGACCGGCGCCTTGCGGTTGGCCGCTCTAAGCGCCTCGACGGCGCCGATCGCCATCGGATCGTTGGCGGCGAGCACACCGTCGATCTGCGGATAGAGCCGCAGAAAGCTCTTCATCACTTCGATCGCCGGCGCACGGGCATAGTTGGCCGACTTCGAGGCGAGGAGCTTGACGTCGGGAAACTCCTTGAGCGCGTCCTTGTACGCCTTCACGCGGGCGATGCTGGTCGGCAGATTGTCGGGGCCTTCGAGGATCACGACACTTCCCTTCTTGCCCATCGCGTTGATGAGGTAGCGCGCAGTCGTGAGCGCGAGCTGATAGTCGTCGGTTCCGACGTAAGCAACAACGTTGCCGCCGGCGAGCCGCTCGTTGACGTTGGTCACCGGGATGCCGGCCGCGTTGAGCCTGTCGATCGCTGCCACCATCGCCTTGGGATCGAACGGCGCGAACACGATCGCATCGGGCTTAACGCGCACGACCTCCTCGACGAGGCCGAGCTGCTCGGAAGGGGCCTCGCTTCTCGGGATGAAATGAACGATCTGAGCATCGAGCGACTTCGCCGCGATCTCGCCGCCGATGCGCACCCCGCGCAGAATGGGATTGGACGGATTGCGCGTGAAGGTGGCGATGGTCTCGGCGGCGGCCGGCAATAGCGCAGTCACGTTCGCGACCGCCAGCACGGCTGCAAACCAGGCACCACGGCATTTATCCGAGAGTTCCTTCTCGGGCGGAAAGCCCATGATGTTTCTCCATGCACGCGTCGTGTGGAATTAGATCCCGCGCCGAGACCGAGCGCTGTTGCGACTCTAGCAAACGTTCGGCGATGGTCTCCAGCCCTGGGAGTGACCCGAACGGTCTGTGCTGCGGTTCTCGCGTCTCGCGCTGCTGCACCGCTGTCACCCCCGGCTGACTATTGCGGCGGTACTTTCACGCATGCGGCGACAAGCGGACTATTGGCCGGCACCGGGCTGCGGCAGGTTGCGGACCGCTCGGTGGGAATGACGGCGGCGTTGCGTCTGACTCCGCAATAGGCGGTCAAGAGCAACTCGTCGTCACCGCATTGCACGCTGCAGTTCGTAGTATCGCAATTCGATCGAACGATGCGAATGCCGAAAGGGGGGCCGGGTGGACCAGGATCGCCTTTCGAGCCAGGAGGGCCGGGCGGCCCCGGATCGCCCTTGGGCCCCTGACCTTGACCGCAACTCATCATTGCGCCGGCCAACGCCATCGCAACGAGCACTCTCAACACATGCATGGCCTTCCCTCCGAAGAAGGAGCCACAGGATGTCCAATTTCGCGCTCGGGCAAAAGGCCAACTGCGCGCGCTTCGTGGCAAAACGCCGTAGGCGAGCGCGGCGCGGTATCGTATAAATACGGACTGACCGGCTTGGCATCGCTTCGCTGTCGCCGCCGCCAAAGCAGCGATGAACCGATCAATGGGATTCAGGGTCGCGAAGTCGGGAATGGAGACCGTAATGTCGAGGAAGATGCTGACGGGCTCGTTCGTCGCGCTGATCACGCCGTTCAACAAAGACGGCTCGGTGGACTTCGGCGCGTTTCGGACCTTGCTGAAGTTCCAGGAAGACCGAGGCACCTCCGCGGTGCTGATTATGGGCTCGACCGGGGAGACGTCGATGCTCGCGCCGGAGGAAAAAAAGCAGATCATCGTCGAGACCGCGAAGATGAAGACGCCGCGCATGCCAATCTTCTTCGGCTGCACCGGCAACAACACCGAGGCGACCATCGCCAACGTCCGCTTCGCCGAGGCGAACGGCGCCGACGGCGCCATCCTGGCGGCGCCTGCCTATATCTGCGCGCCGGAAAGCGACATCGAGCGCTTCTTCCTCGACGTGGCGGACGCGAGCGATCTGCCGCTCGGCATCTACAACAATCCGCCGCGGGTGAAGAGCGACTTAAATTGGGATCAGCTCCTTCGCATCTTCAAACATCCGAACTACGTGGTGCACAAGGAATCGACCGCCCGCGTCGGGCAGGTCGCGCAGGTGTTGGCCGCCAAGCCCAAGGTCTCGGTCATGTGCTGCGACAGCCCCAATCTCGGGCTGGTGGTGCCCACCATGTCGCTCGGCGGCCACGGCACCGCCAACATGACCGGCAATGTCGCGCCGGCCGAGCTCGCGACCATCTCGACGCCCTGGACGAGCTACGCTGAGGCGGAAAATTTCAAGACCACCTACCTCAAACTCCTGCCGCTGCTACATTTCACCTATTCGGCCATCAATCCAGTGGCGGTGAAATCGCTGATGAAGGCGCTCTCTTTGCCCGCCGGTAACTTGCGCAAGCCGCTGACCAACCTCGACGGCGAAGCGCTCGCCAAAGGCATTCGCATCGTGCAGGAGCTGGGGCTCGACAAGCAGTACGGCTACAAGATCGGACCCGTCTCCGCCGTTGCAGCATGACTGTCACGGGCCGCCCGGCTCGCGCGACGATCGCGCTGCACGCCCTCTTCCCGCTTGCGGGGAGAGGGTTGGGGTGAGGGGGAATCTCCACGGGCGGCAGTCCTGGAGAGTCTCCCTCACCCGACGCGCGCGGGCGAGCGCCCGCGCCTGCGTCGACCTCTCCCCGCACGCGGGCAGAGGTGGAGCGGGCGGCATCCGCATCGGACACGTCATACGAATCCACCCTGCCCAAAACAAAGACATGGACCTTGGAATCCGCGGACGAAAGGCCCTGCTGAGCGGCGCGAGTCGAGGTTTGGGACGGGCCTGCGCCTTCGCGCTCGCCCGGGAAGGTGTCGACGTCACCATCGTCGCGCGCAAGCGCGACGTGCTGGAAAAGACCGGCGCGGAGATCGCGGCGGCGACCGGCGTTAAGGTCGCGACGGTTGCAGCCGACATCACCACCGGCGCGGGACGCGCCGCCGCGCTTGCCGCCTGTCCGCAGCCCGATATCCTTCTCAACAACGCCGACGGCCCGGCTCCAGGCGACTTTCGCGACTGGTCGCGGGACGATTGGATCGCTGCGCTCGACGCGATGATGCTCTCCCCGATCGAGATGATGCGGCTCACCGTGGATGGCATGATGACGCGCGGGTTCGGCCGCATCATCAACATCGTCTCGCGCAGCGTGAAGATAGCGCAACTGGAGCTCGGCCTGTCGAATGGCGCGCGTTCCGGGCTCGTGGGTTTCGTCGCTGGGCTTGCGCGACAGACCGCTGCCCGCAACGTCACCATCAACAATCTCCTGCCGGGCATCTTCGACAGCGACGCGCAGCGGGCGCACGTCCGTGCCATGCTCGAGGCAAGCGGAAAGACATTCGAGGAGCTGTGGCGTGCGCGCGCCGAGGCCAATCCCGCCCGGCGCTACGGCCGGCCGGACGAACTCGGCGCCTATTGCGCATTTCTGTGCTCGCAACACGCCGGTTTCATCACCGGCCAAAATCTGCTGATCGACGGAGGGAGCTATCCCGGCACATACTGAACCGCCGCACCAAAGGATCGTCCCATGAGATTCGTGACTACGTCCGCGTTTGCGATCGCACTCGCCGCATCGTTACCGGCCGCCGCGACGGCGCAGAATTATCCCTCCCGCACGGTCACGGTGGTGGTGCCGTTTCCGGCCGGCGGATCGGTCGATGGCGTTGCCCGCATCCTGGTGCAGAAGCTCAACGAGACCGTGGGCCAACACTTCATCGTCGAGAATCGCGCCGGCGGCGCCTCGGGAATAGTCGGCGCCAACGCCGTCGCCAAGGCCACCCCCGACGGCTACGCCTTGCTGGTCTCGGCGTCGGTGCATGTGATCAATCCGTTCCTGTATAAGAGCGTTCCTTACGACGTCGTGCACGACTTCACTCCGGTGACGCTCTTGGCGGAGGGACCGTTGATCGTCAGCACGACGCCGAGCGTGCCGGCGAATAATCTGAAAGATTTCTTCGCGCTCGTGCGCAAGGACCCGCAGAAATACACCTTCGGCGCCACCACCATCGGCTCCGCCAGCCATCTCGCCATCGAACTCCTCAAGCACGACGCCGGCCTCGACACCCTAGTGATCGCCTACAAAGGCACTGCGCCGGCGCTCACCGATCTCATGAGCGGGCAGATTCAGCTGCTCGCCGACCCCATGCTCTCCTCACTTCCGCTGGCACAGGGCGGCAAGATCAAGGCGCTCGGCCTCACTAGCCTCAAGCGTGCGGCCGCGGCGCCCGACATTCCGACCGTGGAGGAGTCCGGCGTGAACGGCTTCGCGTTCGTATCGTGGTACGGATTGTGGGGACCGAAGAACCTGCCGGCCGATCTTTCCAACAGGCTGCAGGCGGACATCGCCAAAGTGCTGGCGCTGCCTGACGTGAAGCAGCGCTTGAATGCGCTTGGATTCGATCCGATCGGGTCGGGCGGTGAACAGTTCGCGACCTACATTCGCGACGAGATGGCGAAATACGAGAAAATCATCAAGGACGCCAAGATCAAGGTGGAGTGAGCACGGTGGCGTCATGCGGGTGATGGTGCTCGGCGCGGGAGTCATCGGGACGAGCTCGGCCTATTATCTCGCTAAGTCCGGCCACGAGGGTCAACACAGGAAACACAGGCATGCCGACCACAAGGTGGAGTCCTACCGTGTACAGATTAGGCGCTATTGTGGCGCTCGCGTTCTGCTTTGTTGCCGGATACGTCGTGGCCGGTTTGTGGTCGAGCGCACGCGATACAAGCCCCCTCGCGCAAATCTGCGCCCGCGTCGATTCCATGAACGGCTTGCAAGAGAGTCTCAAGGGACCAGATGCTGTAAGCGACGAAGTGGGAGTCGAACTTAAGGCGTTGGTCGAACAGTGCCGCACGGCACTGAGAAATCGCGCTGAAGAAAACGACTAAGGCTGCTGTTGGTTAGAAACATCATCGTCGAGAACAGGCCGGGCGCCTGATCAGCGCTTGGGGTCAACGATGCGCTTGCCCGCATTTTAATAAGGCCTATTGGTCTCCGCGGATGCCAACGCCGCTTGCCGCGCGCTGCGATCGTCGTATCCACATAAATGACCTTCACCTTGGATCGGACTAGCGTATTGTTCGGCCGGGCTCCAGCCCCGAAGGCGCCCGCAACAACGAGAGGATGAGGGATGAGCCAGGAGATCCTTTACAGCGTCGAGGACAGCATCGCGACCATCACGCTCAATCGCCCCGAGCGCATGAACGCACTCACGCACGAGCTCGAAGCCGAGCTGCATCGGATCTTCGACCGGGCGGACGCCGACCGCGCCGTCCGTGTGATCATCCTCACCGGCGCCGGCCGCGCCTTCTGCGCCGGCTACGACCAGAGCACAACGGACAAGTCCGGCTCGCGGCATTCCGATCCGAAGGGCAAATCGCTGGCCGATTTCATCGAGTTCTGGCAGCGCATCGACGCCGGGCGCGTGGCGCTGTGGACGCATATGTGGCGACTGGGCAAGCCCGTCATTGCGGCGGTCAACGGCTGGGCCATGGGTGGAGGCTTTTGGTACCAACTCGCCGCCGACATCACCATCGCGTCGGATCAGGCGGTGTTCGCGCAGCCCGAGGTCCGCCACATCTCGAACACGACATTTCTCTTCGGCGCCCTGTGCGGTTGGAAGGCCGCCAACCGTTGGGGGCTCACCGGCGATCACTTCGATGCGCAGGAGGCGCTGCGCATCGGCATGGTGAACGAAGTGGTGCCGCACGATCAACTCATGGACGCGGCCCGCACGCTCGCCAAACGCATTTGCCTTGTGCCGGAGCCGTCGGTGCGGCTCAACAAGGCCGTTACCATGATGGGCATGCAAGCCGCCGGAGTTTATTCCGGCCTTCTGCTCGAAGGAGCCCTCGGCGCGCTCGCGCACTCGTCCCACAACGAGTTCCGGGAGAAGCTGTTCGAAGCCCAGCGCCAGCACGGGCTCAAGGGCTATCTCGACATGCGCGACGGCCCGTTTCAGCCCGAGCCCATGGGGCCGCGGTCGGCGAAGGGACGACACAAGAAGGCGGCGCAGTGATCGCAGCACTCGTGCCGCGCGCAAGCGCGTCGTCAACGAATCCCCAAGGACAATGCGTGCAAGAAACCAAGTACATCGGCCGCTCCGTCAAGCGGCTTGAAGACCGCCCGCTGCTCACGGGCAGCGGCCGCTTCGTCGCCGATCTCGCCTTTCCCGGGATGCTCGAGGCGGCGTTCGTGCGCAGCCCGCACGCCCACGCCGCGATCCGCGGCATCGACGCCGGCGCCGCGCGGCGGTGCGAGGGCGTCCACGCGGTGCTCACGTTTTCGGATCTTGCGCCGCTGCTCGCGCAGGAGCGGCTGCCGCTGCAATTTCGCACGGCGCGGCTCCCGCACGACATCACTCCGCTCGTTCTTGCCAAGGACGAAGTCGCCTTCGTCGGCGAGGCCGTGGCGGTCGTGATCGCGCGGACGCGCTACCTCGCCGAGGACGCCGCCGCCCTGGTTGCGGTCCACTATGCGCCGCTGCCGGCGGTCTCAGACTGCCGGCAAGCGCTCGCACCGGGAGCGCCGTGCGCGCATCGCGCGCGCGGCAGCAATCTCCTGATCGAGTTCCGGCAGTGCTATGGCGATGTCGCGGATGCATTCGCCCGCGCGCCTCGTCGCGCCAGCATCAATCTCAAGCAGCATCGCGGCGGAGCGCATTCGATCGAGGGACGCGGCGCGGTCGCCGCCTGCGACATCAACGAGGATCGGCTCACCCTGTGGTCGTCGACGCAGCTCGCCCACGAGGTGCGCGCCTTCCTGATGACGATGCTGCGCCTCGACGAAAATCAGCTGCGCGTCGTGGCGCCGGATGTCGGCGGCGGCTTCGGCGCCAAATTCGTGATGTACCCGGAAGAGGTGACGCTGGCAGCGGCGTGTCTCCTGTTGCGGCGGCCGATCAAGTGGATCGAGGACCGGCGCGAGCACTTTCTCGCCGCCATCCAGGAGCGCGACCAGTATTGGGACCTCGAGGTCGCCTTCGACAACGACGGCCGCTTGCTCGCCGTGCGCGGGCAGATGATCCACGACGAGGGCGCCTACACTCCCCAGGGCATCAACCTTCCCTACAACGCGTCGACGGCGCTGCCCGGACCCTACATGCTGCCGGCCTTTCAATTCGACGTGCGCGTCGTCGAGACCAACAAGGTCGCGACCATGCCAGTGCGCGGCGCGGGCTATCCGGAAGGCGCCTTCGCGATGGAACGCCTGCTCGACCGCATCGCCGACGAGCTTCACCTCGATCGCGCCGAGGTTCGCCGCCGCAATCTCGTGCCGCCGGAAAAGATGCCTTATGTGTTTCCGCTCAAGACCCGCGCCGGCTCGCCGATCACGCTCGACAGCGGCGACTTCCCGAGCTACCAGCGCGCCGCGCTCGACGCGATCGACTACGCCGGCTTTCCCGAGCGCCAGCGTCGAAGCCGAGCGAGCGGCCGCTATCTCGGCATCGGCGTCGGCAACGGCGTCAAGGGAACGGGCCGCGGCCCGTTCGAATCCGGCATCGTGCGCATCGGCCGCTCCGGCCGCGTCTCCATCTACACTGGCGCGATGCCCATGGGGCAAGGGATCAAGACCGCGCTGGCCCAGATCTGCGCCGAGCAGTTCGGCGTCGCGCCGGACAACGTCAGCGTCGTGGCCGGCGACACCAGCGTCATTCCCTATGGCCAGGGCGGCTTCGCCAGCCGTCAGACCGTCACCGCGGGCTCCGCGGTGCATCTCGCCGCCATGAAGGTGCGCGACAAGGCGCTCGAGGTTGCCGCCCACCTGTTGGAGGTGGGCGTCGGCGACCTCGAGCTGCGCGACGGGCGCATCGAGATTGCCGGCGCGCCGGGCAGCGGACTGACCCTGCGCGAGGTCGCCGAAGCAGTCTCCGGCGTGCCCGGCTACGCCATGCCCGGCCAATTCGAGCCGGGGCTCGAAAGCATGCAGAGCTTCCTGCCGAGCGCGCTCACCTACGGCGGAGCATGCCACGCCGTCGAGGTCGAGGTGGACATCGAGACCTGCGGCGTGCGCATCCTGCGTTACGTCATGGTCAACGACAGCGGCCGGATCATCAATCCGATGATCGCCGAAGGACAACTTGTCGGCGGCGCGGCGCACGGGATCGGCAACGCCCTGTACGAATGGATGGGTTACGACGATGAGGCGCAGCCCCTCACCACCACGTTCGCCGACTATCTCATCCCGAGCGCCACCGAGGTGCCGAAGATCGAGGTGACGTTCGCCGAATTCCCCTCGCCCCTCAACCCGCTCGGCGTCAAAGGGGTCGGCGAATCCGGCTGCGTGCCGGCTGCGGGCGCGATCATCTCGGCGATCGAGAACGCGCTTGCGCCCTTCGGCGTGCGCATCAGCGAATATCCGGTGACGCCGGCGCGGCTCTACGCGTTGCTCGCAGGCCACCAACGGCGGCAGCCGTAACGAATAGGTGGTGACGCGAGACGGCCACGGACCTCGCCCGATCAGAACGCAATGCGGCTATTCCGGCATGCCCGCCTTGCGCAGTCCCTCGTTGACGCGTGCGAGCAACTGCCGGTACGCCGGGCTGGTGAGCGCGAGCGGAACCGGCGAAAGCTTGCGGAATGTCGATACTCTCGTTCCCGGACGTCTTTCCAGGTAGGTGGCGAGCGCCGCGCGAGCCTCCTCGGAGCGACCGAGGTACGCGTAGGCGGCGGCGAGAAAAGCGTGCGGCGAAGTGTTCCTGGGATTGGCGTCGAGCGCGCTGATCAGCGTGCGGGCGGCCTCCTCGTCACGCCCGAGAAGAATCAGAGCGTGGCCTCGACCGTCCAGCCAGGTCCACCGTCCCGGGTCGCGCGGGCCGATACGATCGGCCTTGGCGAACCACTCGAGGGCTTGGTGCGGATTGCCGAGATAGAGGGTCGACAAGCCGATTTCCTTGTAGGCCCACGGCTCGCCGGGATTTTCCATGATGACCGCTTCGGCCACGACAATGGCGTCTTCGAATCGGCCCTGCGCGCGCCGCAGCGCGGCATTCGCTTTCAAGGCCATGATATGACGAGGCTCGATCGCGAGCGCGCGATTGAGCAGCCGCTCCGCCCTGCCCAGCCGCTCCTCCCCCCCGGTTTCGTAGTAGCCATTGAGGAACTCGAAAACGAGCGTCGTGGCGACGCCAGCGAGGCCATCGACGCTCGTCGGCTGGACCGTTAGCGCCAGCTCGAATAGATCGCGGGCCTGGATCATCGTTGCGGGCGACGACGGCAGGTTGAGCACAGCCTTGCCGCGCATAATGAGGTCGATGAGTTCGGCGCTATCCGGCCTTTCGCGCAGGCTTCGCCGCGCTTCTATGCCCACGACCTGCAAGCCGATCGCACGCGAGACCCGGCTGACGATCTCGTCTT
>Ga0310916_10003241_pt1 | contig 10063 bp, 9 predicted proteins | sample GREbulkMGLF176_FD_203444 | JGI IMG/M metagenome (GOLD analysis project Ga0310916, IMG submission 203444) | Lab enrichment of tropical soil microbial communities from Luquillo Experimental Forest, Puerto Rico - GRE.bulkMG.LF176 | ecosystem: Environmental > Terrestrial > Soil > Tropical forest >... | reverse complement strand
CTTGATCGTCTCCTGCGCGTCGGCGCCGCCAGCGCCGAGAACGGTTGTCGCGATGGCGCAGCACGCGGCGAAAGCTTTCCGACCCATATAACTCCCCGTTTCTGTGATTGAGGCTTCAGCCGGCTACTTCGCCGCCGGATGCAGCGGATCCTTCACCGCCTCGAAGGCGGCGAACTCGAAGGCCCACGGCTCGCCGTCCTTCTTCTCGACTTTGCGGATATAGACGTTCTGCACGATGTCGCGGGTGTCCGGATCGATCGAGACCGGGCCGCGCGGGCTCTCCCAGCTCATGCCCTTCATGGCGGCCAGAAGCTTGTGCGCATCGGCGCTGCCGCCGGTCTTCTTCAATGCCTCGTAGATCAAATGCATGCCGTCATAGCCGCCGACCGAGATGAAGTTGGCGCGCTTGCCGCCGGTTGCCTTGGCGTAGGCCGCGACATAGTCCTTGTTCAACTGCGAGGGATGCGCCGCCGAATAGAAGCCGGCGGTGACGACGCCGACGAGCGAGTCGCCGGTGCCGTTAAGATCGTTGTCGTCGACGATGTCGCCCGGGCCGACGAGCTTGATGCCCGACTTGTCAAGGCCGCGTTCGGCGAATTGCTTGGCGAAGGGGCCCGCCTGTCCGGCCGGCACGAACACGAAGAGGGTGTCGGGTTTAAGGTCCCGGGCGCGCTGCAGGAACGGCGCGAAGTCCGGATTGGCGAGCGGCACCTTCAGCGTCTCGAGCAGCTGGCCGCCGCCCGCGGTGAAATGCTGCTCGAACACTTTGCCGGCCTCGGCGCCAGGCGCCCAGTCCGACAGCACGGAGACCGCCTTGCGGCTGCCGTCCTTGATTGCCCAGTCGGCGATGATGCCGGACTGCTGGCCGAGCGTGAAACAGGTGCGTACGTAATAGGGCGAGCGCTCGGTCACCACCGACGTGCCCGAGATCATCACCACGGTTGGCACTTTTGCTTCGGTCGCGATCGGCGCCATCGACATGGCGCTCGGCGTGGTGCCGGCGCCGAGGATGGCAACGTGATCGTTGACGATCAGCTCCTGCGCCAGCCGCTTGCCATTGTCGGGGACGCTGCCGTCGTCGCGGAGCAAGATCTCGATCTTCTTGCCGGCGACCGTGTCGCCGTGCTGCGCCATGTAGAGCTTGATGGCGGCGGCGACCTCCTGGCCGGCGGCGCCGACCGTGCCGGTCATCGGCATCACCAGGCCGACCTTGATGGTGTCTTGCGCGCCGGTCGAGCCGATGCCGAGTGCCGTTGCCGCGATGGCAAGACATCCGGCAAAGAAATGCTGGTGTTTCATGTCGCTTCTCTTGTCACTGTGTTTCTCAAATTGTCGGTCGATCGAGCCGGCGGTGCGCTACTTCGCCATCTCTTTCAACGGATCCTTGACCGCCTCGAAGGTGGCAAACTCGATCGCCCACGGCTCGCCATCCCGCTTCTCGACCTTGCGGATATAGACGTTCTGGATGATGTCGCGGGTGCGCGGATCGATCGAGATCGGGCCGCGCGGGCTTTCCCAGCTCATGCCCTTCATGGCGCCGATCAGGGCGTCGGCATCGGTCTTGCCGCCGGTCTTTTTCAGCGCCTCGTAGATCAGATGCATGCCGTCGTAGCCGCCGAGCGAAACGAAGTTGGCGCGGTGGCCGGTGGCCTTCTTATAGGCTGCCACATAGTCCTTGTTCATCGCCGACGGATGCTCCGCCGAATAAAAGCCGGCGGAGACCACGCCGAGCAGCGTATCGCCGGTGCCCGGCAGGTCGTCGTCGTCGACGATGTCGCCTGGACCGATCAGCTTGATGCCGGACTTGTCGAGCGCGCGCTCGGCGAATTGCCTGGCGAACGGCCCGACCTGGCCGCCCGGAATGAAGACGAACAGACTGTCGGGCTTCAGATCGCGCGCTCGCTGCAGGAACGGCGAGAAGTCCGGATTGGCGAGCGGCACTTTGAGCGTATCGAGCACCTGGCCGCCGCCCTTGGTGAAATTCGCCTCGAAGACCTTGCCGGCCTCGGCTCCCGGCGCGAAATCCGAGAGGATCGACACCGCCTTGGTCGAGCCGTTCTTGATTGCCCAGTCCGCCATGATGCCGGATTGCTGGCCGAGCGTGAAACTCGTGCGGACGTAATAGGGCGAGCGTTCGGTCACAACCGAGGTGCCGGACAGCATCACCACGGTGGCGATCTTGGCCTCGGTGACGATCGGCGCCATGGACAAGGCGGCCGGCGACGAGCCGGCGCCGAGCATTGCCACCTTGTCGTTGACGATCAGATCTTGCGCGAGGCGCTTGGAGTTGTCGGGTGAGGTGCCGTCGTCTCTGACGATGAGCTCGATCTTCTTGCCGGCGACGGTGTCGCCGTGCTGCGCCATGTAGAGTTTGGCGCCGTCGACGACCTCGCGGCCCGGCGCCGACAACGGTCCGGTCATCGGCATCACGAGGCCGATCTTGATGGTGTCCTCCGCGCCGGCGTCGCGAGCTCCGATCGCGGCGGCCGCGATTGCCAGGCCGGCGATTGCAACATATTCGTGAACGTGGCGCATGGCTATTTCCCCGAAACGTTCGTTGTTTGCGCGCATTGAACGACCGGGGGCCGGCCATTGCAAGGCCGGCGCGGGCCCATGACGGCCGTTGATCTGCGGCGAAACGCAGCGCGTCGCGCGAAGGGAAGGAGCCATGGCGCAACCGTCGGCCAGCACCCGACAAATGCCTCGCGGCGTCGTGGTGACCGTGCTCGGCGCGCTGCAGATCCCGGCGTGGGGCTCGACGTTCTATCTGCTCGCCGTGCTCGCGAAGCCCATCGCCGCCGATACCGGTTGGGCCTACGACCGCGTGATGGGCGGGCTTGCGCTCGGCCTTCTGGTCGCGGGCGCGGTGTCGCCGCGGGTCGGCCGCGCCGTCGCCCGCCATGGCGGGCGCGCCGTGCTGCCGTGCGGCGCGGTTTTGATCGCCGGTGGGCTGGCGTTGATCGGTACCGCGCAAAATCTCGCAGTCTATTTCCTCGGCTGGGCCATCGCCGGCGCCGGCATGGGCGCCGGGCTTTACGATTCAGTCTTCGCCACGCTCGGCGCGCTCTACGGCAGGTCGGCGCGCGGCGCGATCACGGCGGTAACCCTGCTCGGCGGCTTTGCCTCCACGGTGTGCTGGCCGTGCAGCGCGTTTTTGGTCGAGCATTTCGGCTGGCGCGCAGCGTGCCTGACCTACGCGGCCTGGCATATCTGTCTCGCACTGCCGCTATATCTCATCGTCATTCCATCGTTGCGGCGCGGCGAGGCGGCCGACGACGCGGCGCCGACGGCGGCAGCCGCGTTGCGGCCGGACGAGCGCTTCGTCTTCGTATTGGTCGCAACCGTGCTCACCGTCGCCGCGGCGATCCTGTCGCTGATAGGCTCGCAGCTCGTCGTTCTGCTGCAAGGCTTCGGCGTGGCGCTGACGCATGCGGTCGCACTCGGCATGATCATCGGACCGGGTCAGGTCGGCGCGCGGCTGATCGAGATGTTCGCGGGCTCCCGCTATCACCCGATCTGGACCATGATCGCCTCGGCGGTAATGGTGTGCGTCGGCGTGACGCTGCTGTTCGCCGGCCCTGCCATGTTTGCGCTCGCGATCCTGCTATACGCCGGCGGCAACGGCATCGGCTCGATCGCGCGCGGCACGCTGCCGATGGCGCTGTTCGGCCCGGCGCGCTATCCGGTGCTGGCCGGCAAGCTCGCGCTGCCGATGCTGTGCGCCATGGCGCTGTCGCCCTATCTCGGCGCGCTCGCGCTTGAGCTCGGCGGCGTCAAGGCGACGCTCGCGCTGATCGCGGCGCTGGCGCTGATCAATGTGGCGCTGGTCTTCGTGCTGTATACGCTAACGCGCGGCACGCGCGCCGACAGCGTCTGAATTAACTTACGCTGCGGTCGTCGCTCGGCCAGTGCGGCCGAGCCGCCTGTCGAGATATTGGCCGATCGCCGTCATCAACGGCTCGACCTTGCCGTCGAAGAAATGGTTGGCGCCGGCGACGACCTTCTGCTCGATGACGATTCCTTTTTGCGTCTTCAGCTTCTCGACCAGGTTCGTGACATCGCGCGGCGGCACCACGGCGTCCTTGTCGCCGTGGATGATCAGGCCGGAGGACGGGCAGGGCGCCAGGAACGAGAAGTCGTAGAGGTTGGCCGGCGGCGCAATCGAGATGAAGCCTTCGATCTCGGGCCGGCGCATCAGAAGCTGCATGCCGATCCAGGCGCCGAACGAGAAACCGGCGATCCAGCAGCTCCGCGCCTCGGTGTTGACCGACTGCGCCCAGTCGAGGGCTGCGGCCGCGTCAGACAGTTCGCCGATGCCGTGATCGAAGCCGCCCTGGCTTCGCCCGACGCCGCGGAAGTTGAAGCGCAGCGCCGAGAAGCCGCGGTGCACGAAGGCGTAGTAGATCTGGTAGACGATCTGGTGGTTCATCGTGCCGCCGAATTGCGGGTGCGGGTGGAGCACGATGCCGATCGGCGCATTCTTCTGCCGCGCCGGGTGGTAGCGGCCTTCGATGCGGCCTCCGGGTCCTGTGAAGATGACCTCGGGCATGATCTTTTGAACCTCGATGAGCTGTGGCGCGGATTAACGGCCCTAAGTCGGGCGCGCTTGACGCTGCCGGTGCGCGTACGTAAGTCTCTATACCTATTTCAGATTTTTGAACCGGCAAGTGGCGACGCAAAGCGTGGGTCGCGTCTTCTAGCATAGGCCGGGGGTCAAAAAGCAAGCATAACCAGCATGGCCGAGCGCAGCTATTTCGATTGGAACGCCACGACGCCGCTGCGGCCAGAGGCTGCGGAGGCCTGGCAGGCGGTGCTCACTGTTCCCGGCAATCCGTCCTCGGTCCATGCCGAGGGCCGCGCCGCGCGGCGGCTCGTCGAGGAGGCCCGTGAGCAGGTGGTGGCCCTGGTCGGCGCGCGGCCGTCCGACGTGACCTTCACCTCCAGCGGCACCGAAGCCAACATGCTGGCGCTGACCGCCGCCATTGAGACGGCGGCCGAGAAGCGGCCGCGCGATAAGCTTTTGATTTCCGCCATCGAGCATGCCTCGGTGCGCACCGGCGGGCGGTTCCCGCGCGAGGCCGTTATCGACATCGCCGTCGATGCCGAGGGCCGCGTCGATCTCAACGCCTTGCACGACGCGCTCGCCGGGGCGTCGCGGCCGCTCGTCTCGATCATGCTCGCCAACAACGAGACCGGCGTGGTGCAGCCGGTGGCCGAAGCCGCGTCCGTCATCCATGGCGCCGGCGGGCTCCTTCATGTCGACGCGGTGCAGGCGGCTGGCCGCATCCCTTGCGATATCGCCGCACTTGGCGCGGACCTTTTGACGTTGTCGGCCCACAAGCTCGGCGGGCCCAAGGGCGTCGGCGCGCTGATCCGGGCGCGCGAAGACATTCATTTTCCCGATCCGCTGATCCGCGGCGGCGGCCAGGAGCGGGGGCTTCGCGCCGGCACAGAAAACGTTGCCGGCATTGCCGCCTTCGGTGCCGCGGCCGCGGCGGCCCGCCAGCACGGGCAGGCCGAGGCCGTCCGCATGCAGGCGCTGCGCGACTGCCTGGAAGCGGGCCTCAAGGCGATCGCTCCGGCGGCCCTGGTCTTCGGCGCCGCGGCCGAACGGCTGCCCAATACGATCCTGTTCGCCGCCCCCGGCATGAAGGCCGAAACCGCGGTGATCGCCTTCGATCTTGAAGGGATCGCGGTCTCCTCGGGCGCCGCCTGCTCGTCGGGAAAGGTGCAGCCCTCCCATGTCCTTGCCGCCATGGGGGTTTCTGCTCCGCTGACGTGGGGCGCGGTGCGGTTAAGCCTCGGCTGGACCACCACCGAAACCGACATCGAGCGGTTCCTTAATGCTTGGAGAAAGCTCGCAGCTGCATTATCTAAGGGCCAAGCAGGTTTGGCGGCGTAAGCCGCTGCTTGGACGAGTGAATTCACGGCCGTTTGAACGGCTCAAATGGCGCAATTGGGGGTGACCCGGACAAGGCACACCTGACCATACCGACAAATCCAACCCGCGGGCCTTGACCCCGTGAGCGGAGGGACGAATGCCGGCAGTGCAAGAGACCGTCGATCAGGTCCGGCGGATCGACGTCGACCAATACAAGTATGGTTTCGAGACGGTGATCGAATCCGAGAAGGCCCCGAAGGGTCTCTCGGAGGACACGGTACGCTTCATCTCGGAGAAGAAGTGCGAGCCGGAGTGGATGCTGAAGTGGCGGCTCGACGCCTATAAGCGCTGGCTCACCATGAGTGAGCCGAAATGGGCCAAGGTCAAATACGGCCCGATCGACTACCAGAACATTTATTACTACGCCGCGCCGAAGAAGGCGCCGCAATCGCTCGACGAGATCGATCCGGAAATCCTGCGTACCTACGAGAAGCTAGGCATTCCGCTGCGCGAGCGCGAGGCGCTGCTCGGCATCCTGAAGCCGGCCGGCGACGGCGAAGGCGCGGAAGGTGAGGGGAGTGCCAACAGCTACGGCAAGGTCGCGGTCGACGCGGTGTTCGATTCCGTCTCGGTCGCCACCACCTTCAAGGCCGAGCTCGCCAAGGCCGGCGTGCTGTTCATGCCGATCTCGGAAGCCGTCCAGCAGCATCCTGAGCTGGTGAAGAAATATCTCGGCACGGTGGTGCCGATCTCCGACAATTTCTTCGCCACGCTCAATTCCGCGGTGTTCTCCGACGGCTCGTTCGTCTACGTGCCGCCGGGCGTGCGCTGCCCGATGGAGCTCTCGACCTATTTCCGCATCAACGAGCGCAACACCGGCCAGTTCGAGCGCACGCTGATCCTCGCCGACAAGGGCTCCTATGTGAGTTATCTCGAAGGCTGCACCGCGCCGGTGCGCGACGAGAACCAGCTCCACGCCGCCGTGGTGGAGCTCGTCGCGCTCGACGACGCAGAGATCAAGTATTCGACCATTCAGAACTGGTATCCGGGCGACGCGCAGGGGCGCGGCGGCGTCTACAATTTCGTCACCAAGCGCGGCGACTGCCGCGGCAAGAACGCCAAGATCTCGTGGACCCAGCTCGAGACCGGCTCGGCCATCACCTGGAAATATCCGAGCTGCATCCTGCGCGGTGACAATTCGCGCGGCGAGTTCTACTCGATCGCCATCTCGAACGGCTATCAGCAGGTCGATTCCGGCACCAAGATGCTGCATCTCGGCAAGAACACCACGAGCCGCATCATCTCAAAGGGCATCGCCGCCGGTCATTCCAACAACACCTATCGCGGCCTCGTCAGTGCGCACCGCCGCGCCACCGGCGCGCGCAACTTCACCAATTGCGATTCGCTCCTGATCGGCGACAAGTGCGGCGCCCACACCGTGCCCTATGTCGAGGCCAAGAATTCCTCGACCGTGTTCGAGCACGAGGCGACGACGTCGAAAATTTCCGAGGAGATGCTGTTCTACTGCCGCCAGCGCGGGCTTAGCGCCGAGGAGGCCACCGCGCTGGTCGTCAACGGCTTCGTCAAGGACGTGCTGCAACAGCTGCCGATGGAATTTGCCGTCGAGGCGCAGAAGCTGATCTCGGTCTCGCTCGAAGGCTCGGTCGGATGAGCACAAAGCCGATCATCAACGTCGCCGACGTGCCGCTCGCCGATCGCGGTAACGGCAAGTCATTCGCGGTCAAATGGGGCCGCGTCGGGCCGGAGCTTGGTCTCCACGCACTCGGCTGCGCCCTGCACGTCGTGCCGGCGGGCAAGAAGGCTTTTCCGTTTCACCGCCACCACGTGATGGACGAACTGTTCTACGTGCTTTCGGGCGAAGGCGAATACCGCTGGGGCGAGGAGCGGTTTGCAGTCAAGGCCGGCGATTTGGTCGCCGCTCCCGCCGGCACCAGGCCGCACCAGCTGATCAACACCGGCACCGCTGACTTGCGCTATCTCGGCATTTCCAGTGCCGCTGCCACCGAAGTGGTCGACTATCCGGACTCCAACAAGATCGGCGTCATGGCCGGGGTCAAAGACAGCGATTTTCGAACCGCGACCTATCGGGGCATGGGCCGCATCCAGCCCGCCGACTATTTCGACGGCGAGAGCGATTGAACATGACGACGTATTGGTTCAGGCCGAAACGCTACGGCTACGGCGCGACGCCAACGACCTGGGAGGGCTGGGCGGTCACGCTGGCGGGGGCGGCGGCCATCGCGGCCTCGACCATGGTCTTGATGGCGCACACGGCGCTGGACCTGTGGTTCTGGCCTGCGCTCGCCGTGGATGTCGTCGTCATTGTTGCGCTTGTGCAGGTGTGCCGCCGCAAGACCGAGGGCGAGTGGCGCTGGCGCTGGGGCGACAAGGCATAGTTCGGATTCGGAAGGGTACGTTGATGCCGCTGTTGGAAATCAGGAATTTGCACGTCGAAGTCGACGGCAAGGAAATTCTCAAAGGTCTCGACCTCACCGTCGAGCCCGGTAGGGTGCACGCCATCATGGGGCCGAACGGCTCCGGCAAGTCGACGCTCGCCTATGTGCTGGCCGGCAAAGACGGCTACGAGCCGACTTCGGGCGAAGTTCTGTTCGACGGCAAGAATATCTTCGACATGGAAACCGACGAACGTGCCGCCGCCGGCCTGTTCCTGGCGTTCCAGTATCCGCTGGAAATTCCCGGCGTCGCGACGATGACTTTTTTGCGCACCGCGCTCAATGCGCAGCGCAAGAAGCGCGGCGACGCGGAGCTGTCGACGCCGGAATTCCTGAAAAAGGTGCGCGAGGTCGCAGGCAAGCTTGGCATCGACCAGGAGATGCTGCGCCGCGCGGTGAATGTCGGCTTCTCGGGCGGTGAGAAGAAGCGCAACGAGATTTTGCAGATGGCGCTGCTTGAGCCCAGGCTCGCCGTCCTCGACGAGACCGATTCCGGCCTCGACATCGACGCGCTGAAGGTGGTCGCCGACGGCGTCAACCGGTTGCGCTCGCCCGAACGGGCCTTCGTCGTCATCACCCACTATCAGCGGCTCCTCACCTACATCGTGCCCGACGTGGTGCACGTGCTGTCCCGCGGCCGCATCGTGCGCACCGGCGGCAAGGATTTGGCGCTGGAGCTCGAAGCGCGCGGCTATGCCGAGTATCAGGAGGAGGCGGCGGCGTGAACGCTGGAGTCGCCACCATCAAGACCGACGCCGAGACGGCGCTGGCGCAGGCCTTCGCGCAGGCGCGCGGGCGGCTGCCCGGCGACGATGCGGTCGCGGCGCGGCGCGATGCCGCCTTCGACGTGTTCGCCAGGGCCGGCCTGCCGCACCGGCGCGTCGAGGAGTGGAAATACACCGACCTGCGCGCGCTGATGCGCGATGCCAAGCCGCTTGCCGCGCCGCCCGATGCCGCCGCCAAGGCGCGGGCGAAGTCGGCCGGCGCGTTGCTCGGCGACGTCGAGACCCGGCGGCTCGTCTTCATCGATGGCGCCTTCGTTCCGGAGCTGTCCGACACCGCCAATCTGGAGCCGGGGCTCACCGTCGGCTCGCTGGCGAAGGCGCTGGCGGACGACGATCCATTGCTCGCCACCCATTTGGGCAAACTCGCGCCCGCAAGTGACGTGGCGGTCGCGCTCAACACCGCGCTGATGGGCGACGGCGCGGTGATCCGCATTGCCGCAGGCTCAACCATCGAGCGGCCGCTGCATCTGCTCTTCGTCGCTTCGGCAAAACCCGCCGCGACGTTCACCCGCTCGTTGGTGGTGGCGGAGCCGCAAGCCCGCGCCATGGTGATCGAAAGCCACGAAGGGCCCGCCGGCAGCGATTACCAAGTCAACGCAGCTCTCGAACTGTTCGTCGGCGACCGCGCCCATGTCGATCACGTCAAGATCATCGGCGAGGGCGCCGATGCGCTCCACATCTCGACCTTGGCGGCAGCGATCGGCGGCAAGGCGCGCTTCAACGCGTTCACTTTCACAGCGGGCGGCGCCGTGGTGCGCAACCAGCTGTTCCTCAAATTCGACGGCGAGGACACTGTCGCCGGCATCCGCGGCGCCTCCTTGCTCAAGGGCCGTCAGCACGCTGACACGACGCTCGTGGCGGACCACGTCGCGCAGCGCTGCCAGAGCCGCGAAGTGTTCAAATCCGTGCTCGACGGCGAGGCC
>Ga0310916_10003238_pt1 | contig 10066 bp, 9 predicted proteins | sample GREbulkMGLF176_FD_203444 | JGI IMG/M metagenome (GOLD analysis project Ga0310916, IMG submission 203444) | Lab enrichment of tropical soil microbial communities from Luquillo Experimental Forest, Puerto Rico - GRE.bulkMG.LF176 | ecosystem: Environmental > Terrestrial > Soil > Tropical forest >... | reverse complement strand
ACCCGCCGATAACAGGGGTCGGGTGTCGCGGCGCTCCGCCGTCAATGCCGCCATTCCGGCGCCGATGGGTTTACTTTGCCGAGGGGCAGTGCCACGGGACGGGAGAGCGGAACGATGTCCGCCCTTTCGGCCGGTTCGGTCTTGCGCGCCTCGGCGGCGCGCTTCAACTGGTAGTACGAACGGATCGTCAGCGGGATAGAGCTCAGATAAACCACACCTACGACCATCAGGGTCGGCCACGGTGCGGTGGTCAAAAAGGCGGTTGCGACGACAAAGCCGAGCAGAGTCGGGATCACCATGTGGTGCGGGATGCGGATCCGCTTGAGTGACACCGTCGGGACCTTGCTGACCATCAATAGCGCGATCCCGGTTATCGTCACCGCGCTCAAATAGGGTGAGCGGAACGGCCAGTCGCCCCACTCGAAGCTGAGGAACATCGGGATCATCACCAGCCCCGCACCGGCCGGCGCCGGCGCACCGCTGAAGAAGGGGGCCGCATAGGACGGCACCTCGGCGTTGGTCTCGGCGTTGAAGCGCGCCAGACGCAGCGCGCAGCACACCGCAAAGAACAGCACGATCACCCAGCCCAGGACGTGCAATTCGGACATCGTCCACAGATAGAGTACCGCCGCCGGGGCGACGCCGAAGCTGATAAAATCCGACAGGCTGTCGAGCTCCGCGCCAAAGCTCGAAGTGGCTTTCAGCAGACGAGCCATCCGTCCGTCGAGGCCATCGAAAATGCCGGCGGCGATGATCGCAAACACCGCGCCCTCGAAGTTCCCACCCATTGCGAAACGCATCGCCGTCATCCCGGCGCACAACGCCAGAAGGGTGAGGACATTCGGAACCATGCGGTTGACTGACAGAGGGGAAAGCCGGCGGACCCGCATCCGCGGCCGCCGCGCCCTGTTGCGACGCATCTTCAAGTCCCGTCTCCCTTCAACGCCGATCAGCGGTCACTGCGCAAACCCGTGCCGGGCCGGCTCTTGCGCCAGACGATCGGCGAGCACCGTTTCGCCGCCCACCATCCGCTGCTCTGCAATCACCATCGGTACATAGGGCTCCGGGCAATAGACGTCGACCCGCGAGCCGAAGCGGATGATGCCGATGCGCTGACCGGTAACCACCTCCTGCCCTTCGCGCAGCTCGCAGACGATGCGCCGGGCGACGAGGCCCGCGACCAGCACGAAGGCAATCTCGGGGCCCTCTGCCGGCGCGATGCGGATCGCCATACGCTCGTTGTGCCGGCTGGCCTCGTCGCGGCTCGCATTGAGGAACCGCCCCTTGGTGTAACGCACCGCCGCGACCCGGCCACCGAGCGGCGCGCGGATGACGTGGACGTCGAAGATGTTGAGAAAAATTCCGATCCGCGTAAGGGGGGCATCTTCCATCGACAGCTCCCGCGGCGGCGGCGCCGTCATGATCGACAACACGGCGCCGTCCGCCGGGGTGATCAACAAGCCCGCGCGGGTCGGCGTCACCCGCCAGGGGTCGCGGAAGAAATAAGCGAGCCACAACGTCGCCGCCGCGGCAATCCAGCCGCCACGGACCCACAGCATGAAGAGCAGGAGCGTCACCGCCGCGCCGGCGAGCACGAATTTGAGGCCGTCCGGGTGGAGTGGTGCGAGGAATCTCCTCAGCACGAAACGTCTTCCGGCAACGGCAGGTCAGCTGCCTTCGCGGCGCCAGGCCGCCAGCAACCCGCCGACGATCAGCAACAAGGCAGCGATGCCCGGCAACAGCGGCATCTCGCTGAACCCGGTCACGGTATAATCGCCGTTGGCGCGCAACCCCATCCAATTGGGCCCGGCCGCCACCCGGTCGGGCGAGACCCGGCGAATTTCCGGCATCCTTCCGTTGCCCACCCAGAAGGTTCCGCCGCCGGTCGCGGCGGCCACCGGCGCCAGCTTCTCCGGGGTGGTGCGGACATCGGCGAATTCGATCGGATTGAGCGGCCCCGCCGCGGCGAGCGCCGTGCGGTTGCCGTCGGTCACCCGGTAGAGCCCCATCTCGCCGATCGGCAGGCTGCCGGTGCTGCGGCCGCCGGCGTCGGGCGCCAAAGTCAGGTTGCGGGTCGACCCGTCCGGCATTGTCACGCTGACCGGGCGGTCTTCGGGTTCGAGCGATTGGCGGATGACCGTCAGCCGATCGCCTTCGATGGCCGCGCGCAGATCATTTTCCTCGAGGTCGGGTTCCTTCATCAGCCAATAGGCGAGCCGCCGCAGCAGCTCGGCCTCGGGACCGCCACCCTCGAAACCGCGTGCCCAGAACCACATCTGGTCAGAAAGCAGCTGTGCCACCCGTCCCTTGCCGACCCGGTCGAGCACGAGCAGCGGGTCGCCGTGATCGCCACTCATCAGGGTCGTGCCGTGATGGACTCGCGCCTCGACCTGGCGGAACCAGCGGCCCCATGTCGGCTCGCTGCCCGGTGGCCCGGCCCCGGAGAGGCCCTCCGTGACCGGGTGCCGGCGACCCAGATCGGTGACCTGCGCCTTGAAGCCTTCTTCGAAGACATCTCCGGTCGGCTCGGTCGGTAATATCGTTCCGAGCGGGGTGCGGGCCAGGCTCAGCGGCGTGCCGAAGCTCGGGCCCGCCGCCTCGAGAAAGGCGCCTCCGTTACGGACATAGCGCGCGACATTCTCGAGATAGGCCTGCGGGATCACCCCCCGCCGGCTATAACGATCGAAGATGATCAAGTCGAATTCGTCGAGCTTGACATCGAACAGCTCGCGAATCGGAAAGGCGATCAGCGACAGTTCGCGGATCGGCGTGCCGTCCTGCTTTTCGGGCGGCCGCAGGATCGTGAAATGGACGAGGTCGACCGACGGGTCGGATTTCAGGATGTTGCGCCAGACCCGCTCGCCGGCATGCGGCTCGCCCGACACCAGCAACACCCGCAATCGGTCGCGCACGCCGTTGACGACGACGACCGCGCGGTTGTTGTCGAGGGTGAGCTCCTGGGCGCCGGGCTCGACCTCCAGCTCGACGACATTGGGGCCGCCGTGGTCGATCGGGACCGACAGCGGAACATCTCGATCGACCGGCACCATGACCGGATGCGGTACCCCGCCATCCTTGCGCCAGGTGAGCTTCGCCCGGCCGGCTGGAGCTGCGTCCTGTTTCTTGGCGGAGGGTTGAGGCGCGTCTTGCACGCGGATCGTCAGCTTCAGCTCTTTGCCGACCAGGCCAAAGCTCGGCGCCTGATCGACGACCAGCCGTCGGTCACCCTCATCGGGCTGTCCGGAAAGCAGGACGTGGAGCGGCGCACCGACAGCCTCCTTCAGCGCCTTTGCGTCGCCGCTCGGCACGTCGTGCACCTGACCGTCGGTGATCATCATGACGCCGGCGAGGCGCTGCCGCGGTACCTCCGACATCGTCCGATCGAGCGCGTTGAACAGCCTGGTCCCGTCGTCGCCGGCCCCGGGCTGCGGCTTGCCCGCGCGGATCACGCGCAGGTCGAGATCGCGTTCCCCGGCGAGCCGATCCTTGAGCGCGGTCAGCGCTGTTTCGGTCGCGTGCTGACGATCGCCGATACGCTGGCTCGGCGATTCATCGACGACAACGATGGCGACGTCGCGCTGCGGCGAGCGCTGCTCCTCGACGACGGAAGGATTGATCAGAGCGGCCAGCAGGATCGCCAAGGCGATCGCGCGCCACGCCAGCCCCGGCGCGCGGCGCAGCAACCCGAAGCCGAGGACCACCACGCTGCCGGCGCCGAGCAGCGCGATCGCCGTCCACGGCAGGAGCGGTGCGGTTGCCAATGTGAAGGCGCCCGCGCTCATTGCCCGAGGCGCTCCAGGATTGCCGGAACATGCACTTGGTCGGACTTGTAGTTGCCGGTCAGCACATACATGACGAGATTGACGCCAAACCGCATTGCCATCTCGCGCTGCGCCTCGTCGCCCGGGACGACGGCGAAAGCCGGACGGCCCTGCCTGTCGACCGCCCAGGCGGCCGCCCAATCGTTGGCTCCAACGACGACGCTCGAGACTCCGTCGTTGACGCGATCCTCCGCGGGCTCGACCCACAATGTCCCGACATTCCAGCGACCGGGAAATTCGTGCAGTAGGTAAAACGATTTGGTCAGCACGTGATCCGGCGGGATCGGCACCAGCGGTGGAATCTTGACGGTGCCCACCAGCCGGCGCAGACGCTGTGCCGAAAGTGCGGCGCCACCGAACGACCCTGGGGTCTGGTCGTCGCCGTCGCGCGTGTCGAAGAGAATGGTCCCGCCGGTCTCAAGATAACGATTGATGCGCTCGACCGCTGCCGAGGAAGGCGGCGCTTGGTCGGCAACCACCGGCCAATAAAGCAGGGGAAAGAAAATCAGCTCGTCGTGCTCGATGTCGACGGCGAGCGGCTCGGCGGTCTCGACCGCGGTCCGCCGATTCAGTGTCGCCGTCAAACCGACCAGTCCGGCCCGGCTCACCGTATCGACCTCGTCGTTCCCGGTCCGCACATAGGCCAGCCGCAGCTCGGATGTCGCCTGAACCACAAAGGCGTCGTCGGCCGACGCCGCCGACGCACCGCCGAGCACCGCGAGGAGAAGGACGGCGGCAAGCTGCGCCGGGCGCCTGCGCAGCAAGCCGCGCAGCGCATAGGCGATCAGCAAATCGGCGAGCGCCACAAGCAGTGACGCGGTCAACAGCGCCGGCCGCAGATCGATTTCGCGGCCGCGCGGGAAGCTCTCCCTTATGGTGCCCGGCGGCAAGCTCGCGATCGGCTTCAATTCCGCGATCCCGGCCGAGAGGTTGAGCGCACGTCTGGTGTCGGTCGTGCCGTAAAAGCCCGGCGGATGCTGCGGCGATGCGATCGCCGAAGCGATTTCCTTGCCCGCAATCGGGCGCGCGGTCGGCGGCGCCCGCTGCAACCGCCCGAAGCCGTCGAGGGTTTCGATCGGCGGCAATGCCTCTTCGCCCGCTGCCGCCACCCCTTGGCTCATCACTACGGTGCGGCGCAGCATCTCGACGAACAATCCCGAGAGGGCAAGGTTCGACCAGTCGGCGTTAGCAGTCGTGTGGACGAGCACGATCCAACCTTGTCTCCGTTTCTCGGCGGTAACCAGCGGCGTGCCGTCGGCCAAGCGCGCCCAGGTCTTGTCGGCGAGGTCGAGATCGGGCTCGGCCAGCACTTGGCGCGAAACCGTCACGTCCGCCGGTACGGCAAGCCCGGCGAACGGGCTGTCCGGCGCGAACGCAGCGAGATGCGCGGGCTGCTCCCAGGAAAGCGCTCCGCCGATCGTGCGGCCGCCGCGACGCAGCCGCACCGGCAGCAGCTGATCGGGCTGCTCGGCAAGGTGCGGGCCGGCGAAGCGCAGCAGCAGGCCGCCGGCCTCGATCCATTTGAGGACGGCGGCTTCCTCCGCCGGCGATGCGGCGGCGATATCCGAGAAAATCAGGACGGCGAGCTCGCGCTTCAGCAGGTCGGTCGGATGGCCACGGCGCAGCTCGGTGAACGGGGCGAGCGCGCGCTCGAGGTAGTAATTCTCGCCGAGCAAGGGCTGCGCGCCGGTGTTCGTCGCGGCGGCGATGCCGACCGGGCGGCGGCGCCATCGCTCATCGACCAGCAATACCGAGCCGGCCGACTGTTCACCCTCGATTTCGATGCGAGCGGCCCGGTTTCTCAGCTCGCTCGGCATCGCCAGCCGAACCTCGACAGCCTTGGCGCCGGGATCCACCGTCGCCGCCTGGCGAGCGAGCAGGCGGCCATCCTCGGCGCTGGCGCGGACCTGAAAAGGACGCGGCGTCGGTACCGGTAGCGAAAGCAGGCGGACCCCGAGATCGTTTGCTTGCAACTCGCCGGCAGCGAGAAGGAACGGGGCATTGCCCGGCGGCGCCGTGAGGTAATGCAAGGTGCCCTGCCCGGCGAGATAGGCGGCGAGCGCCTCGCTACCGCCATCGGCGACACCGTCGCTGAGCCAGAAGGCGGCAGCCGCGTCGGCTGGCGGCAACGCTTCGAGGCGGGCCAACACCGCGTGCCGGTCGACCGGCCACGGCTTGGGCTGCAATGCCTGGACCGCGGCGCGGGCGTCGGCTGCGCGGATCGGCGCCAGCGGCGGCGCCGGCTCGTTTGTTGCGGGTGGGGCAGTGGTAACGAGGACCACTTTGCGGTCCTCGCGTTCGGCCTCGGCCATCAGATCGGCTAACGCCACCTGTCGCGCCGGCCAATCGCGCGCTGCCGCCCAGCCATCATCGACGATGACGAGGATCGGGCCGGTCGATGAGATTCGCGCCTGCGGATTGAGCAACGGATGGGCAGCTGCGATAATCACCAATGCGGCGAGCGCCACGCGCAACAGGATCAGCCACAACGGGGTACGCGCCGGTGTCTCTTCGCGCGGTGCCAATCCGAGGAGCAGGCGGATCGCCGGGAAGGCGATGCGGCGCGGCGCCGGCGGCGTCACCCGTAGCAGCCACCAGATGATCGGTAGCGCCGCCAGCGCCACGAGCAGCCAGGGCGAAGCAAAAGCGAGGGAGCCGAGCGCCAGCATCATTCACCGTCGGCGATCGGCCGACAACGCGGCAAACAGTGCGAGCAGCGCGAGGTGCGGCGGGCGGTCGGTGCGGTGAAAGCCAAAGCTCCAGCCGACTGTCCCTGCGATCGCTGCAAGGCCATCGCGATGGCCCCGGAAGCGGGCGGAATAGTCGCCCCGAATGCCCTCCACCCGGCTGATCACAACTTCTTCGCGGTCCTCGACGCCGGCAAAGCGGATGCGCCCGTCAAACGGCAGGTCTTCCTCGGCCGGGTCGCTAACCTGCAGCATGTGGCCCTTTAGCCCGGCCGCGGCGAAGCGGGTGACAGTGTCATTGACCACCTCTAGAGGCGACAGGAAGTCACCGATCAAGACGAGCTGGCCCGCCCGCGGCAACGGCTCGAAGGCTGGCAGACTGTCCGCTGTGGGGTTGCGGTCGATCATCTCGACAACCCGCGACAGCGCAACGCGCCCATTCATCGGCGCGATGCCACTGCCGAGCAAGGTCAGGCGCTCGCCGCCGCGAACGAGTAGGCTCGCCAGCGCGACGAGCAGGAGCTCGGCGCGGTCACGCTTGGTCGGCCATTCCGCGCCTATCAGATACTCCGCCGAGCTGTAGTCCATCGAAGGCGACGCGTCGCGCCACAACCAGACACTCTGCGCGGCCTCCCATTCGGTTTCGCGGACATAAAGGCGTTGCGACTTCGCGCTCTCGCGCCAATCGATGCGCGAGGCCGCGTCACCCGGCTGGTATTGGCGAAATTGCCAGAATGTCTCGCCTTGGCCGACGCGGCGACGCCCGTGAACCCCCTGTGCGACCGTCACTGCGACCCGCTCGGCGGCGATCAGCAGGGGCGGCAGTACGGATGCTGCTTGCTCTGCTCGATCTCGCAGGCGGGCGCGCGGCACTCGCCGCCGGGTCGGCGACAACGACGCTGCCGCCCACGATTCGACCGTGCTCACCGGAACGGCACCGAAATCTGCTCGATGACCCGACTCACCGTCACACCTTCGGCGCGACCGGCATAGCTGACCGCCATGCGGTGGCGCAGCACCGGTGGCGCCAATGCGAGGACATCGTCGATCGACGGGCTGAAGCGCCCGTCGATCAGCGCGCGGGCGCGGCAGGCGAGCATCAGGGCTTGGCTGGCACGGGGGCCCGGCCCCCACGAGACAAAGCGCGTGATGCTGTCGGTGGCGGAACCGTCGGGCCGCGCCGAGCGAACCAATGAGAGGATCGCCTCGACGACACTATCGCCGACCGGAATGCGGCGAACCACACGTTGCGCCGTGATCAGATCGGCGACGCTCATTGCCGGACGTGGCCGATCCTCGGCGATACCGGTCGTCGCGATCAGCATTCGCCGCTCCGCGTCCTGGTCGGGATAGTCGACATCGATCTGCAACAGAAAGCGGTCGAGCTGAGCTTCGGGAAGCGGATAGGTGCCTTCTTGCTCGAGCGGGTTCTGGGTGGCCAGCACGTGGAATGGTCTTGGCAACGGATGGTACTGGCCGGCGATGGAGACACGGCCTTCCTGCATCGCCTGCAACAGCGCCGATTGCGTGCGCGGGCTTGCCCGGTTGATTTCGTCCGCCATCAGCAGCTGGCAGAAGACCGGGCCCGGGATGAAGCGAAAAGATCGCCGTCCCGTCTCGCTTTCCTCGAGGACCTCGGAGCCGAGAATGTCGGCCGGCATCAGGTCGGGGGTGCACTGGATGCGCTTTTCTTCGAGGCCGAGGATCATCCCCAGAGTCTCGACGAGCCGGGTCTTGGCGAGGCCGGGGACCCCGATCAACAAGGTGTGCCCCCCGCACAATAGGGTGATCAAGGCTTGCTCGATCACCTCGCGTTGACCAAAGATGATTTCGCCGATCCGCTCGCGGACGAGGCTCAAGCGCCCGCCCAGCGCTTCAACCTCGGCTAAGAGATCTGCGGAGGACGCGTTGATGGGTGTGGTAGAATTCAAGCGGTTCGATCCCTCTTCAAGCACTGGCGCAAGCTCGAGCCTGATACAAAAAGCCGGTTCGAGCAATTCCTCGCCGGTCGACCCGGTCGCCGGCGGCAGGCGGGCGCCGATCGACCGCGGCGATCTCGACATGCGGATCGCTCGTGACGGCACATGGTTCTACCGCGAGTCTCCGATCGGCCGGCCGGCGCTCGTCAAACTCTTTGCCTCCGTTCTGCGCCGTGAGCCGGACGGCCGCTACTGGCTGGTCACCCCGGCGGAGCGGGGCCGCATCGAGGTCGAGGATGTGCCCTTCCTCGCCGTGGCGATGACGGTCGAAGGCTCAGGCCGCGACCAGCAGCTGATCTTCCGCACCAATCTGGACGACATTGTGACGGCCGGACCCGACAACCCGCTTCGCGTCGAAACCGCCGCGAGCGGCGCGCCGGCGCCCTATATTCTGGTTCGCGACGACCTCGAAGCGCGGCTCGCGCGTCCGGTGTTCTACGATCTGGTTGATCTCGGCACGGAAGAACAGATCGAGGAGACCTGCCAGTTCGGGGTATGGAGCAAGGGCAGGTTCTTCCGGCTCGGCGAGCCCGGCCCGGACTGGAATTGACGGAACAGGAAGAATGGCCAATCCACTCACGCGGGACCGGTTGATCACGCGTTTTGCGCATCTCGGGCAACCCGGAAGGCGGGGGTTTGGCGGTGCCGCCGATCCATCTGAAGCCGCCGCGCTCAGGCAAGCAACCCGCGGCGATCACGACCTCAATCCCGGGTGGACGCCGCCGAGCGCCGAATTGCGGCCCGCGGCGGTGCTGGTTCCGCTGATCGACCGGGCCGGCGGCATGTCGGTGCTGCTGACCCAGCGCGCCGCGCATCTGAATGCGCACGCCGGACAGATTTCGTTTCCCGGCGGGCGGATCGAGGCGAGCGACCGGGACGCGACCGAGGCGGCGCTGCGCGAGACCGAGGAAGAGGTCGGCCTGGCGCGCGATCGTGTGACCGTCGTCGGCCGGCTCGATACCTATGTGACCGGGACCGGGTTTGAGATCACCCCGATGGTCGGTATCGTTGCGGTGCCGTTTGCGCTGGCCCCCGACCCGTTCGAGGTATCCGAGGTGTTCGAGGTTCCGCTTTCGTTTGTTGTCGACCCGAACAACCATCGTCGCATGACACGCGTCTTTGAGGAGCGGACGCGGACCTTTTTCGTCCTGCCATACGAGGACCGCTACATCTGGGGGGCGACGGCCGGAATGCTGGTGAACTTGGCCGAGGTGGCCGCCGGTTGAGGAGGGAATGCTCCGGGTCCTCCTCACGATCGTCTTGCCGCTCCTGTTGCCAACGGCGCTGTACCTTCTCTGGGCTACCACATTACGACCAGGGCGACGGAACGGCGCGGTGTCTTGGGAGGCGTTGCCGTGGATTTGGCTCGCCGGCATGGGAGTAGCGTTGTTGGCGATCGTGCTGTTCGTCGTGACGGTCCACTTCGGGGCGCCGCAGGAGGGCGTCTATGTGCCACCTCGGTGGCAGAACGGTGACATCGTCCCGGGGCATATGGAACGGAAATCCGGCCGATGACCACAGGCAAGAAGCAGTGCCGGATCGCTCCCCAGGCGTGGATGGCCGAGCCGCCGACGCGCGC
>Ga0310916_10003236_pt1 | contig 10075 bp, 8 predicted proteins | sample GREbulkMGLF176_FD_203444 | JGI IMG/M metagenome (GOLD analysis project Ga0310916, IMG submission 203444) | Lab enrichment of tropical soil microbial communities from Luquillo Experimental Forest, Puerto Rico - GRE.bulkMG.LF176 | ecosystem: Environmental > Terrestrial > Soil > Tropical forest >... | reverse complement strand
TTCCTGGTCGAGGTCGCGGCGGCGGGCGGGCCGGCCGGCACGGCACTGGAATCAGTGACCGACCTGGAGGAGCTGTTCGGCGCCTGGGTGCACCAGGTGTATCACCAGGCGGTCCATTCCGGGACCGGGCAGGCCCCGGCCGAGCGGTTCGCCGCCGCGCCCGCCCGGCTGCGGCAACTGGCCCCGGAGGTGATCGGCGAGGCGTTCTTGTGGCAGGACTTCCGGACCGTCACCAAGACCGCCACGGTCAGCCTGCACGGCAACCGGTACCAGGTCGACCCGGCGCTTTCGGGCCGCAAGGTCGAGCTGCTCTACAACCCGGCCGACCTGGCCGGCCGGATCCGGGTCCGCTGGCGCGGGACCGACATGGGCACCGCCGCCCCGCACGTGATCGGCCGGCACTCCCACCCGGGCCTGGCCCCGGCCGCCCCGGCCCCGGCGCAGCCGACCGGGATCGACTACCTGCGCATGATCGCCGGCGACCACCGGGCAGCGCAGGCCGGCTCGATCAACTTCGCCGCCCTCGCCGGCGAGGGCGAGCCGGAGGGATCCCGGTGACCCGCCAGGCCGCGCCCGGGCCGGCAGGGCCAGGGGACCTGGCCGGGCTGCTGGCCGCCGGCGCCGGCAGCCTGCTTGCCGAGGCAGCCGCCGTGCGGCTGCTGGCCGGCCACGGCCGCTGGCTGGCCCGCGCCGACTTCACCGGGCCGTTCATCGCCGCCGGGCCCAGCCCGCTCAGCGGGCAGCCGCTGGCCCACGTGCGCTGGAAGGCCGCCGCCCGCGCCCTGGCCGGCGGGCAGCTGCCCGCCTCCCGCACCGAGCAGGCCATCCTCCGGATCGCCGCCAGCCTGGCCGCCGACGTGCCGGTCCGCCTCGGCGACACGATCACCGGGCTCGACCCGTTGACTGAACTACCGCGGGAGGCCGCCCGGTTCGGCGGACAGCCCGCTGGCGCGGTGGGTACGTTCCCCGCCCATGGTCACAGACGACGAGTCACCCAGGGACCTGGCATCGCTGGTCGTTCCCCTCGCGGGTTCGCTTCGGGATACCGGCGACCCGTGGGAGCCGTATCAGCTGCTTGACCGTGATGGCCTGGCGGTCGGCCCTGTTGCCGGTTACCTGCAGGACCTGCAGGCGGCTGGGCGCCCGGCGGCCACCTTGCGCTCGTATGGCATGGACTTGCTCCGGTGGTTCCGGTTCGGCTGGGCGGTCGGGTGCCCGTGGGATCAGGCGACCCGGGTCGAGGCCCGCGACTTCTGCCGGTGGATCCAGCTCGCTGACAAGCCGGTGCGGCCGCACTGGCGATCCGGGCCGGACGCGGGGGCAGGCCGGGCGGCGGGCAGGCCGGCTCGCGGCGCACCGAACCCGGTGACCGGTAAGCCCGCGCCAGCCGCGGGGTATGCGACGGCCACGGTGGCGCACTGCGAGACAGTGCTCCGCAGCTTCTATGAGTTTCACCTGGAGGCCGGGACGGGGCCGATGGTCAACCCGTTCCCGCTGGTGCGGGGCGGCAGGGTGGGTGCCCACCGCAATCCGATGGATCCGCCGGGGAAGGACCGGACGGGGCTGTTCCGGCCGCGGCCAGAACAGCGGCTGCCGCGCCGGATCCCGGACGGGAAGTTCAACGAGCTGTTCGCGAAGCTCCCCTCGCACCGCGACCGGGCGCTGGTCGCGTTCTGGATCTCCACCGGTGCCCGCGCGTCGGAACTGCTGGGCGTGCTATGCGGTGGCGCCGACCCGGGGCAGCAGCTCGTCACGGTGATCCGCAAGGGGTCGCGGGCGCTGCAGCCGCTGCCGGCGTCGCCGGACGCGTTCGTGTGGCTGCGGCTTTACCAGGAGGAGATGCGCGGCCTGGTCCCCTGCGGTCCCGATGACCCATTGTGGTGGACGCTGCGGCGGCCGTTCCGGCCGCTGTCGTATTACGCGGCGCGTGCCATGTTCGGGCGGGCGAACGAGTCGCTGGGGGCGAACTGGACCCTTCATGATCTCCGGCATACCGCCGCTTACCGGATGGCGCGTGACCCGCAGATGCCGATCACCGACGTGCAGTGGGTCCTCGGGCACGCGCACCTGTCCACGACGCAGGTTTACGTGACGGCCGCCCCCGAAGATGTTGTCCGGGACGTCCTCGCCCACCACCAGCGCCGGGCCGCCCGGCAGGCGTCACCGCCGCAGGCTTCCCCCGGCTACCGGCCAGAGACCCTGGACATCTTGTTCGGCCGGGGCCCGCAGTGACGCCCCTCACGCCGCCGGCCCTGGTTCCGGGCCGACGGCTCAGCGCGGAGGCGTCCGCGCTGCGGGAGCGGTTCCCGCCGCGCCCCGCGGGCGGCAGCTGGGAGGCCACCGGGCACGATCGCGCGGCCGTGCTGCGCCGGCTGCTCGCGCCGCCGTTCCCGCTGGGCAATGCCAGCAGCCAGAACCACCGGAAGCTCGGCCTGGCCAGGGTCCTGGACTGGCTCGGCGCACAGCCGGGCGCCACCTGGCAGGAGCGATGGATGGCTTCCGGCGCCGACGGGAACGCGGACTGGCGCGGCCCGGCCATCCGGTGGCTGAAGGACAGCGGCCGGATCCCCGGGGAGAACAAGCAGACCGCCGCCATTCTCGGCTCCGGACTGCTGCAGCTGATCTGCGGTGATGTCATCCGCCCGGGCATCTGCTGGCTGCTGGCCACCGATGCCCCGCGCAACCTCGCCCCCGAGATGGCCCGCGTCCGCGATCCCGCCGGGTTCGCGGCGCTGACCGCGGCGGGCAAGGCCGGGCAGGCATCTTTCACCACCACGCGCGACGCTGTGGACCTGGTCGCCGTCATCGTGGCCGCCAAGGGCGGCACAGTCGGCGATATCACCGTCGGCGACTGCCTGGAACTGCTGGAAGCCGGCGCCCGGACATGCGCCGGCGGCAAGAGCCCGTACTTCTACCAGCTCCTCCACGCGGCGGGGACCTTCCCGGCCGCCGCACCGCCTACCGTGCGGATGTTCCACCCGCAGATTCAGGGCCAGCTGACCCCCGAGCAGCTGATCGACCGTTACGACATCGCCTGCCGGCCGGTCCGCGACCTGCTGGTGGACTATCTGCGCGAGCGCCAGCCCGGCGTGGACTACAGGACCCTGATGGGCCTGGCCTACGGGCTGGGCCTGCTGTTCTGGAAAGACCTGGAGAACCACCACCCCGGCATCGACTCGCTGCGCCTCGGGCCCGACGTCGCCGCAGCGTGGAAGCAGCGCATCCAGACCAAGACGGCCAGGCCAGCGGCCGCTGCCGGCCAGGCCGCCCCGGCCACGATCCCGCGGTCCGCGGTCGCCGGCTACCTGACCATGGTGCGGGCCTTCTACCTCGACATCGCCCAGTGGGCAGCCGAGGACCCGGCCCGGTGGGGACCATGGGCCGCGCCGTGCCCGATCCGGCCCGGCGACAACACCCACCGCAAAGAACGGTCCCAGCGCAAGTCCCGGATGGACCAGCGCACCAGGGAACGCCTGCCAGTCCTGCCGGTGCTGGCCGCCGCCGCCTACCAGGCGCGCACCGGCACCGCAGCGCGCCTGCAGGCCGCGCGAGCCGCCCGCCCCGGCGAGCTGTTCACCGCCGCCGGCCAGACCCTGCGCCGGTCAGTGCTGGTCAGGCCCGGCACCCGGATCTGGGCCGAAGATCCCGGCACGGCAGCCCGCCGGGACCTGACACGCGAGGAAGACAACGCATTCTGGGCCTGGGCCGCCATCGAGATCCTGCGGGCGACCGGCATCTTCTCCCGGGGTCGCCCAGTCAGCGCTGGCCTGGTGTCTGCGTTTGTGCAGCTCACGGGCTGATTGAAGAACGTTAGCGTGCGCGACAGGTGTGGTGCAAGGATGACATGCGGCGTGTCATCGGTGTCGTGCCGCGGTATTGAGCTGGGCCATGAGTTCGCGGTTGGCGGCGCGGGCCGCGGCGAGTTCCTGGTCGCGTTCCTCGAGCTGCAGGCGCAGGTTTATGGCCTGCTGTTCGAGATGGGTGATCTTCTGATTGAGGGCATCGATGTCGGCGGGCGCTCCGAGGCCGGATTCGCGCCAGGCCTGATCGCCGAGCGCCTCGGACAGGCGTTTCTCGAACTGCCGGAGGCGGGCGGTGAGCCGCGATGAGTGTTCGTGGGCGGCGAGCAGGTCGGCTTGCAGTGAGGCGCGGGTGACGGCCGTGCCGGCGCCCTGGACGGCGGGCGCGGCTTCGAGGGCGTGGATCCTCTCCAGCAGGTCGCGGTGCCTGTATATGAAGGCACGGTCCACGGCCGCGGCGCGGGCGATGCCGGAGACGCTGAGCTCGGCGCCGTCGGCGGTGGCGCGGTCGAGCGCGGCGATGACGCGCTGGTGGCGGCGCGCGGAGTCGGCTTGCCGCCCTTTCCGCATGGCTTCGGTCCGCGGGCTGGCCGCCCTGGGCGGGGCAGGCTTGGTGGTGCCGGTCATGTGAGGGCCTTTCTTGCGGGTGAGGGCGGGACTGTGCGGCCGGACGGCATGCCCAAGGACACGGCCCGGTGCTGGCGGATCACGCGGACTGCCTCGTCGATCTGGGCGCGCTCGGGGTCGCTGAGCTGGGTGATGTCGCCTTTGATCCGGCCGATGAGCCGCCGGATCCGGGTGATCTCCTCCTCCGCCGGGGTGGCGTCGGCGCGGGCCCACTCGTCGATGCCGTCGATGGCGGCGGCGAGCCGTTCGCGGGTGCGCAGCAGGTCATCGAGGTAGGCGGTCAGGTCGGGGAGGTAGGAGACGTCGGTGCGGAAGTGATCACAGCCGGCGCAGCGGAACCGGACCGGGCAGGCGCCGCCGCCGGCCTGCACGTTGGACGGCTCGGTGCAGCGGCCGTAGGGGACGGCGACCTCGCCGACCGCGTGCCGGGCGTGCTCGGACTCCAGCAGCGCGGCCGCCTCGCGCCAGACCCGGTTGCCGTGCCGGTCAAAGGTCATCGCGGTCACCTTGTCGACCGCTTCGCGGCGGCGGTCTTCGCCGACCCGGTAGTAGCGCCGGGTGACGTTCAGGTTGCGATGATCGAGAAGCTCGGCCAGGACGTCGATGGGCACGCCGGCATCGGCGTGGCGCTGGGCATACGAATGCCGGTAGGCATACGGCACGGCCTTGGCCTTGTCGAACTCGCGGCCGTCGCGGGTGCGCAGCGTTCCGAGCCCGGCGACCCAGAGCTGGTGCCGGTCGTCCAGCATGGAGATGGTGATGGGCTTGCGCCCGCCGGGGTTGGCCCGCGGGGCGGGGAGCAGCTTCAGCTCGTTGACCGGGGTGGCGGGGAACCGGGCCCGGACGCGGGCTTGCTGGCTGGTGATCACTGTGGCGGTGGCTTCGCTGATCGGCAGGCGGCGGCCCAGCCGGTGCGCTTTGGCGTTGTCGTAAACGAGCACCGGCGCGCCATCGGCGTCGCGGGCCAGGCAGTCCAGCGGCAGGCCGAGGATGTCTTCGGGACGCCGCCCGGTGTCGATGGCGATCTGGACGGCAGCCCTGACCTCGGCGGGGTGCAGGGTGTCCAGGCTGGCGCACAGCACGGTCATGATCTCCGGCGGCAGGTCGCGTCCGGGTTCGCCACGCTCGGGCTCGGCGGGGATGTCGCTGATCTCGATGGCGAAGTCGCCGGGCAGGCCGGCGGCCACCTCGCCGGGCCGGGTCAGGCCCAGGGCGCGGATCCCGGCCAGTGCAGCGCGGGCGCCCCGGCAGATGACGTTGCGATGGTAGCGGCTGATCGTCCCGGCCGATTCCAGGTATCCGAGCCGGTTGAGGAAGCACTCGATGTCGGGCCGGCCAAGTGCGGCCGGGAACAGCCCGTCGTCGTCTCGCGAGCGCAGGCTTTCGGAAAGCCGCGCCAGGGCATTGACTTTCGACCGGACGTTGCTGGCGCCAGCGCCGCGGTGGCGGGGCAACTCCTGACGCGCCCAGCCCTTGGCGGCCTGGCGCAGCCACGGCTGAGTGATCGCGGTGAACGACAGGCTGCCGGGATGGCCGAACACCGCCAGGTCCCAGGTGTCCTTGGCCTGCTCAGCGCCGGGATCGGCGAGGCCGCGGCGGACGTGACGCACCAGCGCGTTCAGCAGCGACCTGGCGGGCTTGCCGGGAACACGGCCGGCGTCGGATGCCTGGATCGAGGCGGCCTGCTGGCGGCGGAGTGTGTCGCTGACCGCCCGCAGGTTCACGTCGGTGATCTTCGCCCCGCCGCGGGTGCGCTGCTGCATCCCGAACAGCACTTCGGTCACTACCCGCGGCGGCAGCCCCCGCAGGCTCACCTGCCCGCCCTCGGCGACGGCCGGCTGGGTCAGCCGCCAGTGCCGCTCGTCGACCCCGGAGCCGGTCGTGACCGCCTGCCGCCACCGCACGTAGTGGGTGGGACAGTAGCCGTGCTCGCTTTCGGCCCGCCGGGTGCAGGCCGCCACGTTGCAGGGTCCCAGCGCGGGCAGCGGACGCACCCGCGGATCGGCCAGGAACCGTTCCATCGTCATCCCGGCGACCCGGCGGAACCGGCGCGAGTGCGCCTGGCACAGGCCGGTTCGCTGCCCCTGCCGTCCGCCCGGCGACATCCGCAGGCACCCTGGAACCGCGCACCCGGCAGGCCGGTCCGGCCGCGGCGGCAGCTGCGGCGATGAGATGATCTCCCCGGCGCTCACGCCCGCGCGGGTGAGCCGGGCAAAGCACTGCCAGCACAACCCGCCGGCCTTGGTGCCATGCGCGGTCGCGGCGCAGCCGTCCACCCGGCACAACGTCCGGCCCAGCAGCCGGTGCCCGGCTGGCAGGGACAGCACCCGGGTCACCGGGTCCCAGCCGGCCTCGGCCAGGAACGCGCCATCCAGCATCCCGGCCAGGAGAGCGGTCGGCCCTTCGAGCACGACCCCGTCCAGCACGGCGGGGAACACGCCGCCGCTGCCCGCGGCGGCGGGTACGGCCCGGGCGGCTGCCGCGGCGGTCACCGGGTCACCCCCGCCTGCTCGCGGGGACTGGGCACCGCGTCGACGGCGGCCCGCAGTCGGCCGGGATCCGGGTGCAGGTACACCTGCGACGATGACACCGAGGCGTGGCCGAGCAGGTCGGCAACCACGTCGATGCCGCATCCGGCGTCGGCGGTGTTGCTCCCGAAGGCATGTCGCAGCTGGTGCGGCGTGATGGCCGTTGCTAGGCCCGCGCGGCGGGAGGCTGCGGCAAGCAGATCACCGATCCCGCCCGGGCGCATCGGTGCCCCCACCGGGCCGCGGACCAGGTTCACCAGCACGAAGTCGCTGCCCGCGGCGCGCGGGACGGTCATCCGTTCCAGCGCGTAGGTGTCGAACGCCTGCACCGTGAGGAAGTCCAGCGGCACGGCGCGCTGTCGGCGGGACTTGGCCCATGCCCGGTTCGGGTTATCGCCGCGGCGGACCACATGCAGGTGGGCGCGGGCGATCTCACAGCCCAGCGGCCGGGAATCGGCGAGCAGGTGCACATCTGACCGGCGCAGCCCGCACAGCTCGCCGCGGCGCAGCCCGGCCCGGGCCATCAGCAGCACGATCAGCCGGTCCCGCGCCGACAGGCACGCCTTCAGCAGCGCGACGATCTCCTCGTCACTGGCCCGGTTCACCGCCGTTTCCGGCTCGTGCAGCCGGTGGCGGGCCCGCACCCGCCAGCCCATCCGCCCGTCCTCACGGCGGGCAGCCTCGGGCAGGTCCCGGTCGTCGGCGACCTCATACAGCTGCGTCACCAGATGCCCGGGCGCCTGCCCGGCCGCCACCGCGTGCACCACCATCCCGCGCACCGCGGTCAGCACGCCGTTGACCCGCCGGGCCCCGCGGGCCGGGGCTGCCCCCGGCCCGGCCAGCACAACCCCCGGCGGGGCCCCCGCTCCCGAGGCCGCCGGCCCGGCATGCGCCAGCCAGGTCATGAACAATCCGAGCTGCCCGGCGCCCGCCTGCCAGCTGCGGCCGGTGCGGGCACACCAGCGCAGGAACAACGCGATCGAATGCGCGTAACTCTTGGTCGTCGACTCCGCGCCATCACGGCCGAACCGCACCTGTCGCAAGAAGCCATCGGCGACCCCTACCACGGCTAGGTCCTCATCGAGCACCGTCCAGTACCTCGCGCCGGACGGCAACACCACCGGGAACGCCCGCATCCTGTGATCCTCCGATCTCGTGCTGGGCTGCATGAACATCTACCAGCCACGAGCGCCACACCCCAGGAGACGCGCCGCAGAACCCCGTCACATGACCGGTTCGCGCAACGTCATGCAACAGGCTGAGGACGCCAGGAGAAGGCATCCGGATAGAGGAGCTGACCGAGCTCTCGCACCACAGCCTGGTCCAGTACCAGGTCCCGGCCACCGGCGAGGTCGTCCCGCTGCTGCACATCGCCCCGTCCAAGACCGATCAGGAACGGCTGCTCGTCATCGGGCCCGAGGCCGCAGACGTCCTCGCCGCGATCCTGAGCCGCATCCGCGGCGAAGACGGCGCGGTTCCCCTCGTGGCCGCCTACGACATCAACGAGAAGGTGTGGAACCCGCCCATGCCGCTGCTGTTCCAGCACCCGGTCGGCCTGGAGAACCGGCCGATCGGCATCGAGACGGTCCGTCGGCTGGTCAGCGACGGGCTGGCAGCAGCCGGCCTCACCGGCGCGGCCGGCGCCCCGCTCAGCTTCGTCCCCCACGACTTCCGGAGGATCTTCGCCACCGACGCGATCATGAACGGGATGCCGCCGCACATCGCCCAGCTCATCCTCGGCCACAAGGACATAAACACCACGATGGGGTATAAGGCGGTCTATCCCGAGGAAGCCATCAACGGCCACCGGGCGTTCATCGCCCGCCGCCGCGAGCTGCGCCCCAGCGAGGAATACCGTACTCCCACCGAGGCCGAATGGGACGAGTTCCTCGGCCACTTCGAACGGCGCAAGCTCGCGCTCGGCGACTGCGGCCGGGCATACGGCACTGCCTGCCTTCACGAGCACAGCTGTGTCAGGTGCGCGCTCCTGAGGATCGACCCCGCCCAGCGGGGCCGGCTTGAGGACATCCGCGACAACCTGCTCGCCCGCATCGCCGAGGCCGACCGCGAGGGCTGGACCGGCGAGGCCGAGGGACTGAAGGTCAGCCTTGCCGCAGCGAACAACAAGCTCGCCCAGGTCGACAGCCTCATCGCCCGCCTCCGCGACACAGTGAGCCTGGGCATGCCCGCCTTCCCCGACGTCGCCGGCCGCACCGCCGCTCCCGCCAAGGAGCCGACATGACCTCACCCGCCACGCTCGCCGCCGCCCTGCGCGCCCACGCTCAGGGCCTGTGCTGCCTTGAAGCCGCCGCCGAGCTCCTCATCGCCCAGACCTGGCTGCACCGGGCCGACTTCACCAGCCGGTTCATCACCGTCCACCCCGGAATCGGCGGCGGGCAGCCAGTAGCCGTCATCGACTGGCCCGCCGTCATCACCGCACTAGGCGCCAGTCTTCCCTGCTCCGGAGGCGAACAGCGGATGCTGAGAATCACGGCAAGCCTGGCCGACGGCATCCCCGTCGACCTCAAGGACACCATCACCGGCCTCGACGACCGTAACATCCAGCTCCTGCTCACCGCCATCCGCCGCGCATCCGGGAAACGGCCACTGAACTGGGAAAACTCATGAACAACTCTAGTTCAGAGAAGACGAGCGGAACAGCGACGGTCGCGCCCAGCTCTTGGGCCCTGTCGAGCGCTGCTTGGACGTTGTCGACCTGGACGTAGAAGATTGCCCAGCTCGTCCCGCCCATCGCCGAGGTATCCCAGAGCCCGCCCTTGTCGTTCTCAATCATGCTGTACCGTGCCGGCATCGACGGCTCGCCGAACGTCCAGCCGAACAACCCGCCGTAGAATGCCCGCGCGGCCTGCGTGTTCGGGGAACCGATCTCGAAGTAGTTCACGTCGTTTGACATGGTGGCCTCCGTTTCGTCGCTGATGCCAGGCACGCTACCCATGGGGTCCGACAAAACGTCGCGATTCACGATCGGCTTACAGCATGCGCCGTGCGATACTCAGGCCGGCCACCAGAACAGATTGGTCAGTCTGCGTGCCACGTCTCAGCTTGGATATGAACTGATCCTTGTCTGTGCGGCGTCGGCCAGGCGCTCGTTAGAGGCCT
>Ga0310916_10003235_pt1 | contig 10077 bp, 12 predicted proteins | sample GREbulkMGLF176_FD_203444 | JGI IMG/M metagenome (GOLD analysis project Ga0310916, IMG submission 203444) | Lab enrichment of tropical soil microbial communities from Luquillo Experimental Forest, Puerto Rico - GRE.bulkMG.LF176 | ecosystem: Environmental > Terrestrial > Soil > Tropical forest >... | reverse complement strand
GCTCGCGGTCGTCGCCCAGATTGATGAAAGGCAGAACCACGATCGACAGGCGTGGCGCAGCAGCCGGTGCGGTATCGATGACCTCGTACTCCATCGGGGCTTGGCCGCGACCGCGACCGGAGCGAGCTCGGCGGTGAATTGGTAGCCGCGACCGGCGACCGTGCGAATCAGGTCGCGGTCCGCCAAGGCTATGCGTAGCGCCCTGATCTGGGCGCGCAGATTGTCCTCCTCGATGATCCGGCCCGGCCAGACGCGGCTGATCAGCTCGTCCTTGCCGACCACCGCCCCGTTGGCCTCAATCAGCGCCATGAGCACATCGAAGGCGCGCCCGCCGAGCTCTATCGGCCGGCCGTCGGCAAAAACTTCGCGGCGATTCGGCAAGATCCTGAAACGGCCGAACTCGACGCTCGCCGGCGCTTCGGACACGGGATCCACAATGGATAATTGTAGCGCAGATTTTCACGCGATTTCACGCTTTTTCGCATGCCGATGCGGTGCCAGATCTTCGCCCGGTGTTGGCTTTTTCTGTGCCACGAAAGCCAGATCCCACGGCCCGGCGACTTCTTTACCACGCATATGGGCGAAGACGCGGTACTGGTGGTACGCGACAGTGCAGGCCAAGCCCGCGCCTTCCTGAACCTTTGCCGCCATCGCGGCAACCGCTTGTGCCGCGCCGATGCCGGCAATGCCGCCTCCTTCACTTGCGCCTATGACGGCTGGACTTACGGGAATCACGGTCGGCTGATCGGCGTCCCGCACGTCAAGGAAGCCTATTACAACGAATTGGAGCAGGGGCCGATGGGGCCTCCAACTGGTGGCGCAGTTGGACAGCTACAAGGGATTGCTGTTCGCCACTTTCGACCCGGAGGCGCCGCCGCTGCGCGAGTATCTCGGGGAGGTAACCTGGTATTTGGACGTTTTCTTCGATCGTCGCGAAGGCGGCATCGAGGTCGTCCGCGGCATGCATAAATGGGTCATCCCCTGCAATTGGAAATTCCCCGCCGAAAACTTCTCCGGCGACGCCTACCACGTGCCGTGGGGCCATCTTTCGGCGATCAGGAGTGGGTTCAGTTTTGGTGCGAACACAAGGCCGGAGGCCGAAGGATATCGTCTCCCCCGGTAACGGTCATGCCATCGTCTGCGTCGGGCCAAACGATATGACCGAGCCGCCGATGCCCGAGATCCTGGCCCACGAACAAGAAATCCGCCCTGAGGTCGGCAAGCGCTTAGGACCCCAAATGGGTCTGGTCAGCCCGGTCGTCGGCACCTTATTCCCCAATTTCTCCTGGCTACGCGTCGGTTCGCGCACCTTTCGCGTCTGGCATCCGCGGGGGCCTGACAAGATCGAGGTCTTGTCGTGGGTCTATTCCGACAAGGCCGCCCCGCCGCACGGCAAGGAGGCGATCCGGTTGGCAGGTATTGGGGGGGGGTCGGCCCTTCCGGCAGCTTGGAGCAGGACGACATGGACAACTGGCAGGAATGCACCCGCGCCTGTCGCGGACCGGTGTCGCGGCGAGCTTTCTTGAACACGCAGATGGGGCTCGGACATGAGCGCTTCGATCCGGACCTCAATGCCTGGGCCAGCGATTTCCGCATGAGCGAGAGCAACCATCGGCAATTCTATCGACGCGGGGCGCAGCTGATGGCGGCCGACCGCTGGGCGGAGGTGCCGAGCGGGGATTTAAACGGAGAATGTGAGGCGGCGCCATGACCCCGCAACAGGTGAACCAAGTCCAAGAAAGCTTCATCAAGGTCGCCCCGATCGCCAACCGCGCGGCGGCACTTTTCTACGGCCGCCTCTTCGAGACAGCGCCGGAAACCCGAGCGCTGTTTCGCGGCGACATAGACACACAAGGGCAGAAGCTGATGTCCGCCCTCGCGACGGTTGTGAACAGTCTCGGCGATTTCGAGGCGATCGTCCCCGTCGCACGCCATCTTGCAAAGCGTCACGTCGCTTATGGTGTCGCGCGTGAGCATTATTCGCTCGTCCGGTCGGCTCTGCTGTGGACCCTGGAACAAGGGCTCGCCGACGAGTTCAGTCCCGCGCTGCGCGCGGCATGGGAAGCTGCGTATTCTGCCCTCTCGGAGGTGATGATCGCATCCGCCTATCCGGCGTCGCAGCAGCCTCGTGACGGAACCGATCATGACGCAGGTGCCAACCAGGATGCGAACGGAGCAGCCAAATATGTGTGACGACCTGACCCACGAGGTGGAGCAGATCCTCTATCGGAAGCTCGGCTACTGGACGAGCGCGGTTCCACCAGTCGCTCGAGCTCTTCACTGACGATGCCCGCTACTGGATGGGCGGGCGGAGCAACCGTTATCCAAAGTCGAGCAAAGCCATCGCGATCCTCGACCCCGACCGGTAGCAGCAAGGCGGCGGTTTGGGCGACGACGGGAATTTGGTGATCGTCGAAACAAATGCGGGGCCCCGGCGCGCTAAACGTTCGGCGCCCGCTTTGGGAAGGTTCGGGGCGGGTCAGTTCGGCGAGAATTTCACAGCGCTGCGGCAGAATTCTGAAAGGGCCAATGCCAGTGCTCGCTGATGCCTCGCACACAGATACCGCAGAGAGTGATTGTAACTCTAAGTTTTCACGCAGTTTCACGGCTTTTCGCATGAAGATGGGGTAGACTCACCAATATTATCAGCGCAGCCGAACATGCACAACAGCAGTGCCGGCTGTAACCAGCAACAGAGGTACGTCAGATGAAGTTCGAGCACCAAATGTTCATCAGTCTGTACGAAGCGCAATACGGTGCGCTCGATGCCAGTCAAGCGTCAGGGATAGACGCCTTGCTCGGTTTCCTCGAGCAGGACACAGATGTAAGCGACGTGCGCTGGGCCGCCTACATGCTGGCCACGACCAAATGGGAGTGCGCCGACATGTGGCAACCAATCGAGGAGTACGGCATGGGCCAGGGTCAGCCCTATGGGAACCCTGTTACGGTTACGGGTAGCGACGGTAAGACCTATGTAAATACCTACTATGGTCGTGGTTACGTGCAACTGACGTGGGAAGCGAACTACCAGAATATGAGCTATGACCTGAATCTTGGCGATCAGCTTCTGATCCACCCGGAGCAGGCCCTCGACCCGCCGATCGCCTATGACATCATGTCATTTGGCATGCGTAATGGCTCGTTCACAGGCGTCTCGCTCGGCGACTTCATCAACGACTCCCAGTCCGACTACGTCGACGCACGCCAGATCATCAACGGCCTCGACAATGCAGAACTGATCGCAGGCTATGCGAGCGCGCTGGAAAGCCTTCTGAGACAGAGCTCCGCCGGAGGCCCTCGCCAGTACCACATTGTCAATGCCCCGAATGGCGTGAATGCGCGAAAGGGACCCGGCACAAGCTTCCCGGTTGTGCACAGCATCGCCAACAACAGCGCGATTGACATCAAATGCCAGGTGCAGGGACAAATCGTCAATGGCAGCAACATCTGGAACGAGCTGGCAGACGGAACCTTTGTCACAGATGTCTACTGTGACACCCCCAACTTCAACCGCTTCAGCCCGCCGATCCCGGTGTGTCAGCAGGCGACTCAGCTCTCACGGGCCCAGACGGCGCCGAGCACGTATCGACACCACATTGTCAACGCCCCGGATGGCGTGAATGCGCGAAAGGGACCCGGCACAAGCTTCCCGGTTGTGCATGGCCTCGCCAACAACAGCGCGATTGACATCACATGCCAAGTACAAGGACAAGTCGTCAATGGCAGCAATATCTGGAACCAGCTGGCAGACGGTACCTTCGTCACAGATGTCTACTGCGACACCCCCAACTTCAACCGCTTCAGCCCGCCGATCCCGGTGTGCAAGTATGCGTCGGGCATAAAAGGGGACGACTATCCCTACAAGGATGCCCCGACTGATCCTGAAGTGGTTGATCCGTGGAATTTCTACTGCACGGAGTGCACCTCTTTCGTCGCATGGCGGATGAACCAGCTCGGCGTCAACTTCACCAATGGCATGAGCGGTCCTAATGGCGCGCCCCCCAACGATGATCCCGTCTACGGGAACGGCGAACACTGGGCAGACCATGCGCAGACGCTCGGCTTCCTCGTCGACAATACGCCAACGGTTGGGACCGTCGCTCATTACGCGCCCAATGTTTCCGGAGCCGGGGATCTGGGTCATGTGGCTTACGTCGCGCAGGTGAACGGCGACGGCACAATCGTCGTCGAAGACTACAATTGGTACCCGCCGCACGCTTATAGCAATCCGCCGCGCGTTATCCCCGCTTCGGACCCCACCAGCTTCATCCATATCGTTTCATAAGATCGCGGGCGGGCAGGGGTGCAGCACCGTGCTGCGCCCCACCCGAGGATGAGACACAGCGCGTACCCCTTCTGCGGCATTATGCCGTCCGCCCGTCAGTGGCTGGATGCCGACTTGATGCAGGCTGGCGGGCAAATGGACCATCTAGCGTGAAGCAGGAGAATAGCTGCGCCACAGTCAACTACAGTAATACCCGCAGCCGTGATCAGGGAACTGCAGCAGCATATTGCCAATAACCGGCCAAAGGCGATCGCCCCCGACGACGTTGCGACGTCACCGGCCAGCGTAAAGCGCGGGATACGCTTCAGCCATTCCTCCACCGCCACGGTCATTCCAGGCGGGCGAGGTTCGAGCCGACGCAGCGATGGATGCCGAGGGCGGCATTCGCCACAGCCTATGGCGCCGCGCTGCGCGGTCAGTTCGATCGTGCTGCCGCTTGGCCCGCCCATGCGTCGCTGGAAATCTGCTAGACATCGGCGGGTTGCAGGAGTCCTATCTTTGCGTCGCTGCATTGCTTGGGAGAAGCAAGTCATGACTATTGCGACGACCTCATCCGCGACTCGACAATCTGTCCTGAAGCATGTCCCGGAACCCGCTACGAGCGGCTGCATCCTACTGTGGGGATTGCCCTGGGAGCGGGGGAGGGAGTGACATAAGAAATTTGGGATCAACCCGATGCACTACCAAAAACGGCGAGCGCACGGCTACTCAAAGGGTACTCGGTGATTCAATGTATAATATAAAATGCTCGTTTTCTTTTAATTAGCGAAAACCTTGCTTATTTCGGTGATCTTCAATTAGCGTTCGGTTTAGGCATTCGACGAACGCGGCGGCGAGGCTCTCGCCGGCCTTCAAACGTAGCGCAATTCATCTGCAGCGGCATTTGCCGCGAGTACCGCTCATAGTCGTGTTTCAGACCGCAAAATTGCGGCGCGGTGTCGACATGTTCCGCGCGACCGGGTCAAGTGCCGACAATCGCCAGATTATCACGATTTTACAATAAGTTCTGTCTTCAGCGCGACCGATCAACCAACAACGCGAAGCGCGCTGCTGATACCAAATTGGCGTGGCTGTGAAGGGACCGCGCGTCAGGTCTTCGATCAGCTGCGGTAGGCTGATCCCCCGTGTCCGGCGGGTCTTGTCCCGGACTTGCGTCTTGAATTTGTCGAGGGCGTTTGGCGCGATGCGCCGCTCGCTCCCGTCATTCGAGATGCTGAACCCCAGGAACTTGCGCTCCTCCGGTCGCGCCACCGCGCTTTTCGCCTCGTTGACCTTCAGCCGCAGCTTGTTGGTCAGGAACCGGCTCATCGAGGCCATCACCCGTTCACCGGCACGGCGGCTGCGAACATAGATGTTGCAATCGTCCGCGTAGCGGCAAAAGCGGTGACCCCGTCGGGTAGAGGACTTTCTCCTCCGAGCTATTGAACATGCCCGGCACACAACGCATCCGGCGTCGCCGGCGGCCATCCAGCCTGCAAACGCGTTTTTAGCTGGTCGAGGAGCGTCGTTATGTCCTCCAGCGCCGAACGCCAGCCGTGTCCGCCTTCTCGGGCGGGAACATCGGCACGACGCGGGCGACGCCCATTTCATTGAGGCGCTTCACCCGATCAGGATCTTCGCCGAGTGCGAACGAGGTTATTTCGATCGAAGCCGGATCGCGACCGGCGTCCCGCGCCATCTCGCGGAATTTCGGCAGGACTTCGCGGATATCGCCACCTGGAATCCAACCATCGCCATAGCGCATCGCCCGCCAAGCGTCGGGCGATGCAGGTCCCGCTGCGCGCGGCCTAGTCGTGGCTTAAGCAGCCGACCTGATCCCCGATAAAGGGCAGTTCCGCTCGCGTTTCCGCCATCCGCTCAGCTATTGTTGTCCGGCAACGATTTTTCGGGATATTTTGGCCGCTCTCTTTGGCCGGCTCCGAGCGGTTAAGGGACAATGCCGCATGACGGATGCGGGCTCATAACCAGCATTCGGAAACCCGGCCGCCCGAGCGATCGCGACCGCATCATAACAACCGGGCCCAGCCCGTTTCCAGCCCGCCCGTCCAGAAGTGTTGCGCTGAGATGATATCGGTGTCGGTTGCGGGGATCCCGAAAAATTGTTGTCGGACAACGCAACCCTCCTACGCAGTGTTCGTCGCGCCGATCCATCCCGAGGACCGGCCTTCGGTCGAGCAGACGATCGCCACTGCCGTGGCCGAAAAGGGCCAATTCCAACTGGAATACCGGATCGTTCTGCCCGATGCGACGGTTAAGCATCTCCTGAGTATCGGCCACCCTGGCATGACCGAGGCCGGCGATCTCGAATATGCCGGCACGGTGATGGACATCACTGAGCGTAAGCGGGCGGAAGCCGAAGCACGCCAGAGCGAGCGGCGCTATCGTGAGCTGCAACAATGGGGCAGCTTTCAGCCTCGATCACCCACGAAATAAATCAGCCGATTGCCGCGGTCATCACCAACGCCAATGCAGGTCTGCGCTGGCTCGGTGCCCGACGGCTGAATCGGGGGGAAGTCCGACAGGCGCTCAACCGCATTGTCCGGGACGGCAACCGCGCCGGCGAGGTCATAGACCGGGTTCGCGCACTCGTCAGGAAAGCGCCGCCGCGCCGGGAATGCTTGGACATCAACGAGGCTGTTCGCGAGGTCATCGCCCTGACCCAGGTCGAAGTGCAGCGGAACGGCGTCAGCTTGCAAACCCAGCTTGCGCACGGTCTGCCGCTTGTTACGGCAGATCGGGTGCAACTGCAGCAGGTGATGACCAATCTGATCGTCAACGCCGTCGAGGCGATAAGAGGCATCAGCGACCGACCGCGCGAGCTTGCGATCATCTCCGGCGAGGGTGGTGCGGATGATGTGTTCATCGAGGTACAGGACACCGGCCCGGGGCTCGACCCGGCGAACCTCGACCGCCTGTTCCAGTCCTTCTATACGACCAAGCCCGACGGGATGGGCATGGGGCTGGCGATCAGCCGCTCGATCGTCGAGGCGCATGGCGGGCGGCTGTCGGCGGCGCCGAACCAGCCCCACGGCGCGGTCTTTCGTGTGACGCTTCCGGTCGAGGACAAGTCGCCCGAGGGCGCTGAGCGCCCCCGTTGCTGAAATCACACGATTTTTGGGCCGCGATGTCGCCTCTGCCGTAACAATCATTTAGCTGCGCCCGCCGCAGGGTTCTGTCCAGGCTTCTCGGCTGAGGCGATCCGCAAGAGTGTTCCATGCCGGCCGAGGCCCACCCTTGAGCCGGTCGAACAGCAGCCGCCTCGGGAGTTCCTTTGAATAATACAAAAAGCGATAGATCGCAGCTTCGATAGCTTACGGCGGCCCTCGGCCCGGATCGATTCTCTAAAATTTTACGTTTGTGCAACCGTTCTCTGACATTACGAGTGCATGTCAGATGAATACTCGCTTTTGTTGTATGTGAAGCCAGCGCAGAGTACCTCGACCTAGCGGATAAGCTGCGCGAGCTAGCCCGAGCCTGCGCCTTTCCCGGAACGTTCCTTTAACATGTTACAGTTATAGCGTATCCATGGACGACAATATTAAGTTGTATAGCTTGCTTGACGGCGAGATACGGTCAAGCGCTATCGACCTGCCGCCCCCCGACACAAAACGCTGGGTGACCCGGCGCAAGGCCGTAATCGTCAATGCTGTGCGGACTGGCGTGATAAGCCTTGAGGAAGTCTGCCGACGATACGAGTTGTCAGTAGAAGAATTTTTCGCGTGGCAACGTGCGATCGACACCCACGGAGTGCCGGGTTTACGCGTCACCCGGCTACAAATCTATCGCGACAACCCGCCCTCTCGGGTAGCAAAGCCTCGTTCCTAGGCGGCTAAATCAACAGGGGTGGTGGCGGTAAACCGCTGCTGATCAACGTCGCGCGGGCGGCGATCGTGGACGAGGATGCGCTTTATCGAACTCGTCGTCGCACCGTTGTTTCGGAGTTGGCCCGGCAGACCGAGAGACGATCTCGATCAGTGCAGCGGAGAACCCGTCCCTTCTGGGCGGGAACCAACAGTTCGAATCCGGTTACTCCAGGGAAGAGTCGGCTGCGCCTCGCTCGGCGGCTTCGTTAGTGAGGACCCCGAAGGGTAAGCAGCGTCTCAATCTCATTGTGAGTCAAAGTGAAATCAAAGATGTCGAGGGCTTCTCGCATGTGAGAGACATCTGTTGTCCCGGTGAGGGGCACCATCCCAAGCTCCAAAGCGAAACGATAGATTACCTGAGGAACGGTCTTGTTGTGATGGTGGGCAATCTCGGTCACGCATGGTTTTACGAGCGCTTGCCGATTTCCAGTAAGTAGCGCAAAGGCTTGATAGACGATATTTTCCTTCTGACATAGCGTGTACATGTCACGGTCCCAGCTGGCGCGCCCGAAACAGCGATTCTGCACAAACCTGGGCCTAATACGCGCACCACAGAGGAGGGTCCTGACTTGATCTACCGCGACGTTACTAATTCCGAGTAACCCAACCAAACCTTCATCTGCTGCGTCTTCCATAGCCCGCCATGTCTCCCAATCGGCTTCGCTTAGCCCACTAAGCTGCGACGGGCCGTGAAGGATATAGCTGTCTATGCGGGTCACGCCGAGATGCTCCAGAGAGCTCGCAATAGATTGGCGTACTTGAGTGGTGAGACCGCAATCAGGATTATATGGGAGGCGGTGATCCTGGCCGCGCTGATATGTAAACTTCGTTTGAAGAAGAAGATCTTCCCGTTTAACTATGCCAGATGCGATCGCAGCCGTCACTGCAGCCCCGACTCCTTCTTCGACATAGTGCTTACGCTGATTCGCCGTATCGAAAGCGCGGAAACCGGTGGCAATCGCCTCCAACGTCAGCGCCTGAGTACGGTCCTCCTTCCAAGCGGTACCATACATTATCGGTGGCACAGCCACGCTCCGGAAATCAGTAGTTCTGGTAGTTCCCATGAGAGCGAGTATCTTGAGGGTACGGTTGGTAAGCAAGAAAATTGGGTCGAGGCGGAAATCCGCGGCCAAAGCGCCGGGGCGCGCCGCTTGCTCATTATCCGCGACTGCTCACCCGGGGCCCGAGGCCGGTCCTTCGAAGGTAATTCCCGGTTGAGCCATCGCGCTTTGCGTTGCACTCGTCGATTGCTGCGCGATCCTGGTCAATGGCCATGAATGCCCGATGATCAGCCAAGGCGACGAGACGGAGACCGGCTAGCCCCCCCCGTTCGGGCGGCACTGGCAGTGGAATATCCGCCCGGAACCGCAGCTCGGCGTGGAGTGCGGCATCGCGCAGCCCGGCATCGATGATCCCGGCGGCAGCCAGCAGGCGCAGATAATTGTCGGTCATCGCAGCGAGCGCACCGTGGTGCTCGATCAAGTAGTAGGCCGGCCGGCGACCGGCGAGCAGCAAGCTGAGGACCTGCCGAAACACCTCCGCTTTGCGCGCCAGTTGGGCGTTTGTGGTGGCGGGTGCCGTTAGCACCCGGTTCGCCTCAGCCAATTCGGTGCCGTACCAGAGCCATAGGGCCTCTGGGACCCCGATGATCTCGCCATAGCCAGGGCGCGAAGCGAGCGGCTCAGAGTTGAGATAGGTGGTGATGATCTCGCGGCGGGCGGCCGTCGTATCCGGCCCATTCTGGTAGGCGCGCGCCGAGGCGGTGATCATTTGCCGGAGCTTCTCGCCGATCCCCGGGGTGCGGCCGTCCGGCGAATGGCGGAATTTCTCGGTCTGAGTGGCGAGCGTGCTGGCCCCGCCTTCTCTGAAGCGCCGATCCAGCAAGCCGGCGGCCCGTCCGGCTATGGCTAGCGTCAAGCGGCCCCATGC
>Ga0310916_10003230_pt1 | contig 10083 bp, 8 predicted proteins | sample GREbulkMGLF176_FD_203444 | JGI IMG/M metagenome (GOLD analysis project Ga0310916, IMG submission 203444) | Lab enrichment of tropical soil microbial communities from Luquillo Experimental Forest, Puerto Rico - GRE.bulkMG.LF176 | ecosystem: Environmental > Terrestrial > Soil > Tropical forest >... | reverse complement strand
CGATCAGCGCCTTTTTATTGAGTTGGTGCGTCGCGGAGGCGGCGGGGCAACTGGGACCCTCCGAACAAATCTCTCAGCCGAGATTTCGCGCAAAGAACTGTTATCAGACCGACCGGACCCGAAAGCCGAATTGCCCCCAAGGTCTCAAGCGTACAATCGATTATTTCAGATTGACGCTCCAGGTCGAGTTTAAATATGCGGTTGTCGGTCATTATACCTGTGTACAACGAGCGTCACTCGCTGGGAGCCACTTTGAAAGTTGTCGCGCGAACGTTGCCCAACATCAAAAAGGAATCATTGTTGTCGACGACTGTTCGAAGGATGGCATCCGCGAATGGTTGCAGGATAATTTTTCGAACGGACCACGCAAAAGGTCATCAGTTGACTTCGACAACGACAAGCGTGGAATCAATCTAACACTGAAGAGCGGATTGAACGAAGCTATGACAAAATTAACATGGTGCGGATCGAAAATTCCATTCTGGTAAAGGGGCTCAGAAAACCGGAGTACCATGCCTCGGGTGTAGTGCGACGGCCAGATAAGACACCTCTCACGCCAGTAGCCCGTGCGGCGGTAAGCCTAGCCGGCGAACTGGTCGCGCGGTGAAGGCCTCGCTGGTGAGCCGGACGTTTGTCCGTGACGCTCAAACGCGATCTCGAGAGCCCCATCGGTGACTTGCTCGAGTACCTTGACCGTCAAAATCGAGGGATAATAGGATTTTGTGATTATTCTGCAACACTACATGGCTTAGAGCGTGGAAGACATTGTGGCAAATGTGGATTTCTCTGGACAGTTTCTAGGCTTTGAGCCAACATGAGTACCCGACGTAAGTGGAATCGTAGCTTGCGTCAGATGGATATAGAGGGAGATTAACAATGAGGAAAAGCTTGCTGGCGGGTCTCGCCGTTGCGGCGTTAGTCGCCACTCCGAGTTTGGCAGTAGCGGATGAGCCAGTACCGAACGGTGAGACGTGGGTATCGTACGGATTCCTTCCGGTACCCGGCAAAGCGCTGACGTCATTCGACATCAGCTGGGTGGATACCGGTCTCAATGTGTACGCGCTGGCTGATCGCTCGAACGCGGCGATCGACACCTTCAATATCTCGACGACCTCCAAGATATTCCAAATCATACCGGCGGCGCCCAATAACTTTGCCGGCAACGTCCCGACGTGCACAATAGCGAATGCTTGCAACGGTCCCAATGGGATTATCACCCTCAGGAACGCAGGCGGGCAGGTACAGCTTTGGGCGGGAGATGGGCCAACCAACAATCCCGTTTGTACAACGAGTTGCAGCACGATAAAGGTCTTTAATGCCGCCGCTGCCCTGGTAACCGTCATCCCCACGGGTGGCTTTTTTCGAGCCGACGAGCTGTGCTTTGCGCCGCCGAATCCAGCTATAGGTCGCCCCGGACTGGTCTTGATGGCCAATGACGCGGACGCTCCGCCATTCGTCACCTTGATCCCGACTGATGGCCCAAACGCCTTTCAGGTGATCCAAACGATCCAATTCCCAGTGGCGACGAATGGTATCGAACAGTGTCAGTGGGATGGTACAATCGGAACGAGGGGACGGTTCTTGTTGAACGTTCCAGAAGTCAACGGCGACGGCAGTGATACATTCGCCGGCGGCGTTTTCACCATCGATCCAGTCCTCGGAGTGCCGGGGACCGCGACTATAACCCCCGACCCAACAGACCTCGGTCTCACGGGCAATGTTGACATCGCCCAATGCGCCGGCCCGCAAGGCATGGCGATCGGGCCGCGCCCGGGGGATGACGTTCTGCTTGGCTGCAACGCGCCAGTAAAACCGCCCAGTGCTAGTGTGAGTAATTCGGTGACCATCAACAAGAACGTGGGCGGCGGAATGGCCACGATTACCGGCGTGCTGCAAGGCGCGGGGGGAGCCGATCAGGTCTGGTTTGATCCCGTCGCCAACCACTACTCCATCGCCGAGGGCACGACCACCGACGGCTTTGCCCAACAGTTAGGGATCGTCGACGCCGGGCCTCCTCCCGTAATAGACCAGCAAATCCAGATAGGGTTCCCGGGTGGAACGACCCGGAGGTCGCACTCTGTCGCTGCCTGGTCTGGTACGCCACTCGGGCTCCCCCCGACGAGCGTGGTGTTTCTGCCCGTTAGCGCGACGGGCGGTAGCACGACGGTTCCACCCGGACCGGGTTTCCAAAGCACGGTTTGCGGCGCTATGGCGGCGCAGGGTTGCATCGCGGTTTTCGGGACGACCCCAATCCCGAACCCAGACCCCGATTGATATGTGCTAAGGCGCTGCAGCTAATCCTTGCCGCAGCGCCTTTTTCTGCCCCTTGCAACAAACGCTGCGGCTAATCCTTGCCGCAGCGCCTTTTTCTGTCTTGCAACAAAAGGGAGCGGATGCGCGGCGCCAGCATTCGTTGGTGGATACGCTCCCCGGTAGCGCCCCTCAGCTCAGCGCCCCAATTCCTCTAGAGTAAAGCGATGCGGTACATACGCTGCGTTGTGGAACGCGCGATTGATGTGCTGCAGCATAACGCGCCGGACGCGGTTCTGCTCCTGTGCGGGAGTCCTTGTGCTGCCGCTGTGAGGAAGCCGAACGCCGCCTTCGACTTGCCGCAAAAGGAATTTGCGGACTTGGCGGACTTGGCGCAAAAAGAACAGATCGTCGTTGCACGGGCCCATTCAGCGGCGACCGGCTTGTGGCGTCGCTCATTGACGGCTCAATCGTGATGTACTACTGGCGTCGCTGCTGGACTTGACCTCACCAGCAGGCCAGAAGGATGTTCTTCCATGAAGCTGAAGTTGATTTTTGCCATTTTGCTGATCGCCGCAGCGCCGAGGTGGGCGCAGGCTCAGAGCGCTGTGACGAATCAGGACGCGCAAGAGGTCATCGGAATAATCAGCGGTGACAAGGACAAGACCCAGGCCTATTGCGATAGCATCAAGCTCGATCATCAGGTCGATCAGGATAACCAACAGGGAAAGAACACCGATGAGCTGAATCAGCAAGTGAATGAATTGAGGGAAAAACTGGGTCCCGAATATGCGGCCTTGATAGCCGCGTATCAGGATATGGATTTGAGTACCAGGGAAGGCATGGAGACCGGTTCGATAGTGCAGCGGACAATCGACAAGCTCATGGCGTTGTGTGGCCCCGCGGCCCGTCCATCTCGACGGGATTGATCGCGGATACGAGGAAGATCATCGACTCGATCAAGTGATGCCCCATTCTCGGTGGAGGTCTCGGGACTTAAGCACGCGAGCGTCGTCGTCGACGGTGTCGGACCTCAACCGGAAGATTTACGAAATCCCTGGGATCTGGATCTGTGGCAGATTGGCCACGATTCGGCGGATTGCACTGATTATCTCGCAATTTACCCCCGTTTAACGTGGCCCAGGGGTAGTATCTTAGCGACAGGGGTTTGATGAGGGATGGGCAGTGAATCGCGTCCCAGACGGATGTCGCGCGGTCCTAGCGGGACTGTTGCTTGTGGGCGCTATTACCATTGGAAGTTGCAATACCATTCCTGCGCCAGACACGCAGGAGGGCGTACCGCCGATCACCACCGCCACTATTCAGGAAAACGCAAGCGTCCAATATTATCCCTCCGATGAGCCACTGCGACTGGGTCTTGAGCATTTCAATCGCGGCAATTTTGGCGTCGCCGAGCAGTACTTCCGCGACGCGGTCGAGAAGGCGCCCAGGGACGCGTCGGCATGGATCGGCTTAGCAGCAAGCTACGATCGCTTGGGACGCTTTGATCTCGCCGACCGAGCTTACCACTCAGCGATTCAGCTGGTGGGCGAAACAACCGCCCTTCTCAACAATCGAGGCTACTCTTATATGCTGCGTGGCAACCTGGTTGCGGCGCGCCGTGATTTTCTCAAGGCCCTGGAACGAGAACCTGGCAATCCGACTATCCTCAACAACCTTAAGCTTCTCGACGGAAGTCAGCGATTTATAGCGCGTTCGCCGGACGCACCGTGAGCGCCAAAGAAGCACCTTATCGATTGAGCTGAACCATATCGGTGCTGGCCGGATCAGTGCGTTTCACCAGTCCCAAAAACTCGGCATAGGGATTGCCATTCGTTCCTGTCTCCGCGGGTAGGGTCAAAAAGAATCTGCCGAAGGCCGCGACCGGAACGCGCTCGGCATTATTGAGCACCGGCACGGGACTGCTGCCGCAATTGACGATCGGAACGGTAAGGACTCGGCGGTTGGCAGCGCCGGCTGGGTTACATTGTGGTCTGGCAAATTCAGCACCGGTTGAGCGGTCATTGGGGAAATTCAACTCGTAGCGGTAGACGTCGTATCGGCTGATTGTGGCGGTGGCGGTGCATCCCGCAGGAGGAGAATTCTTCCCTGGACCAATTGAGTGCGCAATGCTCCAGTAGGCAGCGCAATTCCACGTTCCATTGCCCAAGCTGACGGCGGGGTTGAAAGACTGATCTGCCGCAATCATGTTTGAATCAACGGGGAGCGGGGTAGCCACGGGGTTGGACAATGGCCAATTCGCTGGGGCAGGTATCGCGTTGCACCAATTGACATTCCCCAAGGCGATAAAGCCTTTGCGGACGTTCTGATCGGGCGGGTAAGCGCGGCAAGACCTGAACCCATTAGCGTAGATGTCGAACCGGGTATTCAGTCCGTCCGCGACCGGCTGCTTGTCGCCTGGCATAAGATTGATGCCGCTTATCCTGAAGCAGGCTTGCAGCTCGGTTGATGCCAGTGCTTGGGGTAGTCCGAATTCACCGCCCGGGCCACATGCATTGCTAGGTAACGCGCCGGTGGCTGGGATGAGATATCCGGTGTCGCCGGCGCTATAGCCGCCGTTCTTAGATTGACTCAAGGCAAGCCTGATGAGCGGGTGATATGTGGAATCTTCGCCGGCTTGGATGAGCGCCTGGGTTGCTTGGAAATAGGTCATGCCAGAGTTTTCGAAGGGATTGCAGACAAAGACAGGTCGTGCGTTGCAGACGATTTGGTCATATCCGGCAATCGACTGTGCGCCGACGCTCATCCTAGTGACTGATATCGGAAAGATCGCTTGCAGGGTGAGCGGCTTCAGTGTCACCTGTACATAGGCGGCCAAGGTCGGATCGTTGGTCAGGTTGGCGGTGGTGACGGGGAGATCGTCACTGGCGGGCAACGATTGCAAGAAGTCTATGCTGGTCACCTCCGCTATTTGACCAATCTCGGCACCCGAGATGGGGTTCTTGATCAAGTCTTGGATCGCGGCCCTGGCGCGAATAATCGAATCCGGGCGCCGATCGAGCTCGGCTGCACCGGCGACAGCAAGCGCATCAGCGCCGTTTTGCAACTGCGTCTGAACGCTCATCAAACGGCTGCCATCGAGCGCCAGTGCTGATAAACCAATGATGACCCCGAGCATGATTGCCACGTAGGGCAAGATCACGCCATCACTATCGCTCCAAAATTGCTTCGCAAAAGCTGCGCTGGGTCGGTAGGTCATTGCGTGAACCAATGCTGCAAGGAGGGCCAACGGTTCGCAGACCTTCAGTCGAATTGCAAGTAGCCGCGACCGAGCTCCCCGACTGTGCGGGCGTCTACAGTTCCGATCCCCGAGTTCGTTTACCAATTGTGGTTGAACACCACAAACTGATGTTAGGAGGCTGTTGACCGAGCGACCAACAGCTAATCTGGTTGTCCCTTGCATGCACACAATTAGCCATAGGATGTGCGGGTCCGAAGCAACCCTCACACAAAACGCACCTTTATCGGAGCTATAAGCCGCTCGATGTGACGGCTGTCACATGCGAGAAGATTTCATTTTAGTCTTTGCGCACTAGCTCCGGCAGCTTGGCGATATTGCTGGCGATCCGCCGCTCGGCTGTCTCGAGAAGCGTCTCGGCCGGAAGTTGAAGCCGAAAGACTTTCAGTGTAACGATGCGTTCAACTGGCTACCTGGGACAGAGCGCTTGAGGAAACGGCGCAAGCAATTGAGGGCCCCGTGAAAACCCTCGGCGAGATGATGGCGACCGAAGCCGCCTGGGCGGCTCACGACAAGACACTCAAGCAAGATCCGCAAAAGATCGAAGAGATCTCGAGCCGCATTAACACGGCGGCCGCAGCGGCCGGGCGGCAATGTGGCGACTGCACGATGTGTTGCAAGGTGATGCCCGTCGAAGAGCTATCGAAACCGGCGCACCAATGGTGCCAACATGCCAGGCCGGGCAGCGGCTGCGCGATTTACCAGAGCCGCCCAGCCGAATGCCGAGGATTCGCTTGCTCTTGGCTGCTGGCCAAAGAGATCGGGGAGCATTGGAAGCCGACGAAGTCCAAGATGGTTCTCGTTCACCGGCGCGATCACCAACGCGGACGCCCGGGGATAATGGTCCATACCGATCGCAGTTATCCCAATGCGTGGCGGCGGTCGCCTTATTACGAAGAGCTGAAGCGGCAGTGCGGGCAGATCAGAATCGAAGTGGTCCTGAGTGATCGGCGCCGCGTCCTGATGTGTCCAGATCGGGACGTTTATTTTGACCCTGAAGCCGAGGCCGTTGTGTTTAATGGGCCATACGTCAAGGGCGTCGTGCCGATCGATGAAGCTCGCAGGCGAGAGCAACTGCAGAGATCATAAGCGATGGCCCTTGACCCGTGATATGTATCACAAGTGCGCAGCAGCGGACGCTCTACGAGAAAGGACGAGCTTCGACCAGTGTGCTGGTCGCGACGTTGCACGGTTTCGGTATTCGGAGTTGTGGTGGTTATTCGTTCGCTCTTCTCGCACGCGCTAGTTCACGCAAAGGACGGGCTGGATTCCCGGCCACGGACGCGTTTGGCGGAATCGATTTTGTGACGACAGCTCCTGCTGAAATCTTCGCACCAAAGCCTACATTGAGCGGTTTTCCCACCCTGCCGTTAACGATGGTCGATCCGGCGCCGACAAAAACTTCCTCCTCGATAACAACATAGCCGGATACGGTGCAGGAAGGGCAAAGCGTGACGTAATCTTTTATTACCACATCATGCCCGATCACGCACATGGGCATCACTTGAACATGTTTGCCGATCATGGTGTTCGGGGCAATGTAGGTCGGCATAAAAACGATGGTACCAGCATCAATCGTAACACCAGAAAACTGTTCATGGAATTGAGCGAAGCCTCCTCCGGCCATAAGAATTTTTTCGGCCAAGCGACGTCTTGATTTTGGATCAGCAACAGCGACAAAGCTTGGGAAGTCCGAGTAATTGCTTTTCCATTCGTCAAAAGAGATGATTGGAGTGTCATTCAGAGTGTGGCCGCAGCCGCCCCGAAAGTCATCAATGTAAGCCACTGGTTCGCAAAGCGGCTGCCGGAATCCGCGAGTTGCCATTTGTGCGATAGAGTAAGAATGGCCAGATGCGCCGTAGAACACAATACGAGGAACAACCATCTTCTGTCATTGTCTCCGAGCTATGCGGAGTCCTGTAGCATGAACCGCTTGAGCGAATTGTGAAGTCTCGATTAAATATGTTCCTCAGCCTTCACAACGGCCCTGGCAGATAGCGACCACGATTCGTTTCATGGCCTCGCGCGACAAGTCGACTGCCGTCGGCAAGCCGATGAGCCGGTGCGCGATGTGGGCGGTACGGGGCAGCGGATCCCGCGGCGCCGCGGCAAATTGCTGATGCGTGTGTAGGCCGTTACCATACCAGTAGCGATGCTCGATGCCGTTTTCAGCGAGGGCCTTCGTCACATTGTTGGCTTCCGCGTCCGAATTGGCATGAAACAGTGCATAACAACTAGCAATGGTGGGATTTAGAATAAGTTGATCCGCGAGTCCGGCGGTCTCAGCAAAGCCTGAATAAGCTCCGCAGGTTGTTCGCCAGGCTACTACGGTCTCGTCCCATGCATCAAGGGAAGCATGCCCGACAGCGGCATGGAATTCGCTCATTTTACCATTGAGGCTCGGCGACTTGCTCTCGCGTGTGCCAAGAAATCCAAAATTGATGGATCCGGCCACCGCCATACGCCCGTCGGCATCGTTCCAGATGACAGCGCCCCCTTCTGCAGTTGAGAGCGTTTTGGTGGCCTGAAAACTGACGACCACAGGCACTGCCCCGATAAGGCTGGAAGGATCGTCCACTATGGCTTCGAAGGCTGCCGCGGCATCAATCACTACCGGCACTGCGGTCGTCTCTCGAAACTGTCTCCACCCTTCTTGTGCGACGCCCCGGCCGTAGGCAGCAACTGGAATGACGACGCCGGTCCTCGAAAGCGCCTGGTGGTTAATGAGCGTTTGCGGCGAGATCATCCAATTTTCTTCCTCAATATCAAGTAAATAAGGTTTATACCCGCAGCTTTCGGCTGCCGCGGCTGTGGCTGCGAATGTGTAGGAGGGCATCAGCGCCAACGGCCGCTGCGTCGTGGCTGGACCAGCGGCAGCGAAAATTGCGGCCTTGAGTGCTGCCCAGCCTGAAGCCGTTACAACAACACCGCAGCCCGTGCCCAGCATCGTTGCGATCCGCAGCTCCATGGCTTGGACGAACATGCCGCGGTTCGAATACCAGCGGTTCTTGTCGATCTCGCGGAGATATGGAATGAGCTTTTCGACACTCGGTAACTTCGGTCGGTAGACCGGAATCCGCGCGCTGAGCTTCTCTGTGTCATCGTGATCGGGCTGGTGCACCATCAGTTTAAATCTTCCGTGCCAGATGATGAAATTCGGTCATGAGTCCCGCTGAGGGGAGGGGATATTCAATGACCGAGGGCGCACTTTATATTTAAGGTCGTGTTCGCCACCAGCTTAAGCCTGGTTGCCGATCACCATCCGCCGCGGTCAATCCGCGCCGATTCGTGCGCAAGGCACCGACGACTTCGGTGGATAATTAAGAAGCAAGCCGATTGCGCACCAACCCGGGGCCAGGCTGGATCATGGGCGGTATGTCGGAGGTGCGCGTGCCAGCCCGACCCCAATAGGAGCGATTCTCGGCGGCTAGTTTGAAATGATGCCAATGCCGGGCGCACAGGGCAAGAAACTCTGTGAGTGGCATTGCATCACGACCGAACGGTTTATTGTGCGCCATGTAGGCCTTCAGATAGGCGCGGCCCATAGTGCCCAATAGCCTCTCCCGGGCAATCGCACGTGATAAGCGCCAGATCATCGCAAGCGAGTTATTGGCGCCTGCGATATGATCCTTAAGACGTGCGCGTTTGTGACGAATCTCCCTTTCCCGGTGACGCTTGCGGAAGACGGCCGATCGTCCGTACCCTTGGAACAAACGTTCGAAAAATGCCTCCGGCGTATAGAGACGCAAATTAAGCTCTGAGTACCGCTGCTTGAGCGTTTCTCTCGACATTAGTTTGGGTTCAAACCAAACCACTTCATCATCTGGAACGAGCCGTCCGTCTCGTGCGAGCCGCTCATAGAGCGGCGTGGATGGTATGGGCGACAAAATTGAAACCGTGGCAAGGCCAATACCATTGCGTTGAATAAAATCGAACTGCTCGTCGAACACGCGCTCGTCGTCATTATCGAAGCCGACAATGAACCCGGCAGATACAATGATACCTCCGTCACGCAGACGATCTAGCTTGGCATCGATAGAATCGCCACGAACATTCTGTACCTTCCGAGTCTCAAGGAGCGACTCCCGGCGCGGGGATTCGATGCCGATAAACACTGAACTAAAGTTTGCACGCCACATGAGCTCTATGAGTTCGGCTTCATCAGCGAGGTTGATGGTTGCCTCCGTGCTGAACGTCATCGGATAACCATGGCGCTCTTGCCATTCCACCAATTCTCGTACCAGCGCTTTCGCAAGAGCTTTATTACCTATGAAGTTGTCGTCGACGAAAAACACATGGCGCACACCGAGCGCGAGCAGGGCGTCGAGCTCCGCCAAAATCTGCGGGGCCTGCTTGAGACGCGGTTTACGGCCGAAAATTACAATAATATCGCAAAACTCGCAGAGGAACGGGCACCCTCGCGAGAATTGGATCGACGCGGATGCGTAATGTTTAGTCGGTACCAAATCGAATCGGGGGGTTGGCAGGCGCGACAAGTCGGTTGCCGAGTCCTGCTTGTAGCGGTTTTGAATTGGACGCCCGGCCGCAACGTCATGAAGAAAACATGGCCAGGT
>Ga0310916_10003223_pt1 | contig 10091 bp, 13 predicted proteins | sample GREbulkMGLF176_FD_203444 | JGI IMG/M metagenome (GOLD analysis project Ga0310916, IMG submission 203444) | Lab enrichment of tropical soil microbial communities from Luquillo Experimental Forest, Puerto Rico - GRE.bulkMG.LF176 | ecosystem: Environmental > Terrestrial > Soil > Tropical forest >... | reverse complement strand
AGGAAGCCATCACCAGTGTTCTTTACGAATCGCCCCCGGTGATCCCCGATCTTCGGCTCGACGAGTTCGCCCAGATGTCCCTTGAGGCGCTCGTGGCGCCTGAGGTGGGGATAGCCTCGTGGCGCGCAATACATGGACGTGGCGACCGGGTCCTGCGCGCCGCGTCGGCCTGGGCTTCGGATGCCGGCGTCGCACTTGATCCGGTTCGCGTGCCGGCGCAGTAGCGGCTCCGCCGCCTCACCGGGTCCCTGACCGGGCAGTCGGCGCCACCTGGAGTGAATTCGAACGCGAGACTCAGGCGTTCGGGCTGGCCTCCACCGGGAGAGGAATCAGGTTCGCAACGGACTATCCGCTGGAGGGGACTGGATTCGAACTCCTAGTACGCGGGCGCGGTGAAGCTGGTTGTCGTGCCTTTTGACGCGCCCGGTTGCTCGGGACGGGTCGGCAGCCGGCCAGGCGACCTTCCGGGCCTCATCGACCGCGATGTCGTTGAGGAAGCTGCCCTTGCGGTCCGCCGTGCCGTCGAGCCCGATGCGCTTCACAAAGCGGGCGGTGTCAATATCGTAGATCAGGACCTTCTGGGCGCCGGCTGGCGCCTCGGACTCGCCGGCGGCGACGGCTTTGCGTTTTCATCAACGCGCGATCTGGGGAGCCATGACCTTGCCGCTACTGGTTATACGCGACCACCCATCAAATAACGCTGGCGGGCCCCATCGTCGTCACGACTGTGGTCGGCGTTGCTATCTTCCTCGTCGCGGTCCTGCTAAGCCCGGAGACAAAAGGTAAGTTCTTCTTGGCGAGCTGACCGTGGCTTGAGGGCTCCACTCGCGCCGCACCGTTTCGTGTCGTGTCGGCAAAGCTGGTCCGCTCAAAAACTTCTTCAACCACCTGCTAAAGCGGATTGGGGCCGAGAATTTCCCACCGGTATTGCTGGCAGAGGCGGCGCTGCTCCTTGGGGCTCATCGGGCCGGGCGGCAGCTCGGACATTTCCTCGATATAGCCGCCGGCCACCGCAGGCGTGTAGAGGAACACAACGCGGGCGGTGTCGCTGCCGGTGTTCTTCCAGGCGTGCGGCACTGTGCGCGGCATGAACGCACAGGTCCCGGGCCCGCCGACGGCGATCTCGTCGCCGATCTGGAACATCATCTCGCCGGCAATGACCCAAGCGACCTCGTCGCTTTCGTGATGCAGGTGGTAGAGGCTCCTCGTACCAGGCGGCAGCGTCTCCTCGAACAGCATGATGCTGTCGCCGGTCTCCCGGCCAAAGAGCTTCAAGTCAAAGAAACGACCGGGCGTCGGCGAGGCGTGGCGCTTGCCACCGCCGGCGGGGACGACAAAACCTTTGGCTGCGGTCATATCGGTCTCCCCTGCCGTCGGACTCTCAACCAATTATAAAGGCTCCCCCGACCACGAGACCAGAGCTTCTCGCCTTCACAATCGTGCAACGAAGCAACCCGCGTGAGACTGTGGGGTTGCGGATTTCGAATACGCAGGCGCTTTGCCGCAATGGACCTTAATAAGAACATGCAACTCGCGGATCTCGGAGAACGGATATGTATTCTAGGGCCATCCAATAGTGGTAAATCCACACTTGCGGAAACCATCGCGCGAAATCGGGGTTTAGAGGTAATTCATCTTGATCTTCTTTACCACCTCCCAAACACGGATTGGAAGGTCCGTCCGTCAGACGAATTTGTGGCTCTCCACGACACAGCAATCAACGGAGAGCGATGGGTTATGGATGGAAATTACTCAAAGTGTATGCCGCAACGCTTCTTGCGCGCGACCGGCTTGATCTTATTAGACATCTCCACACCAGCTAGCTTATTCCGGTACTGTCGAAGGACAATATTTGAACGTCAAAGAGTTGGTGCTTTGGAAGGTGGCCGAGATAGCATAAAATGGGGCATGATTTACCACATTGTAGTGGTCACTCCCAAAAACCGCTTACGCTATGCGAAGATGTTTCACGATATCGATTTGCCGAAAGTGCGGCTAACGTCGATACGTGCAATTAAACAGTGTTATCAACGGTGGGGTCTGGAGCCATAACGATCGCTCGCTTTGGGAGCGCCCGAACGCTTGAGCCGATCGATTCTCGGCTTACGACCAGTTCCCTGCGGCCATTCGCGCGTGCGGCACGATCTCGATTTTGGCAATTTGGATCGCTGCGCCGCGCTATGCGGATCGTTGCAGGCCGCGCCGATCGTCTTTCGATCGGCACGTTGGCACCTGCCTGGGGACGGACCGCAGCCCTACGCCGTCTACGTCGACGAGACCGATGCGGTGTGGGTCAGCGACTGGGGGGCGAATGCGATCCTGCGCTTCGATCCGAAGACCGAGAAAGTCAACTCATTCTCATTACCCGACCGTTATACCGGCGCGCGGCAGCTCGCGGGCCGCAAGGGCGAAGTCTGGGGTGCCGAATCGGGTGCCGACAAGCTCTTTGTGCTGAAGACGGAGTAAAGTACGAATCCGGCGAGTACCGCGGCGCCAAACTCCGAAGGATGAGAGCCTGGAGCGCGCGGCGCTGCAGCTTTTGCGATCGAGTCGGGTCGGCGGTAGACGGGAACCGTGGGCCAAATATTTTCCAATCTCTCATGTCCGCCTTTGCAAGTAGCGGGCAAATAAATTCGTGGCTTTCTTTCAAGCATTTGTTGCAGGCTCTGCCGGGCAAAGCGGGAGGCACGACCGTCATGACGACGGTTGATCATACTCTGATGCGCGGGTCGGAACCGCATGACCGTTGATGCGTCGCGGAGCTGCCTCGGTCTAGCGACCAGCGTCGGATCGGCGACCCGGCAGATAGTGGATACGAGGGTTCTCCTGACCGCGGCCGTGCCCCCAGCCTTGCCCGGCAGTAGCATGTCGCGTGGTTCGCTGGCGCCTCCCCTGGATGCGATCACGCGTTTGTTCCGATCAGCCCACCGCCGGCGGCACGCGCCGGGCAATGGCCCAGATGAAGCCCGCCAGCTCGCGGGCGATCGCGGCGGTGACGACATTGGCCGGCTTGCCACTGCGGGCGAGTTTGCGATAGCGCGCGCAAAGCCGCAGTTGCGCTTTCCAGGCGATCTCGCGGATCGGCCCCGGCTGCTCCTCCTGCCGGAGCCGCAACTCGCGGCTGACCCGGGCCGGGAAGCGGTAACACCAGGCGCCTCGATCAGCAGCCGACGAGCGGCCTTGTTGCCGGCCTTGGTGAGGCCGCCGCGTTGACGCTGGCACCGCTCGAATACTCGCATGGCACCAGCCCGAGATAAGCCATTAGTTGACGCGCATTGGCGAAGCGCGAGAGGTCACCCAGTTCGGCGATCAGGGTTGCCGCATTGACCAGCGCCATGCCACGCATCGTTTGCAGCGCCGCCACGACCGAGGCCAGCGTCCAGTCCGGCAGCATTGCTTCGATCTGCGCCGTCAGCCGATCACGCCGGGCCTCGGCGGCTTCGATCGCCGCCATGTAGTCCTCGAGACGGGCACGCACCCGCGCATCGCCTCGTGCCCGGCATCGGGAACCCACACCGCCGTCAGCTCGCCCGCCCGATGCAGCCGCGCCAGACCGGCCGCATCGCGCCGATCCGTCTTGACCCGGTCGCCCGCCCGCTTCGGGATCAGCGATGGCGCCACCACGACGCATTCATGCCCGTGCGCCGACAAGTGACGTTGGATGCCATAGCCGCACGGGCCCGCCTCATGGCAGAACCGAAGCCTCGCACCCTCGCCGCCGAGCTTGCGCACCAGACGATCCAACGCCGCCGCCGTGTTGGCGATCCGACCGTATTCCCGGACCTCGCCGCGCACGCCGCCCTCGGCCACTGCCACGACGATCCCCTCCTTGTGAACATCAAGACCGACATGCGTGATACGATCTTCCACGACCCGTCTCCTATGCATGAGGCTCGGCACCGGCCAATCCGGCGCAACCCTCGCTACCTGCATACAGTGAGACGGGTCGCCCCGTACTCAGGCGGACATGTGGTCTAGATCGTGTGTTGGCGGCGCTTCGACGGAGATACAGATGAAAGCGGGCCAACCTGGACGGTTGCCCCCACACGCTTATCTCAGACAGGCGACGGGACGCGCTCGATAATCTCCAGGAGGTAGTCAACCAGCATCTCGCCGTAAGTGGCGTGAACGTCGCCGCCAGAATGTCCCAAATAGTAGCGCTGCAAGTCATCGCCGATTGCTAGCCTCGGGTTGCGCAGTTGTGTGGCCAGCCGGTGCCGGAATGAATAGACCGTCTTTGCGATGCCTAATGACTTAATCCAATTATTCACTTTTTCGTCGACCCGAGCGACTGTGAACAGCTTGCCGGGACGCGATTGGACAAATTGCCAGAAGCCTTCCCGCGCAAGGTAGCCCGGCAGTGGTATCGTCCGCTCGCGGCAGTCGGTCTTTGTCCCGCGCAGATCCCACACAATTGTCTCGCCTTGCAGGGAGAAGTCCGCGCGCTCGCAGGAATAGATCTCCCGGTTGCTGGCACCGGTCGCCGCCATCATCCAGGTGAACCACCGTTGCTCTGGCTCGCGCTCGCGGGCCGCGGTGAGGATCGTAACCGTCTCGTCTTTCGTGAAGTCCGGGCGGGTGCCCACCTTCACGTTATCAACAGTCAGATCGGCCGCGGGGTTGGTGTCGATCTTGCCGTTTGAGCAAGCCCACTTGAACGACACCTTGACCGGAGAGAGCAGTTGCTTGACGGTGTTCCGGGTGCCGCCGAGAGCCTCATAATCCCGCAGCATCTTGGTCTTGAAAGACGATAGCTCGACTAAGCTGACGCGCTTGGCATCGTCATGTCCAAGATACTCGGCGAGCTTCTGGAATGTCGAGCGGATCACCTTGATGCGGTCTTCCGGCCAACCACTCCGATCGGCCGCGCATTCATCTATCATCACCGAGAAGGGATAGGAGTCGGGCTTCGCCCGGGTGACGTCTATTATGGGCGCGTCAGGGTGCGCGGCGAAAGCGGCCCGGTGGCCAGACATCCATGCCATGTTCCGAGCTATCCATGGGGTAACGAACGAGGTAGCGGGAACGGGCCGGGCATCGCGCACCATTTCCTTGAACGCGGCAACCCATGATGCTCCGCGATCGGTCGCGGTGTTGACGTTCGCTGTTTCCAAAGCCTTGACGAGTTCCGACTTGCCGACTTGGCGCGGCATTCGATCGGCACCCACACCCGGACCCGGATCGATCCTTTCCACCACTGATAATTTTTTGGGAGTGCTTTAGGTTGTACCATGGTAGACCATCACAATTTCATCTAGTGCTACTGTATTCCCAACTGTATCCCGAATCCAGAAAAAATGTAGCTAACTCAATAGGGTATAGGGATTCTGCCATTCGGGACGCTGTCCCGAATCAACAGGGAAGTAAAACCGTACGTTATCTTTCCCGCACACTCTGAGAGAGGCGGCGTCGAACCATCCGGCCGACGGAATTTCCAACGGACGGCCGGCGGCGATATAGCAGCCGTGGCCTGCAGTTTGTATCATCTGTACGGGCCTCGTAGTGGGGCCAATCACCAACCTGCCGCAGTTGCATGTCGGGGCCACGGCGCAAATGGAAAAATTCAGTACCTGCCGCCTTGTCGCGCGGTCATGGCAGGCCGAGGATCTGCCGTTCGCGATGGAATTATGGGGCGATCCCGCCGTCACGGCGCTCATTGATTCACGCGGCCAACCGAAGCGCAGGTCCGGGAACGACTCTACGCCGAGATCGAGCGAGAAAGGTCCTATGGCGTTCAGTATTGGCCGCTGTTTGCTCACGGCAATGGCGAGTTCGTCGGCTGCGGCGGGCTGCGGCCTTGGTTCTATACGCCCGGCGAGGCGAATTTCGAGCTGGGGTTTCACCTCGTCCGGCCCTGTTGGGGCAACGGTTTCGGAACTGAAGCCGCCCGTGGCGCGCTCAGATATGCATGGGAAAATTTGCAGCTGTCGAAGGTATATGCCGGCCATCACCCGGATAATCGTGCCTCAGAGGGGGATCCTGAGGAAAGTCGGGTTCGAGTTTATCGACACTGTGTTTTACGAGCCCACCGGCTTGATGCATCCGTCTTATGTCTGAGCAGCACCGACAACCAGACCAAACACATCTCTATCTTGTCCCTGATCGTCGCGACATCGGCCGTGCATCAAAGCGGAGGCTCCAGTCGCCAGTCTAGTCCTGCCGAATAACTGCGCTGAGGACCTCTTTTGTCTGTGTAACAGTACAATATTGCCGATCAAGATTCGCGAGTGACATGTCATGCACTTCCTCGGCCGTCCGCAGCCGGCCCCGGTAGTCCTTGCGCGCGAATGTGAAGCTCGCGTCCTCGACGAGATAGGTCTCAAATCCGAGATTACCTGCCATCCGGACCGTCGCTTCCAGAGAGTTGTTCGTGATAACGCCGAGCATGACGAGCGTGTAGATCTTTGCGAGGCGAAGCAAGCGATCGAGCTCGGTGCCGATAAACGCGCTATTCGTGTGCTTGACGATAATGGTCTCGCCAGGCAGCGGGGCGGCTTCCGGCTTGAACGCGTTCCCGGGCTGCCCAGGGCGATAGGTCGAGGTCGACAGAGTGCCATCGTCTCGCACATGAAAAACCGGGTAGCCGATGCGGCGCCATGTCGCGAGGAGCGCGGCGATATTGGCTTCCGCCCCCGGGTTGTTCCGCGGCCCGTCAATAGCCCACGACGGGTCATCGATCGCGCGCTGCACATCGACGATCACCAGGGCGGTATTCTGGGGCAGGATCATTTCAAATCTCCACTGCTTCGAGCGCCGGGTTCTCAAGGACGACAGAGGCCTCGATCTGGCGCGCGGGCACTGCCCAATAGGTCTCCAGCAGCGAAGCCTTTCGCTGCTCGGGAACCAGCTCGAACCCATGCCGGCGGTAAAAGCGAACCGCCCAGGCAGCAGCGGCCCAGGTGCCGACCAGCATGTGTCGCCCGCTCAAACGCCGCAAATGTTCGAGCAACGCGCTGCCGATGCCGCGACTTTGGAACTGCGGACGGATGTATGCATGGCGGATCAGGTCGACATCCCGCACCGGCTGCATCCCCATCACCCCGACCAGGGCGCGGTCGATGTCGTATCCCCAGAATGTGACACCGGCTCGCACCTCCCGCTGAAACTCGTCGAGCGCCATGTAAGGCTCGTGCCAGCAATCGCCGGGTATCACGCCGCGATAGGCGCTGGCCGCAGAGTTGATGATCTCGAGAACGACCGGGTGCTCGTCATCCCGGCAATGGCGAATGGTCATGCGAACACCCCCGCGTCCGTTCGATTGCCAAGAATTGCGTTGGCGATACCCCGAGTCTTGAACGAAATTGCAGACCGATCAGGCGAGCGCGCGGATGTAGCGGCCCGGCGTCACGCCGAATTGCCGAACGAAGGCACGCGTCATATGGCTCTGGTCGGCAAAGCCGGCATCAATCGCGGCCTCGGCGATGGGCGTGCCGGCGGCCAGCAGCCGGCGCGCTATCTGGACACGCCGCTGCACCAGATAGGCGTGCGGCGTTGCGCCGATGTCTCGCACAAACCCGCGCAACAGTTGGAAGCGGCTGGTCCCGGCGAGTTCCGCCAGCTCGGCCAATCGTATCGGCAAGGTCGGATCGGCGTCGATGCGAGCCAGTGCCTTCTTCACGGTGGGCGAAGGCCCTTTCGGCAGCGGACGCAGGCCGTGGCATCGCGAGATCCGCATGAGCAACCGCAGGAGATTTTCCTCCAGAAGCAGCCGATCGGCTGGGTCCTCCGTTACGCTTGAGAACAGTTCGGCGAAACGCGTCGCCAAAAGCCGGTCACTCACGGCCGGGCGCACGATCTCGATGCCGGCCACGCCCTGCGCTTCGAGAAACCGGGTCGCGACGGAAGGATCGAAATACAGCATTTTCCACTCACGCGGGCGGCCGCCCAACGGCAGTCCGTCGTGCATTTCGCCGGGGTTGACCATGATGGTATCGCCGGCGTGCGCCTCGACATGGCCGACCCCGCTCCAAGAGCGATGCGCCCCCGACACGATGACGCCAACGCCCAGCCCATCGTGCGAGTGGCGCGGGAAGGCGCGGTTCGACGCTAGCGTCCGCGCTTCGACCCAGCGAAGCGCCGAGCGGTGCTGAACCGTTCGATGCAGGCCAGACATTTCGGCCGCCTTATTGAAGTGGAGCGGGGCAAAGGGCGCGGGACACGCCGCCACGCTGCGTCTCGTCAACCAGGAGGATGCACCAAATCTCGGGCATCCGTTCCGAAATTCTTCAATCAATCGCCGAGCGGGTTGGTGTGCGCCCGCATGTGACGCCATACAAGGGCGGCGGTCCGCAAACCTGCGGGCCCATCAGGAACAAGGTCGATGCGGTTGCTGTATTCCGCCGGGTCACCCTTCGCGCGTCTGGTGCGGATCGCGCTGCTGGAAACCGGTCTGGATGCACTCGTGACCAAGCAAGAGGTGACCCGCGCTCGGCTCTATTCGCCCGAGTCGGACGTGTTGGTGCTGAACCCGGTCGGGCGCGTGCCGACGCTGGAATTGGACGAGGGCACGATCCTGACCGAAAGCAAGCTGATCCTGGACTATATCGACGCCCGCAATCTCGGGCCCAAGCTGCTGCTGCGGGACGGGTCGGACGGGTGGCGGGCTCTGGCGGAGATGGGCCAGGCCCTGGGCCTGCTGGAGAGCATCGTTACCTGGATCCGCGCGCTCGTGCCGCCGGAACCGCAACGCGCCGCCGAGGTCATCTCGCGTGAGGCGGAGCGAGCGAATCGTGCGGCAGACGCGCTGGAGGCTGCGATTGCTCGCGGCGCGTATGCGGGACAGCTGAATGCGGCTCAGATCGTTCTGGGCACGGCGCTGGGATTGGTGAAGCCGCGGCTGCCCGTGTGGAAATGGCGGTAGGGACGACCCGGGCTATCGGCCTGGTATGACCTGATTGCAGCCCGGCCTTGGTTTCGGGCAACGGAGCCGCCGGCGTTGTAGGACTATGGTGAAAATGCGTCGCCGCCGAGGCCCACAGCATGGATCGTGCAGCGCAGCGTCAGGTTGACCACGTCGCCCCTGCTATCAGAACGGCTGCGTTCATAACGCGCACCGAACGATTTGTGATAAGACAGCTCCAGACCCAATTGTGATGGGCGATAATGGCCGTTGCGGGCAGATGCGGTCGGTCGCTCAGCGTGTGAGCGTCACCGACGGCAACCACGTGGTGATCATGCGAGATCGACGATCGTACGGTTGCATCGACGCAGAAATCCGTCGCCCAGCCCGTCACGAGCACGCGACGAGGCTGCAATCGCGACAAGCTGCCGGCCAAATCCGTTCCCACATACGGGTCATTCAGGGTTTTTTCGACTATGATGTCGCCAGGGTCGCGGATTAAATCTGGAAGAAACTCCCATCCAGGCGTATGCCGCTCGAATCCATCGCCGGCGCTGCCGCAGTGCCTAATCCATATGACTGTTCCGCCCTCGCTGCGCACTTTGCCTGAAAGGGAATTGATGCGATCAATCACTTCTGGCAGTTCGTATATGGGCGCACCATTAAGCAACCCGACCTGCATGTCGACTACAATGAGTGCATCCACAGCCCGGCTCCAAGGTAGTCGTTCGGCACCAGTTCTATCCGGACTTCGCTGATTGGACCAGCCGGAGTCTCGGAATTGGTGTGCCGCGGGCGGTGACGTGTCGCGTAGCAGGAATGAAACAGCAAGCACCGGGTATACGCCTGGCCACATCATGATCTTTCGGCGAGTGCCCGACGGCGCGGTCCGTTTCCAGGATCTGGCGATGCCTCATACGGAGTGCTTTTAGATGCCGGCCACATCCTCAGGTCCGACCCCCGAACGGTTGATGCAATTCGTTTACAGATTCGCTCCGCCGATGATCATCGAGACCGGTCTGCGTTTGCAACTGTTCGACCGGCTCGAAGACCGGGTCATGAGCATAAGGAGAGCTCATTCTCACGACCAAGCCACGCGGCGCCTAGAGACTGAGCTTCAGAACGGTTGTCCCGATCAAGGTGGCAGCAATCGACGCCCATCGCGACAAGCTCAGCCGCTCTTTCAGCACGCCGATTACCACGGCAAACACCGTGCTCGTCTCGCGCAGTGCGGAGACCAGGGCGATCGGGG
>Ga0310916_10003216_pt1 | contig 10105 bp, 13 predicted proteins | sample GREbulkMGLF176_FD_203444 | JGI IMG/M metagenome (GOLD analysis project Ga0310916, IMG submission 203444) | Lab enrichment of tropical soil microbial communities from Luquillo Experimental Forest, Puerto Rico - GRE.bulkMG.LF176 | ecosystem: Environmental > Terrestrial > Soil > Tropical forest >... | reverse complement strand
GAAGACGTCAGCTGCCGCATAAATTTCGGCAAGCGCCTCACCGTGGCGCGGCCCGAGAAAAATTGCGTCCGGAAAATTCCGCGCCAGCCCGTTCCGCGCCGGGCCGTCGCCGACGACAACTTTGGTCCCCGGCAGGTCGAGCTTCAGGAATGCATCAAGGTTTTTCTCCACCGCGAGGCGGCCGACCGTCAAAAAGATCGGGCGCGGAAAATTCAGGGTGGCCTGTGCGCTCGGCCGGAAAAGCTCGGCATCGACACCGCGCGGCCACAGCTTGACGTTGTTGAATCCGCGCGTCGTGAGCTCGGAGGCAAGCGTCGGCGTTGCGGCGAGCGTTGCGGCACCTGGCGCATGAAACCGGCGTAACCAGGCCCATGTCACCTCGCTGGTCCACCGCTCCGGCATCGGCAAGCGCTCGGCGATGTAATCGGGAAAGCGGGTGTGAAAGCTGGTCGTGAACGGCCAGTCGTTGCGCAGACAGACACGACGCACGGCGTGTCCGATTGGGCCTTCCGTCGCGACGTGGATTGCATCCGGCCGACTTTGTTCAAGTCGGCGCCTAACATAGCTCGACGCAGCCAAGGCCAGGCGAATTTCCGGATAGCTCGGCATTGGCAGGGTCCAGAACTGGTCGGGACTGAGAAACTCCAGTTCACACCCGAGGGCATGCGACTCGCGGCTGACATGACCCAAGGTGCGGACGACGCCGTTGACCTGCGGATGCCAGGCGTCGGTGGCCACCAGAATTTTCATGCAATCAGGCCGCTTTCGCTGCTGGGGGCAGCGCCTCGGCCGCATCGGCAACATGGCCCGTGTGGGTCCAGGTGATGATCTCGAACCGGCCGTCGTACCCCTCCACGACCGCCGTGCAGCTTTCCACCCAGTCGCCACAGTTGATGTAACGCAGGCCATAGTCATTGTGCATCGCGGCCGTATGAATGTGGCCGCAGATCACCCCGTCTGCCTGGTAATGTCTGGCTTCGGTCGCCAGCGCCTTTTCGAAAGCACCAATGTAGTTGACGGCATTCTTGACCTTCAGCTTTGCCCATTTCGATAACGACCAATAAGGCGCCCCAAGAATGCGACGAAACGCGTTGAAAACCCTGTTGGCGGTAAGTGCAAATTCGTAAGCCTTGTCGCCGAGCAGAGCGAGCCAACGCGCCTGGGTCACCACAAGGTCAAATATGTCGCCGTGGACGACCAGGTAGCGGCGGCCATCGACACCGGTATGGATCGTGTTTTCCAAGACCTCGATGCCACCGAAATGCGTGCCGTAATAGCCGCGCAGGAATTCGTCATGATTACCCGGAACGTAGATGACCCGAGCACCCTTGCGCGCCTGCCGCAGAATCTTCTGCACGACGTCATTGTGCGTTTGCGGCCAATACCAAGAGGAGCGCAACGCCCAGCCGTCGACGATGTCGCCGACGAGATAAATCGTTTCGGCTTCGTGATGGCGGAGGAAGTCGAGAAGCTTGTCGGCCTGACAGCCGCGCGTACCAAGATGCACATCGGAGATGAAGAGCGAACGAAACCGTCGCGTGGCGTTGTCCGTCACGGCGCGACGATCTCCAATGCGATGATCATGTGAGACATTTACCAGCAGCCCGTTTCAGTTTTGTGACAACGTCGTTTACGTATTTCATACTATTGGGGTTTTACACGTTTCGCCGAGACGGCACGTCGAAACCGAACCAGCGTATACGCGCCGAACGGTTTAACCCTGCGCCGCTCGATGAGTTCGGCGCCGCCGTGCGCTTGCGCCCAGGCTGCCAGCCGCTGAAACGGAAACTCCGGACGCAAGCCCAGTTTGCGCGCCTTCTGCGCCAGCAACCGTTCAACGGCCGCCATCAGCCCGCGTTCGGAATACAGATGGTTAACCAGGATGATCTGGCCACCGGGACGAAGCACGCGCGCGCATTCCGACAGTACTCGTTCAGGCTCCTCGACGAGCGTGATCACAAACTGACCGACGACGCAATCGAAAGACGCATCGGCGTAGGCCAGCTCCTGCGCATCCATCACCGCCAGTTCCTTTACGAATGGATAGCGGCCAGTCAGGAGCCGCTCGCGTGCGCGTGCAATCATCGGCTCTGAGATGTCGATGCCGACGATTTCCGTCGTTGCATCGTAATCATCGAACGACAGCCCCGTCCCCACTCCGATTTCGAGAATTCGGCCACCGACCTTACGCGCGGCTGACGCAGCGGCGCGCCGACCGTTCAGGAAAATGGGACCGCATAACGCATCATAAATCGGCGCCAAGCGCGCATAGGCCTGTTCCATCACGTGACGATCAGGATCGCGCAACATCGGTGTCCTCCCCGAATCAGTGAGCTGTCGCCCGCGATCAGGTATCAACCGATTGCTACAGGACGGCGACACTATGTCACGACCGCGGCCGCGACCGCCACGGCCCCACCACGCCCTTGACGGGTCGAGGTCCGCCCCTAACACTCGCCGGCAAAAGGAGAGCCCATGAACCTTGGAATTGCCGGCCGCAAGGCCATTGTTTGCGCGTCGAGCCGCGGGCTCGGCAGAGCATGCGCGCGTGCCTTGGCGGAAGCGGGCTGCGAGGTGGTGATCAACGGACGCGACAGCAAAAAGCTGGAAGCCACCGCAACGGAGCTGTCGAGTTTTGCAGGGATCAAGGTGATACCCGTCGTCGCCGACGTGGCGACACCCGAAGGCCAGAAGGCGCTTCTGTCGGCGTGCCCGCAGCCGGATATCCTCGTCAATAACAATGGCGGCCCGCCCATGCGGGATTTTCGCGAGCTTACACGCCAGCAGATGATCGATGGCGTGATCGCGAACATGGCGGTTGCGATCGAATTGATCCAGAAGGTCATCGACCCCATGTGCGAGCGCAAATTCGGTCGCATCGTCAATATCACCTCTGCTTCGGTAAAAATGCCGTTGGCCGGTCTCGATCTGTCATCGGGAGCACGCGCGGGTCTGACCGCATTTCTGGCCGGAGTTGCGCGCACCGTCGCGGACAAGAACGTCACCATCAACAACATATTGCCGGGTGCTTTCGACACCGACCGGCTGCGCGGCACTTTGAGCAAGACCGCCGAACAGAAAGGTAAAAGCATCGACCAAGTGGCCGCCGAGCGTGCGGCCTCGATTCCCGCGAAGCGTTTCGGCACTCCGGATGAATTCGGCGCAGCATGCGCGTTTCTTTGCTCAACGCATGCCGGCTATATCACCGGACAAAATTTGCTGATCGACGGCGGCAATTTCAGCGGCGCGTTCTGAAAATGGATGTACGTAAGCCTAGTTCATCTCGAGGGATCAAAGTCTTAACGAAAACGGCGCAAACTAGGACAACAGTGGGGACAACATCTCCCCGGTACTGGAAGTAAGAAATTCTCCCAAGGGTGTCCTTTGTCATTTGCCGCTTAGGTCGCTGCATCGTTGCCATTGGCGGATGCCATGAGTGGACCAGGAAGGTTCTCCTGTGATGGGCAGGAAGAGCCTTCAATGAATGCTATCGCCGCCCCTTTTCTGACACCGACATTAACGTCGTTGGACCAAGGTCCAACGTTCCTGCCGTTGTGTTTGGTCTCCGGCATTAGTTAGCGTTGCGTGTATTTGTGCGACCACGTTCGGTGGTGGCTCACATGGATAATGGCGGCGTAGCAACTTGCTTAGCGACCATTAGTGTTGTGTTAGCTGCGGTCGTATTTCCAGCCGAGAACGCCCGCACCGGACCGATGCAATTCATTGAACGTTACTTGGGCTTTTCGCCAGCTGGTCGTCGTAGTGCTGGTGGCAATTGTCGCTGTGGCAGGGTTTCGGCTGGCGACGAAGTGATCTCCCGGAAGTCGATGATCATTTTGGTGATCATTTCTAATACGGTCTCTAGGGCGGACGTTGCGTGCGCTCGGCTGCGAAATCAGGCGTCAGCGGCGAGGCGGGGGACGTCCCTCTTCAACGGGTAATTCGACCGTGCCGCCCTGTGCGAGGCATTCCTCTCTTGGCACGGCAACAATGCGCCCGTTCGTTTTCCGGCAATTGCCCGATCCGAGTTGATAGCCAGTTTTGCAGGGCTCACCCGTATAGGGATAAAAGTCCGCACTGGGATTAACACAATACGCTTGACGGTCGGACGACGTTTGCGGGGCCATTTGGGCGGCGGCTGGTAAGATGGGTAGGAGACACGCCGTGACGCAGGCAATTAAGCGCATAGGGCCTCCTGCACGTAGTCGGAGTAAACGTCTATACCCCCAGGTGGGCAAGCCCCTCCCCCATATGTGCTGCACTCTATTCGTGGCATTCAAACCCAACGTGGCAGCGGTCGCTATCATGAAGGTCGGCATTATGTTCGGTTCTGCTTCGGTGATCCCGAAGAAGCGAAAGCATTTCAGGAAGAGTTTGGCGGGGAGCTAATTAACCCGTCAACGTAGTCGGCGTTGCCTTCGTGGGCATCGGACATCCGACATCAACTCCTAACAACTTGACGTTGGTCTGGTCGCCATCATCGACTGTCAGGCTAAGCTGTAAGTGCGGATAGTTCTGTGTTCTCGCAAGTTCAGGCAGTAATGCGGGATCGCTGGGGGGAAAGCTGAATATGTATCCGGCTGGGTAGGCTGGGTATGGGTCCAGTGACCTAACGGAAACTTGTGTCGGGAGCCCCGGCGAGGTCGAGATGCGCTCGACGTAACACATATAGCCATGTTGGCCGTCTCGCCACTCTTGCCAGTTCTGTTCTTTGGCCACCTGATCGGATGTATCTAATGTCAGCCCTCCCACTGATGGCCATGGGTTTGGTGTATGTGTGTTCGTGCCCATTGATTTCGCTCCCCTATCGAACGTGGCCGCTGGCGGCGCAGTCATATGCTCGCCGATTGGACTGGATTGCGCTACGACCGTTCGATCACTCCATCCCTTCCGACAGGCAGCCTGAGTGAGCCGGTCATGGCATTAGTGAAACCACGACCATATCCACATCACTGGAAATAAATTGAATAAAATTAGCAACGCCGCAACTCGAAATGGCCAAACTGCAACTGCACGACTAGTTCGTCCCTTTAAATGTTGTTCAGCGTATTTGGCTATCCACAACAGTCCGCACCCTGCTGCTAACAGAATTATGATTCCTATTGCGGCCTCATAATCAAGCTCCATTGGCCAGCCTCCGTTGCGCTACCCTAATCTCATGACTGTCATGATCTATGACGCTGGATTGAGCTATGACTGGTCCAATACCGCCGAAAGCGGACATTCGTCAGTGCTGTTGGCATGTCCGGACATTTTTCGGCGGTCTCAGTTTGTATCAGCCGGTCTCCGCTAGTCGTTGTCCGGGCCGTAAAAGCTCCGCAGAAGCCGATAATGGCCGCCAGTCGAAATGTACTCCTGGTGCAGGCAGCCTGATTGATTGCAAAGCGGCGCACCACCATCGCAGTGGAAATGCTCGAAGTGCAGCTTAATCAGCCGCGAATTCTGGAAATACGTAGCGAAGTAGTGCTCGGCTCTCGGCGACTGGCTGCACATCTGCATTACAGCGCTCCGAACCTCTACGGGAAGTTGTCTGATATGCTCAGGATTCCAGCGATGCTCGCGAGCGAAGCCGCCACGTGGATATGCTGGGCCTATTAGGCCGCATACACTCAATAGCACTACGAGCATCGGTAGCTGATGCGCGACAAGGCTGATAAATTCCCGCCGCATCATGGCCGTCTCCGGCACGAACGCAGGACATACGAAGCATAGCACTTGGAAAAGGTTTGCCTATGTCCGCTTGGGGTCAAGAGCAGACATGTGCAGTGCAATACTGAATGTCTGCTAAGAGCCAACAGTCCGAACCGCAGCCTTAGATACCCCTAGAACGCTCAGCTTGGCTTGGCGGGCAAGATACAGTGCCGTAAGAGCAGAACACACAACAGTCGCCTGGCTTCGGCTTAAGTTCTACACCACACCCTTTGCAAACATAAAAATACTGACAAGCGTCAGTCGGCATTTGCTCAACTGTTTGGTGCCCACACTTAGGACAGGTGATTGTAGAAGTCTTGATCATGGACGGCGTTGCCTAGGTGGCCAACACCATCCGAGGACAAATGTTCCGCTCAGTTTGTCGATCTATGAGTACACGACCTAGCTGCGCTATCCCCAAGCTCAACGTGATGACTGCGCTAACGCTAGCTCTACGGAAAGAAATGGTCACCTCTGGATTGCCCGCCCGGCAAAGATGATGATGCATGCTCCGATGAAGCCAGCGATCAAATAGCCTGTCCAACCACCACCGAGCGAGACACCGAACTGGTTGAATAGCCAGCTAGCGACTGCGGCCCCTATGATGCCAAGGACGATGTTCATTATGAGGCCGGTCTGGGTTTTCATGAACTTCTTGGCAAGCCAGCCTGCAAATCCGCCGATGATGATGGCTGCAATCCAGCCTACTTCTGCGTCATTCATTGCCGATCTCCTAAAATATGTGTTTGACGATTAGCGACATCGAATGCGTTGCTGAACGTTTCATGAGCCCAAATAGATTTAAAGAGCGATTGTCATATTTTCAGAATTTCTACACAGCTTGCTCGGGGGTATTGCGCCGATCCGAGCGCAAGATTTTGGCCCCGGCACCCTCATCAATCGACGCCAAAGATAATTTAACACGCAACGATGATTCAAACATCAGCGCAACAACGCAACGAAGATGCTCGGATATTTATTGACTGCTTTCAAACGTAAGCGCCGGAGTAAGCGAGCCCTGTGAACGGCTGCCTTTCGTTCGCAGGGCTCTAACCCAAGCCAAGGGAGCGTGTTCAATGGCTAAGGCTGAGCAAGCATATCACTAGGGGTTCGGCAGTACCGAGCCCCTTTTACATTTGGAGGAGCTGACAATGAACGGAGCAGTGATGACGTTAGCCAGATGGCACGCAAGGGAAGCCGTCAAGGCTCAGTCGCGAGCGCAAGGAATAAAGCTAATTCACGTTGAGGCTAGTGAAATTAGCCGAGCCGCTAACCAGTACGTTGACGATCATCCCGAGATCATAGCGAAGGCCTGGGACAGCTACGGCAGGCTTGTGCCCTTGGCCGACTACGACCACCGAGAAAACTAAAGCTGCTGTGCAGAACTTAAGCAACTCGCACAAGAACGAAAGCCCTGATCTGCATGGACTTTGGTTGTGCAGATATCGTGAACGAAATGAAACGCAATGCCACGAGAGGATCAGGGAAAATCCCTCTGCATGAATGGAGACCAAGAATGATCATCGGCTATGCCCGAGTAAGCACAGACGGACAAACGTTAGATGCACAACAAGCTGCGCTAAAGACGGCGGGTGCTGAGAAGGTCTTTGCTGAGAAAGTCAGCGGTACGCAGACGGATCGGAAAGCTTTAGCCCAAGCTATCGATGCTCTTGACGCTGGTGATGTGTTGCTGGTGACGAGGCTGGATCGGTTGGCTAGATCAACAAGAGACCTACTCAATGTTCTCGCTACAGTCACAGATAAAGGAGCTGGGTTTAAATCACTCGCTGATGCTTGGGCCGATACGACTACGCCGCACGGTCGGTTGATGCTCACCGTTCTAGGTGGCCTAGCCGAGTTTGAACGTGAGCTAATCAGAGCTCGAACCGACGAAGGACGTAAGCGGGCTCAGGCCAGAGGCGTTAGGTTTTGGGAGAAAGCTGAAGCTTACTCAGCATCAAATCACGGAGGCGCTACGACGAAGGGAAGAAGGAGAGGAATTGGCCGAACTTGGTCGATCTTATAAGGTGAGCCATTCAACGATATCGAGGCTTTGACCTGCGGCGGTTCAATGGGCTTGGCGGTGAACCTGCGAACTCGCTTATGCTAAGATCGTCAGTTATTGCGGTCCAAGCCTTGGCCAGCCGGCGCAATGGTCTTGGCCGCACGGGGAGCTAGCTCCTTCAGCCGCTTCGACCGGAGCCGCTTCCGCTTGAACTGCAAGACGGGAGGAAAGTCATGGAATGGTTCAGCCAGAAGACATCGATAGCGGGCATTCCAATTTCCAATTGGGCGCTTGTTCTGGGCGCTATCATCATAATCTTGATCGTCTACGGACAAATGTAAGACTTGCCCAAGCCCTAAGGCGAGTAGTCGTAAGGGTGACGATGATGGATCAATACGAGAGGTGAACCTCCACCATCACGGAAATTGGTAAGCACCAACCACCGAGAGGCTCTGAATTCCGGTAAGAATGTTGGCTCCGTCAGGCCGACCCTAACCGGATCGGGACGGGAGAGAGATCAGGGGCTGCACTCATCCAACCTGAGAGCAGCCCCTGATTTCTTTAACTGAAGAAGAGGTGGCCCCGACCTCTTGGGGGGTTCAGGGAAGGGTGAGATCAGGGCCGTGCTCTCTTGGGGAGAACGGCCCCACTTTTATCAGTTTGCATGTCAATGAAATGTATTTTCGGTGACCATCAACATAAATGACTAGACCTGGGCCATACCCTATCGATGCAAGGAGACTTCCCTGGACCCCTCATGTCTGACGCAATCATGAACCTGCAAAGAACCTAACCCGGTATCCCACCATCTTTTCAGTTTAGAAACCGGGGGTCGCTACCAAGCGTGGGTGGCTGCGGGAGCGCCCCCGATCCCTCTCCGTCCCAACCGATGATTGCCCATTCGATGAGGCCGGAACCAACATTCCAACCCACGCATGTCGATGAAATATATTGGCCTTGTGTGTTATTGCCCTAGCAGGTGACTGTTAGTGGCTTCCCACCATTCGTACTCCCATCGTGGGCCTTAGTGGCGGCCCCTATCCAGCGCTGTGAAAATACGATTGGCTCGGCGCACATCCTCAGCGAACTGTTCTGCTTCCTCCAACGAGTTGAAGCGGCGTGGGTCACACTCCTCCTCTACTACGCCCCTCGGGAAGTTGTGCTGATAGTAGATGCGGAAGTCTCCACCCTCTTGTTGGATACGTACATGCCAGGCGTAGTGTCTTTTGAACATGGCCTGTCACCACCTTCTAAGAAGATGGTGGCCCCAATCTCTGGGGACGGGGAATGGTTATGAGATCGGGGCCGTGCTCTCCTTGGGGATAAGAGCGACCCTGATTTTACTCCTCTGCCCATCTCAGCAACATGACTTAATTAGCAATGCTGCGCTGCAGAGCGTTGCAGCGATGGCTAGTGTGAATGGAGATGGCCCCGACCTCGGGGGCTAGCTGAGTGAGATCGGGGCCGCTGGGCGATGATGAACGGCCCGATTTTATCAGTTTGCATGTCAGGTACCACTGTGGCCGTATGTTACTGTGCTAACTGATGACTGTTAGCGACATCACCATCGCCGATAACGCCTATCAGGCACGGATGGCTTATGCGTATTCAAGTTCGTCGGCTTAGTGTCGCTGTCATCACTTGAAACATTCTCGCTTGGAACGCTGATCAGCGGCGTGGCTTCGATAACCTTTCGACTACGTTCGATAGCTCGGTCAAGTTGGGCAGCTAAATCGCCAGCATGAACCGTCGCCATAACGGCAAGCTTTGGGTGCTCGTGCGGCAAGGCAGCGGTAGCAGCTCGTAGCCTAGTCAGCAGGGGCAATGATGGGCTGCGATAAAACAGTGTTAGTGAGGTTGCGTTGGGCTCAAGCTCGAAGCGCTCATCCTCCTCCTTCTTATGTTGCACCGATTGAAGATCGATGAGTTCTTCCATCCCTGCAAAACAATCGGCACGTTCTGAAAATGCAAAGGCCGGCTCCCCGGCCGGCCCTTGCGCCCCTTCCCGCCCCCGCGGGTTTATTTCGCGATGATCGGTGCCGGCTCAGGCGCACCCCAGCGATAAACCATTGCCAGAGAAAAAACGTCAGCATGCGCGTTGACGTTGCCAATGTAATTAATGCCGTCAAAGAACGGATTGCCGGACACTGCCGTAATGTTGATGGATGGACCCTGTACCCAGACGTGCGAATAGGCGAGATCGAACGAGAACCCTCTGAACACTTGCCAGCTGGCGCCGATGGAGGCCCAGACCCGGTTGTTGTCGGGTATGAGCGGTGTGCGCACCCGGTCATCGATCGGGGAAATCTCGTAAGCTGCACCAGCACGAACTGTCAGCCGGTCGCTCCACTGATACTCGCCCCCCAGGGCGAAGAACCAGCCGTCCTTATATTGAAACGGTATCGTGAC
>Ga0310916_10003214_pt1 | contig 10111 bp, 8 predicted proteins | sample GREbulkMGLF176_FD_203444 | JGI IMG/M metagenome (GOLD analysis project Ga0310916, IMG submission 203444) | Lab enrichment of tropical soil microbial communities from Luquillo Experimental Forest, Puerto Rico - GRE.bulkMG.LF176 | ecosystem: Environmental > Terrestrial > Soil > Tropical forest >... | reverse complement strand
CGTGAAAGATGACATCGAGCTGGTACGGGACACGATCGTGCGCCAGCTCGCAAACCCCGATGTGCAGGCGATCATCACGACGGGCGGAACGGGGATCACGTCGCGCGACCGCACCTATGAAGCCGTGACGGCAATGCTGCAAAAGCGGCTAGACGGCTTTGGCGAGCTGTTTCGAATGTTGAGTTACCAGCAGATCGGATCGGCGGCAATCATGAGCCGCGCGTGCGCGGGGCTGTCGTCAGGGCGCGTCATCGTGTCGCTGCCGGGGTCCGAGGCGGCGGTCAAGCTGGCCATGGAACGGCTCGTGATCCCTGAATTGCCACATCTGGTCCAGCAGGCGCAAAAGTAGTGAAGCCGTTTACCTCCACTATTTCCATCGATGAAGCCAGGCGGCGCCTCGACGATGCGGTGCGAGCCATCGAGCGGACGGAACGGGTGCCGCTCGATCAGGCAGGCGGCAGAGTGGCCGCGACCGAGGTCGCGTCGGAGGTCGACGTCCCGCCATTCGCGCGAGCGGCCATGGACGGCTACGCCGTCCTCGCTGCCGATACGGCGGGCGCCTCGAAGGAGTCGCCCGTGCGACTTCGGGTGGCCGCGCGTGTGTTCACGGGCGAAATGACGACAGCGGGTGCTGGCGGGGGAGACTGCATCGAGATCGCAACCGGCGCTCCGCTCCCGTCGGGCGCCGACGCCGTCGTAATGGTCGAGGAAACCCGCAAAACGGGCGAGACGTCCCCCGACGAGCTGATCGAAATCATGGTCGTTGCCCACGCCGGCCAGCATGTGGGGCGTCGCGGGGCGGACATTGCGCCCGGCGACCGGGTCGTGGCGGACGGCGATTGGTTGACTCCTAGCCGTGTCGGCGCGCTCGCTGCAATCGGCCGCGCGACCGTCGAAGTCTTCGCCAAACCGCGCGTCGCGATTCTGTCGACCGGCAACGAGGTCGTCGAACCCGGTCAACCGCTTCCCCCGGGGCATATCTTCGATGTCAATCGCTTCACGCTGGGCGCGGTCATCGCGGCGCACGGTGGTCTGGCAGAGCCCCATCGCCCCGCGCACGACAGCCTCGACGCGCTCGTTCGCGCGCTGGACGAGTGCGCCGACGCCGACGTGATCGTGTTTTCCGGCGGGAGCTCGGTCGGCGATCGCGATCTCATCGCCGACGCGATCGCCAAACGCGGAGAGATGATTTTTCACGGCATCGCGGTGCGGCCCGGAAAGCCGACAGCCTTTGCGCGCGTGTACCCGTCCGGGGGCCCCTCCGCGACGGTGCCCGGCAAGCCGCACGGAACGCCGTTCTTCGGCATGCCGGGCAACCCGACCTCGTGCTTGTCGAATGCCTATATCCTGCTTGTGCCTTTCCTCCGCGCGATGGCGCGGCTGCCGCCCCATAGGCCACGCGTCGTGCGCGCGCCGCTGGGGCGGCGAATCGCGTCGGTCGTCGGCCGGCACCAGTTCTATACGGTGAGGGTGCGGGACGGCGTGGCGCTGCCTTCGTTCAAAGGCTCGGGGGATATAACCAGTCTGTCGCAGGCAGACGGCTACATCGAGATTCCGGCGACGGAAAACGTCGTCGAGGAAGGGACGGTCGTCGAGGTGACGCTGTTCTGAGACGACCGGGTCAACGCGCTCATTTCGGTAGCGTTTGGACAACCCCACCCTTGTCGTTCAGGAATTCGATCCGCGGATTGCCCGCCGCGTCCACGATCAGATTCAACCGGGCCGTTCCATTCGCGTCCGCCAAAGTGAGCCTTGCCTCGCGCACGGGGCCCTTGCCGCGGAACACACGCCGCGGCGCGGCCGGCGCTTCCGCGCGTGCTTTCTGGACCGCGGCTGCGGGCGCGCGAAGATCTCATGCAGCCTCCTGAGCCGCGAGCGATGCGGTCGTGAAGCAACGATTCGAGCTCGGATTATGAGATATTACGAAGCCAATGACACTCAAACACTACGCTGGCGACGATGCACTCGACCCTGGGCCGGGCACTTCTGACAGACGCCGATTCCTCGCGACAGTAACGGGTTTTGCAGGCCTTGGCGCCATCTTCACGGGCGCAGCGACTCCCGCGACCGCCGAAGCACCACGTCCCACGCGGGGTACCGCGCTCGACCAGCGCGCGGATGCCCCTCAGGGAACTCCGCAGCAGCGCCCGGCCGGGTCGACCGAGTGGGATCTCAGCTGGCTGGACCAGCTCAAAGGAAAGCACAAGCAGTTGTACGACGTCGGCAACATGGATATCTCCGAAGACACGCCGCTGCGCATGCCGATGAACTATCTCGACGCCTTCCGCGATCTCTACCACTTGGAGCCGCCGGACGTGAACGTCGTCATCGGGATCCAGCGAGTGGCGTTTCCGATGAACGCGTCGGATGCCCTGTGGGAGAAATATCAGCTGGGGGAGCGCTGGAACATCAAAGATCCGCAGACCGGGAAGATCGCGACGCGAAACGTCTTCCTCGGTCAACCGCCTGGCCCGGCGTCTGGCGGTGGAGGTGCGTTCGTGCGGCCGCTCCAGGCCCGCGGCGCGATCTTCTGGCAATGCAATATTGCGCTCCAGGCCGTGACGCGGCAGCTCGCGCAACAAACGGGCAAGTCGCCGGCTGATGTCCGAGCCGATCTCGTCGCCGGACTGAATCCCGGCGTCAAGCTCGTGCCAGCGCATACGCTGCTTGTTGGTCTCGTCCAGGAGCGCGGCTTTACTTACGAGAAGCCGTAACGGAGGCAATCGATGCGCTACATACCGCTCGCTCTTCTGGTCGCCGTCTCCCTCGCGCAGCCTTCCGCCTCATATCGCATCACGCACACCTACACGCTCGGCGGCGACGGCAGCTGGGACTACATCGTCCCAGACCCGCCTAACCACCGGCTGTTCATCGGCCGGCAGAATCGGGTGATGGTCGTCGACGAAAACACCGGCTCGCTCCTTGGCGAGGTGACCGGGATTCAGGGAGCACACGGAACCGCCGTGGCGCAGACCAGCGGCCACGGTTTCGCGACGTCCGGCAACGATCGGTCGGTGCTGATGTTCGATTTGAAGACGTTCAAGGTGCTCGGTCGAATTCCGGCAGCGGAAGATGCAGACGCCATCATCTACGACGGCGCCTCGAATCGTGTTTTCACGTTCAACGGCGACGCGCATTCGTCAACAGTGATCGATCCGCGCGAGGGAACGCTTGTCACGAATATTCCGCTTGCAGGCAAACCGGAATACGGCGCGTCAGCCGGCGACGGAAAGGTGTACGCCAATCTGACCGACACGAACGAAGTCGTGGAGATCGACGCCGCGGCGGCGACCGTGGCGCGACGCTGGCCCACGGCTCCGTGCCGCCAGCCGGTCGCCATGGCGATCGACACAGGCCATCATCGGCTCTTCAGCGGATGCCGCAGCGGTGTCCTGGCGATTTCCGACTATCAGGCCGGCAGAGTTGTCGCGACCGCGCCAATCGGGGCCGGCGTCGACGGCGCCGGGTTCGATCCCGCGTCAGGCGATGTGTTCGCCTCGAACGCGGATGGCACGCTCACCGTGATTCACCAGGACGGGCCGGACCAGTACCGCGTGGTCGAAAACGTGCAGACGCCGCAGTTCTCACGCAACATGGGCCTCGATCCCACCAATCACCGCTTGTTCCTCGTATCGGCAACGTTCAGCCCGGCGCCGGTGGGAGGGCGGGGCCGGGGACCGATGGTCCCAGGATCATTTACATTGATGGTGATTGAGCGACAGGGCTCGGGCGACTGACGTTATTCGTTAGCGCCGCCCGATCCTCCGCTCGTATTCAAGCTCGAGGACGTCCGCGGTGTGCAGATCGAATGCGGGCGCAGTGCGTGAGTACACGCCGCGGAACTCGGAGCGGCAGCGGTAACACACGGTCACGTCCTTCAGCTGTCCATAGACGACGAGGTCGATGAGGGCCGCCGAAGCAAGGATGCCGTAAGCGATAAGGTCCCGTCCGAACCAGTAGAAGCCGCCGCTCACCGCGGCGCCGATAATCACGACCGTGAGCCCGATCTTGGGGTCGAAGTCTTTGCGGACATAGAAATCGGCGCCGGCGCAGACCGGGCAGCGATCGACGGCGCGGTCGGCGCGAATCGCCTCGCTGATAGCGAGGTCGATATCCCGGCCGCAGCGTCCGCACCGGATGGCGTGCGGCGCATTGCGCGCGAGACCGTCGCCCGGCTCCACCGGCAGGGCGGCGTCGCACGCCGGGCATTTCACGAGAATCTCCATCAGCGATCAGTCGCCGGGAAAGAACGACGGGAGCGTCAGATCGCGCATCGTGTGGAGACCCGGCGCGGCCCGGAGGACCTTGGGAATCGAATTGACCGCGATCGACGCCGTGGCGACGTCGCCGTGGATGCCGCCCGGAATCTTCATCGACAGGCTCGGCGATCCTTCGATCTCTACCGAGTCGTAAGTCTCCGGCGAACCCAGATACGCTTCCATGTGCAGCTTGATCAGCGGCTCGCCCTTCCGAAAGCCAACGCCATCCTGAACGATCCCACACACATAGCCCGGATCGACCGCCAGGAACTCGCTGGACACCGTCACGGAGGCGAGCTTTGGCTCAATTTCATCGGTAATGCGGTCGAGGCTCCACCCGAGCGCGTCGGCAATCATCGCAATCGATTCGGTCAGCCCGACGTGACGCACACTGCCGTCGTCCACCTTTCGCTGAAACTGCTCGGTGGTGAGGCCGGCGCCGATCTTCTGTTGAAACGGCAAGCGCCGAATCCGCGCGTCCTGCACGCGCGTGACGGTCACGCGCTCGACGCGCTCGCAGACGGCCGTCAGCGCAATGGGCAGCGCGTCCATCGCGAACCCGGGGTTGACGCCGGTGCCGAGCACGCCGACTTTGGCCTTCTTCGCCCACTTGTGAATCTGTCGCGCCTGCTTGATGTGCGTGTAGCCGGGATACGACAATTCTTCCGTCGTCGACACGATAGGCGTCTTCGATTTCAGGATCGTCTCGATTTGCGGCATCACGTCCTTGAGAGAAGACGCGGTGCAGAGCATGACGACGTCCGGTTTCGCGGACTTCAACGCGCGTGCCGCATCGCCGGAGACCTTGACGCCGATTCTCTTCGGGAGGCCCACAACGTCGCCCAGGTCGCGTCCGATCTTGGCCGGATCGATGTCGATGCCGCCGACGATCTTGAACCCAGGGCGGTGCGCAATTTGTTTGGCGATGGCTGCGCCGATCGGGCCCAGCCCGAAGTGCACGACGCGAATGTTCGGCATAAGCTTGGAATTATATGGCAACCGACCATGCTGGAGGACTGACGCGCGACCACGTCGTGTGGGCGTACCGTCTGCTGCTCGATCGAGATCCCGAAAACGACGATGTGATTGGGCCGAAGCTGGCGGGATCGCGCGACACACGCGAGCTGCGCCACCACCTGATGACGTCGGCAGAGTTCCAGGACAAGAACCGCGACTATGCGCACACGAACGACCGGACGGTGATCATCAAAGAGCTCGGCGGCCCTGGAAGCGTGCGTCTCTTTGTCGACCTGTCCGACCATGTGATCGGTCTGCCTATCGTGCGCGGGCACTATGAAGAGGCGGAAATGGAGCTGATGCGCCGGACGCTCCGCCAGGGGGACATCGTTGTGGATATCGGGGCGCATATCGGGTTCTTCACGATGCAGATGGGCGCGCTGGTTGGCCCGAGGGGGTGCGTGTACGCCTTCGAGCCGCTCGACGCGAACGCGGACCTTCTCGAGCGATCGATCGCGGAGAACCGCTTCGGCGATCGCGTGATCTTTCAGCGGGCGGCGGTGGGCGCGGTGAGCGGTAGTGGGATGCTCACGTTTCCGCGGGAAACGCTCAACACTGGGGGAGCCTATCTGCTCCGTGACGGGACGCCGCCGCTGGCAGGTAACCTGAAGCAGTCCGTCCCGGTCGTTTGCCTGGACGATACGGTGACTGAGCGGCCGGTGCGGATGATCAAGATGGATGTCGAAGGCGCGGAGCCTCAGGTGCTGAGAGGCGCGCGGCGGCTTCTGCGCGAAGATCGACCGATCGTGCTCTCCGAGCTGCATCCGACGCAGCTGGATCGGGCGTCGGGCGTGACGGCGCGGGAGTTTTTGGAAGAAGTCCAGCAGGCTGGCTACCGCGCGCATCGATTGGCCGGCGGCACTGTGGGAGAGCCCATCGAGGACGTGCCCCGCGAGGCGGTGGTTTCGGTGTTGCTCGTCCCGGAGGGGTAAGCGCCGGCTCGCGGAAGAAACGAGCCACGAGCTTACGAGCCACGACTCCGAGTACCGAGTACCGAGCTCGAGTAAGGTAGGATTCGCGCATGCGCCACATGTTTGCTGCTGCCCTTCTGTTTGCCGTTGCGCTTGCGGCGAGTGGACTCGCCGTCGCCCTCCAGGCGCAGCCCCCCGCGCTCGCGATCGTCGGCGCCACTCTGATTGATGGGAACGGCGGCGCACCCGTCCGGGATGCCGTGGTCGTCATGACGGGCGGACGTGTCAGCGCCGTCGGGCCGCGCGCATCGACTACAGTGCCTGTCGGCGCGCAGACGATCGGCGCTGCCGGGAAGTTCGTTGTCCCCGGGTTCGTCGATACAAACGTCCACCTGTCGCTGTACGGCGGGATGAACGACCGCTACGAAACGTTGGTGCGCTACTACGATCGCCAGCAGGACATCGTGCTCGAGGCCGCCCAGATCGACCTGAGTTACGGCGTCATGACCGTCCGGGACAGCTACGGCATGCTACGGCCGCTGACGGCCGTGCGCGACCGCATTGCGAGCGGGGAAGCGCTTGGACCTCGGATTCTCGCTGCCGGCAACATCCTGGGGTGGAGCGGACCGTATTCAATCAGCTTCAGCCTGACGCGCGAGCAGGGGCTGACGCTCTTCCAAGAGCAGATGAACGACGAGATCGCGCAGGGCGCGGGCGAGGAGTTGATGAGCCTGACGCCAGGGGACCTCGCGCGGGCGATCGATGCGTATGTCGCCAAGCGTCCTGATTTCGTGAAGTATGGAGGCACGAGTCATTTCTCGGAGCCGACTTTCCTCGGCTTCTCGCCGGAAGCTCAGAAGACGATCGTCGATCGGGCGCATGCCGCCGGACGCATGGTGGAGACGCATGCGACGAGCCCCGAAGGACTGCGCGTCGCGATGGACGCGGGAATCGACGGCATCCAGCACCCTGAAATGGTCGATGGCAAGGCGTTTCCCGAGGATCTGATCCCTCGGCTTCGCGAGAAGTCCATCATCTGCTCGATGCTCGTCAGCACGATCACCGGCGAGGCATGGGAGAAGCACCTGAAGGACCAGGCCGAAGCGCAGAAGAAGCTGGTCGAAGCTGACAAGAAGCTCACCGAGGACGAAAGCAAGTCAGAAGCCGAGCGCAGGCGGCCGCGTACAACATTCGAGGAGCGACAGCGCGCGACCGATCTCGGCACCGCGCTCGATATGCGTCGCAGGAACGCGCAAACACTCATTCGCGCTGGCGCGCTCGTCACCGTGGGGACCGACAGCTACTGGGCGTCAGCGAGCGAGCTGTCACGAACGCCAAAGCCGCAGAACCAGGCCCACGGCATCGGTACGATCATGGCCATCGAGGGGCTCGTGGAGCTCGGCATGACGCCGTCGCAGGCGCTGGTCGCCGGGACGAAGAATGGCGCGATTGCCGCACGAGCGATTGCCGACTCGGGCACGCTCGAGGTTGGCAAACGCGCGGACCTGATCGTGCTCGACGCTGACCCGCTTGCGGACATTCACAACATTCGCAAGATCGCCATACTCGTCAAGGACGGTCGCGTGGTCGATCGCGCGTCGCTGCCGCAAAAGCGCGTGTTGTCGCGCGCGCCGTCGCACCCGATTGCCAGCCCTGGTCGGAACAATCATGGCTAACGGGCGGGGGACGCTGATTGCTGCGCCGGTGGTGTTTGTCACGTCGGCCGCGTTGGCGGGAGGCGCCGGTATTCAAGCCGCCGCGGCGCCGCCGGCAATGGGGCCCCCGCCGTTATCGCCGAGAAACGCCAACTACACCATCGACGCGAGGCTCGACGCCGAGCAGCACGAGATCGCCGCTTCCGAGAGGATCCAGTGGCGAAACATTAGCGGAACGACGGCCACCGAGCTGCAGTTCCACCTCTACTGGAATGCCTGGAAGCACCCGCGTACCACGTTCATGCGCGAGAGCGCGCTCGCCGGGGACCGCTCCGACGCTGATCGCCCGCCGGGCGACTGGTCGCACATCGACGTCACGTCAATCAGACTGCTAAATGGGTCAGGTGGGTCGAGTCAGTCGGGTAGGTCAGGTGGGTCGGGTGGGTCAAGCATCGACCTTACGACGGCACAGCATTTCATCACGCCGGACGATGACAATGCCGAAGATCAGACCGTCATGGCGGTGCCGCTGCCGCAGCCGGTCGGACCGGGCAGCCTTGTCACGCTCGAATTGAGCTGGACGGCCCACATTCCGCGCACGTTCGCCCGAACGGGCGTCATCGGCAACTTCTTTTTCATCGCGCAGTGGTTTCCCAAGCTCGGCGTGCTCCAGGACGATGGGTGGAATTGCCATCAGTTTCACGCGGGCACGGAGTTCTTCTCCGACTACGGCGTCTACGATGTGTCGCTGACCGTGCCACGCGGGTGGATCGTGGGCGCAACGGGCGTCGAGCGCCAGCGGCGGGACGGCAAGGACGGACTCGGCGGCGACACCGGGGCCGCAAGCGGACGCGAGACCACGACCTACCGCTACTACCAGGAAGACGTTCATGACTTCGCGTGGACGGCGAGCCCTGACTTCATCGAGCGAAAAGCTCGGTTCGAGCATGCCACGCTGCCGTCGGTCGAGCTGCGGCTGCTGCTCCAGCCCGAGCATGCCGGACAGGCCGAGCGCCATTTCGATGCCACGCGCACGACCCTGAAGTACTACGGCGAGTGGTTCGGCCCGTACCCCTACGGGCACATCACCATCGTGGATCCGGCGTACCAGAGCGGCGCTGGCGGCATGGAATATCCGACGCTTTTTACCGCGGGAACGAGGTGGTTGGCGCCGCGCCAGGTGGTGAGTCCGGAGGAGGTCACAGTCCACGAAGCCGGTCACCAATTCTGGTACGGCATTGTCGGCAACAACGAATTCGAGGACGCGTGGATGGACGAAGGCATCAACACGTTCTCAACCGCGAGAGCCGTCGCGCAAGCGTACGAGCCCAATTTCCTTGCCCTACGCTACTTCGGCCGGTTCGTGCCGTTCGTGTTCAGGGACATCTCCCTCTCGCGCGAGAGCGAAGGGAACCGGCTCGCCGGCTATCGACACGATGCGAAAAGCGATGCGGAGTCGACGCCGAGCTTTCGCTACTTTCCGGCGACCGGCGGGAGCATCACGTACAACAAGACCGCTCTGTGGCTGAACACGATGGAACGCTGGCTGGGGTGGGAGACGTTGCAGAGGATCCTGGCGACGCATTTCGAGCGGTGGAAGTTCCGACACCCGAAACCGGATGATTTCTTTCGAACGGCGACGGAAGTGGCCGGCCGCGATCTCAGTGGATTCTTCGATCAGGTGTACCGAAGCTCGAATGTCTTCGATTACGGCGTGCAGGCGCTCACCACTGTGCGTGAGGGCGCCCAGTTCCGCTCGAACGTGGTCGTACGCCGGTACGGGGAGGCAACCTTTCCGGTAGAGGTCTTGATGACGTTCGAGGACGGACAACGTGTAACGGAACATTGGAACGGCGTGGATCGCTGGAAGCTGTACTCGTACCTCCGGCCGGTAGGAATCCTGAGCGCCGAGGTGGATCCGAAGCGTGTGCTGCTCCTCGACGTCAACCACACGAACAACTCGAAGACGTTGCGGCCGGCGACGTCTCGCGCCGCGACGAAGTGGTCGCTGGCGTGGCTGGTGTGGCTCGAGGACTGTCTGCTGACGTGGGCCGTGCTGGTATGACCCGCCGCGTTGCGACAAGGCTGATGGCTCATGGCTGATGGCTCGAGCCGCATGACCGCGCTGTCGGCATGGCGCGACGGACTGCGGCGCGTGAACAGAGCGCCTGCCGTGCTCGCCGGCGTCTGGCTGACCACGCTCCTGATCGGCGCGCCGCTGGCGCTCGTCCTCCGCGGCATGATTGTGCAGCATCTGGGCGACAGCCTC
>Ga0310916_10003213_pt1 | contig 10111 bp, 11 predicted proteins | sample GREbulkMGLF176_FD_203444 | JGI IMG/M metagenome (GOLD analysis project Ga0310916, IMG submission 203444) | Lab enrichment of tropical soil microbial communities from Luquillo Experimental Forest, Puerto Rico - GRE.bulkMG.LF176 | ecosystem: Environmental > Terrestrial > Soil > Tropical forest >... | reverse complement strand
GGATTCACCTAATTGGCCATGGACGACACCATCCATCTCGAGACGGACGTGCTGGTGGCGGGCGGCGGCGCGGCCGGGATGTTCGCGGCCATCGCCGCGGCGCGTGGCGGCGCGCAAGTGACGCTCATCGACAAGAACGTGGTCGGCCGCGGCGGCGCCAGCATCATGGCGCAGATGACCTGCGCGGCGGCGCTGGGGGAGGCCGAGCCCGACGATCCCCAGGTGCATCTTGCCGACACGCTCGCAGCCGGTCGCGGGCTTTGCAACGAGCGGCTCGCCGCGCTCCTGTGCGAAGGCGCCCCGGCGCGCATCCGCGAGCTCGAAGGCTGGAAGGTCAACTGGGCGCGCGCGGACGATGGAAGCATCAATCAGGTCAAGGCGCCGGGCCACAGCCGCAGGCGCTGCGTGTACGTCGACTTTCTGAGCACCGGGGCAGCGATCTGCGCGGCGCTGCGCAACAAGGTGAGCCGCGACGGCGATATCCGGCGCCTGAGCAATGTCAGCCTCACCGACGTGGTGACGCGCGACGGCGAGGTGATCGGCGCGGTGGGCTTCGATGTTGCGACTTCGCTCCCGGTCGCGGTCGCGGCGTCGGCGGTGGTGCTCTGTCTCGGCGGCATGACCAAGATGTTCGCCCGCACGACTTCGCCCAACAATCTCGCCGGCGAGGGGCTTGGCATTGCGCTGCACGCCGGAGCGCGCGTCATCGACATCGAGTTCCTGCAGTTCTATCCCAATGGCCATCTCGCCCCGCGCATGGTGGGGCTTGATCCCACCACCTGGGAGCCGACCCGCGTCAAGCTCGGCGGACGCCTGCTCAACGGCAAGGGCGAGGAATTCCTGCACAACTACGGCGAGGCGCAGGACGCGGGCTACAGCACCGCGCGTGATGCCTTGACCTATGCGATCTACAAGGAAGTTGCCGACGGTCGCGGCTCGCCCCACGGCGGCGTCTATCTCTCCTTCCAGCACCTTGACGAGCGCGTGCTCACGGCGGCGCTCGGTCCCGTGATCGACATCTTCCGGCGCAACAACATCGACCTGACCAGGCAGCCGGTGGAAGTGTTTCCGATCGCCCACTATCAGATGGGCGGCATCGAGGTGGATGGCGACATGGCGAGCTGCGTGGGCGGCCTCTACGCGGCGGGGGAGCTGGTCGGGGGCGCGAACGGCGCCAACCGTCTCTCCGGCAACGCGCTGCCGGAAGCTATGGTGTTCGGCGCGCGCGCGGGCGAGACGGCCGCCCGCTTTGCGGTCCGCAGGGGCAAGCCCGCCTGGGACAACGATGCCGCGCGGCCCCACCTCGAGCCTATCCACGCGGCGCACGGGGGAAACGGCGCAGGCGGCGTTTCTCCGCTCGCCCTGATGCGCGAGCTCAAGGAGCTGATGTGGCGCAACGTCGGCGCTTTCCGCAGCGGCGACAAGCTTGCGCAGGCGCTCGATCGCATCCGCGCCATGCGCGCGCGCGATCTGCCGCACGCGTGCGTGGGCGCCGGGCGCATCCACAATGCGAGCCTGGTCGAATGGTTCGAGCTGCGCAGCGGGCTCCGTGCGGCCGAGGCGCTCGCGCTCGCCGCGCTTCACCGCCGGGAAAGCCGCGGCGCCCATCAGCGCGACGATTTTCCAGAGACGCGCGGCGCGTACGCAACCAACCAGCGCATCTGGCTCGCGGGCGGTGAGCTGCGCTCGAGCTTCGAGGAGTTGCGCGCATGACCAACGCGCGCCAGAAAACGGCCCGCCTGAGAATCTGGCGCGGGACGAGCAGGGAGAACGGCCGTTACGAGGAGTTCGACGTCGAATTCGAAGACGGCGATTCCGTCCTCGACGGCCTCGTGCGCATTCGGCTCAAGGCGCCGGACCTTGCCATCCGGTTCAGCTGCTTCAATGCAAACGTGTGCAAGGAATGCACCATCGTCATCGACGGCAAGGTGGAATATGCCTGCATTGCGAAACTGCGCGCAGGCGTGATCCAGCTCGATCCGCTTCCCAATCGCCCGCTTTTGCGCGACCTCGTCACCGACACGTTGTCGCACAAGGAGCGGTTCTGAATCGGGAGGGGGTGCTTCGTAGCCCGCATTGAGCTCTTGCGAAATGCGGGTCGAGAACCCGGATGTCGCTTCGCTCCATCCGGGCTACGGCTACATTCCGAGATAAGCTTGGCGGATGGCCGGATCCTGGGCGAGTGCGGCCGTAGTACCGCGTGTGGTGACGCGGCCGGTCTCCACCACAAACGCGTGACGTGCAAGCTCGAAGGCGGTCAGCACGTCCTGCTCGACCAGGAGGATGGCGATGCCGCCGCGGTTGATCTCGATGAGTGCCTCGCTCAGCCGCTCCACCAGCCGCGGTGCCAGCCCCAGCGACAGCTCGTCGATCATGAGCAGCTTCGGACGCGACATGATCCCGCGGCCGATGGCGCACATCTGCTGCTCGCCGCCCGAGAGCGTGGTGGCGTCCTGGCGCGTGCGCTCGCGCAGAATCGGGAACAGCGAGAGCACGTAGTCAAGATCGCGCCTCGTCTGCACGGCGTCGCGGCGCAGATAGGCGCCGAGGAGGAGGTTGTCGCGCACGGATAGCCCGCGGAACAGACGCCGTCCTTCCGGAACATGCGCGATCCCGCGCGCAATGATCTCATCGGCGCTGGCGCCCGCGAGCGGCTCGCCATCGAACGTGATGCGCCCGGCGGTCGCTGCCACCAGGCCCGATACGGTGCGCAGCAGCGTGGTCTTGCCGGCGCCATTGGGACCGACGATGCAGGCGATCTCGCCCGCTTCCACTGCAAGCTCGATGCCCCACAGGACGCGCACGTCCCCATAGCCGGCGCTCAGCTCCTCGATCGCCAGCAGCGGCTTAGCCATTGGCTTGCAGCTCTCGCACGCGGCGGGCGAACTTCTCGCCGAGATAGGCTTCGATCACGCGAGGGTGCCCCGCGATCTCGGCCGGGTTGCCGTCCGCGATCAGCTCGCCGTGATGGAGGACGAGCACGCGCTCCGCGAGCGAGAAGATCACCTTCATGACATGCTCGATGATGAGGATGGTGATGCCGCGCGCGGCAATCCTGCGGATGAGCGCGAGCGCACCGTCGATCTCACCGGAATTGAAGCCGGCATTGACCTCGTCGAGCATCAGGAGGCGCGGCCGCATGGCAAGGCTCTTGGCGAGCTCGAGGCGCTTGCGTCCGGCGAGCGTGAGCGCGGAGGCGGGGCGCTGCGCGAGCGCGGCGAGACCGGTGAACTCGAGCTCATCGCGCGCGGCCGACCTCGCGTCGGCAACGCGCGCATGCGCACCCGCAAACAGCGCCCCCGCCATCACGTTCTCGATGACGCTCATGCGCGGGAACGGCTGCACGATCTGAAAGGTGCGTGCCAGGCCCGCGCGCGCGGCCTGAAAGGGACGCTGCGCGGTGACGTCGGTGCCGCGAAAGACGATGCGGCCTTGCGAAGCACGCTGCGCGCCGGTCACCACGTTGACGAGCGTGGTCTTGCCCGCGCCGTTTGGTCCGATCAGCGCGACGATCTGTCCTTCCCTGAGCGCAAAGCCGACCTGCCGGAGCGCCTGGACGCCGCCGAATGTCTTGCCCACGCCCGCGAGCTCGAGAATCGGCATGGTCATGCCGGGGCTTTGCGCGAGCGCCGGCGGCCGGCGATGCGCGACCATGCTCGCGGGATGTTCAGAAGGCCGCCCGGCAGGAAGAAGATGAGAATCACGATCACGGCGCCGAGGATCGCGCGATTGTAGTCGAGGAAATTGGCCCAGAAGAATTCCTCGAGCAGGGTGAACGCGGCGGCGCCGACCGGCGGCCCGAGCACCGTGCCCGCTCCGCCCAGAAGGCACATCACGGGCACCTTGATGGTCATGAGAAGGGAGAAGGATTCGTTCGGATCGATGTAGCCGGTCCATGAGGCATAGGCTGCTCCGACGGTGCCGCAGAACAGTGCCGAGAGCACGAAGGCTGCGATCTTGCAGCGGGTGGTATTGACCCCGACCATGTCGGCGGCATCCTCGTTCTGCTGGATGCAGCGAAGCGCGAATCCGAAGCGCGTGCGGTCGACGGCGACCGTGACGGCGAACGCAGCCACCATGATGGCGATCATGGCGGCGAGGAAAGTGCGGGCAACGACGTCCGGGCCGCCCGGCAGGAACGCCACGTTGAGCCCGTCGCCGCCGCCGGTAAGGCTGCCCCAGGATGCCGTCACCAGCCGCGCCACCTCGACAACGCCGATCGACCCGATGGCGAAATAGTGTCCCTTGAGCCGAAGGATGATGCCGCCGAGCGCGGCGGCGAACGCGCCGGCGAAAATCGTGGCGATGAGCCAGGCAACAAGCATCGGTGCGCCGGCATTCTGCGTGAGCGCGCCGGCGTAGCTGCCCAGCCCGACGAAGGCGGCGGTGGCGAAGGAAGGATAGCCGGTGAAGCCGCCGATGAAGTTCCAGGACAGCGTGAGCGCGCTGTACATGGCAATGGTGATCGCGAGGCGGATGACATAGTTGCCGCCCCAGAGCGGCGTCGAAGCGAGCGCCAGAACCCAGGCGCCGAACAAAAAGTAATGCCAGCTGCGCGCCGTCACTCGTAGCCCCTCACGCCGGTGAGCCCGGTCGGCCGCACGACGAGCAGCGCCAGCATCAGGACGAACCCGACGGTGAGCGCGTGCTGGGGACCGACCAGCTGTCCGGCCAGGCTCTCGACGATACCGAGCACCAGCCCGCCGGCGAGCGCGCCCGGCACGCTGCCGAGACCGCCGATGACGCACACGACGAAGGCTTTGCCGAGAAAGGTGCCGGTCAGGTTGGTGGTGATCGGGTAGACCATGGCGAATACGGCGCCGGCTGCGCCCGCCATGAGGGCCCCGATGCCGAACGTGATGGCGTAGATGCGCTCGACCCGGATGCCCATCAGCGCCGCGGCGTCGCGGTCCATGCGCACCGCCACGATCGCCCAGCCGATGCGCGAGCCGCGCATGACGATGTAGAGCAGGCCGGTCAGGAGAAGAGCGAGCCCCATCGCCAGCAGCCGGTCGACGGGCATGACAATGCCGCCGAGATCGACGATGCCGAGGTCGAGCGTGACCCGTCGCGGGGTCGCCGTGTAGTAGACGGTCATGAAATTGTAGAGGATCAGATCGAGCCCGAAGGTGAGCGTGAGCGTGGTCAATACCGGTTGCGTCACGATCGGGTTGATGATGGCGAGCTGGATGAGATAGCCGATCGCGTAGAGAAGGAGCGCAACGGCAGGCAGGGCGACCAGGGGGTTGATGCCGTAGCTGTGCCACGAGAAGAACGTGAGATACCCGCCCAGGATGATGAGCGAGCCGTGCAGCATGTTGATCACGTTGAGCACGCCCCAGACCAGCGAGAACCCCACGGCCAGGCACGCATAGAGCGCCCCCAGCACCAGCCCGTTCACGAGAATCTGCAAATACGCCATGGCAACGCTGAAAATAAAAACCCGCCTCGGATTGCTCCGGGCGGGCCGTGCCCAGCACCAAGCCACCGGTACATCCGCGGTTGGCTGGTATCGCTGTGGACGATGCTCATAGAGATAACCGGCGATCGCGATGTGATCAACGGTGGCGAGGGGCGCCCGGCGTCAATCCTGTCATGGTGTGGCTCCCCGGCAACAGATAAGCGGCGTGGCGTATTCCGGCGCGAATGCCTCTTACTTCATCAGTACCATTTCGCCATCCTTGACGTCGGCGGGATGCAGCACCTTGATGCGCTTGTCCTGGACCTGGATGATCGGCAGGTCTCTCGTCTCGTTCATGCCGTTGGCGCTGAACTTGACCGGCCCGTAGAACGTGGCGACGTTGGTTGCCGCCAGCGCGTCGCGCACCTTCTTCTTGTCGGTCGAGCCGGCACGCTCGATGGCATCCGCCAGCACCACCACGGCCGCGGCGCAGGATGCATGCACGTAGTCCGGATCGTTGTGCTCCCTGGCGACGAACTCCTTGTAGAAATCGGCGGTCGTGGGCCACACCCCAATGCCCTTGTAGTTGGTGGCATGGTGCCACCAGCTTGAGCTGGTGATCCCGTTGGCGAGGTCACCCAGCCCGTCGGTGTATTCCTTGTAGGCTGGCCCCGCCACCATTGTGATGATCGGCGCCTTGACGCCGAGATCGGACATCTGCTTGCGGGCGAGGATCAGGTCCTGGGTATATCCGGTGACATAGATCCAGTCCGGATTTGCCGCCTTGATCGCGGACACGGCCGCGGAATGGTCCATGGTTCCGACCGGATAGAGCTGGTCGTAGACCACATCGAGCCCGCCGCTCTTGGCCGCCGCCGATATTCCCTGTGCCATCGATTTCGGGAACACGTCATCGCGTCCCAGCACGGCGATGCGCTTGAGCGTCGGCATCCTGGCCTTGAAGAACGCCACCATGGCCGTGGTCATGCCGCCGTTAGGCGACAGGGTCCCGAACAGATGCTTGAAGCTCTGGTCGAACACCGATTCGGACGACGAGGCGCAGGCGAGCAACGGCGTCTGGTATCGCTCGGCCACCGTTGCCACGATTTTGGTGTGCCCGGAGCCGAATGGGGAGAGCACGAAGTCGACCTTGTCGTCGGTGATGAGCTTCTCGGCAAGCTGCGCAGAGCGCTGGCCGTCCGACTGATAATCGTATTTGACGAGCTCGACCTTCATCTTCTTACCGCCGACATTGATGCCGCCGGCAGCGTTCACCTTGTCGAGCCACATGTTCCAGACGACGTCCTGCTTCTTGCCTTCGTCGGCGAGCGAGCCGGTGAGCGCAAGCGGCGCCCCGATCTTGACCGCGTCCGCAGCCGTGGCGGGCGGCGCGGCGAAGGAAAACGCGGCCATGCTCGCGGCGGCTGCGATGATGCGAACGGACATATCTCTCGCAAGTTGCATGACTGTCTCCATTGCGATCGCCTGACCTGCGGTCCACTATACGAAACCCAACGAGCCCGAACAGCGGAAAATCACTGCACGGAATCAAGTCATGTGCCTGCTTAAGTTGCGGCCGGCCTTGCTCTGCGTCGCCTTGTGGCTTTCCGCCGCAGCCGCGTCCGGCGCAGAAGCCGTGAAAATCCGTGTGTCCTGGATCGCGCCGGTCACCAACTGGGCTTCCATCCTGCTGGAGAAGAAGGAGCTCGCCCGTCATCTCGGCGGGTCCTACGTGCTGGAGCCGGTGCGCTATGTGGGCACGCCGCAGATGATCACCGCGCTCGCCAACGGCGAGCTCGAGATCGCCAACCTGGCCTTCTCCACGCTTCCGATCGCGATCGAGAACGCCGGCCTCGATGATCTGCGGGTGATCGCCGATGAGCTCCAGGACGGTGTACCCGGCTATTATTCGCAGGAATATATGGTGCTCGCCGACGGCGCGATTGGGCGCATCGAGGATCTCAAGGGCAAGGTCGTTGCGACGGTGGCGGCGGGAGCCGCCGTCGAACGTCGCCATGCGCACCATGCTGCGCAGGCACGGACTCGAGGACAAGCGCGACTACACCATGGTGGAAGCGCCGCTGCCCACCATGCGCGCCATGCTCGCGGAGCGGAAAGTGGATCTGATTCCCGTCGTGCTGCCGTTTGCGGTCGATCCCGAGCTGCGGCGGATCGCGCGTCCCCTGTTCACCAACCGGGACGTGGTCGGAGTGACCCAGTTGCTGATGTGGACCGCGCGCCGGTCTACGCTCGAGCGCAACCGCGCCGCGATGGTCGACTTCATGGAGGATGCGCTGCGCATCACGCGCTGGTTCCTCGATCCCGCCCACCACACGGAGGTCATGGCGATTGCCGGCCGCGTCACCAGGCAACCGCCGGAACGCTTGGACTGGGCCTTCACGCAACGCGACTATTACCACGATCCCAACATGCTGCCGAACCTCGACGCGCTGCAGGGCAATGTCGACATGATGAAGGACCTGGGCTTCGTCAAATCGAGCATCGATGTGAAGCAGCATTCCGATCTCGGCATTGTGCAAGAGGCAGCCGCGCGCCTGCGATAAACGCAACATCGCTGCTGCAGCTTGGGGTGACCCCCTCACCCGGCGCCTTCGGCGCCGACCTCTCCCCGCAGGGGAGAGGTGGTCGAGCCCGCTGCTCGTGCAGAGAACACTCTCAGCCTGCGGAAGATGTTCTCAGACCGTGCCCCAGACGCGGTTGACCTCTCCCCGGCGGGGAGAGGTCGCGAGCGAAGCGAGCGGGTGAGGGGGGCCCATACTCGGGGTCGCTTGCCCTACCAGCGTTGGCCGAGATACTCGGCAATGCATGCCGCAGAAGCCTTGGCGTAGGTGCCGCGCCGGCTGACCGCCGCGCCGGTGAGGCGGCGCAGCGCGAGCGCCATCTCGGCGGCTTTCGCCGCGACCGCAATGCCGTTGAGCACCAGCGCTCCGTCGATGACGAAGGGGCACTCGCGCGCGAACAGCAGCATGGGCAGGCCGCCCGCCGGGATGATGACTTCGGCGCCGGCGGCGACCAGCGGGCGCACCTGCTCCACGAAATCGGCGCGCACGGCCGTGTAGCATTCCTCGTTGGTGAAGGCGCGCATGAATGCGGGCAGGTCCATCTTGATGGCCCGCACCCCGGCCACGCGCTGGTCGAGACCGTGGGCATGCACCTGCCGCTCGTGCCACTCGATGAACACCGGATCGATGGTGACGAGGCCAAGCCGCCGTCCCATGCTCAGGGCCGCCAGCAGATTGGCCTCGCCCAAGCCGATCACCGGGATATCCAGCGCGCCGCGTATTTCCAGGAGCCCGGGCTCCTGGAAATGGCCGATCACGAATGCATCATATCCCGCGCGCTCGGCTTCGAGCGCGTTGCGGATGGTCTGCGCAGCGCAGCGGAATTCGGTGAGCGGATGGAAGAGATGGTCGGGAGGATCAAGCCCGTGCACCTCGAAGCGGATGCCGGGACCGGCGGCCGCATCCAGCGCCGCCTGCAGCCGCTCGATATAGGGCGCCTGCTCGATGGGATGGACAAAGCTCTGATACCAGAGCTTCTCGGGACGGGACGATTCGGCCATAGCTTCTCACCAGGTCGATGCAGAGTGAGTGAAGGTCTGACAATGAATCTAGCACGCGCGCAATCGTCATCCTGAGCATGGACGACATTTTCTTCGAGGACGTCATTCCCGGCGCCACCATTCGGACGCAGCCGTACCTCCTGCCCGAGCACGAGCTCATCAGCTTCGCCGCGGCCTGGGATCCGATGCCGCTCCACATCGACAAGGCCTTCGCTTCGGAACACGGTGGGCTCACCGCGCCGGGCATCTACCTGCTCGCGGTCAAGATGCGGCTCGTCCATTCACTGCCCGTGCAGCGCTCGGTCATTGCCTCGCTCGGCTATGACGAGGTCCGCTTCCATCGCCCTGCGCGCCCCGGGGACGAGCTCACGCTCGAGCTCGAATGGACTGCCAAGCGGCGCTCCCGATCCCAGTCCGACCGGGGGATCGTCACCGGACGCTTTTCTCTCAGCAATGCAGCCGGCGAGGTGGTGATGAGCCAACTAGATACAGTGCTCATGCGCCTGCGAAACCCTTGATATGGCTCATCTATTAAATACAGCCATCTAACCAGGTACGCGCCTGGGCAACACCAAGGGCAACAATATCGAAATCTCGCGCCGTGTCGGCTAGCCAGCGCATGGCGGGACGCTCTCAGTTTGCTACGGGATCCGCGGGCAGCTTGGGTGCTGATTTCGGCCACGCCAGATATTCCGAGCCAAACCACCGAGCACCCGCCTCCCAAGTCGGGAAGTTCTTCACATGCTCGGTTTCTTTGCTCAGTACCGGCGGCGTGAGCAGCAGCGCAACGAGCTCATCGTCGGTGCGATACGGAGGGATGACCGCCTCGAACTGCCGATGCCCGTCAACGAGCGGCAGCCAAGGGCCAGCATAGCCATCGCCATATCGCACGACCAGCGTTCGCGCGTTGTCATAGTCCCGGATGAAAAAGCTGGCCTCGCAATGGTAGAGGTCGCACCAGGCATTGCCGATCGCCCGCATCTCAGCGACCCCCAAACAAGTCGAAATCGTTGTGCGGGTTGAATAGGTCGAAGTCACAGCGCCGGCGGATGGCCTCGGGGCTATTGAGTTCGGCGTTGCTCCTCGGGGGCGGACGCCCGGAACCGAGCGCCCCCTGCTTGGCAAAG
>Ga0310916_10003210_pt1 | contig 10112 bp, 17 predicted proteins | sample GREbulkMGLF176_FD_203444 | JGI IMG/M metagenome (GOLD analysis project Ga0310916, IMG submission 203444) | Lab enrichment of tropical soil microbial communities from Luquillo Experimental Forest, Puerto Rico - GRE.bulkMG.LF176 | ecosystem: Environmental > Terrestrial > Soil > Tropical forest >... | reverse complement strand
TACTCGCGCCAGCGAGGCGCCGAACCCGGGCGACATCATCTCGTAACCCCGGGCGAGATCATCTCGGATTGCCCAGGCGACTTCATCGGAATCCGCAATTTGGTGTCGGGTCACAGTTGCGATCGAAAAGCTAGCAGACACCACTGGACCGCTGCACTGAGCGTGATCGGACTGTGACAGGCCCAGCCCAATCCTGTCGCCTCCTTCACCTAACCACCCCGCCATTTGGCTCGCGACGGCGGATACACTTTCGGCGGGGACAATGGCTTATCAACCGAAGCCGGGCGGAGTTTAGCGAGGATCGTCTTTAGCGTGCGGAGAACTGACAGCAGTTGTTATCGGTGATCTCCCGAAGCTCTCGAATGAGAGGAGCGGCTTTTCACACTCCGCCTCTATGTTGAGCGGCAAGAGTAGCTCCTTTGAGAGTGGAACTTTTTTGGAGTGGAACCTTTCGTTGGGGCAGTGTTTCACAGACTGAGACTGCATCGTGGAATGGCTCTGGCGGGCTGTCGGCCCGCGCGTGACCTGTCCGGTCGAAAACTCCAGGACAGCGGAACGGTTTCGAACGAAAGCTATTCAAGACCGCATCCGTGACACTACTCACAAACATTTTCCATGCCTCCCAAAAGAAGGGTGCCATAGCAAGCAGCACGCAAAGTGCCTTCGCGACATCGGCCGGGATGATTAGCGGTTCCTTATAGTCCGGGCGACAATCCCCGAGCGTAAAGGGTTCCGTCTTAGCGGTAACGCCGACGTCGACCTCAGGCGATGGTAGCACAACGTTAAGAAATTCTGCTATTGTCACGCCGCTGTTGCCTCATTCAGAGCATCTACGAACTCGGGATTGCGCTTAGTTTGCCGCCACTGAAGTCATCCCCACTGCGGCGGGTTAGGGCCCGTCTGCGTTCCAACCGAGTTTATAATCGGGTTAGACCTACGGTGCCGATCAGTTGGGTCAAGCGGTTCTTTAGCCCTCAACCCAACCAGCATTGAAATCTGCGGAGCCGTAGCAGCTTCCAGATGGTGATAATCAACGTTGTCCTGCCCAATATTACGCTCCGTCTCTATACTAACCGAACGGGAGACCCTGAAATCACTATTCTCAAGCCGCTCTGTCGGCTAATTCATTTGGTTGGGATGCGGGATCGATGTCCAGCAACAATAGCGACGATACGATTTCTGGATGTGTCAGTTCATACCCGCTTGCCGATGATGACGCTCAAGCCGTTCGAACTGGGAGATCACCACCTCGCAGGGTGGGATCAACGCGTCGGGCTCACGGTCGGGAAAGGCGGCCGCCTCGAAGGTCTCGGCGAAGCGCGAACTGGCGGCAGCTTCTTCGATTGAATCGTAAGAAGCAGCGACGATCATGCGTTGAACCACTTTCCCGGCGTGCTCGACGCGATCAGTTGGGACGCCGCAGCGATGAGCGTTACCCAGAAGGAAGCCAGCCGTCTCAGCAAGCTGGACCGAATTGGCGGCCTTGGCGACGCCGGTGCCCAACAGCAGCAGCAGGGCCGTAGTGGCGGCAAGATCTCGACGCATGGGGACTCCAATCCAACGTCCCCCATGAGTAGAGTGATAGCGAGAAAGCGGTTCATGCGGCACCTCTGGGTTGATGGTGATGATCCCAGCAACGTATGGTGCTCATGAATTCGTTACCGTGTCCTTAGCGCATACCCTGTGGCCCGCCAGCCGGTGGCCGCTTCCTCAATCTCCTTCGCGGTCTTCTCATCTACCCCGAGGCTGTGCTGCAACCAAGCAGGGACCAGATCTTGGTTCTCGGGGTTACCATCGGGCAGAGAGAACGTAATATGTTGGGCACCTGTGCCGAGCGGCGTGTCGGTCCCAGGCACATAGAATGTGTTTGGGTCCAGTCCGCCATCTGAAATAGCATCAGTCGGAGTGTGGGATACACATCCAACGACAGCAGCGGCGAGGGTGATAGCGAGAAAGCGGGGGCACTCTCGGTTGATGGTGATTATCCAGCAACCAGTAATGCTCATGAATTGGTTACTGTCGCCTTAGCACATACCCTTTGACGACCTGCCTCTCTGAAAGAATCTTGTGACTGGTCGCGCAAGTAGCCAAGTAGCAACACAGAGGAGCATTACGTGAAACAAGAGACCTGACAGAATCAATTTTGGCGGACTTGCATACGATTTTGACTTTAGGGCGGGAATTTGCTATCTTCGGTGGCATTATCCGAGGATGGCATAGATGGCAGAAGGCCCATTCCCGAAAACTGCTAAGGAGGCGATCCCTTACCTCACGTGGGGATCAGTCATCTTTACCTTTCTTTTTGTCTTCGTCGACAAGTTGGTGGATGGCAGTTACGGACAGGCCCTCTTTGCTCTTATTGCCGGTCTTGGGGTGACCGCCGTGGCGCTCCATTCAAAAACATGGCTTGAGAGAACGAGTCCTAACTGGCCATAGCGGCAGCTTTCGGGCTGTTGCTGGCGGTGATCCTGTCTCCTTGGGTCGAAGAGAAACGCTGGCCGTTCTCAGCATCGTTTACCGGCCCAAGTCCCAATGAATTACAGACTCTCCAGTCTCGCTTGACGACACTTACGCAAGAGCGCGATCAAGCTAGGCAGCAATTCACCGATGCGCAGGCGCGCATCCAAACATTGGAAGCGCGGCCCAACAAATCGCGTCCACAGTCGACGCCTGCGCCTAATGATCAAGGACCGACCGATCCGATCAGGTGGGAGCAATTAGATTTCGGTTTCGAAGGCGGCCCGGAGCCGATGTTCATAGACATCGAAGTTCTCGCAGAAATTACCGGGACGCTCCCTGTTCAAATAAAAGATGCCTATATTATATCCGGCACCACTGGGGAGAAACTGCCGATGATGCTAGACGCAGGGAAAGAAGGAAAGATTTTGCCTGGCGATGCAAATCCAATTCCGAATGGAATGCGTTTCTATCTCACTACGACGCTCAGTTCGCCACTTAACGGCTTACGGTTATTATCAAATGGGGAAAGGTATTCTTTTTCGCAGAATACGACGACAAGAAATATGAAAGAACTTTCGATGAAGAATACATGCGAAACCAGCTTAGCCGGTATCCCGGCTCCGGGCTTGGCCCGCGCATAACGAAGAAACAGGACGTAAAGGAAAATTGACTAAGGCTGCCGCGGGGTTTCGCGAAGCGGCGATGGATGCCTTGCCCTGCGTCGCCGATCCGAGCGAGAGACCCGTTCGATCAGGAACTCCAGGCCGGCCTTAATGGCACCGAGATCGATGTCTTCGGGGTTACGTCGCGGGATCAGTGGGTGATCATCGTCTGGCATGTGTTTGATCGTGCCAGATCATGGTTGACGGTCGGTTACGATGAAGGACGCAAAGCTTCGCCGCGGTAGCGGCGAGTCTGTCCGGTTCCCAGACAAGCTCTGCCGGTCAACGGGAACCAGTCTCTCGGTGTGACCAACTCACGGCCGTTGGGTTCCGGTCACGACCATATCGGTATCATGGCATCCGCAGACGGAACAGACGAGGCGCTTTGACCAATCGAGAACGCTAGACTCGGGGCTGTATCGGCTTGCCATGCCCGCGGGTGCGGTTTCACTTTTTCTGACGCACCGATGCATCACTGCTGCGCGCTGAGGCTTCTGTGGGGTTCCTTTGGCACGAATCGCGTTGTGGCCGCGATCACCGGTCGATGAAGTCGTATCTAATGGAATGTGCTTCTGATCACGGCTATCATTCTCATCCACTCAAAGGCAAGCGAAATTATAGCTACCTGTGCGAAATAACCTCCATCCCGTAAAGCAGAACGAAAAATTCCCACGGTTTGCCAAACATTCAGGACGATCAAGAAGAAATAAATCACGGGTAATATACTTTCCCTGTCTTCTCCTATTGCTTCTGCGCCCGCTCCAGCGACTATCGCGATCACATATGCTAGGAAACCAATCAGAACACCGTTTACGCAATAGGCGCGGGCCAAGGCGTATTCGCCACACCAATGTTTGTGGATGAAATTGTTCATGTTCAAATTTGTCTTTATTATTTTAGTGTCCTAGTCTGGGTCGCCGATCTTTTTGTATCCCGCCCACGGGTTGTCACGGAAGGTATCCCCGGTATGGCGGGCAAATATTTTAGCGTTTTCAAATCTGCCAAATGGCGAGCTTCAGCCACACACTCCACGCATGATAATCGGCTCGGGGCTCCAGAGCTTCCAGATCGGGTCTCCGAGATCAGTCGGGGTGAACTTCCAAATGCAAATCATTACGCCGCCGTACAGTGTAGCGGGGTCAATAGTGGGGTAGGGAAGGTTTCGACTCTCTTGCTCGCGGTGCCTGCTCGGATACTTTAACGGCTCGACAGGCTCCTGTTGTCCCGGTGCCTTACAAGGGGGCTAACCGACTTGTGAGCGAACCACCAGTCATCGCGTGGCGATGAAAACGATTGCAAATAGTGAGCCGATTGCCGTGAGGCTCCAGAAGATTTTTTGCATTGCTCAGAGACAGTGCCGCCAGAAAAGCTCTATCCAGGCGATGACAATCGCGGCACTGCCGACCATCGTGTAGACGGGTTTGAGGGCTTGCTCCTCGCGGAGCCGCTCTATCCGCTGGATCAGGAACTCGATATCGGCTTGCATCCGACCGAAATCTACTCGTTCGGGATCACGCCATGGCATCAGGGGATGGTAATCGTCTGGCATGAGATTGATCCTGCCAGATCATGGTTGACTGTGGAGCGCGATAAGATTAGGTCCATCCCCCGGACCCCGACCCGCATGGCTTCCCCCAGCCGATGCGGGCGCGCTCGGGGTAGCGGGATCATTGCTCTTTTCCTAGCGTTCGTTCAGGCCAGATCGGCGGACACGAGGACAATTTCGTTAACGGTGTAACCTCGTCGCAACAATGTGGTTACAAGGACGCAGGCTACGATCTGCTCTTGAAACCGATGGTATAGCCCTGTCGTGATCCGCGATCTCCCGGCTCGGGATAGGTATCAGTTCCAATGGTGGGCTATCGCATCCGTCAAAAAGCGGCGGTGTCGGCGTCAACATAATCCGCGAACTAAAGAGCGTTGCCGCGCGCGAGAAGCCTCGATGGCCATTGACCACCGCACGATAACACGGCCGATTCCAGCGAGGTGCCCATCCGTGACGGAATCTTCAGGGTAGAGACTTGCTGGCGGCTCTTTCGGTTGGTCCACCGCACGTCCCCCAAAGTGCAATGTCCAGCGCAGCGTGTTATATGCCAAGCATGGCAGAGAAGAAAAACTCGGACGATCTGATCGAAGTTCAAGACGAACCCGGTTTGGAAGAGCGCTTCCAACCTGGCCATCAGCCCGCGCTCAACATGCCGCCGCAGCGTCGGCAAGCGCCGGTGCGGAAGCCTAAAGAGCGGCCAGCGTCAAAGGGGCGCGTTCACAGGGGTAAGAGCCGCAATTAAGGCACTATCAATTGAAGGGGCCACTTGCAAAGCGGCCCGCTCGAATGAAGTGTTAGACGGCTATTCCTCAAAATCTAAATTCCTTAAAATCTAAATCATCATTAGAGCGATTTGTCGAAGTAGTTCTGCCAATTGTGCGGCAACAGTTCTCGTAGTAGCTTTTTATCTCTGTTACCTATAATGACCACAGTATCCAAGTTTGACTCGTCAACCTGATATATCATTTCTCTACACCTTCCGCACGGAGGCAACACATGTCCTTCGGCAGTGGTGGCCACGATTTTTCTTATCCTTGTCTCGCCGTTCTTGATCATTTCTGCTACTGCACTGTGCTCTGCACAGAACCCTATTCCACAAATTAGGCTAATATTAATTCCGGTATAGACATTCCCCTGGTCTGTGACCAAAGCCGCTCCGACATAGCCCATGAACTGCCAATAATGTGCTTGCCTTGCCGCTACAACTCGCCGGACCTTTTTTGTGGCTTCAATTCCACACTTTAGCAAAACATCATCATTTATTTCCATCTTTACCTCCTCCGCGGGAGAACTGGGATCGTCGTTATCGAAATCTCGCGGAGTTCCCCGTTCGAGCGCGCGGGTCTCTTCGCCGGTCAGTCAAGGCTCTGCCCTTTTAGATGGCCTGGTCAACCAATGAGCGGTCATACGGTTTGCTGAGATCCCTGATCTTCGTCTTCGTGGCCATATCGCCTAAATCACAAGCCTCTGTTCGCCATAGACCTACATGAGATGGGCCGACGAATCAGGCCGATTCGCGCCATCTATATGCCGCCAAGCCATGGATAACCAACACTCGGCCGCGCTCCGAACCCGCGGGCCAGTCCTTCGGCAAGGGAAGGTCAAATCGGGAATCCCCGACAGATACAGGTTCCCGAGGCCACACCTGACGGGCTTCGCCCGTCTCTTTTGCCCGCGCTTGATACAAAAACCGATACCTGGCCTGATACAAAACCGCGAGAAATTAACCTTCGAAACCCCCGGATTCCCTAAGGCGATCTAATTCCCTGCTAGATCGGCAACCGCTTCGCATTCGTGTTCCGGGTCATCGAATGTTTGCGATCATCGAGGCTGGGCCGTCGACCACCGATACAAGTCCGCTTCTATCTTCCGCGTTGCCGCCACAACCACGCGGATTGCCCTCTTCGGGGAACCTCGGCTTTCCCCTGGCCGGGGTTTTCTCGATGGCAGGCCCCGGCACTTTTCCGACACGCGACGGTAGTCCGCAAGGCCCACGTCTCGAACCCGCTCACCCGATGAACATCGTTCTGTCCTAAGACCGGGTGATTGGAATCTTGCCCGGTCGTCCCGATCCTGAGACGGCAACCTTCCACGAAGGTCATCACCGTAGCTCGGTCGCTGCCACAGGGCCTTCCTATTCGACCCAGGATCTCGGGTCATTCGGTGTCGGCAAACTGAACCGCGCCCAGCGTGATCGCCACGGGGCGGATCATGGCGACGATCATTCCGGGCAGCGTTTAGAGCAATCGCGACCGGGCCAAATTGGTCGGCCTTCGGCGGCGCGGGACGGTCGAGGATTGCGCCAACGTCATCGAGTTCCTCGCGACCGATCTTTCCGGCGATGTGACCGGCGCGGCGATCCCTATCGACGGCGGGTTGGTGCGGGGGATAGTCAGCCACCCGCCTTTCCCGTGGCGCTTCGTTTTCGAGTTCGATTGTCGAAGCGGGAATCGAACTCTTCTGTAACACCCGCCTGCTACCGATGCCGATGAAAGCTAAATGGCGAAGCTTGCTAACCGCCGAACAGCGGTTGTTTGGGATACACGCTACGGGATACACTGAGCCGCACGGCAAGGATCGAAAAACCGCAGAAATCATGGGATTTTGAGAGGTTGGCGTCACGTCCCGCCCCCTCCGCCATTTGTGCGATATGCGCCTTTGGAATAACGTGCATTTCTTCGTATGCTCAAGTATCTAATAATATTTTCCTCGAAGTTTCCGCGGATAGGGGTGAACAACTGTGAACATCGAGAGCCTGTCCCTGGGTAACAGTGCGTCTGACAGGTGACCTCCTGGCGATCAGCGGCGATGCGCCACGGTCAACGCCCCGCCCGAAAGCTTGACTGCCCCATCCGCGCCACCCTCACGCACGCGCGCGCAGGGCATCGGGGTCGGGGTGCAAGCGCTCGGGATGTCAACGGCCAGGTCGATCGACCGGGGACCGGTGGGTTTCCCCAGGGGATGGGGTGTTGAGCGCGTCACGGGTCCCCTTCTAGAGATTTTGAAATAACACGATTAAAAGGTATGAGCGATGGGCTGGCGGCACGCTCAGCCCTCTTCCGCGAAATGACACCCCTCAGCACCACCCGTCCCCTTCTTATTCATCAAACAAATAGCCGCGCGAGGTCTAGGAATTGTGTGGCTTTCGGGCGCGGCGAGAAATCCGTCCGAAACACCTCCGAAATGGCCAGGAAAATCCGAGAAGAAGGAGCGGCCCGGTCGAGTAGGTGACGAGGCGAGAGCGAGCGCGGTCATCTGGGCGACCGACATCATATTGACCCACCGCGGGTATTGGATTGGACCGGGCTGCCAAGCCTGAGCGGGGAGCAGCGTCGGTGATGTCCCCCCAACCCGGTGCTGCTTGCTCGCCCGCACGATCCGAGAGAGCGCGAACCGGTGGCTCGGACAACCCGCCGCTACCCGAGCGCGGCAGTACCGCGCCGAGAACACCTTTTTGACACGGCAAAACAGCGCGCGACCGCGTTAGTGCAACGGGCACATCGGATAATGGATGAGACGGTGGACCGCAAAATTCTGTCGGAGGGCTCTTAAGTCGGCTGACGATCAGACACCGCGGGCACCACCGCTCGAAAAACCTGCCGCCTCTCTTCGATTCGTCACACTGACATCTTTGATCGTGATCTTACTCTTATCCGTTGGGCTCTGGTTGGTGGTGTGGAAGTTGAGCTCGCCCTAAGCATGAGCCCTTGCAGGCAAGTTTTCAGCGGTTCCCAGACCGCCGAAGCTACCACCTGATCGAATGCTCTCGAGGACACTTTTTTGACACCGCAAAGCCTGGCAGGTGTGGCATCGTGATTGCGTTAACTAAATAGGCGCACGGCAGATGACGGGGGAGCTGTGGATAGCAAGATTGTTTTGCACGATGCTCATTCCGTAGATGATCGGTGGCTGCCGGCCCAATCGTTTGGAAAGCGTGCCCCCCATGATCGGCTGGGTACGGGAGCAGCTTTGATCGTGGTATCGTTCCTGTCGCTCGGGGTCTGGGCAGCGATTTGGGGGGCCGTCGCCTCATTGTTCTCGGCTGCGCTGTGATAGGCTGAGCACCGCTTTTTGCCCGGTGCGTCCGCGGGCTCTGTCGCTGCTTTTTCGATCAAACGCCCGATGCGCATTCATGCCAGCGCCCTGCACCCGCTAGCTGGTCCTAGAGTTAAGCACGGCTCACCTGCCGCCTCCGCTATGCCAGTGCCGCGAAACGGGAGGGGTCAGCCTGGCCCTGAAGAATTCGGCGGCGCGTAATATCCCGGCGCGTTATAGGGCGGCGGTGGATAGGGCGGCGGCGGGTAGGGAGCCCCGTAATAGCCGAAGGGGCGGCGCCCCCGTGAGCAGCCGGATCGGCGTGGTGACGATGGTTGCGGCTATATCGAGCACGGCGCCCGCCACGCAGAACGGCCACTCCAGAGGAAATGGCGAACAGACCGGATAGTATTGCGGGGGATAGTACTGCGGGGTATTGGATTACGCCTCGGCGGTCGAGAGCGGCATAGTGGCGAGCCCGATGGCGAACGCTGCCGTAATCGCGATTGGGCAGATGCGCATGGGGGGCTCCTGGTTCGGACCCTGCGCACCAAGACCAGTGAATGTTGTCCGACGCGCGAAGGAGAAGAAGCCTACCCGGTCATGCGAAGGAAGGCTATGGCTGAAGAAATCCGCCACCATTGACGCGGCGGGCTCTCTTTCGTGGCCCTCTGGGTTTTAGCCGGGCGCTGCGACACCGATCGGCACGCCGGTGCTCTTCAGGCATCGATCTCGGGGAACGCTCTTTCTATCTTTCTATTTTTTCGTGATGCCGCTCGGCGCCATTCTTCAGCGTAGGTGCGAAGCGAGTTGTCCCTGCTTCGGCAAGGTCTCCGGCGCCCCGCGGCAATCGTGCGAAAAGCCTTCGAGCAGTGTTTCACCCATCGTTCAGCATCCCCAGGAGCACGCAGATCGCTTCTGGCGTCTCGCGTACTTGGATAGGATCTTGATCGCCGGCTATGCCGATGAAGGTGTATCCCTCCTGATGCGTGCCGAAAGAGCTGATGTGTTTAACTTGAATGTAGCGTTTAGCCCCGCTCCTGTTAGTTACCACGATCCAGCCTTTGCTCATCTCTATTGACCTTCCGTTTTCATCTACAATCTTGGTGTCGAAAAGCAAAACAACGAGCTCACGTCGCGATACCGGCGCCGCCTCGGCGACCAGCGCCAGCCGAATGAATTCGATCGCGGTCTGGTCGCGATTTTCTCGGGTCTAGGGCAGCGACACCCTGACGCGTTCTCCTACGTCGTGCTCGGGGGCAAACAAGACCGCGGTAGCTGCACCGAAGACCACCGTGGAGGGTGTGAGCAATCGCGGCAAGCACTATCGATAGAGGTACAGAAAAAAGCTAACTCTCTCTTACCGTTTCCGGGTGCTCTTCAAACCGCGAGTTTCGGCTGGCAACCTT
>Ga0310916_10003208_pt1 | contig 10118 bp, 8 predicted proteins | sample GREbulkMGLF176_FD_203444 | JGI IMG/M metagenome (GOLD analysis project Ga0310916, IMG submission 203444) | Lab enrichment of tropical soil microbial communities from Luquillo Experimental Forest, Puerto Rico - GRE.bulkMG.LF176 | ecosystem: Environmental > Terrestrial > Soil > Tropical forest >... | reverse complement strand
TCCCTCGATGCTGCCGGCCGATCCCAATATGCGACGCAAGGGATTCGAATTGATCGAGCAGGTCATGGGCGCGCGCGGCGAACTCTCGACCAAAGACAGAGCGCGGATGCTGCGCATCGCGCGCGCGTTCGACGTCGACGATCAAGTGACCACGGTGCCAAATCTGACGATCGTCCCGCAGGATCAGGAGGAGCTGCAGGCGAAAGCGTAATGACACGGTCACCCGGCGATGCTTCCATGATCGAGGGACCGTCATGTTGAAGGACAGCGAGATCGGCAGCATCGCCGCGATCGGGCCGGTCGCCGATCCGCCGCACAGCAAATACGAGCGCCTCATCGCATTCGCGAAGCAGGTTCCGCCCGCCACCACCGTCGTGGCCCATCCCTGCGACGAGACTTCGCTGCGGGGCGCGGTCGAGGCGGCCCACCTCGGGATCATCACGCCAATTCTCGTCGGGCCGGCCGCCAAGATCTCCGCTGTGGCTCAGAAGCACGGCATCGAGATCGCTCGCTACGAGATTGTCGACGCGCCGCACAGCGACGCCGCGGCGGCGAAGGCGGTCGCGCTGATTCACGAAGGCAAAGGCGAGCTCCTGATGAAGGGCAGCCTGCACACCGACGAGCTGATGCGCGAGGTGACCTCGAGCAAGACCGGGCTGCGCACCGCGCGCCGCATCAGCCACGTATTCATCATGGACGTGCCGACCCACGCGGACACGCTGTTCATCACGGACGCGGCGATCAACATCTTTCCCGATCTCGACGCCAAGCGCGACATCGTGCAGAACGCGATCGATCTGTTCACGCAGGTGGGTCTTGGCACGCCGCGCGTGGCAATCCTTTCCGCGGTGGAAACCGTGACCTCGAAAATCCCGTCCACCATCGAGGCGGCCGCGCTCTGCAAGATGGCGGACCGCGGACAGATCACCGGCGGCATCCTCGACGGCCCGCTCGCCTTCGACAACGCGGTCGATCCCGAGGCGGCCGCGATCAAGGGCATCAAGTCCGCGGTTGCAGGCCGCGCGCAGATCCTGGTCGTCCCCGATCTCGAAGCCGGCAATATGCTGGCCAAGAATCTCACGTTCCTCGCGAAGGCGGACGCGGCGGGGATCGTCCTCGGCGCGCGCGTGCCGATCATCCTGACTTCGCGTGCGGATTCCGTGCGCTCGCGCATGGCGTCGTGCGCGATGGCGGTGCTTTACGCACATGCGCGCCGCAGCACGGCGCCGGTGCCGGCGGCATGACGTTCGATGGATACGATCCTCGTCGTCAATGCCGGCTCCTCGAGCGTCAAATTCCAGGTCTTTGCGGTTGAAGCCGGGGCGCTCAAGCGCAGAATCAAAGGCCAGATGGACGGCGTCGGCACGCGCCCGCGCCTGCGGGCCAGCGGTGCGGACGGAATGGCTCTTGTCGAGCGCGACTACGATGCGGCGACGATTTCCAGCGTGCCGGCGGCACTACACGCGGCAGGCGCCTGGCTGCGCCAAGAGCAGAATCTCGATCCGACCGCCATCGGTCACCGTGTCGTGCATGGCGGGCCCGATTACGACCGTCCGGTTCGCATCGATGCCGAGGTGCTGGCGCGGCTCGAATGCCTGAATTCGCTCGCGCCGCTGCACCAGCCGCACAACCTTGCACCGATCCGCTCGATCCTCACGCGCTTTCCCTCCCTGCCGCAGGTTGCCTGCTTCGACACCGCATTTCATCGCGGGCACAGCGCGCTCGCGGATCACTACGCGATCCCGGAGCATTTCTACGCGGAGGGCGTGCGCCGCTACGGGTTTCACGGCCTGTCCTACGAATACATCGCGGATCGGCTTGCGGAATTAGCTCCGGAGGTGGCACGCGGGCGCGTGATCGTCGCGCACCTCGGGAGCGGCGCTTCCATGTGCGCGCTCGCCGGCGGGCGCAGCGTGGAAAGCACGATGGGGTTTACCGCGCTCGACGGTTTGCCCATGGGCACGCGGCCGGGACAGCTCGATCCCGGAGTGGTGCTTTATCTCATCGGCGAGAAAGGCATGAGCGCCGCGGCGGTGCAGGACCTCTGCTATCGCGAATGCGGACTGAAGGGCTTGTCCGGCATCAGCAACGACGTGCGCGAGCTCGAGGCAAGCAAAGATCCGAAGGCGGCATTTGCGCTCGATTATTTTTGCTACCGCGTTGCGCTTTACACCGGCATGCTCGCCGCGGCGCTCGGCGGGCTCGACGCGTTCGTCTTTACCGCGGGCATCGGCGAAAACTCGGCTGGCGTGCGCGCACGCATCGTGGAAAAACTCGCCTGGCTCGCTGGCGTGCTCGATGCTGAGGCCAATGCCGCGGGGGAAACTTCGATCGGCGCGCGAGATAGTCGCTTCGCCATCTATGTTATTCCGACCGATGAGGAGCTCATGATCGCGCGTCATACGCTCGCGCTGCTAACGAGACGCGGCGCAAGCCAGGCCTAGCAAGTTGCTACCCATGGAGCACCGTGTGGACCCCCTGCACGCATCCGACTACGCGGCGATCGAGCTGCTGCGCGACGGGCGCAAGGTGGAAATCCGCCCGCTGCGGCCGCAAGACCGGGCCGCGCTCGTTGCCGCGGTGAGGCGCGCCAGCAGCGAGTCGCTCTACCGCCGCTTTTTCGCCGTGCGGCGCGAGTTCTCGCAGCAGGAAATCGATTTCTTCGTGAACGTCGACTTCATCAGGCATGTGGCCTTGGTCGCGGTTGCCGAGGAAGCAGGCCGCCCGGTGATCATCGGCGGCGCCCGGTATGTGCTCGTCGAGCCTGGAAAGGCTGAGGTTGCATTCGCCGTGATCGATGCGTACCAGGGACACGGCATCGGCTCGGCACTGATGCGTCACCTGACCAAGATTGCCCGTGCAGCCGGACTCAACGAACTGATCGCGGAGGTGCTGCCGGACAACCGCGCGATGCTCAAGGTGTTCGAAAAAAGCGGCTTGCGGCTCGCGATACGGCGCGAGCCGCAGGTGACGCTTATTTCGCTTACGCTCGACCAGGCGAGCGCACGCGAACTGAAGCGATGAGGCGAAACGAAATCGACGCGGTTCGCGCGCTATTGAGCGCAAAGCCGCGGTCGGTCGGCTGGGCGGAGCGACGCCAGCGGCTCGACGAGGTCGGCTCGGTCTGGCCGGTGGCAAGCGATGTGAAATTGGAGGCGATTGATCTCGGCGGCGTGCCGGGCGAATGGTCCATGGTTCCCGGCAGCGATGCGTCCCGCGTTCTTCTATTCTTCCACGGCGGTGGCTATTGCTCCGGCTCGATCGTGAGCCACCGCCGCATGGTGACCGAGGCGGGACGGGCGGCGGGTGTCCGCACGCTTGCGATCGGCTATCGCCTGGCGCCGGAGCACCCGTTTCCCGCCGCGTTCGACGATGCGCTTACGGCATGGCGCTTCCTGCGCAAGCACGAAATTGCGGCTGGGCGTATCGCGGTCGGCGGCGACAGCGCCGGCGGCGGACTTACGGTGGCGCTGCTTACGCACCTGCGCGATGCCAGGGAAGCGCTTCCCGGCTGCGCCTGGCTCATCTCGCCGTGGACCGATCTGACCATGTCCGGTGCGACGCTCCTCACCAAGGACGCCGTCGATCCGTTGATCCACAAACCCTATCTCGAGGAATTGGCCGCAGCCTATCTTCCCGCCGGAATGGATCGACGCGACCCGCGCGTCTCTCCCCTCTATGCCGACTTGCGCGGCCTGCCACCAACGCTGATCCAGGCCGGATCGGCCGAGACGCTGTTCGACGACGCTGCGCGCTTTGCGACCGCGGTAGGCGCGGCCAACGTCGCGATGACGCTCGAGATTTGGCCCGACATGATCCATGCCTGGCCATTATGGAACGCGCACCTGGACGCCGGCCGGCGCGCGCTCGCCAGCGCGGGCGCGTTCATGCGCCGGCATCTTTGAAAAAAAGGGAGGTCTCAGAGCTCAGCAAGTTGTTGCGAATGGCGTAGTTGAAAAAGCTGCTGAATGAGCAACCGCCCGAAACCAGCTGCCTGGATCGTCTTGACGCCCGTGGGACCTGGCCTGCCGCTGTTCCGCTTCGGCTAAGACGCGGGTAACGGAAACAGCAAAAACGTTACCGCCCACGCTGACGCATTTGTCTTTATAACGTCCAAGCACCGGGTGGAGTTCACGGTCATTTGGCTGCGAAGCCTCCGCCGCGACGGACTCGCCGAAGCGCGCGGCGCAGGAAGCCTTCGGCACTCTAAGCTGGGATATCCAATGCCAACTGATCGGCTGTGCCGCTTTGCGGCCGAGGCCGCGCGGGGGAAGGTTCGCGCCATCCTCTTTCACTCGTCGTCCCCGAACGACCCCGCCGAGCGGAGAAGACCCGGGGCCCATACCCCGAAAGGGCGTGGCGGTATGGGTTCCCGCTTTCGCGGAAACGACGCAGAGATAAAGGCGCCCACGACGGCAAGATCGTGAAAGTATGCTCTCATTGACCCGTTGCCCGGGAATTCCTGACCGCTCTCACAGGTCATTCAGAAGCGGTATGCTCGCCTGCGGAGACCCCCTGATGCGGGCGCTGAGTGATCCATTGCGCGGACGCAAACCATGATCCGGCGGCTGCGGCTGGCTTCCGGGCTCGTCATGTTCGCCTACGTGACGACCCATTTCGTCAACCACAGCCTGGGCCTCGTCTCGGTCCAGGTGATGGATGAGGCGCTGCGGCAAATCTATCAGTATTGGGCAAGCCCGCTCGGCGGCGTGCTTCTCTACAGCGCCTTCGCCATTCATTACTGCCTGGCGCTGTGGGCGCTGTGGCTGCGCCGTTCGCTCAAGATGCCGTTCGCCGAGGCGGCGCAGCTCGTGCTCGGCTTCTCCATCCCGTTTTTCCTCACCGCGCATGTCCTGGACACGCGCGTAGCCGACACGTTCTACGAGGCCGACTACGGCTACTACTCGGCCTTGCTGTATTCATTCTTCGTGACCAATCCGCTGCACGGCGCGATGCAGCTCGTGGTGCTGGTGATCGCCTGGGTGCACGCGGTGATCGGCCTGCGCTTCTGGCTGCGACTGAAACCCTGGTACGAGCGCTGGCAGCCGCTGCTGTTCGCCTTCGCGCTGCTGCTGCCGACCCTGGCAATCCTCGGTTTCTTCGAGGCCGGCCGTCAGGTCATGACGCTCGCCGAAGATCCCGCTTGGGTCGCCGAGCTCGCGCAGGTCCATCCGCGTCCCGCGCCGGCCAACGCCGCCTTCATCGACCGCATGGTGGTGTGGGTGCGCTACGGATTCCTGGCGGCGCTGCTCGCGGTGCTCGCGGCGCGCATAGCGCGCTGGTACTGGCAGCGGCGGCGCGGCGTCATTCGCCTCAGCTATCCGAGCGGCCGCGTGGTGCAAATTTTGCGCGGCGTGTCGGTGCTGGAAGCGAGCCGCATCGCCGGCATTCCGCACGCCTCCGTTTGCGGCGGGCGCGGGCGCTGCTCCACTTGCCGCATCAAGGTCGAGGGAGCGAAGGAGGCGATCCCGGCTCCCGCACCCGAGGAGGCAAAGCTGCTCAACCGCGTGGGGGCGGCGCCGGACGTGCGGCTCGCCTGTCAGCTGCGCCCGCACGGCGACCTGCGCGTGGCGCCGCTGTTGCCCGCTACCGCCCAGGCGCGCGACGCCTTGCGCCGTCCCGGCTATCTGCACGGGGCCGAGCGCGAGGTGGCGATCCTGTTCGGCGATCTGCGCGCGTTCACGCAGCTCTCGGAAAAGAAGCTTCCCTACGATCTGGTGTTTCTGCTCAATCGCTACTTCGCGGAAATGGGCCATGCGGTCGAGGCGGCGGGCGGGCATATCGACAAGTTCATCGGCGACGGCGTGATGGCGCTGTTCGGGCTCGACAGCGGCGTCGAGGCGGGCTGCCGCGAGGCACTCGCCGCGGCCAAGGACATGGCGGAGCGGCTGCAGTCGCTCAACCGCGCGCTCATTCACGATTTGCCGGCGCCGCTGCGGATCGGCATCGGCATTCATACTGGCCCCGCCATCGTCGGCGAAATGGGTTACGGCACGGCGGTCTCGATCACCGCGGTGGGCGACGCGGTCAACACCGCGAGCCGGCTGGAAGCGCTTACCAAGACGTACGGTTGTGAGTTGGTGATCTCCGAGGCGGTGGTGCGCCACGCCGGCATCGACGTCGGCGACGCACCGCGCCACGAGATCGAAATCCGCGGTCGTGTCGAGCGGCTGGTGGTGCGCACGTTTAAAAGTGCCAAGGATTTATCGCTGACGCAGCGTGACAGAGCGGAGAAGGCCGAGCGCGTGGCAGCCGCGCAATAAGTCTTTCGGGGAAGGAGCGCGGCGATGGCGAAGGTGAAAGTGGGCCTGGTGGGATGCGGCTTCGCGGGCGAACTGCACATGTACGCCTACAAACGCGTCTATGGAGTCGATGCGCAAGTGACCGCGGTTGCCGCGCGGGGCGATCAGGTTCTCGATTTCGCCAAGAAACATGGCATCCGTACCACGCATCGCGATTTCCATGCCCTGCTCGCAGACAAGGACATCGACGTCGTCGACGTCTGCACGCCGCCCGCGCTGCATGCGGCGATGATCGTCGCGGCCGTACAAGCGGGAAAACATGTCATCTGCGAGAAGCCATTCACCGGCTATTTCGGACGTCCTGGCGACAAGACGCCGATCGGCAAGCATGTGGCGAAATCGCTCATGTACGAGCGCGTGATGGAGGAAATGGAGAAGACCTGCGCGACGGTCAAAGCAACCGGGCGGCTGTTCATGTATGCGGAAGACTGGGTCTATGCGCCGGCGGTGACGAAGATCGTCGAAATAGTCAACGCCAGCAGGGACAAGATCCTGTTCATGAAGGCGGAGGAAAGCCACAGCGGCTCGCATGCCGCCCATGCCGCGCAGTGGGCGATGACCGGGGGCGGCTCGCTCATCCGCATGGGCTGTCATCCGCTGTCGACGGTGCTCTATCTCAAACGCGTGGAGGCGCAAGCGCGCGGCGAGCGCATCGCGGTTGCGACCGTGACCGCCGATATCGGCAACGTCGCCGCGTGTCTCAAGCCGCCGGAGCGGCCCTTTATCCATTCCAATCCGGTGGATGTGGAAGACTGGGGAATGCTCACGCTCACCTTCTCCGACGGAACCAAGAGCTCGGTGTTCTCCGGCGACATGATCATGGGCGGCGTGCGCAACATGATCGAGGCGTACACGAACAGCGGCGCGCGGTGTTCGCGAACATCACGCCCAACAATCACATGACGAGTTATTTCACGGATGAGAGCAAGCTGGCGGGCGTTTACATAACCGAGAAGGTCGACCGCAAAACCGGCTGGCAGTTCATCTGCCTGGAAGAGGAATGGACGCGCGGCTACCTGCAGGAGATCCAGGACTTCATGGAATGCGTGGCGTTGGGACGCGAGCCGCGCGCCGATCTCGCCTTGGCCTGCGACACCATGAAGGTCCAGTACGCCGGCTACTGGTCGGCCGAGGAAGGACGACGCATCGCGCTGTAACGCACATCAGCGCGATCAATTCTTCTGTCGCCCCCGCGAAAGCGGGGACCCAGTAATCACGGAGGGATCAGTGATTACCGGGGCCCGGCGCTCCCCCCGCTTTCGCGGGGGTCGGCCGGGACGACAGGAAAAGCATCGCCACCTTGCGCAGCCCGCGCGCCGGCTCGAACCAGCCGAGAATGCCGCGCGGCATGAAGACAACGAACAGAATGAGTAGAATTCCGTAGATGCTGTTGGCGGCGCCGACGAAGCTGGCGCCGAACCAGACTCGCAGGCCTTCGGTGAGCGCGATCGTCAAGAGCCCGCCGACCGTCGGCCCAAGCATCGCGTACATGCCGCCGGCGATCGCCGCGAACACGATCTGCAGGGACACCCCGATGCCCGATACGCTCTCGGGATTGAGATACATCAGATACTGCCCGAACAGCGCGCCGCCGAGCGCGGTGAGCGCAGCGCTGATCACGGTGACGCGCAGCTTCTCGCGCGTGACGTCGATGCCGACCGCTGCGGCCGCCTCTTCATCGTCGGAAATCGCCTCGAGCGCCTCGCGGCCGATGCCTTGGTCGATCGCGCGCCAGACGATAAGACCGAGCAGCCACACGATCACAGCAATCGCGTAGAAATAAATCTTGTCGGGAAATTGCAGCGCGTACCAGGAGTGACCGATACTGCGCGGCGTCATGCCGAGCGAGCCGCCGGTGATGTCGCGCGCCGCCACGATCGACAGCAACACGACCTGACTCAGGGCGAGCGTGACCAACGCGAAATAATGGCCGACCACTTTGAGCCGGAAACACGGGTAGCCGATGACCAGGCCGAGCAGCGCCGAGAGCACGACGCCGAGTGGGATGCCGAGCCACGGCGTCATGTCGTAATAATTCCACAGCAGCGCCGGCACGTAGGCGCCGATTCCCATGAACGCGCCATGGCCGAGCGACACTAGGCCGAACCGCCCCATCATCGACCAAGCCGTGTAAACGAACCCCCACAGCAGGATCTGAATCGCCAAGTGGAGAAAATACGCGGACGTGACCAACGGCAGCGCGATCAGAATGGCGAGGCCGACAAGCACCACGACGCTGTTCTCCTTCATCGGCTGACGATCCCTTGCGGGCGTATGAACATCAGCACGATGAACAGCATGAATGCGAGCACGTAGGAAAGCTCAGTCGAGTAGTAGTAGCCACCGATGGCGATGATCTGGCTGATGATGAACGCAGCGATGAAGCCGCCGATCATGTTGCCAAGACCGCCCAGCACGCAGATCATGAAGATCAGCGGGCCGAAGGTGTTGCCGATGAAGGGATGCACGTCGTATTGCAGCGCCAGCAGGCAGGCGCCGAGCCCGGCCAGCGCGCCGCCGATCGCCGAGGTCACGAGATAAATGCGCCGCTGGTCGACGCCCATGAGGCCGACGATCTCGCGGTCCTGGGCAATCGCGCGAATGGCGGTGCCGACATAGCTGCGCTTGAGGAAGAGATAGAGCGCAATGGCTCCCATCAGCGCCACGCCGAAGGCGAGCAGCCGCGCGTAGCTGACATAGATGCCGCCGATCTCGATGATCGGCAGGCGGATGCCGATATTGCGGAAGTCGGTGCCGAAGAGGAGCGTCGCGAAGCTTTGCAGGAAATAAAGCAGGCCGCCGGTGGCGAGCAGCTGGTTGATCGGTGCCGAAGTCAGGATCGGCGCGATGATGAGCAGGTGAACCAGCAGGCCGAGCGCCGCCACCCCAACGATCGCCGCCGCGAATGCCAGAGGAAGCGGCCACCCATACTCGGCAAACAGCCAGTAGACCGCGTACATGCCGCACATGACGAGATCGGCGTAGGCGATCCAGACCACGTCGATCACGCCGAAGATCAGGTTCAAGCCGAGCGCGAGCAGTGCCAGCACGCCCGCGAGCAGCAGGCCGTTGATCACCGCCTCGAGCAGGAAGATGTCCATGTCGTGCTACAGGCCCATATAGGAGCGGCGGATGAAGTCGTTGTTCCTGAGCTCGCTCGCAGTGCCGGCGAGGCGAATGCGGCCGGCCTCGAGCACATAGGCGCGGTCGACGACGTCGAGCACCTGCTGGACATTCTGCTCGACGATGAGAACGGTGAGCCCTTGTCCGCGAATGCGGCGGATCAGTTCGAATACCTGCTGCACCACGAGCGGCGCGAGCCCGGCGGACGGCTCGTCCATCAATAGAAGCTTCGGCCGCGACATCAGCGCGCGACCGATCGCACACATCTGCTGTTCGCCGCCCGACAGCGTCCCGGCCGGCTGGCTACGCCGCTCGGAAAGTTTTGGGAAAAGCTCGTAGACCGAGGCAAGTTGATCGGCGAAATGTTGACGCGCCGCAGGGATGAAGGCGCCGATCTTCAAATTGTCTTCCACGCTGAGCCTCGGAAACAGGCGCCGGTTTTCCGGAACGTGTGCGATCCCGTGCGCGACGATGCGATGCGCCGGAACGCCTTTGATCGATCGCCCATGAAGCGTAATCGCGCCGGCGACGGCGGCGACGAGTCCCGATATCACCCGCATCAGCGTGGTCTTGCCGGCGCCGTTGGGGCCGATCACGCCCACCGTCTCGCCGGCGGCAACCGAGAGCGATACATCGAACAGCGCCCGGAACGAGCCATAGCCGGCGGAGACATCGGCGAGTGAGAGCATGAGT
>Ga0310916_10003205_pt1 | contig 10120 bp, 7 predicted proteins | sample GREbulkMGLF176_FD_203444 | JGI IMG/M metagenome (GOLD analysis project Ga0310916, IMG submission 203444) | Lab enrichment of tropical soil microbial communities from Luquillo Experimental Forest, Puerto Rico - GRE.bulkMG.LF176 | ecosystem: Environmental > Terrestrial > Soil > Tropical forest >... | reverse complement strand
GGAACAACAGGTTTCGAGATGCCATCACTCCACGGTAGGCTTCGCGACTTTCTTGGTGTCAGGGCCGGATACGTGCCGACGCCCAAACCACCCCGCGCCCGCGCCGAGGCCGCGAGCCAATCGCCGCCGCCGACGCTCCGCGACGAGCAGCGCCCGACCGCCAAGCCCGCCGAGCAACCCGCGTCCGCGTCGCCGCGCCGCCGCCGCCGCCCGGTGCGCCGCTCACAAAGTCTGGCGCGCTTGCGAGCGGCGAGAGAGGCGACGATCATCGCCCCCGCAGGCACGGACTACGGAACGCTGAACGACCTCGCCGTCGCGAAGGCCGAGTCCCTAGCCAAGAAGGGCGAGCGGGTCGCGATGGCGGGCGCGCTCTCGGTCACGGGAAGTCCAGTACCGGGTCAACCTGGCATGGAGCAGTGGGACCGATACACCTCGATGATCGAGGCGACCGAGGTGACCTCGGCCAGCCAAGGCAAGAGGCCGACCACGGCGCAGCGGTCGGCTTGGGCGCTGGCAGGCGGTGATGTCGCTCGACGAGCGACCCACAGCCGACGAACCGTCGCTCGACGAGCGACCCAAGGCGCGTAGGCCCAGGCGCGTTATGGGGAGGAAGGCTCGACAAGATCATGGCGACGAGGAAGCGACACAGCTCCGAGCAGATTGTGCGCATGCCATGGATGAACGACTGTGGTAACCGATACCGTAGGTTCTCGTGACTGTCATTCAGACTCGGCTGACATCTACTCTGGGACTTGAGCATCCGGTCATCTCAGCGCCAATGGCTGCTGCTGCTGGCGGGCGGTTGGCGGCAGCAGTGAGCAACGCCGGTGGGCTTGGGCTAATCGGTGGCGCATATTGCGATCGCGATTGGGTCGTCGCCGAACTGGACGTAGCCGGTGACGCCCCAATTGGATGTGGATTCATCACCTGGGCGCTCGATCGTTCGCCTGAGGTCCTCGACCTTGTGCTTGAAAGGCAACCGCGCGCGGTCATGCTGTCCTTCGGCAACCCTCGCCCTTTCGCCGCCCGCATCCGCGCGGCGGGCGTGCCGTTGATATGTCAGGTGAACAGCCGGGTGGACACCCTGACGGCGCTGGAAGCCGGGGCGGACATTGTCGTTGCACAGGGTGCTGAAGCGGGCGGCCACGGTGAGCATCGTCGGTCCACGTTTACGCTCGTCGCCGAGATTGCCGACCTACTCGCCTCCCAGTCGCCGCAGACCATCCTCTGTGCAGCCGGCGGAATTGCCGACGGTCGGGGACTCGCCGCCGCGCTCATGCTTGGAGCCGATGGTGTCCTCGTCGGTACCCGGTTCTGGGCAACGTCCGAGGCAACGGTTCCTGCGGGCCTACACCACGCCGCAATCGCAGCTGCTGGAGACTCTACGACGTTGAGCAAATCCCTCGACATCGCGCGAGGGCTCGCGTGGCCAGATCAGTTCAGCTGTCGGGTACTGCATAACCGTTTCACCGAGGAATGGGACGGGCGGGAGCCCAAATTGCGCGCAGCTGGCGCGGTCGTCGGCGAGGAATGGAAGCGCGCCTTCCTTGCAGGCGATGCAGAAGGCTCAAACACGATAGTCGGCGAGGCGGTCGCGTTCATCAGCGACATCCTCCCCGCCGCCGTCGTGATCGACCGGATGGTGCAGGACGCGGCACGCGCGCTGCGGACCGCTGCCGACTATCTTCCTTCTCCGTGAGGCCTGGGCGCTCGAGCCGCTTCCATCGTGTCGACACAGCTGCCAACCGCCAGCCCGCTACGCTGCCAGCTGTACCCACCGATGAACGACTCTCGTTCGCCCTGGACCAATTTCGCGGGGTCCGGTCAGGGCTTTTGTGTCCACCGCGCCGAGGGCAAACGTTGCGCAGCGTTGGATCTGGGGGCCGGGAACGGGCCTCTGGCGCTGGGCCTGGCGTGGCCTGGGACGGCCTGCCGACCGGCGTCGGCGGCACTGACCACTGGTGATCGATGTAGCCATTAGGTAGCCACGGCCTTTCAGACCGATGCCCAAAAATGGCCTCCGACCAGGCATTTCGTCTGTGCCCCCGGCAGGATTCGAACCTGCGACACCGGCTTTAGGAGAGCCGTGCTCTATCCCCTGAGCTACGAGGGCGGACGGGCTGAGCTTACCGGGAAGTCCCCCGGCCCAACCGCCGGCGGCGACCCGCTCACCGCAGTTCCGCGATCACCTTTGCGAACGCGTCGAGGTTGTTGTCCTGCACGGTGAAGCTGGTAAGTCCGTACTTTTCGCGGAGTCCGGACAGCGCGTCTGCCATCTCGCGGGGTGGCCCGCTGAGCACTGACGGCATGGACAGCAACTGCTCATCGGACAGGTCCGGTGCGTACTGGCGGGTCATCCTCAAGTCGGGTGCGATATCGCCTTCGGGCGGCATCGCCGTGATCACCATATTCAGCTCCAGCGGGTCGAACCGATCACCCGCGGCGTCGCGGACGAACTCGATGCGTTCGGCCAGCGGGTCTTCGACGTCCCGCACCCTGGCGCCGGTCAGCCCGATGATGTCGGCATGACAGGCGGCCAGGGTCAGCACCCGGTCGCCGTTGCCGGCGATGAGGATCGGCGTCGTCGGGTGATGCTCCTTCAGATAAGTCGTCATGTGTTCGAGGTAATCGACCCGGGCGCCGGCGCTGGGGTACGGCAGCTCGGCAGCCTCGAATTCTTCCCGGACGTAACCGGTGCCGAGCCCGATCTCGAGCCGGCCGTCGCTGAGCAGGTCGAGGGCATGGAGATCCCTGCTGAGCAGGGCCGGCTTGTAGAACCCAGCATTGAGCACATACATGCTCAGGCGGATCTTGGTCGTGACCATCGCGACCGCGGTCAGCGTCGGAGACGGCGCGGCCGCACCGAGATGGTCGGGCACGCACAAAATGTCGTATCCGAGATCCTCCGCTCGCTTCGCCTTGTCGACCAATGCCGCGCGCGACCTGAAGAACCGCACGCTAAGCCCGAAGCGAAAACCCTTGTCCACCAATAACCTCCGTCTCAACGGACCAGAACAATTACCAGGAGCGCGCCGCAGTCGCCAAGCCCTGCACCAGGGCGGCGGTGACGGGCGACAAGCCGTCGGCGCCCGGCAGCGGGCTGCGCGGACTAAGGCCCCTGACGCGGACCGAGAGTTCCAGCTGTGTCCCCCCGTCGCGCACCCGGTTGACCGGGTTGTCCGGATGTAGGCCCCGCAGTTCCGGCGGGATGTCGTCGATCTTGGTGACGACCTGATAGCCGGTCAGCTGGATGTGCCGGGCCAGGTGGGCGGCCAGCGCGCGGTTGCGGCCCCCGGCCAGGAGCTGGGTGCCGCGCCCGATGCGGCCATAACCATGCAACGAGACGGCGACGTCGACATGGTCGAGAAACTCGGCCAGTCGCGGCGACTCATCGGGGTCGTAAAGGGTCGACGGTAGGTGGTGCGGGTAGCGATCGGGATGGCGCAGCAAATACACCGACGCGCCGGCGTTCTCGGCGGCGCGTTCGGCGATGACGTCGGTCATCTCCTCAAGGCCGCCGCCGTGGATGGCGAGAAAACCGAAACGTGATCGCAGCCGGTTTTCCTCGATCACTCCGGGTTCGCTTAACAGCTCTGAAAGTGATTGTGGCCCTGGGGTGTTCGTGAACACCGGGCGAGGCCAGTGCGCGGGGTCCCAGCGGCGCAAGAAGTCGATCCATCGTTGCGGCAGCCCGTGGTGCACGGCGCCGTCGATGATTCTCGGCAGATAGCCCGGTCGGGGTGGACCCGGGGTCACCCGGTGGTCGATGTACACCCAGGCCGGCGACGGCCCCTCGTGGGTGTGAACGGTCAGTCGTTCGCGCCGGTAGCGCACCGGCACGCCTTCGGCGCTGTCCAACGTCGCCAGGTCGTCCCCGGACAGCTGCCAGAGGACTCCGTGCACCTGGTTACCGGCTAATGGCTCGACGGTGGCCACGCCACGCTGGTTGATCAGCCAGTCGTGATCGGCCAGCACCGCCGGCCGCGGATCCGCGGCGTCGGGACAGCGCAGCGCCATCTGCCGGACACACAGATTCGACCCGTAGGCGAAGTAGACGTGCCGGTGGGTCGGCACTACTCGGTCACCGTCCAAGCGCCGCGGGCCGCCCTGCATGCGCGGTGGCGCGGAAGATGGTGAAGCACGTTAACTCCCCGCGAGCCTTTCAGGGACGACGACGCTTTCCATCCTGCCGTACGGGTGACGTCCGCGCTAACAGCAGGTCAGTTGATGACGGGGGGTGGCGGGGGTTTCGGCGGCGGCGGGTTCGGCGGGGCAGGCGGGGGCGGAGGCGGCGGGCTCGGGTGGGCAGGCGGAGGCGGGGGCGGGGGCGGGGGCGATCCCCGTGGAGGAACCGGGTTCTTCGATGGTGTTGGTGATGGTGTCGGGTTCACCGGTGGTGTCGGGCGGACCGGTGGCGTAATTCTGACCGGCGGCGGCAATATCACTGGCGGCGGCAATACCACGACGGGTGGGGGCACCACTGCCGGCGGCGGGACGATCGGCGGTGGCGCGACCGGAGGCGGCGGGACGATCGGCGGTGGCGCCACCGGCGGCTGAATCGGTGGAGGCCCAAAGGCGGGAGGCGCGGGCACCGGGGGAGCGACGGGGTTCGCGGGCGGGGCCGGTGGTAATTGGACAGCGGGAGCGATGCTGGGCGGCGAGCCCGGCTTCATGGGTGCGGGTGCCGTCCCACTCAACTCGGTGGGGGTGATGGCGGTCTTGTGGTGGTACAGCAAGGTATACGTCAGCCCCAGCGAGAGGAAGAAGGCGGCGGCGAACAGCGCGACCCACGGGATGACCCGTCGAACGGAACGTGGTTGGGCGTCGCCGAGGTACCCCTCCTCGTCCGGGCCTGGGGTGGCTGACGACGAAGCCACGGTCGGCGGGGAGTCGCTGTCGCCGGACTGGCCGTGGCTGTCTCCACTGCCGTCCGTGTCGAGGGTGCCGCCGCCGGAGGTCAGCCGGATCTGGCCCAGGGTGTGGTCGCGGAGCCAACCGGGGGCGGGGATGAACACCGGCGCCGCACCCAACAGCGCGACCGGATTGACCAGACGGCGTCGCTCCTCGTCGCAGGTAGGGCAGGACTCGATGTGGCGGGTGATGCGCTTGCGCATCAGCACGCTGAAGCGTCCGTCCCAATTCGCCAAGATCGCGCCCAGCTCGGCGCATTTGTCGGCGGTGTGTTGGGCGCGACGGGCCACGAGGAGTGCGCCCAAAGAAGATTCGATGGTGCCGCGCAGACGCGACACCATCTTGTTGGCGGTGCCAGGACTGACCTCTAGCGCGTTGGCCAGCTCCGGTCCGTCCAAGCCGTGGCGGTAGGCCAGCTCGAGCACCGTGCGGTCCCGGTCGGCGAGCCCGCCCGCGGCCTCGGCGATCAGTTCGGCCAGCTCGTTGCGCGCGGCCAGGGTGTCCGGGCCCGCCTCGTGCGACGCGGCCTCGGGCAGTTCGTCGGAGACCTGTTCGCGGCGGCGCTCGCGGATGCATCGCAGCGCTTCGTTACGAGCAATGGCATACAGCCACGGCCGCAGCCTGTCGGGGTCGCGCAACTTGGGCAGTTGGGTCGCAACTGCGCAGAACACGTCTTGCACGCAGTCGGCGGCGGCGTCGCGATCGCGCAACATGCCGATGCAGAAGTCGTGCAGCCGGTCGGCGTAACGGTCGTAAATCATGGCAAAGGCGCCTCGATCACCCGTCGCCGCCGCGCGGGCCAACTGCGCGTCGCTGCCGATGTCAAAGCTAGATACTGCGGTTGTCACGTATGTTCCCCAGCCGATAACGCGTCGGTGCCCGTCACGTGAGAACCGACGCTGCGAATAAGTGTGCGCCCATGTGGGTGAAATGGCACGAGAAGATTCCAGCTCTGCGGTGGGGGAATGGGCGAGGCCGGCATCAGGATCCGGCCTCGCCCGTACCCCACGTCCGTCACTTGCAGACGCCCTGCACGAAGTGGTGCGGAGGCAAGCAAAGCGACGGCGGCGGCGGAGGTGGCGGCAGCTTCGGCGGCGCGGGCGGCTTCGGCGGCGGCGGCAGCTTGGGCGGCGACGGCAGCGGCGGCAGCGAAGGCGGCGGCGGTAGCTGCGGCGGCGGAATCGGAACCCAGACGGGCGGCGGCGGCGGAGCCTTCAGCACGACGACCGGACCCGGTGGCGCGTAAGGCGGCGGGATGCCCGGGTCCGCCGGAGGCGGCGGGGGCGGCGGCGCCGCCACCGGGGCGGGGGCCGGGGCGTTGGCGGGCAGGCTGACCACCGGGGCGGACGCCGGACCGTTGTCGGCCGGGGCGACGACAGGAGCCGGGGCCGTTTCGTGGTCGGGCGGGCTGACCACCGGGGCCGCGACTTCGGCCGGCGCGCCTGCGGAGCTGCGCACCGCGGTCGTTGGCTTCGGTTGGGGCGAGCCGCTGAAGAGGACGATGCCCAGAGCGGCGCCGGCTCCGACGGAGCCGATCAGGCCCGCGGCCACGATCAGCTTGTCGATGGGCCTCCGCCTGGCCGCCGGGGTGAGCGGCTCGGGCGAAAAGTCGACGTAGCCGTACGGAAGGTTCTCCTCATCCAACGGGTCGCCGAGCGGGCTCGACGCCCAGGCGCAGGCCGAGGTGGCGTCGTCGCCGCGGGGTGCAAAGGCGGTGCGATGAAATTCGTCGGCGCTCGGTGCAAGGGCGGTGCGGTCGACGTCGTCCGCGCTCGGTGCGAGGGCGGTCGGGTCGACGTCGTCGGCGGCCGGTGCAAGGGCGGTGCGATCAAGGTCGTGCATGGTGCTCATCTCTCGCGTGGTGCTCATGGGGTGCTCCTTGGGTCTGGGTTGCGGCCCCGGGTGGGTCGCGTCATAGGTAGGAGGACGCACCGCGCGTAGGTCGGACACTTTTTTGAAAACTTTTTTTCGGTGGCCGAGCGTCGACTTGTCGGGGGAAATCGAGCCCTGCGGGCTCAACAACTCCACGTTCGGCGCCCGATGGACAGTAGGTTCGGGCACGCCGCTTGCCAGTTCTTCGCGAAGTTCTTGCGAATTTCTTGCGTCGTCGGTTCAGACCGGCAACCGAGACGAGCGCCTTATGCCGAACCGGTCACCGTCAGGTAGATGAGCACGATGTTCAGCACGCTGACCATTGCCGCGACCGCCCAGCCGATAACCGTCGTGACGGGGTGGTTGGCGTCGCCGCCCATCAGGTGGCGGTTGCTGGTCAGCCTCACCAGCGGAAGAACCGCGAAGGGGATACCGAAGGACAGCACGACCTGGGATAACACCAATGCGCGCGTCGGGTCGAAGCCCAGCGCCAGGATGGCCACCGCGGGGCACAGCGTGACCAACCGGCGCACCAGCATGGGAACCGACCGATGGAGCAGTCCCTGCATGATCATGGCGCCTGCGTAGGCGCCCACCGACGACGAAGCCAAGCCGGATGCCAGCAGCCCGATCGCAAACAGCACGGCGATCGCCGCCCCCAACGTGTTGTGAATCGCGGTGTAGGCGCCGTCGATGGACGCGGTTTCCTGGCGGCCCTGCAGGTTGATCGCGGCCACGAGCAGCATCGCCGCGTTCACCATTCCGGCGACGGCCATTGCCAACACGACGTCCACGCGGGTGACCCGCAGCAGCCAGCGTCGGTCGTGACCGGGCTCGGGGTGTCCGTGCCGATCCAGCACCAAGCCCGAGTGCATGTACACCGCGTGCGGCATCACGGTGGCGCCCAAGATCGCCGCGGCCAGCAACACGCTTTCGGTGCCTTGGAATCGAGGCAGCAACCCGCCAAGCACGGCGTCGGGGGGTGGTGTGGCGACGAAGAAGCTGGCCGCGAAGCCGACGGCGATGACGAGCAGCAAGCCGGTGATGACACGTTCGAAAAGAATCTGCCCGCGGCGGTCCTTGATCGTCAGGAGCAGTAGCGAGATCACTCCGGTGATGATCCCGCCGATCGGCAGCGGCAAACCAAACAGGATCCGCAAGGCGAGCGCCCCACCGATTACTTCGGCCACATCGGTTGCCATCGCCACGATCTCGGCCTGCGCCCAGAAGGTGAGCCGGAGCGGACGGTTCATCCGCTTGCCGATCGCCGCGGGTAGCGACCGCCCGGTCACCAGGCCGAGTTTTGCGGACAGGTACTGCACCAGCCCGGCCATCACGTTGGCCGCGACGATGACCCACAGCAGTAGGTAGCCGAACTGCGTGCCGGAGCTGACGTTGGCCGCGACGTTTCCAGGATCGACGTAGGCGATCGCGGCGACGAACGCCGGCCCGAGCAGATACCAACTCGTCTTGAGCGAGGCCTGAGTGCCTTGCGCCAACCTATCGACCCTCGATCCACATCACCGAATAAGAAAGTTAGGTTAGCCGAAAACTCCGCCGCAGCGAACCGCGGGGCCCACGCGTGGTGCTTCGTGCCGTGCCGAGGATCACCCGGGGACGTAGAGCCCACGACCGGTGACCAGCGGCAGGTCGAGGGTCGTCACGATACCCGGCGGGGCGGCCACCACCGCGGGGATCGCGTTGACGACCCGCATCGCGGTGGCGACCAATCCGGCGTGATTGTGATCGCCGAGGCGGCTGCTCAGGCAGATGTCCATGGCGTACGACGGCTCGCCGGTGATCTCGATGCGGTAGGAACCGCCGGGCTGGGCCGGCTGCGGCCAATCGGGGCACAGATCCTCACGTAACCGGGTGACATGTTCCAGGACGACGACCGGGTCGCCGTCGACCATTCCGAACACCTCGAACCGGAGCGCCGCGGCGGTGCCCTTCGGTATGTGCCCCGACGCGATGTCGAAGTCCTCGGGCGCCGGCTCGCGGACATAGACCTCGGCGACCTCGTCGAGTGAAACGCCCAGGCCCGCAGCCAACTGCCGCACCACCGATCCCCACGCCAAGCTGAGCACACCGGTCTGCAGCAGCATGGGGATCTCGTCGAGGGGCTTACCGAATCCCATCACGTCGAACATGACCACGGCGCTGTCGTAGGTGGCGTAGTCGACGATTTCCATGCACCGGATCTGCTGGATGCTCTGACAGGTGCCGGCCAGGGCGAGCGGCAGCAGGTCGTTGGCGAAGCCCGGGTCGATGCCGTTGACGAACAGACTCGAATTGCCTTCGCGCGCAGCATCTTCCAACGGTTTGATGAGTTCCTCGGGAAGGACCTGCCAGGGGTATTGCAAAAAGACGGGGCCGCTGCCGACGATATTGATCCCGGCCGTCAGAACGCGCCGATAGTCCTCGAGGGCCTCGGGCAGCCGGTTGTCGGCCATCGCATTGTAGACGGCGCATTGCGGTCCGGTGGCCAGCACGGCGTCCAGGTCGGTGCTGGCCAGCACACCTGTCGAATCCGCAAGTCCCGCAATCTCTCCCGCGTCCTTGCCGGCTTTTGCGTCCGAAGACACCCAGACGCCGGTGAGCTCGAACTGCGGGTTGGTGATGAGCGCCCTGAGCGCGTGGGCGCCGACGTTGCCGGTGCCCAATTGAACGACGGGTATGGCCATGACGGGCTCCTTCAGTGGACGCGGTTCACAGATCCGGGACGGGGATGTCGAGATTGGGGTAGGTGAGGCCGCCGTCGACCTCCAGCGTTTTACCGGTCAGGAAGCTGCCGGCGGGGGACGCCAAATAGACCGCCGCAGCGGCGATGTCGACGGGATCACCGAGGCGACGCATGGGAGTCACCTTCTCCATCGGTGCGCGCAGCTCGTCATTGGAGGCCACCACGTCCAGCGCGGAGGTCAGGATCGACCCCGGCGCGATGGCGTTGACCCGGATGCGTGGGCACAGGTCCAGTGCGGCCAGCCGGGTGTAGTGGGACAGCGCGGCCTTGGCGGTTCCGTACGCGGCGAAGCCACGCCCCGCCAGCCTGCCCATGGTCGAGGTGATGTTGATGATGCTGCCGCCGCCGGAGTGCTCGAGCATCAACGGCACCGCTGCGATGGTCAGCGCGTGGGCGGTGCCGACATTGAAGGTGAACGCGTCCTTGAGCTCCTTGGTCGAGGTGGTCAGCAGGGTGTTGGGCATGGTCCCGCCGACGTTGTTGACTACGACGTCTAGTTTTCCGAAAGCCTCGACTGCCTGACCGGCCAGCTGCGCGGTCACGTCGGGATGGGCCAGGTCGGCGGCGACGGTGTGAGCACGGCGCCCGGTGGCA
>Ga0310916_10003200_pt1 | contig 10124 bp, 6 predicted proteins | sample GREbulkMGLF176_FD_203444 | JGI IMG/M metagenome (GOLD analysis project Ga0310916, IMG submission 203444) | Lab enrichment of tropical soil microbial communities from Luquillo Experimental Forest, Puerto Rico - GRE.bulkMG.LF176 | ecosystem: Environmental > Terrestrial > Soil > Tropical forest >... | reverse complement strand
GCCAGAATCCCGGCACAGGCCCCAACGTGGGGGTCCCGGCCATGGTGAGCCCTCAGCTGATGCGCGCTCAGCAGGAGGCCGAGGAGGCGGCAAAAAACATCGCCGCCTTCCAACCGGCCAGCGAGCCTTTCGCCAAGTTCCACGGTGACAACGAGGGCCCCCCGGGATTCGAGCCCAAGCAGGGGGAGAAGCCCGAGGAGTCTGAGGAGGAGGAGGAGGAGAAGGTCACCGAGCTGACCCCGGCCGAGCGCGGACTGTTCTCCTCGCTGCTCACGCTGGGGCGGATGACCGACATCGTCGATGTCTTCGGGCATCCGGTGGAGATCGAGAGCCTGTCGGTGGGTGACGACCAGCGCATCGGGCTGTATTGCAAGGACTATCAGAACGCTCCACCGGCGGACTCGCGGTCCTACCAGATCGCGGTGTGCGCGGCCGGGATCCGCAAGATGGCGGGATTGACCATCTACCAACCCATCTCCGACGAGGAGTCCGCGCAGTCCATCTTCCTTAACCGAGCTACCCAGATCGAGAAGCTCTATCCGGCGGTGATCACCGAGATCTACCGGGCGATCATGAACCTCGACGTCAAGTTCGCTGAGCTGCTGGACAAACTGGGAAAACAAAAAGGCTAGACGCGAAATCGGAGCTGGAAGTGCGTCTAGCCCAGGAACGAGGTTTGCTCCATCAGAAAGAGCTGAGCAAGGCTCAGTTCTGGGCGTTGCTGTACTGGGTGTATCTGAAGCGGCGCACCGAGAGGGAAGACAAGCACGCCGAGCTGATCCAGCAAACCTTCAACCTGAACCCCGAGCGCTGGGAGCAGCTGTACCGCAAGGAACTGCTCAAAGAGCTGGGCATTAAGGACGAGGACGAGGAAGACCAGGAGGAAGACGGCTTCAAAGAGCAGGGCCTGCCTCTGCAGGACAGCGACTACGACGCCATCGACCAGTTCCTGGAACAGCAGGAGAACAACGCGATCAAGCGCTGGATCGCCGCTGGGCAGCTGCCGCCTGACTATGTCTCTGCCGGAGGTCGACGGGTATGACCACGGGTGGCGACGACTTCATCTCTGCGAGGGTCAACTTCGAGATCCCCGCCGAGGCCAGCGCGCAGATGCGCGAGATCAACACCGAGTTGGAACGCCTGCGCACCAACAGCGACGCGGCCGCGCGCAGTGTGGACAGCTTCACCCGCTACATCCAGCTGCTCAACGAGGCCCAGGAGCGTACCTCCGAGAGCAGTCGTAGCCTGGCCGCCACCATGGAGCGAATGGGGGCCCTCACCGCGAAAGGTGCCCAGCCGCAGGTGAGTACGGCGGTACCCACCGGCACCCACGCCCAGCCGTGGGCCGGGGTGACCGAGGGTATGGGCATACCCCAGCACCGAACCCCGGCCACCATCGCTCAGGTGCCCACTGGCGGCGCACAGTCCATGTTCGATCAGCTGGCGCAGGAGGATCCGCGCGCTTATCTCAACGCTCGGGCGGCCTGGGGTGGTGGCAAGCAGGGCGAGCTGCCGCAGGTGTCGATCTCCCAGGAGTCCCTGGACCGGCTGGCCGAGCGCATCGCCGTCCGCGATCAGGGACAGCAGCAGGAGGAGGCCAAGCGCACAGCACCCGCCGATCGTAGCGGCGGCGGCGGTGGCAGGGGGCGCGCTTCTCCTCAGGCTCCGCAGGCCCCGTGGGATTCGTGGCGTGATCGGGTGGCGGACTGGGCGGGTACGGCGGGCACCGTGGCGGGCGCGGCGGGTGTCGGTGGGCGCGGCCTGGGAGGCATGGTCGGCCGCGCCCTGCAGAACTGGGGAACCAGGCTCCAACAGCGAGGCAGACCTGACGCGTCGGCGCCCACCGGGGGACCCAGGATCCGCACAGCCGGGACGGGAGGAGAGGAGCCGTCAATTCCGACGGAAGGCGAAACCGAAGAGGGTGTCGAAGAGCCAGAAGAGGGCGAAGAGGAGGAGAGTCCCAGGAAGGGCGGCGGCGGTGGCCAGCTGGGCAAGATCGGCAAGGGTCTGGGGATAGCGGGCGCCGGGATCACCGCAGGTGTGGCCGCCTACGGGGCCTACAAGAAGATCGGCGGGGAGATCCAGCGTTACCGGGCGCTGGGGCAAATCCGAGGCGGCGGCTTCGGCGAGGGCTTCGGCTACGAGATGCAGGCCCGCATCATGGCGCTGAACCCTTTCATCACCACCGAGCAGTCCCGCCAGATCATCCAGAGCGCGCTGACGCAGGGTTACACCGGCAAGGAGTTCGACACCGTGACCGCATTTATGGCGGCCAATCTCAAGGACATGAACATGTCGGTGGCCGAGCAGCAGAAACTGCTGCAGGCCGGGGTGCACAACAGCAACGAGTCGATCACCGGGCTGACTCAGAACCTGACGCAGTCGTTCGCCACCATGAAGGCGCTGTCGCAGACGGGCTACAACACGCTGCCACAGCGCGAGGCGGCTTTCGAGGCGGTCGTGCCCGGGGCGCTGGCGGGCGGTATGGCACCGAAGGAAGCCATTCGGCTTGGGACCATGGTCGGTCAGGAGTTTGCCGGTGAGCCCGGGATGGGGGACATGGGCGCCAGAATACAGAGCGGGATCCAAAACAAGCCTTTCGCGGGTCTGTTCCTGCAGCAGCACGGTGGTCCCGGTGGTACCCCGATCAACGTCCCCGGCGCTGTCGGCGGTGATCCCGGTTCGATTCTCGAAAGCATGACCGCAGACCAGCGGGAAAGCGCGACGTGGAATGCAATCAAGGCGATCGCGGACGCGTCCCAGGGCAACGTAATGCTGTTCCAGATGCAGATGAGGACCTTGTTGGGTATCGACCTGAGCCGTGCCGAGGCACGGAAACTGATGGACGATGCGAAGTCAGTGGGGACCGGATCCGATAAGGATCCTTTGAAGGCCGCCCAGCAGGCACGGGATAAGGAGAACGAGGCGCGCAAACGGGGCAAGATCGCACAGGGCCGGAAGGCGCTGCAAGACAAGTTGGGTGGTCCGTTCGGGCTCGGCGGACTCGGCGGACTCGGGGGAGGGAACACCTCCATCTCCGATAAAGATGCTTTGGCGTACGCCGAGAAGCAGGGCTTCACCGGCCAGACCGAGGGCCTCGACGTCGAGCAGAACCTGATGACCTTCTACGGTGGCCATGGCTACGAGGTGGGATCGGGAGGCAACTGGAAGCCTTTCGATCCCGGTAACGCCGACATGCTCAAAGACCTCAAGAGCGGCAAGCTACGGGTGCGCGAACAGGGCGGCACCGGCCAGGGCACCAAGCTCTCCGACATCCCGAATGTTTCGGGTGGCACTGGTTCGGGGGATGGTCGGGACGGCAACAAGCCCAGCGGCCTCTCCGGCGAACTAAAGGTCACCGTGCACCCGGCCAATATGCGCGCCGTCCTCAACGTGCCCAATTACGTCCCGATCACCTCCAACGAGCAGGCGGCCAATTCGGGCTTCGGCAACGCGACCAGGAACAACCCGCCGCCCGGTGACGGCATCACTTCACGCGGGATGAGGTATGGCTGATGCCCATTGGAAACCTGCCCCCGGGTCCCTCCGGTCCGCTTACCAATCCGTTGACCAATCCGTTCGGGCCCCAGTCGTCCGTCCAGGCGATGCCGGAGCTGCCCTTCAAGCAGATTCCCGTCTCGGCGCCGCTGAACTATTCCAGCTCGGACTTCCAGTCCCCCACCCGGGGCATCGCCTCGCTGTCCTACTTCGGGCGTACCTGGCGCTTTCGCACCAACCCCAACTCGGTCAACTTCTCCTACACGCTGAACACCAATATCGAGCAGACGTTCGGCGGGCGCGTGGTGCAGATCCTGTCCTGCAAGATCGACGACCTGGTGGTGGTCGTCGAGGCCGGGAACGCCGGGTGGGCGTACGCCGCCAACCTCGCGCTGTGGCTGCGGGACTACCTGGACTACCAGAAGAACCCGATGGTCGAGCCAGCCACCTTCCAGTACACGACCCGCAACTGGAAGTTCAAGGTCTACGCGCTGTCCATCCCGTTCCAGGATCAGGTGGATGCCACCGTGCGGCCTTTGGAGCTGCACTTCAAGGTCCAGGAAGACGTCTCCGGCGTCGTCTCCGGCGCGATCATCGACACCACCCTGAACAGGCTGAAGGATGGCATCGGCTGGAAGCGGGACCGCTACAACAGCGGCTCGGCGTATGGCCCCTACGCCGGGCCCGGCACCGGCACCGGCGGCAGTGGCGGGGGTTTCTCCACCCTTCAGCTCCCCAACGCCCAGAATCCGGCCCCGGGCACCGCCCCGACTGTCCCGGCTGCCGCTCCCGCTCCGAGTGTTCCCGCTCCGGATGTTCACACCCCCAGCACTCCCCCCGTCATCACCGTCTAAGGAGATCTCATGTCCGCAGGTTATGCCTCCAACTGTCCGATCTCGCGCCCCAACCCGGTGGCCGCCCAGTACCCACCGCACATCAACCTCAACGGCATCGGCTTCAACTACGACATCGGCCTGGTCTACATGATCGTCTCCGACGACTTCGACGAGCGGATACAACAGCCCGCGCCGGGGGCCATCCCGTGAGCCGATTGCTCATCCAGACCACCTACGCCGGGAACTTCACCATGAATGTCCTGAAGTTCTCCGCGCCCATGTTCGGCACCATGATCAGTGGACAGACCAAGAAGATGATGGTCTACTTCCCGATCAAAGCTCAGCATCCCGAGCTGCAGCTGGACGTCATCTTCGCCAGCCAGGCCGAATACCAGGCTTTTCAAGCCTTCGTGCGGGCCCACCAGCTCAACGCGCTATCCAACTACGTCGAGCCGGGCGTCACGCTGTACTGGCCCGCGCGCAACATCATGAACTGGACCGGCCTGATCCACAGCTTCAAGGCCGGTGGTGAGCGGTTCCACTACGCCGAGCGCGCCAGCTTCGCCATCGACCTGATCGACTCGTTCGTTTCCCAGCGCACCTTCGTGGTGAGCCAGGCCCCGCTGTTCGACACCGTCTACGGGATGGGCAGCCCCGACGGGGTGTTTGTACCAGCCACCGATGACCCCGGGACACCTTCCAATCCTCCCGGCGGGAGGGTGCCTTTGCCCGCACCCCCCGGTCAAGGGCCGATCAACACCTAGAGGGGGACCGGATGACCATCACGCCTGGAAACAGCACCGGGGCCGGAGCCGGGATACCCGGCCGGTTCATCCCGACAGGTGCCGTCACCCCACCGCCCACCCCGGCAGGACCCGGGCCCACCCCGAACTTGGGGCCCACCGCCCAGCCGCTGAACAACCGTGTCGTTCCGCCGACCAACGGGACACTGGTCTACTCCCCCGATTGCCGCATCCTGATCGCGCACAATGGAAAGCAGTTCGACATCAGCGCCGACATCGTGCGCGGCACGGTGATCCGCAAAGAGAACGCCGCCTCCACCCTGATCTGGGAGTGCCACAACAAGCAGCTGCGCTACACCAACAACGCCATTGGCGCAGGGGGATCGACGCTGTTTTCTCGCATGGACCGGGTGACCTGCTACATGAAGCGTGGCGGGGACTGGATCCAGGTGTTCTCGGGCTACCTGGATTCCGTCCCCTACTACCAGCTCTACCCGGCCATCGTGTCTTTCAAGGCCACCTGCACCCTGAAGCGGCTGCTGTGCTACTGGTGGAACCCCGGCCTGCAGGATTCGATCTGGTTGATGACCCAGCAGCAGTACTCTCCTCCCCCGGGCCCGACGAACACCCCCGATCCCAGCAACCCCAACAGCAAATTCGGCGACACCGGCCTGAGCCAGCTGCTCTACAACATCTTGACCAAGGTGGGGCACTGGGACCCGTCCACCGTGCATATCCAGCGGTTCCCCAGCGGCTTCATGGACCTGCTGAATGCCCAGATGAAGCAGCAGAAGACGGCTCAGCAGGCCGGTGAGTACTTCCGCCAGCTGATCGAGGGCACCTCCAAGGACAACCCGACTCCTGCCCAGACCGCCGGGTACAACAGCGGCGCCGGGCTGCCGGGCCCCATCAACCCGGCAGGGGGCACCACCTTCTACGTCTCCCAGATCGTGCAGGCTTGCGACGCCTGCGGCATGGGACCCAACACCACCAACATCAAGCTGTCCAGCGGACTCTCGCAGGCGGCCACGGCCGGTGAGGGAGCGCGGGATCAGGCCACCCGCACCGACGCCCAGCAGACCCAGCAGGTGGCCCAGAACTACAAGACCGCGATGACCAGCCAGGATGCCGCCATCATCGGGGTGGCCGTGGCCATGGTGGAAACCGGCGGCGGGAACCAGATCGTGAACTATGCCAACGCCGGTAATCAAGAGTCGCTGAACCTGCCGCATGACGCGGTGGGCCACGACGGCAGCTCGGTGGGGATCTTCCAGCAGACCGACGGCGGCGCATGGGGAACCACGCAGGAACGGATGAATCCCCGGCAGGCCGCCACCATGTTCTTCAACGCGCTGCAGAAGTACCAGTGGCAGAACATGGATCCCGGGGTGGCGGGTTGGGATGTGCAGCGGGCGGCCGATCAGGCGGGTTACGAGGGCAAGGTTGACGCGGCCATCCCGCTGGCCACCCAGTACGTGCAGCAGTACCGCAACAGCACCGCCGCCCCCGGTTCGGCCGCCACCAGCGCGGTCAGCAGCAGCCTGCCGGTGCAGCAGGCCACCTCGTTGGCTCCGGTGCTGGGAAGCAATCCCTCGGTGCAGAACGCGTTGAACAACCCCACCTCTAGTCCTTCCGTCATCCTGACCAGCGGTCCCGGCGGCGGTGGTCCTGGCGGTGGCGGCGCCCCCAAGGCCCCGAGTAACCTCCCCTACGATTCCGAGGGCGCCATTAACTTCTGCTACGCCCAGATCGGCAAGCCTTACGTCTGGGGCGGCACCGGACCGGCCGGGTACGACTGTGTCGCTGAGAATGTATTGATCACCACCGCGCGTGGTGACATTCCGGTTCAAGATGTGACCGACGCCGATTACGTGCTGACTCGTAAGGGATTCCGGCGTGTCATTCGGGCGTGGAAGGTCAGGGATAACGCCGAGTTAGCAGAAGTCAAAGTCAATGGACGTGTGTTGCGGGGAACTCCCGAACATCGGGTATGGACAGAGAATCGGGGTTGGGTTGCACTGAAAGATGTCACTCGTTGTGACACATTGGTCTCATGCCGTCGCGCGATGAGTCCATCCGACGTGAGGACATCTTCTTCCAGGGACACACCTACACTCGCTATCCCGACTCTCTGCGACCTTCCCACCGGGCGTACTTCCAGCGGCCAGGTAAGACGCTTCACCGTGCCATTTATGAGTATCACGTCGGTCCAGTCCCAGACGGACATGAAGTCCACCACGTTGACCATGACACGCTCAACAACGATCCCGTCAATCTCGAATGCGTCCCGGTGCCAGATCATCGCCGGGAAAGTCAGGCACACCGGAGACTGCATACGTATATCTGCGCGCAATGTGGACAAGAATTTCAGGCTTTCCGCACCTCACTCAGTGAATGCAGATTTTGCTGTATTCAGCACAAGCGGAAGTATCACAACGACCGCCGTCAGGCAGAGAAGGTCCGTCTACGATCTTTGGGTTGACGGGGTTCACGAGTTCTTTGCCAATGGTGTCCTTGTTCATAACTGCTCGGGTCTGATGCAGGCGGCCTTCCACTCGATCGGCTTGGAGATCGGCCGGGACACCACCACCCAGGCCGGTAAAGGCCAGCGGATCTCCGGTGCCAACGCCGCGCGGGGCGACACCATTCAGCCCGAGTCGACGCATACCACGATGTGGCTGGGGGACGGCAGCATCATCGAGGCTTCGACACCGGGTGTCCCCATCCACCGGGTCAAGGCCAGCTTCTCCCCGTCGTCGGCCTACGGTGTCTTCCGCTTCTGCTCCAACGGCGGGCCCAACCCCAGCGCCCCCTTCAACGCCAACGCTGGCAGTGGCGGGAACACTCCGCTGGCGGCGCCCGCCACGGTCCTGGCATCGGAAGGCTCGGTCAACGGGGCGGCGTCGGGAGGCAGCAGCGAACCGATCGCGATGAACCTGTTCACCTACCAGTTCGACCCGAGCCAGTTCATCAGCGAGACCGCAGCGATGTTCGGGATGTTCAACGGCCAGAAAGACTTCATCAACGCCCAGCCCCTGATGCAGGCGGTGGCTGCGGTTTGCGGGGGCAGCCTGCGCAGTTTCGCCAGCGCACCCAACGGGGACTTCATCGCTTACTATCCGGATTTTTTCGGCATGGACGGCAAACCGGCGGTCTTCATCTTGGAGGACGTCGAGCTGAAAGACCTAACGCTTAACTTCTCCGACGACTCGCTGGCCACCCACGTCTACGTCAACGGTGCCGTTTCCATGATAGGCGAGATGGACGCCACCCTCGGCTGGTTGCAGACCTTGGGCTACGCCACCGTAGAAAACACCGAGCTATACGAGCGGATGCGCCAAGTGGCGCCCGGTGACCTGGAAACCATGACCGGCAAGCAGCTGATGGCGCGGTTCGGGGTGCGCCCCCTTCAAATCGAGTACTCCCTGACCAGCGTGGCCGAGATGGAGTTTCTGCTGGCCGTGCGCATGTTCATGGAGAAGTGGTCGGCGCAGTATCAAAGCTCGATCTCGATGACCTTCATGCCGGATCTCTTCCCGGGCATGCGGGTGATCTGCCAGGGCCACGCGGTGGCGTTCTACGTCAATGAGGTGACCCATCAGTTCGATTTCGAGCAGGGGTTCCACACCACTGCGGTCGTGTCCTCCCCGTCCAACCCCAACGTCAAAAACCTGTGGACCAACCCTCTCCCCTCCGACGGGCCGCCTCCGGCGCAGACGGTGGCCACCCCAGGGATGCCGGGCGCACCCACCCCCACGGTGGTCTCAACGTGACCGTCACCGGGTACAACCGGGGGACCCCGCCGCAGATCGCCAGGCAGGCGGCGGCGATCCTCAACGTCGATGCGGCCAGCAACACCGCGACCGGCATGGTGCGTGGCGAGAAGCCGGTCATCATCGACCTGAGCTATCACGTCGGCGCGATCCAGCTCACCCCGTCACGCGGCGAGCAGTGGTACATCGTCCAGGCACCGTGGCCGACGCCCAAGCCCGGTGTCACCTGGATCCTGGACTCCAAGATCCCGTTCAACACCCCCGAGATCACTCTCCCGGCCACCGAGGGCCAGCAGCAGATCGGCACCGGCGCGGGCCCCATTCAGCTGCACGGCACCCAGATCAATGCGAACGGCCCGCTGCGGCTGGCCAACGCCGACAGCTCACTGCTGGACACCATCCGCCGGGCCCGTCGGGGGGACACCGGCGGCGGCGCCCTGCCGGATGCCGCCACCGTCGACAACGGATCGCTGGCCTACGGCACCGGCACACCGCTCACCACGCCCAGCACCACCACCCCGATCTACTCCCAGGACGGCCAGTGGATCCCGCTGCTGGGCTCGGGCAACGTCAACATCTCCGACCTGTCGCAGAGCTTCCAGACCATCATCAACAACACCGTCAGTCAGGCCGGTAGTGCCTTCCAGTTGCCCACAGGAGGCATTCCCCTCACCGATCTGTCCTCTTCCGTCCAGGACCTGCTGAACGGGGCTCTGCAGTACAGCGACATCTCGGGAACGCCCGCCTCAGGTGACCCGGTCGTCTCCGACGGCAGCGGCGGGCTGACGTGGGGGACCCCGGGCAGCGGCGGTGGTGTCTCGACGTCCGACTGGAACAACCTGCTGACCCTGCTGTTCGGCACCCCGGTCATCGGGACGATCTTGGAGGCGGCGATCATCCCGCTGTTGGAGATCGCCAACATTTCCGGTCTGCAAACCGAGTTGAACAACCTGCTGGACCTCACCACCTGGGAGGATTTTCTGTCCCAGGCCAACGTGGCATTGGGCCAGGCCGGATCCGACGTCGGCCACTTCATTCTGGGCCTTCAGAACATTCCACAGGGCAATGTCACCGGTCTGGTGGATGATCTGGCCAGTTTTCTCTCCCTGAGCACCTGGAATAGCTTCCTGACCGACGCCAACACGGCGCTGAACACATTGGGGGTCGATCTTCCCAGCTTGATCACCGGGCTGGAAAACATCCCGCAGAGCAACGTCGCCGGTCTGGTGACGGATCTGGGCAACCTGCTGGGCATATCCACCTGGGAGACCTTC